>Ga0081538_10000622_pt1 | contig 39367 bp, 41 predicted proteins | sample TabmetS5T2R1_FD_71022 | JGI IMG/M metagenome (GOLD analysis project Ga0081538, IMG submission 71022) | Tabebuia heterophylla rhizosphere microbial communities from the University of Puerto Rico - S5T2R1 | ecosystem: Host-associated > Plants > Roots > Rhizosphere ... | reverse complement strand
AACGCTCCCTGGCCTCGCCGGCCGGCCTACGCGCCAGTGAACGCCGGCGCCCGGCTCGCCCGGGCGTACGAAGTGCCGGATCGCGACGGTCAGGTGGTGAGCGAGTCCGGTCCGTCGATTGCCGAACATTTCGACTGGCGGGTTTGGCAACCCAGCCAGCGGATCGGGCCCTTCACTGTCCGCACGGCGCGGGTCGAGCATCCGGTGGAGGCGTATGCCATCCGAGTGGAGGAGAACACGCCACGCGGCGGTGCGCTGGTGTACTCCGGCGACACTGGGCCCACTGATGCCTTGGTTCAGCTTGCGACCGATGCCGACCTGTTGCTGGTGGAGTCGGCATTCCTCGACGATCCGGACAATCCTCCCGGGATGCATCTTTCTGGCATGCAAGCGGCGGCGATTGCGAAGACCGCCAGAGTTGGCGCAATGGTGCTCACCCACATTCCGCCCTGGCACAAAGCTGAGGAAGTCTTGGCGGAGGCGAGACCCCACTTCGACGGCTTCATTTCCCTCGCCTCACCCGGCGCCACTTGGGACATCGGTAGTTAGGGTGGGGTCGTGACTTCTCGAGCCGACGGACGCAGCCATGATCAACTTCGGGAAGTCCGATTTACCCGTGGATGGCTGGGGCAGGCTGAGGGCTCGGTGCTAGTGGAGTTCGGTCAAACTCGGGTATTGGTAGCTGCCAGTGTGACCGAAGGGGTTCCGCGCTGGCGCAAGGGTTCTGGGCTCGGCTGGGTGACGAGCGAATACGCGATGCTGCCCAGGGCAACCAACACGCGGAGCGACCGTGAGTCGGTACGTGGCAGGATCGGCGGTCGGACGCATGAGATCAGCCGCCTTATCGGTCGCAGCATGCGGGCGATCATCGATTACAAGGCGCTCGGAGAAAACACCATCGTGATTGACTGCGACGTGCTGCAAGCTGATGGTGGCACTCGGACCGCGTCAATTACCGGGGCTTACGTCGCATTGGCGGATGCGGTCAGCTGGCTCCGCGAGCGCGAGTTGTTGGCGGGCGAGCCGCTGCGGGGATCCGTAGCAGCGGTGTCTGTCGGAGTGGTCGACGGTGTTGCGATGCTCGATCTCTGCTATACCGAGGACTCCGCCGCAGACACCGATATGAACCTCGTCATGAGCGGTGATGGTGACTTCATTGAAGTGCAGGGAACAGCTGAGGGCGCTCCCTTTGATCGCGGGCTGCTCGACCAGCTGCTCGACCTCGGTGCCAAGGGCTGCGCGGAGCTGACGGCACTGCAGCAGGCGGCCCTACAGCAGCCGGTACTACAACAGATGGCTCTGCAACAGCAGGCGGCCCTTGGTCGGGAAGCTACGTGAACGTAGGTTCCCTACGCTCCGCATGGGTTGCAACCAATGCAGACCGTCAGCAACCTGTGCAGACCCCCTGGGCAGGTCTCGAGCAATACCGCTTTGCATCATGATGAGCTCAGCCGTGAGCCATCGCGTCGTACTAGCCACCAATAACGCCAAGAAGCTTGCTGAGCTACGCCGCCTTGTGACCGCCGAGGCACCGGACATCGAGATTCTCGGGCTGAGCGATGTCGCCGGCTACCCTGAGCCAGCCGAAACCGAGCGCACCTTCGAGGGCAATGCGTTACTCAAGGCCCGGGCCTGTGTGGCAGCCACCGGGCTACCGGCATTGGCAGATGATTCGGGGCTCGCGGTTGACGTGCTTAACCAGATGCCCGGGGTACGCTCGGCGCGCTGGGCAGGGCCCGGTGCGAGTGATGAGGAGAACAACGCCTTGTTGCTGCGTCAGCTGGAGGATGTGCCGGCGGCCGAGCGGACGGCGCGGTTTGTTTGCGCCATGGCGCTGGTGCTTCCTGATGGCACGGAACATGTACGCCTGGGGGAAATGCCAGGGCGGTTGGCTGTCAGTCCGGCCGGCCAGAATGGCTTCGGCTACGATCCGCTGTTCGTGGCTGAGGGAAACACTATGACCAACGGCGAACTGGACCCGTCCATCAAGGATCAAATCAGTCATCGCGGCCGCGCCGTACGGGCCATCCTGCCGGTGCTGATTGCCGAGCTGCGTCGGTTGGAGTCTGTCGCTGGGTCGGCCGCCACGTGATTGCCGTCCGCCGGGGAGGAAGGATGAGCGGTGAAGACCTACCTCGATTTGCTTGATCACGTACTGACCCGAGGTGTTGAAAAGAGTGATCGGACCGGCACCGGCACGCTGAGCACCTTCGGCTACCAGATGCGCTTTGATCTTCGAGACGGGTTTCCACTGCTGACGACGAAGAAGCTGCATACTCGGTCGATCATCGGTGAGTTGTTGTGGTTCATCCAGGGCTCGACGAATGTCAAATGGCTTCACGAGCAGGGAATAACCATTTGGGATGAGTGGGCCGATGCCGACGGCGAACTCGGACCGATCTACGGCTATCAGTGGCGCTCCTGGCCAACCCCGGGTGGCGGCCATATTGATCAACTAGCTGATGTGATCAATTCCATCAAGACAGTTCCGGATTCACGCCGGCATATGGTCAGCGCGTGGAATGTCGCCGATCTTGCCGATATGGCACTCCCGCCGTGCCATGCCATGTTCCAGTTTTACGTCGCGCAAGGGCGGCTGTCGTGCCAGCTTTATCAGCGCTCTGCCGACATCTTCCTTGGCGTTCCGTTCAACATCGCTTCTTACGCGTTGCTCACCCATATGGTCGCTCAGGTTTGCGAATTGGAAGTCGGTGACTTCGTCCACACCCTCGGTGATGCACACCTTTATCTCAATCATTTGGAACAAGCGCGACTGCAATTGGGTCGCGAGCCACGCCCGCTGCCGAGACTGGTGCTCGACCCCAGCATTAGCTCGATCGGCGACTTCACCTTCGACGACATCGTCATCGAGGGATACAACCCACATCCAGGCATCAAAGCGCCGATCGCGGTCTGATCATGCCCGAGGTCATCGCAATCGCTGCCGTTGCCGGTAACGGCGTGATCGGTGCAGGAAACGACATACCGTGGCGGATTCCTGCCGACTGGCAGCGCTTCAAAGCCTTAACGATGGGGCACGTACTGATCATGGGCCGCAAGACGCATGACTCTATCGGCCGGCCGCTGCCTGGCCGAACCACATTCGTGATCACTCGGGATCGGATGTGGCGCGGTGACGGCGTACGGGCGGTGCCGTCCGTGGCCGAGGCGCTCGACCAAGCACAGCTACTCCATCCAAAGATGATCTTTGTCGCCGGAGGCGGCGAGATCTACCGTGCCGCCTGGGAGCTGCTCACCGGTCTTGAGATCACCGAGGTGGATCAGCGTCCTCCTGGGGAGGTCACCTTTCCCACCATCGATCCCGACGAATGGATCGAAACGCGCCGTGAGCCGCGCGAAGGCTACAGCTTTGTCAGCTACCGCCGCCGAGCAGGAAAGAATCCCACAGATTGAAAAGTCGTCGCGTGGCTGGCCCGAGGCAAGCGACGCTGACCTTACAATCGCCGCCTGAGCGGCGCACACGTTATCTAACGCGCACACGCTATAGAAGGAGAGAGTCTCATGCGGGAACCATCCCTCACTGCAAAACTTGGCGCCGAATTCCTAGGGACGTTCTTGTTGGTGTTTGGGGTGTGCGGCAGTGTCATTATCGCCAGTGAGTTCCTCAGCAAGAACGACGTCCAACTGGGCATCGGGCTGCTCGGCATATCGCTGACCGCCGGCTTCGCCGTGCTGGTCGGTGCATTCGCCTTCGGCCACGTCTCGGGCGGCCACTTCAACCCCGCGGTCAGCATCGGCTTGGCGATCGCGAAGCGATTCGAGTGGAAGGCCGTAGGGCCCTACATCGTTACCCAAGTCGTCGCGGCTACCGTTGCTGGCGCTGTGTTGCTCGCCATTGCATCCGGCAAGCCAGGGTTCAGCGCCGTGGAGAGTGGCTTCGCCACAAACGGTTATGGTGATCGCTCCCCGGGCGGCTATGGGCTGGCGGCAGCGCTGATCACCGAGATCATCTTGACCGCCGTCTTCCTCTACATCATCCTGGGCGCCACCGATGACCGCGCATCCAAGGGCTTCGCGCCGATTGCGATCGGACTGGGCCTGACCGTGATCCACCTTGCCAGCATCCCGGTCGACGGCACATCGGTGAATCCAGCTCGCTCGCTTGGAGTCGCCTGGTTCGCAGGCGGTGCCGCGCTGGCTCAGGTGTGGCTGTTCATCGTCGGGCCCATCATCGGAGCCGCCATCGCCGGCGCGACGTACAAGTTCATCACCGGTGCTCCGAGCGCCGAGGTAGGTGTCGCCCAGAACCCCGAGCTGGAGGAACGGCAACGCACTGCGGGGATCTAGGCCCGACCTCGCTGGGCCCGTTCGGCTTCACCGGTCGCCACTTCGCGTTTCTTGGTGGCACTTAGCGTTAGTTCGGACTAACGCGAAGTGCAGCGAACTAACGCGAAGTCGTCTCACCGCGGCTTTCGAGTTGGCCGAAGCCGCTGAATACGGTGCCGAAGGAGGGACTCGAACCCTCACACCCGAAGGCACAGGAACCTAAATCCTGCGTGTCTACCAGTTCCACCACTCCGGCTCTGCTTATTGCTCCGCTCGCTAGCACTCCGCTCGGATCGCGCATTAGAAGCCGCAGACTTCACTTGTCAGAATCTCAACACCAAATATGGTGCTCACATTCTGACAAGTCGGCGATGAAGTCTACAGGTGGAGATCCCGCTTGAGCTTGTCGACGTGACCGGTGGCCTTCACGTTGTACTGAGCAACAGCGATTATGCCGTCGCCTTTCTCGTCGACATCGATAACAAACGTTGAGCGGATTACTCCTTCGATGAGCTTGCCGTAAAGCAGCTTCTCGCCATATGCGCCGTAGGCATTAAGCGTCGACTTGTCTGGGTCAGATAGAAGTGGGAAACCGACCGATTCCAGCTCGCGGAATTGGATGAGTTTTTCCTGAGCGTCCGGCGAGATGCCGATCACGTGCAGGCCTGCAGCGCCCAGTTCCTCCATGGCAGCAGTGAAGTCAATCGCCTGCGTCGTGCATCCTGGCGTCATAGCAGCTGGATAGAAGTAAACGATCACCCGCTGCCCGCGGAAGTCCGCCAGAGACACCTTCTTGCCGTCCGCGTCTGGAAGGGTGAAGGCGGGCGCGGCGTCGCCGTCGCTGAGCCGAATGGTCATGCTAAAGACAGTAGCGTTCCTGGGCCCAGCCTTAGGCCACGTCCCACGCTGGCACCGGCAAGGCTGCAATACGCTGTGATTTCGGGGACGCCCCGGCCGCAGGTCGGCGCCGCATAACGTGTCCAAGGAGGCCATGTGTCCAGCAATTCTGTCTCGAGCAACTCTTCTCAGCCCTCGCGTACGCAATCCCAAATCGAGGCTGATTTGGGAGCTACCCGGGATCGGCTAGCGGCCTCCGTCGCAGCGCTGATCGACCAGGTGCATCCAAACCGGATCAAGCAGCGCCAGATCGCGAATGTGAAGCAGCTTGCCAACACCGAACTAGAGAATGCCAAGTCGAAGATCTTTAACGCTCGTGGCGATCTACGTACGGGCCGGATTGTGGGGATCGCTGCTGCCGTGGCTGGCGTCATTGGTTTTCTTTTGATCATTCGGGCGATCGTGCGGCGCGGCAGTAGTGAGGAGAAGTGACCGAGTAGTGACTGACCAGAACGGCACCGAGGCCACCGGCGCCCTGAATGAGGATGCCCTTCCTATTCGGTTGCTGCATGATCGCGTGCTGGTCTCGACCGACAACGAGCCGGGAGAGCGGCGCAGTAGCGGTGGCATTTTGATTCCAGCGACCGTGGCAATCGGACGCCGGCTCGCCTGGGGTCAGGTGGTCGCGGTGGGAACCAATGTCAGGACAGTCAAAGCCACAGATCGCGTGCTGTTCGACCCGGAGGACCGAGCCGAGGTCGAAGTCAGAGGCAAGGACTACGTGCTCCTCCGGGAGCGTGATCTTCATGCCGTCGCCTCAGAGAGACTGCAGGATGGCAAAACCGGGCTCTACTTGTAAGTCGCGCTTCCCAACGGGATCAATTTGTGCTAGCCACCCTTATAACGAATCTAAATGTAACGTGAGAGAACTAGAGCTTTTGGGTCAGATTCGCTCTAGTGTGTCGACGTGGCACCAACGAATGGGTGTCATCTCTACAACGAAGTGAGGCCTGTATGACTTTCGTTCGTCCCGCGCGCCGCGTCCTCATTGCGGCCGCATCAATGAGTGCCCTCTTCATTGCCGCGGCGTGTGGCGGTGGAGGAGGAGGCGAAGGTGGCGCCCCCGCAGGCGGCGGAACCGAGGCGGCCGTCGACTGGACCAAGCAAGGTGACATAGAGGTCTGGCAAGGTAAGGACACATCGGGGAACTTTCCGAAACTGATCCAGCAGTTCAATGAATCGCACCCCAACGGCAAGGTGACTTTCCACGAGCTTCCGGATGAGGCGGACCAGCAGCGGCAGCAGATGATCCAGAACGCTCAGATCAAGAACCCGAAGATGGCCGTGCTGAGCGTTGATGTGGTGTGGACTGCTGAGTTTGCCGCCAAGGGCTATGTCGAAGCCCTGCCGCCAGACACGGACACAACAGGCCACCTTAAGCCTGCTGTCGACGCCGCGACATACTTCAACAAGCTGTATGCAATGCCGAGCACCACCGACGGTGGATTGCTTTACTACCGGAAGGATCTGCTCGACAAATACCAGCTGCAGCCGCCGACCACGTTCGATGAGATGAAGGCGGCCTGCGACAAGATCACCGCAGGCGAAGGCGATTCCAAGCTCGGATGCTTCGCAGGCCAGTACAACAAGTACGAGGGCCTAACGGTCAACTTTGACGAGGCCGTCCAGGGTGCAGGTGGACACATCCTTAACGCCGAGGGCAAGCCCGATGTGGCAACACCTCAGGCCACTCAGGGTTTACAAACCCTGACCGACTGGTTCAAGAGCGGTCACATCCCGAAGGCCGCCATTACCTGGACTGAGGAAGAGGGCCGGCAGGCGTTCCAGAGCGGCGAACTGATCTTCCACCGGAATTGGGGCTATGTCTACAACCTGGCGAATAAGACCGACGGCTCCTCCAAGGTTGCCGGCAAGTTCGACGTGGCGCCGCTGCCCGGCATCACCGGCCCGGGTGTGTCAAGCCTCGGCGGCCACAACTATGCGGTCTCCAAGTTCGCCGAGAACAAGGGAACGGCCATTGACTTCCTGAAGTTCATGTCGTCCAAGGAGACGCAGAAGTCCAACACGCTGGCCACCTCGCAGTCGCCCACGCTGGAGGAGCTCTACAGCGATCCCGACGTCCTTAAGAAGTTGCCCTTCATGGACATCCAGCTGAAGTCTGTTCAGACTGCAGTGCCGCGTCCAAAGGCCGTGGAGTACGGCGATGTCACCCTGGCGATCCAGGATGCCGCCTACGGCGCACTCCAAGGTCAGACCCAGCCTGATGCGGCCTTGCAAGCACTGCAGGCCAAGTTGCAGACTCTGATCAAGTAGTTGGTGTTCCGCAAGGTTCCCGGCGCAGCCAAATGCTGCGCCGGGAGCTCAGCGCATTTCTCAAAGGAGGTAGCCGCATGGCAACTGCCACCGCGGAACCGCGGAGTGTGCCGACCACCGAAGGGGATGGCCACAAACATAAGAAGAACGCGCTGAGCGATGGTCAAGGTCGACTGGCCTGGATCCTGCTGGCGCCCACCCTCCTCGTCATACTCGTCGTGGCTGGCATCCCAGTCGCGATGTCGATCCGGGAGGCCTTTTTCCAGACGAACACCGGCGTTGATCCCAACACCGGCATGATCGCGGGCGGTGAGATTTTTGTTGGCCTGCAGAACTTCACCGACATCTTCAGGGGCCAAAACCCTGTGGTGGGCAACTACGGCACCATGGATCGCTTCTGGAACGCCTTCCTCAACACAACTTTCCTCACCATCGTCTGCGTGATTATCGAGACCATCCTCGGCGTGGCGATGGCCCTGATTATGGCCAAGGCCTTCCGCGGACGCGGGATCGTGCGGGCTGGGATCCTAGTCCCATGGGCGATCCCTACCATCGTCTCGGCGCTGATGTGGAAGCTCATCTTCGACTCCTCCGGTGTGATGAACCGGATTATCGGCAGGGAGATTCTCTGGCTGGCCGATACCGGGGCTTCCTTCTGGGCGATCGTGATAGCGGATACCTGGAAGACGGCCGCATTCATTGGACTGCTGACCCTAGCTGGGCTGCAGACCATTCCGGCGGAGGTCTATGAAGCCGCCAAGGTCGACGGGGCGACTACTTGGCAGCAATTCGTACGAATTACGCTGCCGATGGTCAAGCCCACACTGGTGGTGGCGGTTCTTTTCCGCACCCTCGACACCTTGCGCATGTTCGACCTGCCGTACGGCATGATCGGCGCTGGCAAATATCGAGTCGAAACTCTGTCGATTTTCGCCTACCAGGAAGCAACCCAGGAAAGATACGGACCTGCTGCTGCGTACGCGATCATTCTGTTCTTGTATGTGCTTCTAGTTGCGTTCCTGTTCGTGAAGATTCTGGGCGCCGACGTCATTGGTGATGCCGACGTTCCGAAGAAAAAGAAGAAAAGGAAGGGTGATCAGGAACCGGCGGGCCCGCCGGCGACAGGTTTGGAGATGGCGGGAGGTGCGCACTAATGTCCACCACGACTGAGGTACATGAGGAACACACCACCCAAGAAGAGGTCGAAAGGCTCGCCCACCCGAAGCGGCCTCTCAAGGCACGGATCGGCGTCATCGGGTCCTATGTGGGAATGATCGCGATTGTCCTCTACTGCATCATCCCGTTCTATTGGATGGTCGTCTCCTCACTGCGACTCCCCACCGAGGGGCGGAGCACGGAGCTCATTCCGAGCCCGATATCGCTGGAGAACTTCCAGGCTGTGTTCTCGGCACAGAACAACTTCGGCCGCTCCCTGATCAACTCGGTCATTGTGGCGGGCACGACAACGATCCTGACCCTGCTTTTCGGAATTATTGGCGCTTACGCGCTCGCCCGGTTGAGATTCAGGGGCAAGGGTGCCGTGCTCTGGCTGATCATGGCCTGCTCGATGTTCCCCCTTGTTGTCTTGCTTCCGCCGCTACTGAAGATGTTCTCCTCGACCGAGCCATTCACGTGGTTCCCGTACTGGATTAACACCTATCAGTCCGTCATCATCCCCGGGCTGAGCTTTGCCCTACCGCTCGCGGTGTGGAACCTCACCGCGTTCTTCAAGCAGCTCCCCGTTGAATTGGAGCAGGCAGCTATGGTCGATGGCTGCACACCCGGAGTGGCCTTCCGTAAGGTGATCTTGCCGCTGGCGGCTCCAGGCGTATTTACAACCGCCATCATTGTGTTCATCGGCGCATGGAACGAATTCTTGCTGGCCCTGACCTTCCTGCAGGATGCAAGTATGCAGACGGCCACCGTGGCGATCAGCAAGTTCACCGGGACGACCGGCTTTGACACACCGTACGGCACCATCATGGCGGCCGGTGTGCTGGTGACCGTTCCGCTGATCATCGCGGTGCTCCTCTTCCAGCGCCGCATTGTCGCCGGCCTCACCGCAGGGGGCGTCAAGTAGCAGTAAGTACTAGTTGACAGATCTGGCGCAGTCGCAGCGTAGCGACTGTGCCAGATCTATGTGTGGGCAAGATCTGTGTTCGGATGTGCGCTGAGCCCTTCGACAAGCTCAGGGCACATGGCAAGAGGCCCAGGGCATGTCGAACGCTCAAGGGCACATCGAGACCGGCGCACCTCAGTCGGCGTGGCCGATACGCATTCGTCCGGTAAACAACCAGGCAAGGCCGAAGGATGCACTCACGGCCACCATGGCGACGATTAATGCCTTCACAAGGGCCGGCCAGTCAAGGGACCGGGCTGCGATTTCCAGACCGATCAATACGGGTGCCTGCAGCAGATAGGCCAGATAGGCGCCGCGCGCCACCCGGGTTAGCCCGCCCCTCCGCGAAGTTAACCATCGCTGCGCCCAACCCAGTAGCCACACCGACCCAGCTACGACAAGCGTTGCCTCGACCACATCTAACGACAACGCCTGCCAGTGCCAGCCGCCCAGGAACGGGACACCGTCACGCGTGAAATCGGAAAGACCGGCTAGCGCCGCGACCCCAATCCCGGTGGCGATGGCTACGACCACCGTGATGCCGCAGCGCCGGGCTGTACGAAGCGGTACCCGTTCAGCCCAGCCCTGACCGGCCACAAAGACGCCCAGCACGTATAGGCCGATGCACTGCGGCCATTGCCACAAATGAAGATCGAGAATTTGTTGACTCCGGGCCGGAAACCAAATCCGGATGATGAAAGATGCCACGGCGATGCCAGCAGCCACTATCACCAACGAGACGGCCCGGGGGTGGAGGCCATGCGCTTGACCACCCCAGGTCAGTAATGCATGGCCCAGCGAAACGTAGAGCAAGATCTGGACGAACCACAGCGGACCTGAGTCGAGGAAGGGTTGTCGAGCCGGTAGCGCCTCCCAAATCGGAAGCGAATGGCCAGCCGAGCGGTAGGCCGCCCACATCAGTAAAGGCCAGATCAACAGGGTGAACAGCAGCCACGGCAGCCCCAGCCGGAATAGGCGTTGGCGAATGAAGCCGGCCGGGCCGTGTCGGGCGATACTGCCGGAGGCCAAGAGACCGCTCAGGAAGAAGAACGTTCCCATCATGAACAATGCAGTTGGCCCCAGAATTGTCCCCAAGATCAGCTCCAGGTACCGAGGCATAGTTGCCTCGGTGACCTCGTCATAAGGCCATCCACCGATAACGGTGTAGCCCAAGAGGGCGTGGCCGGCTATCACCCACGCAACCAGAACTGCCCTGAGGTTGTCGATGGGCACAAATCGCCGAGCATCGGCGGGCACATGTTCACCCAGCCTCGAGTGGGCAGTCTTTGCCACGACAGTCTCGGCCGACGAGGCTGGGGCGTTGTCCCACCTGCCTACAACTTGTTCACTGGCCATGATCTTGGGAGCTCTCACTCCTTATTGCGGCGCGCGACTAGCGGTTGTCCAGGGCTCTACCTGCCAATGTGCCTAGAGGGACGTGCGATGGACCGGCCTTGTTTTTCGTCAGCGTCCCGACGGATTAGCCCCAAAGCTCCAGCGTAGGACACGCAAGGAAACCTGCGCAGGGTGTTTTCGGTCATCCTCGGCCTGTTGACCGGCCCCATCGCCGAAGCCGGACTGTTTACAGGGATAGAGATTCCCAATTAAGGTACAGCCAGTGGTTCACTTCCTTCCCAGGTAGTGATGCCGCCCACGAGCAAGGAGTGGATGCCATGCCCGTGAATGGTGTACTCGAGTACCTCTGGTTCCGAGACAACGATCCGTGGTGGGCCACGCTCTTGCGGGCAGTGACGCTGATTGCCCTCCTGGTGTTATTCGTCATCAAGGGCATGCACAAAGTTCCCTCCGGCAGCAAGGCATTACGAACCCGCTTCAACAAAGTCATCCATTGCCGGCGGGACGTCTACGACCGATTGGGTCATAGAACCCGCTGCCGTGGTGACGCCAAAGTCGTTGGGCCGGGTCTAGTCATTGGCATTCCTTTCGTGCACAACGTCCTGATCGAGTCGGTAACCGAGCAATTCGAGCCGTTACCGGCGATGATCCGGCTGAACCCCCTGCGGGAATTTGCCTCCCAGATCAATTTCCAAGTCGTTGACCTGGAGAAGGCGCTGGTGGGTGTCACCGACTACAAGGGTTCACTCGTCAACAGTTGTTCCGCAGCGGTTCGGCGCCTGGTTAGAGAGACAAACCTCAGCGACGATGAGATCTCAGTCCAGATGCTGGCGGACGAATCACTGCAGCAGCGCGCCAGTAGCTTGGGCGTCAGACTGCTAGAGCTCAATGTGTCGGCTTCCAACCTGACCGAACCGGCTCAGTTGGCTCAAGCGTTCAAGCAGGCGGGAATTGTTGTCGACGGTACTCCGGCTGCCTTACTGGCGGCGCGGACCGTCAACGGCGTATCCGGCCCGACGGCATTGACCGCCGTCGATGACGATGCTCCGGCCGCTTAAGCTCCAACCCGCCGATTGAGCCTTACTCCGCGATTACGCCAACGCGTGGAAACTGCCCTAACAACGAGCAGCTCCCCAACGTTGGCGTTTAGTCTGATGGAGGCCAAGGGCGAAGCTCCCGCGGTTACCGACAACGTCGGTGGGCGTGACCATTCGCCTGCCAATGGGGAAACACCGATAGATGCCTGGCGATCAGGCATCGGTACTCAGGGGATCGGGGTTTGGACGTCAAGCGCAGGACTTTCCTGCTCGGGACCCTCTCTTGCACTGTCCTGGCTTGTAGTCCGGCGAACAGAAGCTCGGTGGGTGCGTCGAGCCCGCTCCCGACTGTGCATCTTGATACGACGCCCAGTGCCGGTTCGACGCCCGCGACCGCGGACGTACCGGCATCGTCGAAAGAGGCAAACCCAAGACCAAGCCACCCCGTAGCCAAAAACGTGCCGTCGCGAAAGGCGATTATCCGGCGGTACTCGGGCAAGCAGCCAACCGCTTGGGGCGAGCGGGTGCCACAAGTGGTGTCGCGGTTGCCAACAAGCGATCGGGTAGTTGCGCTCACTCTGGACGCATGTGGCGGCCGAAGCGGGAGCGGCTATGACGCAGAACTAATTGAGACGCTACGCCGGAAGGGTATTGCGGCGACGCTGTTCATCAACGCGCGCTGGATCAATGCCAATCCGCGCAAGTTCAGGCAGCTGGCCGCCGACCCACTATTCGAAATCGCTAACCACGGGACTGAGCATCGACCGTTGTCGGTGACTGGACGATCGGCCTACGGCATTGCAGGAACCGGGAGCGTTGCCCAGGCGATCGATGAGGTGGCCGTCAACCAGCAGCTAATCAGACGGCTGACTGGCGCAGCGCCTGCGTTCTATCGCTCAGGCACCGCGTACTACGACGATGTCGCGGTCCGTGTGGTTAAAGATCTTGGTTTACGCGTGATCAACTTCGACGTCCTAGGTGACGCGGGTGCGACCTACTCGGCAGCCCAAGTGGCAAACGCGATGTTGGAGAGCAAGCCCGGCTCGATCATCCTCGCGCATATGAACCGGCCGCAGAGCGGAACAGCGGAGGGTATTCAGGCCGCGCTGCCCAAACTGCACCGGCGTGGTCTTCGGTTCGTGCGCTTGTCGGAGTATCTGCGCTGAGTTGAGGTCGAAGGGAGGGGCATGCTTGGCACATGAGCCCCGGCGAGATTCACCTCGAGCCTTTCATCCACCTCGTCGATCTCGGGTGGGACCGAGCTCTGATCGCATGGGGCGCGTTCTTCTTCGAACGCACCGAGCGCGCCCGGTGGGAGATCATTGACGACCAGCAGCTTCCGGGCAGGGTGGGCCGGCATACCTGTATCGGGACGGCGGCCGAGCCGTACGGCCATGCGACCGTTCAGGTGCTTACCAGCGACGAAAGAGTTGCGGCTGAGGTCTCTACCGACGAACGCGCGTGGGTGTGGGTGGAGGGCCTCGAACCCGAGACTGACTACCGGTACCGGGTCAAGGTCGACGGTGCAGAGTGGGCCGCTGGCGAGTTGTGGGATTGGGTCTCCAGTGAACGTGGCGGCTACGACCTCGCGCCTGCCGGGCGTCGCTACGACTTGCGATTCCGTACCTGGCCGCACCCAGACGACCCCACGCCACCGGTCCGCTTCGTGGCCATGGGTGACTACGGAGTCGGGATGCGGGCCGATGCGGAGTCCAGTCGCCGCCAGCGGCGCATCGCCGACGTGCTGGAGCGGCTCGTCGCTGACCACGACGTCCGCTTCGTCCTGTCGCTCGGCGACAACATCTATCAGGGTGAGCAGGGACGCGTGGACCAGGAAGGCGGGGGAGAGGACGACGATTGGTACTCCAGCTTCTTCCAGCCCTACCGCCTCGCCATCGCACGCGTTCCGATGTTCCCGGCCATTGGCAACCACGACAGCGCCGACTCCGAGGGCAGTGACGACCGTGCCCAGATGGAAGACAACTTCCACATCCAGGAGCGGTTCCATCACGGGCTGGAGACAGCCTCGGTGATGCCCGGACTGTTCTACCGACTGCGCTACGGCGCGAGCCTTGAGCTCGCCTGCCTCGACACCTCACTCGACAGCGAGCAAGCGGAGGCTCACCGGTACTTTCAGGCGCCCAAACACCAGGAGTGGCTGCGCTCGACCTTCAGCCGACGCGAGGATCGCTGGCTTATCCCGTACTCCCACCATCCCGTCTACACGGCAGGACCGAACCACGAAAATGACAAGGAGATGCAGGAGGCGCTCGAGCCACTCTTCGGCGACGCGGACGTACGCCTCGTCCTCGCCGGTCATGAACACAACTTCCAGGTCAGCGAGGTCGGCGGCCGGACCTATGTCGTCTCCGGCGCGGCAGGCCAGCTCGATGAAAGGGTCCCCGAGGGCTTCGCCGACGCCCACACAACGGCCTGGACCGCTCAGGCCCATCTCCTGCTCATCGAGGTTGACGGGCCCGTGGCAACACTCACTCCGATTGCGGGTCTGCTGCACAACGGACGGCTCCATCTGATGACGGCGCTGACACCACGCAATGAACTCGTTGAGCCGCCGCTGACAGTTCGCAATGATTGAAGTGCTTACGGGCGTACGCCACCTGTCGCGGTGATCATGTGAATAATCATCAGTGGCTCAACCGGCGTAAGAACGCTCTTCGGAGCGTCGGGCTGCGAAAAGTATCACCATCAGCGCGGCGAAACTCAGCACGGCAACCGCGATCCGAATGATCAAATTCGAGCTGCCGTCCCATGTTGCATGCAAGATCACCACGGCTACGAAAACAGCGATAGCGACAAGGATGGCGCGAGCGCGATGCGACGTGCCACGGATCCGTCCGATCGCCGCCATTGACAGTCCGGTCCAGGCGACGTGTCCGGCTGGTGCCAGCAGTGCGCGAAGGAGCAGGGTGCTATCAAGAGCTGCCAGGCCTCCGCTGAGGAGGGCGTTGAAGCCGTAGCCCATGGTCTCGAGCGTGGCAAATCCAGCGCCGGAGGCGACTCCGAGAACGGCTGCTTGGGGCCACCTGAGGCGACGGTTGATCAGGAAAACTGCGGTTGGCACGACGACCTTGCTCGCCTCTTCGATGAGGCCAACCATGATCATGGGTAGCGCGCCGAGTGCCCGCAGAGTGTCGTACTCCAATGTGGCGGCCGCGACCGTACCGAGGATGCCGCCCGCAATCGCCGTGAACGCCACAGTTGCCGCATTCACTCTGATTCTGCGCTTGCCTCCGGTTGTGGCGAAGGTCAGCACAGTGGCCGGAACTACCATCGAGCCGAACAAGATCATGGAGGGAAAGAAGTTGGGATTCTGCGTTGCCAGCAGCGTGCGTAGCAGCAGCAAGTACGCCCCGATCCCGGCAAGCAAGACCCACAGCCAACTGAGCCTGGACAGGATGCCGGGTGGGCTGGCGGAATCCACAGCAACGGCCTCTTGGGTAATGGGGGGCTGCGCAGCCTCAGTGGTCGCAGGTGCGTCTTGGGCGTCTTGGGGCTCCGGGGTCTGGGGCGACATACATCTGCTTCCGTGAGAACTGAGGTCTGCCCGTACCGCAGAACACTAACGCTGGACGCGACGTTCCTGGGTCAGGAAGCGATCCAGTGTGTCGGCGTGACGCCTGCCTCACGCTCGGTGTGTGCGACCTAAGTGGTCTGGGCTCTGCTGTCGAGATCTTCGGTTGCTGCCCAGGATGCGAGCAGGGCCAAGGCGTGCTCGGTGGTAGAGCCTGGTTCGGCGGCGTAAACGGTCAGGGTAAGTCCGGATTCGGAGATCACGTCGACGCTTTCGTAGGCCAGCTCGAGATTCGGACATGCCATGGTTGTCGACGGCGGTCAGACGGTCTAGTGACGATCCCGACGGCCGCGTTCTGCGTCTTAAGACGCCTAACGGGTGTGTTTTGCGACGGAATTGCCCCTCGTCGGCGTCCCTCAGACGAAGAACGCGTACGCCATGCTCAAGGCAGCGAAATATGAGGAGCTCCATGACCTTTACAGCGCAACTCCAGGCAGCGCTGACAGGTAGCGGGTGATCTGCATGTGCGACCACCCGTGAATCTCGCGCAGCCCGGTTGCCATCGCCGCCAGGTAAGCCGCGCTCGGAGCCGCCAATTTCGGAGCGGTATGCCGATCGCGGGTGAAGGTCAAAATCGGGACCCCGCGGCGATCACCGACCCGCACCAGGATGGAGTAGCCACCAACGCCCATGCTGTAGCGGTCGCCACGGAAGCTAGCCGTCAGGTCGAGGGTGATGCCCGGTGATTGGCGAGTTTCCTGGGCGAGGACGTCGATGAACTGCTCTACCGTGATCAGGTACGCCCGGGCCGCAACCTGACCGTGGGCATGCGGGTCGTAGAAGGCGATCCCGGCCCGCCAGGCGGATGACCGACCGGCGAAGTACACGCCGCCGCTGATCAATAAGCCGAAGCTGTCCGCAGGATCGCTGGTGTCCCGGCATCCTGGGTAGTCGCGTTCGCTGCCGTCGGGTCGGCCACCGCGAATGTAGTAGCAGAACCGTTTCCGACTGAGGTTCGAACCATAGGCGAGATACCAGATGCGCTTCACAAGAACCCGGCTATTGAGGCCTCGCTATTGAGGTAGGCCACATTCCTCTCGAGCGGCCGCCGCCTCGGCTAGCAGAACCTGCTTCGCCTGCTCGTACACGCCCATTGCCTCCTCGGGAGACTGCCCGACCGCCGTCACTCCTATTCGTCCGTGCTCAGTGAGTGAGCTGATCATGTGGAAAACAACTCCGGTCTGCCGCGACTCGTCGAAATGCAGACCATGCCGCGCCACGATATCGAACAGATCCTCTACGGCCAAAGCCTGCAGTTGGTCGCTCTCCAGATGATCAGTGGCCACCAGATGCCGCTGCTCGCCGCTTGGCAGCAGGAACTGGCCGGACGCGCCGTCGTACGAGCCATCGGTCAGGAACTGCAGAGTGAGGAACGGGTGGGTGGTGCCGCCCCTGCGCAGATTCAGCTCAATGGCGTACGCCGCCCAGGCGCCGGCGCTGTCCCGCTTGACGACGAAGTCGAGTGCGAATCGACCGACGGCACCCTCCTTGGCCAACCGCTCACCAATCCTGACTGCCGGCTCACTGATCAGTCGCGAATACTCCCGGTCGGCTGGGAAAATGCAGCCAAGGTAACTCTGTCCGGTCGCGCCACCCAGAAGCTGATCATGAGTTGATTGCAGCTCTACGCTACGGTCTGGAAGTACTCGGAGTTGGACGCTCGGGCTACGCAGCTCCTTACCCACGAGCCGCTCCTCGACGATTCCGCCGTTCTCCTCGAACCTCGCCTCGTACACTTCCATCGGCGTAGTACCCAGTTCGAGCTGCATCGAGCGGACCCGATCTGCCACCTTGGAGCGACGGTCGGAGCCGGCCATGTCGGCTACGCCCCGCAGGTCGACCAACGCATTGCCCGCTCCGGAAACCCCTTCGTTCAGCTTGACGATCACTTCGCTGATACTTGGCCGCTCGTCGAGCATCCTGACGATGGCGTCGCTGACCTCCTCGAAGCTGTGGAGGTCCTCCACTCCGAGCGGATGCGGCACTCCCTCCTCGGCGAACAGTCGGCGGCAGCCTGTCTTAGTCCCAAGGCCGGCAAGCCGCGGATCGGGGCCATACATCGGGATGCCGAGGGTTAGCGCGATATCGCGCTCGAGCCCGGTGGTGCTGTATGGGATGAGGTGGCAGCGGTCTCGGTTTGGGATCATGGCAGCGATCTTGGCGAGCATCCGAGGACGGGCCAACAGCTTCTCGCTCAGCGATCGAGATGACGAGTCATCAACCGAAACCAACATCAGCCTGGTCATTGCGTGACTGGGTATCACGCCAGGCAGTAGTGCGAGGTAGTACTCGACGATGGACGGCTTGATCGGCATCGACGTTACGTAGATCATTCGCAGCCGCGGTTGACGGAGTAACAACAGGAGGAACAAGAACCGTTCCTCGAAAGCCTGTCCCAGGCTGCCCGGCGTGGTGCGTTCGAGTTTGACTGAAGGCAAGACCACAACTGACTCATCTTCAAGATCAAGTTGTATTGTGTCCCAGACGGCCGGCAACCGCTCCTGCAACCGGGCGAAGCGATCGTTGCGTTCGTATTCGTTTAAGTCGGACAAACGCGGCGCCGTTGTTTGAGGGGCGGCGTCAAGCTGGGTCACAGAGGCACCTCCGCTGCGCTGTTGATCATGCGAGACACGTTGTACGCCCGGATGGACCGGCTGAATCCTCGCAGCTCGAGGACGCCGACCGATTCGCCTGCTACGTCGCGCTCGACCGCGCTGAACACCCGCTGCGCCACTAGCACCTGTCCCGACTTGGCCTCCGCGCACAACCGGGCAGCAAGGTTGGTGACTGTGCCGATGGCCGCGTAGTCGAAACGGCCCTCATAGCCGATCCGCCCCAGCGTGGCGAAGCCCTGGGCAATACCGACGCCGAAGCCGAGATCATGGCCGAGACGGCTCCAGCCGTCAATCAGTGTTCTTACTCGGTCACGCATTGCCAGGGACATCTCTACCGCTCGTCGGGCGGGCTCGTCGAGGGGAATCGGGTCGTTGAAGAAGACCATCAGCCCATCGCCCGTAAAGCGCTCCAGAGTGCCCTGGTAACGGAAGATCAACTCGCCGAGGGCCGCATGGTATTCACCGAGTACTGCCATCACCTCTTCAGGTTCACTTGATTCCGCGAATGCAGTGAACCCGCGGAGATCGCAGAAGACGACAACGATCTCCCGCCGGTGACTCCGCAGCACCGAGTCGTCGCCCGAATTGATCACCAGCTCGGCGACCTGTGGGGAGAGGAATCGACGCAGTCGACTCACCCGCTGCAGCTCCTCCAACTGGGTCTGCACCCGGGCCTCGAGCTCTGCGTTCCAGCGGGTCAGCTCAGCCGCCTGGTCGGTGATCGTGTCGTGGTACCGCTTGATCCGGGCCAACGAGGCCACGCGAGCCAGCAGCTCGCCCTGGTGGAACGGTTTACTAATGAAGTCGTCGGCTCCTGCCTTAATGGCCCGCGTCTTCTCGTAGTCTCCGCTTGCCGTGATCATGACGACCGGAAGAAACGCCGTACTCGGCTCGCTCCGGATCCGCCGGCACACCTCGTAGCCGTCGATGCCGGGCATCAGGATGTCCAGCAGAACAAGATCAATATCCGACGAAGACAGCAGCTCGAGTGCCTGCTCACCGGAGGATGCGGTGATCACTTGGTAGCCCTGTGGGGAAAGAACGGCGTCCAGGAGCCGCAAATTTGGCGGCTGATCATCAACCGCCAGTATGGTTACTTGCTCAGTCATCGGCGGACCAGTTCGGCAGGAACTCAGTGATCTGGCGGGGGAGATCACGCACGCTGATCGGCTTGCTCAGATAGCCGTCAAAGCCGTTGCGAAGCGCGCGCTCGCGGTCCTCTGACATCGCAAAGGCGGTCAGCGCGACGATCGGAATGTTGGAGCCCATCGGAGTCCGCCTGATTGTCTGCATTGTCTCGGTGCCGTCGATGCCGGGCAGCTGCAGATCCATCAGGATTATGTCTGGCTGGTCCTCCTGGGCGCGCACAATCCCGTCCTCGCCTGAGCGCGCTTCAACCACGTCGAAACCCGCTTGGAGCAGGACGTCACGCACTAGTTTCAAGTTCAGTAGGTTGTCCTCTACGACAAGGACGCGACTTGGAGATGCCATGTCAGTCTTGCGCCGTCCTTCCGACGATCCCGGAGTGAGCGGATGGGAGAGCGGTGTCGGCCTGTGGTAGCACCCGCAATCTTCGCAAAACTGAAGTCAGGTCTTCTCGGCTCACCGGCTTTGTCAAGTAGTCAGCGGCGCCGGCGGCCAGGCCACGTGCCGCCTCGTCCAAGATCGACACGATGATCACAGGTATCTCACGAGTGACGGGTGTGGCTTTGAGCGTCTCAAGCACCATCCAGCCGTCCGTACCGGGCAGGCGTATGTCAAGTACCACGGCTGCTGGATGCAGTCGATGGATATCGGAAAGCCCCTCGTCGCCGTCACGAGCGCGAACCACTCTGAGTCCTGTCCCTGTCAGGTAGGCAGAAAGGAGGTCGAGCGAAGACCTGTCATCATCGATGATCACCACGACGGGCTCCCGACCCTCCGCAGACTCAGCAGCATTGGCATCGACCGTATCGGCCGGGACGCCGAGCGGTAGGGCGACATGGAAAGCACTACCGTGACCGAGCTCGGACTCGAGCCAGATCCGACCGCCGAGGAGCGTCACGATTTTGCGACACAGCGTTAGTCCAAGCCCAGTGCCCTCTTCTTTCGGCGCTTCACGTGGTCCTTGCTGGAATGATTCGAAAATTCGCTCCCGGTCCTCCATGGCGATGCCCTGGCCGGTGTCGCGAACTGTGATCAGCAGTTCGTCGCGGACCGGCTCGGCGATCACCTCCACGCGTCCTCCATCGTGCGTGAACTTGACTGCATTGCTGAGCAAATTGACCAATACCTGACGGACGCGGAGCTCGTCAGAGGTGAGCTGGTCCACCGATGGAGCGATGGACTGGCTCACCGTAATGCTGTGCCGGGCCGCTCGCTCGCGAACCATGGAGACCGCGTATTCGACGGTCGCAGCGACCGAGAAGGTCGAGAGCGCGACTTCCATCCGGCCCGCCTCGACCTTCGAAAGATCGAGGATCTCGTTGAGCAAGGCCAAGAGATGCTGACCGGAGCTCAGGATGTCCCTAAGGTATTCGTCCTGGCGCTCATTGAGATCGCCGAAAAGCCGCTCGAGCAGTACCTCGGAGAATCCGATCACCGCGTTCAGTGGGGTACGGAGCTCATGCGACATGCTGGCCAAGAAGTCGGACTTGTGTTGGCTCATCACCTCCAGTTCGGCGCTCTTCTTCTCGAGCTCATGAAAGAGCTGTGCGTTATAAACCGCCGTGGCCGACTGGCTGGCAAACGTCTGTAGGAACTCCGCTGCCTCCTCGGAGAATGCACCTGGTGAACGCCGACGAACCACGAGGGCGCCAATAATGCGGTCGCCGCGAAGCACTGGTACTGCCATCACAGATCGCCAGCCGTCGTCGTACAACAGACGCAGGTGCGGGTCAAGCTCGACCTGTGACAGATCGGGTACGAATACCGGATGAGCCTCGCGCGCGGCGCGGCCTACCAACGTCGTCTCCAATTCAATGCGAATGGTACGCAGGCGCGCTAGCAGCTCAGGGCTGCTGCCGTAAGCCGTACGAACTGAAAAACACCGCTCCTCTTCGAGGTACTCCATGACGGATCCGCCGTCGCAACCAGCAAATCGGACCGCATTTTTGATGATGTTGTACAGCACCTCATCCAGCACCAAGCTGGATCCAACGGTCTGGCCAACTTCGCTCAGTGCCTCCATCTGCTCAAGTCGGCGGGCAAGTTCTGCGCCTCGGTCCTCTAGCGCTCGCACCAGATGGACATTCCGCACGACGATTGCCGCCTGGGCGGCGAAGCTTTCAAGCAGCGCCTCCTCCCGGTCGTCGAAGGGGTCGACCTCGGTGCGATACAGGGAAAGGCCTCCAACTACCTCGCCGTCGAGCAGCATCGGCGCCGACATCGAGCTGCGGATGCCGCCCAGATGCTGCACGTCGACGCGCACGAACTCGGTGTCGGTGAGCACGTCGGGAACCTTCTGTACCCGCCGTTCTACTGCGGCCCGTCCGATTACCGTGCCGCGGTTCACCTCCATCGGGAAGTCGGTGATGTTGCGGACGAACTCCCGCGATAGACCGACGGAAGACGCCAGCCGGAAGGTGCCATCTTCGATCAGGTAGATCGCGGCGACGTGCGACCGGCATAGCCGCCGAGCACTCTTGACGACGGTATCGAGCACCGCGTCAGGGTCCGAAGTCGACCGGCCAAGTGCGCTGAGGACCTCATTCGTGGCCTTGAACTGCTCCGTGGCGTCGACGTAGTCCCGCAGCAGTCTGCGGTGGTCCTCAGCGCTCGGCATGGACATGGCCAACGGCACCTTCTCTGAGTGCGATAGGTCCCAAATGCCCCAGGCTCAGTTTGCTGGACCTGACCGGTTCGGCGCAACGGAGCCTCGTCCGCCGAGTCCATTCCGAGGACAGTTGCGATTCGCAGCGCTAGCCGGCTCGTGCCGGTCCGGGGGGATAGATCACTCCCATTTGGAGCATCGCGGTGAGGTCGTCGCGTGTCGCCCAGTGTTCGCAGAGCTTTCCGTCAGCAACGCGATACCAGTGACTCTGCTCGGCCACGAACCGTTTGTAGGTCGGCGGCATGAAGCCGCCGAGCTTGCCTAGGTTGGTGCCCGCGGAGCGGACGCGGACGGCGACTACGTCGGCATCGGCGGCGATCGATTCGATCGTCATCTGGAGGTCAGGGAACTGCGCTCTCAGCCATGCGACTACTTTCCGGGCATGTGATGGACCCTGGACCGGACCAGGCTCCTCCCGACCGAATGGTTCCACCGCGTGCTCGAGATACTCCTCGGCCATGATGTCGTCGGCGGCACTGAGATTCCTGCTGGTGAAGACCTCGTTGAACAGCCGCATGACGAGAGCCTTATTGTCCTGCGGCGACAAATCCTCTCCTCCTTGCAAGAGGTCCGATATGGCTGATCGTATGACGCTGATGATTCGCGGTGTTCGTTTCGGGCAGCGGCTCCTGACGCATACCAGATTGACAAATCAGAGAGATGCAGCCGGGTTCGCGAGAAGAGCATCAGTCGACCGCTGTATCGGAGGCTGACGCCATGGCGGATGACTCCAGGGCGATCCAACTCAGCCGTTCCGAACTCCGAAAGGTCGCCGGCTACGCGGTGGCGTGCGCGCGGCCGGCATTGGCGATCTTCGAACGTGAACGACCTCACGATCGGCGTCCACGAGCGGCGATTGACGCTGCCCAGGCGTTCGCGGATGGAGGCGAGCGGACCAAGGCGCTACGCGACAGCGCGTGGGCAGCTCACCGTGCGGCTCAGGAGGCCCGGGATGCGGGACAGGCTGCGGCGAGCGACGCTGCGCGCGCGGCCGGCCACGCGGTGGGCGCGGCGTTCCTTCACCCGCTGCCAAAAGCCAGTCAGGTCAAGCACATCCTCGGATCGGCCGCTTGTGCCGCGCGAGCGTTCGAACTCTCCGCCGGAGACGATCCGGCCGTCGGATTTGATCGGATCGCGCAGTTCCGGCTGCTCGCGACTCCGGTCGTAGTGGAGGTCCTGAGCCGCTATCCGAGCGCTCCGCCCGGTGGTCGACGTGTCGGGGAGCTGATACGAACACTCGACGCATCGCTGCGACGATCGGCGACCGACTGATGACCGACCGGCTGTCGGGACGCATTCCCGCGGGAACGTTAGTGACAGATTGAACGGCTAACGGGACGGTCTGGGCATCGGCGAATGCGGCCGTCACACGACCAGGTCGAAAGTGCCGATTCACAAAATTCCTTCTCGCATTGTGAGAAGTTGTGTCGTCTTGCACGGGCCCGCAACGAACTACTCCATGAGAGGTTCCTCTCACCCAGGGCCGCAACAGTGGTCGACCTCCCGGGCCCCGCATGTCGGAACGGAAGGGACGCGGGGGCAGCACCCGCCGGCTCCACTATCGGGCTTCATGCGCAAGCAACGACCCGAAAACCGAGGCGCAGCGGTCTGCGTCGACTGCGAAAGCAATAAGGAGAAGGTCTCGCAGCGCCTTCCACATTCCGGCACGGGGAACTGGTAGGACCCGCTCGGTACTGAACTGTGAGTCGTCCGCTACCCGAGCCGTTGCGCCTGGCGGAGCAGGTGGCGTTGCTCGGGCCGGCTCAGCGAGTTCTGCGCCGCCCGCAGGTAGAGGACGCGGGCTGCCTCACGCTCCCCGGCCAGCTCGGCCAGGTGGGCTCGTACGGCATCGATCCGATAGTGCCCCACCAGGCCAGGAACATCGGCGACTGCGTCGAGCTCGATCAGTGCCGACTGCGGGCCGCGTACCTGAGCCATCGCCACGACCCGGCTCAGCATGGCCATTGGGCTCGGCGCCAGCGCCAAGAGATGGTCGTACAGCGCAAGGATCTGCGGCCAGTCGGTGGCGGCGGTGCTGGCGGCCTCGCTGTGCAGCGCGGCGATCGCGGCTTGGAGCTGCAGTGGGCCGATGCGATGGCGAGCCAGCGCGGCCCGCAAGATCCGGGTGCCATCGGCAATCGCGTCGGTACGCCACAGGCGCCGGTCCTGTTCGGCGAGTGCCACCAACTCCCCGGCGGAGTCGGTTCGCGCGGGACGGCGCGCGTCGGTAAGCAGCATTAGAGCCAGCAACCCGGCGACTTCGCCGTGGTCCACCTGGCCATGCAGCTGCCGGGTCAGCCGGATCGCTTCGCCAGACAGGTCGGGGCGGGTGATCTGGTCGCCTGCGCTCGCCGTAGACCCTTCGTTGAAGATGAGGTAGAGCACCTCTAGGACGGGGGACAACCGTGCCGCCCACTCATCGGACGTGCTGGGAGTCTCGAACCGGGCGCCAATCTCCTGAAGGCGCCGCTTCGCGCGGCTGATGCGCTGGGCCACGGTGGCCTCGGGCAGCAGCAGCCCGCGGGCAATCTCGGCCGTGGTCAGTCCGCCCACCGCGCGCAGTGTCAGCGACACCTGGGCCGGTCGGGCGAGCTCGGGATGACAGCACATCAGCAGCAGCGGAAGGCTGTCATCAAGGTCGGGGGTCACCTCTACGGTCGGGGCCAGGTCAGGGAACCGGAGGATCCGCTGCTCACGCCGCTCCCGGGCGCTGTCGCGGCGCCATTGCTCGATCAACCGGCGGGAGGCAACGGTGATCAGCCAGCCGCGGGGGTTGTCAGGGACACCGTCGACCGGCCACTGCTTGATGGCGGCTGCGAGCGCCTCCTGGACTGCGTCCTCACAGTCCTCTAGATGGCCGTAGTGCCTCACGAGGGCCGCAACCGCCCGTGGTGTGAGGTCGCGGAGGAGGTCAGGTTCTACGACGGTCGTCACGTGAGGAAGTCGTCTAGTGCCATTACCGGCCGCACCTCGACCAGACCGAACGCCGCCTCGGGCACCTTGGCGGCGATCTCGATCGCTCGCTGCTCGGTTTCGCAGTCGATCAGGTAGAAGCCGCTGACCAGCTCCTTGACCTCGGCGTACGGTCCGTCGGCGACTAGAACCTGCTGGTCGTCGGTGACGGTCACCCGCCGACCGGTCGACGGGTCGGCCAGCGCTTCAGCGGCTATCAGTTCACCGGCACTGGCGAGCTCCGCGGTCAAGTCGTCGTACGCCTCCAGCCCGGTCAGCCGATTCTCCGCCGACATCTGGTCCCAGATTTGCCTGGACTGTTCATTGCCGTAGATCAGCAACAGGTACTTCACGTTTGCTGCTCCCGCGCCGAAGAAAACCATCCGGTCGTTGTCGAGACTAGCGGCTCAGCTTCTACGTAGGGAGTGAAGGCAATCACGAGAAGCGGGCTGGTCACCGGGATGCCGCCGGGTCCGGCCGAAGGAGGAGAAGAGATGTACGGGATCAATGTCGCTGCGGTCCTGGTCGCTGCCGCCGCATCCCTCGCGGCCAGCATGGTGTGGTATGCCGTCGTCGGTGGCTCGATGGCCGAGTTGCAGCAGCAGTGGCGCGGCGCCTCGGCCGGGTCTGATCGGCCGATGATCTGGACGCTGCTGGCCTTCGCGACGACCTCACTGGTGATCGCGACGGCGGTCGCCATTTTGTTCCGGCTGACGGGGACCACAGGCCTGCTGCCGTCGGTCGGCCTCGGTCTGCTGCTGTGGATCGGTTTCTGCGCGACCCAATGGGTCGGGTCCATCATGGGCGAGGACGTCCCCGTCGCACTGGCCGCCATTCATGCCGGCGACTGGCTACTCCACATGGTGATCATGTCGGTCATCATCGGTCTCTGGCGCTGAGAGGAACGAGTCATGAACCAGTCCTCATCGAATCCAAAGTCGTCGCCGGCGCTGCTGTCTGCGACGGGACGTGACTACCCCGAATGGTTCCAGCTGCTCGATGCCTGGGGTGCTCCGGGCCGCGGCTACCGGGAGATCGCCGACTGGCTGGTCGGCCAGGGGGTCAGCGACTGGTGGGCCCAAAAGCTGATCGTGGAGTACGAGCAGGATCGCGGACTGCGGCAGCCCGGCGCGCGCAGGAGTGGCTCATTCGCCGGCGGAGCGAGCAAGACCGTTCCGTTCTCAATCGATCGGCTGTACGCGGCATTCGCTGACTCAGAGCTGCGTCGGTGTTGGCTACCCGACCTCGAGCTCACCGAGCGTACGGCGCGGCCGGGACGGTCGATCAGGTTCGACGTCGGCGACGAATCCCGGGTGAGCGCGATATTCGCCGCGACAGGGGCGGAGAAGGCGCAGGTGGCCGTCGAACAAGAGGGGTTGCCGGACGCAGCGGCGGCCGAGCAAGCGAAGCGCGATTGGCGACGTCGGCTGGCCGGTCTCAAGGAATGGTTGGCGGACTGACGCAGCTGCCGCAGCCTATCGAGATGGCCGGCGGGGGTCGCAGTTTGAATCTGGCGGAAGTGACCGACGAAACGCTAACTTCGAGATCGTGCAAGGTGCCAGCCACGAATCCTTGATCACCAACCGCGAATATGCCCGGTCGTCGCGACCCCGATCGGGATGGTTGTGCAGGCGGCCACAGATCGCTCCCTCAAATCCTGATGCCTAAGGCGCCGAGATCACCTGCCGAGCAACCGCCGGAGCCACTAAGTACGCGCCGCGCTCGTTCCTTCTGGGTTGGCATGGCGGGGCTGGCGGTGCTGCTGTTCGTAGGAATCGCCTCAATGGTCGAGATGGCGCCGAATGCGCCCACCGGTCCCGACGCGCCGGCCGAAGCCTTCAGCGCAACCCGTGCAATGACTCATATCTCGGCGATTGCGGACGAGCCACGGCCGATCGGATCGGCACAGCATGCCGAGGCCAGGACCTACCTGTTGGACCAGCTGGAATCGCTCGGGTGGGCTACCGAAGTCCAGGAATCGATCGGCGTATTCGACTTCGGTGTCGACGGCACCCAGCCAATCGCTGCAGTGGCCAATGTGATTGCAACGAGGCCAGGCACTGCTTCAACCGGAACCGTCCTGCTGGCCGCCCACTACGACACGGTCGCTGGGTCACCCGGCGCAGGTGATGACGGGATCGGCGTAGGAGTGCTGCTCGAGACGGCTAGGGCCCTCAGTACTGCCGATGCACCCCGGAACACCGTGATGATCTTGCTCACCGACGCTGAGGAGGTTGGGCTGCTCGGCGCGGAGGCGTTCACCCGGGAGCGGTCGAAGGAACTGGGGACTGCCGTTGTGCTCAACCATGAAGCACGCGGCGCCGGCGGGGCCCCGATGACATTCCGCATGTCGTCGCCAAACACCGAGCTCATTGAGGTATTGGCCGGGGCGCCGGGCGCGTTTGCAGACTCCAGCTCGGAGGCGACCTTCGAGGCGTTGCCCAACGAAAGCGACTTCACCCCATTCGCCCAGGCGGGCCTGCACGGCTATGACACTGCGATCACGGCGGACAGCGCCTACTATCACAGCCCGATCGACGACCCAGCCCACCTCAGCGCAGCCTCCCTGCAACAGATGGGTGACATCACTCTCGCCCTGACCCGCGAGCTGGCGGGCAAGGATCTGTCCGCGATTCGGGTTGGCGGGGAGCAGATTGTGACGACTCTGCCGTGGGGGCTGCTGTGGTATCCGCAGAGCCTGGAGATTCCACTCGCAATTGCTGTGCTTGTCCTCACCATCGTCCTGGTATGGGTGTTACGGCGCCGAGGTTCCCTGACGCTGCCGCGCGTCGCTCTGTCGGCAGCCGCTGCCATTGTTCTGCTCGTGGCCGCAGGCGCTGCCAGCTTCGCGGTGTGGCGATTGGCGCTGCTGATCGACCCCGCACAGGCTTCTGCCGTAGTCGGGGAGCCGTACCGGCCCATCCTCTACCGGGTGGCGATGCTGCTCGCCGGTTTGGCCACCGTCATCTCGGTGTTTGCGCTGGTCCGTCGATGGCTGAGTGCAGTCGTCCTCGCGGTCGGCATGCTCCTCGTGCTCGGCCTCGCCGGCGTACTTCTCGCGTTCACGCTGCCAGGCGTCTCGGGAGCCGTGGTGCAGCCCGCGCTGATCGTGGCCACCGGTGCAGTGATCGCGGTGCTGGTTCCGGAGCGTCGTACGGCTGCCCGTAGCGGCGTCTACCTACTTGCCCTGGCCGTTGCTGCGATGATGCTCGGGCCGGCTGTCTGGATGGGGTTCGACATCGGGCTCAATGCCGGACCGCTCAGTGCGGTGCTGCTCGCTGTTTTCGTCACGTTGGCGCTTCCATTTATTGAGGCCGTCTGGCCATTACCTGCCGACGCGGTGCCGTGGCGGAAGCTGTGGATGGCGGCGGTCCCGGTGCTGCTGGTGATGGTGACGGCTGCAGGCTGGGCGGCGGGTCTGGTGGCCAACCGCGAGGACGCGACGGATCCCCGCCAGGAGATGGTCGCGTACTCACTTGATGCCGATACGAAGAAAGCACTCTGGGCCTCGGGCGCAGCGCCGGCAAGTGATTGGAGCCGCTCGCTGCTGAGCGAGCCAGCTGTTCCGCTCGAGGATGCCTTCCCGGCGTACGGCGGTTCGGCGTTGTGGCATGGTGCGGCGCCGGCCGCAGAGCTGTCCGCACCCGCCGTGACGGTGATCAGGGACGTCAATCGAGGCGGTACGCGTGAGCTGACGCTCCGGCTGTCGTCGCGCCGCGGGGCCTCGACGCTCGGCCTATGGGTCGACGCTGGCAGCGCAACCGTTCGGAGCGCTTCTGTTGCCAGCCGCGATATCCCAACTGACCGATCCAAGGGAAAGTGGTCCTTCGGCTTCCGCTTCTATGGGGCGCCTGTGGATGGCGTCGAGGTGCGGCTGGCACTGGACCAGCACGCCACCGGTGTCACACTCCGAGTCGCCGACTCCACTGACGATCTCAGTGTGGTGCCCGGCTTCACGCCGCCACAGGGGCGCGTCCTTGTGACACCCGAGGTCGTGGTGACCCGTACGGTCACCCTCTGAACAGCACCGCTACGTGAAGCTTGCACTGCCGCTATTCAGTGTTACTATGTACCGGTAGTCAGTAACACTGAGTAGCGCAGCCGTGTAGCGGAGAGGGTTCCATGGGCAAGCAGGTGACGGAGATGCTCAAGGGCACACTCGAGGGCATCGTGCTCGCGATTCTGTCGAGTCGGCCCGCGTACGGCTATGAGATTACCGCGTGGCTGCGGGATCAGGGATTCTCCGACATCGCCGAGGGCACCGTCTACGCCCTGCTCGTCAGGATCGAGCAGCGTGGCCTCGTCGACGTAGCGAAGGTCCCGTCAGAGAAGGGGCCACCACGCAAGGTGTATTCCCTGAACGCTCACGGGCAGGAATACCTCGAAGAGTTCTGGAGGACGTGGAGCTTCCTCGCGGAACGGCTGGAACAGCTCCACGTAGGAGGCAGGTAACCATGTCCATCTCGAAGTTCACCTCGAAGGTGATCGGCGACAAGCGGCGGTGGCGGCAGTACAAGGCACGCACCCGACAGTTGCCAGAGAACTATCGCACGGCGGTCGATGCAATCGAGCGGTACCTGATGTACTTCGGACCGGCGGACGGTGACAGCGCGGCTTCGATGTTGGAGGACCTTGCCGATCTGTTCGAGCAGAGCGCGGCAGACGGAACGCCGATCCGCGAAATCGTTGGGGAGGACCCGGTGGATTTCGTCGAGGCGTTTCTTCAGAACTACGACAAGGGCGGATGGGTCACCCGGGAGCGCGAAAAACTGACCAACGCGATCAAGCGCGCCGAGGGAGAAGAGGGGTCCCGCTCGTGACCAACCCACCGACCGTAGGACCAGCGATTCGCGTGCAGGGCCTGGAGAAGTCATACAAGGAGCTGCATGTGCTGCGCGGCGTGGACTTCGACGTGGCACGGGGCAGCATCTTCGCCCTGCTCGGCTCGAATGGGGCGGGCAAGACCACGGTCGTGAAGATCTTGTCCACGCTGCTCAACGCCGACGCGGGGATGGCAAGCGTCAACGGCTTCAACATCGCCACGCAGGCTGCGGACGTGCGAGAGTCCATCAGCATCACCGGACAATTCGCGGCCGTCGACGAAATCCTCAGCGGGCGGGAAAACCTTGTGCTGGTCGCCCGGTTGCGGCACCTCAAGGATCCGGGCACGATCGCCGATGACCTGCTCGAGCGCTTCTCGCTGACCGACGCGGCGGCGCGGAAGGTGTCGACGTATTCGGCTGGCATGCGCCGCCGCCTGGACATCGCCATGAGCCTCATTGGGAATCCGCCGGTCATTTTCCTCGACGAGCCGACCACCGGGCTCGACCCCCAGGCACGCATCGAGGTGTGGCAGGCCGTTAAGGAACTAGCCGATAACGGCACGACGGTGCTGCTTACGACGCAGTATCTCGACGAAGCTGAACAACTCGCCGACCGGATCGCGATCCTCCACGAAGGCCGGATCATCGTGAACGGCACCCTCACTGAACTCAAGCAGCTGCTCCCACCCGCCAAGATCGAATACGTCGAGAAGCAGCCGAGCCTCGAGGAGGTCTTCCTCGCGATCGTCGGTGATGGTGCCGGAGTTTTTGGGGGCAAGGAGGGCGACGCGATGGCAGTGACCGCAGCGTCGGCACAGATGCGTAAGGAACAACGATGATCAAGCATTTCTTTGGTGACACCGCCGTCCTGCTGGGACGATCCCTGCGCCACATCATGCGCAGCCCAGACACCATCATCACGACCACGATCATGCCGATCGCCTTCATGTTGCTGTTCGTCTTCGTGTTCGGCGGCGCGATCAACTCAGGGTCGGATTCGTATGTGAGCTACTTGCTGCCCGGCATCCTGCTGATCACGATTGCTTCGGGCATCTCTTACACCGCATTCCGGCTTTTCCTGGATATGAAGAGCGGCATCTTCGAGCGATTCCAGTCCATGCCGATCGCACGGCCATCCGTATTGTGGGCGCACGTGGGGACCTCGCTGGTCGCCAATCTGATCTCGCTCGTGGTCGTCGTGCTCGTCGCCCTTCTTATGGGCTTCCGCTCGGGGGCGGGAGTGCTGGCGTGGCTTGCGGTCGCCGGCATCCTGATCTTGTTCACTCTGGCGTTGACCTGGATGGCCGTAATCCCCGGTCTCTCGGCGAAGTCCGCGGACGCCGCGATCGCGTTCTCCTACCCGCTTATCTTTCTGCCATTCATCAGCTCGGCCTTCGTGCCCACCGAGACCATGCCCGGCCCGGTGCGTGGCTTCGCCGAGTATCAGCCGGTGACCTCCATCGTCAACGCGATCCGCGACCTGTTCACACAGCAGCCGGTCGGCACCGACATTTGGATAGCCCTTGCCTGGTGTGCCGGCATCCTCATCGTCGCGTACATCTTCGCCATGATCACTTATCGCCGCAGGATCTCCTAGTAGGCATCGAGCGGGGGTGCTGGCGCTGGGTTGTGAAGCAGCCTCTACCGGTACGCAATAGAGATCATGCGGCGGCTTTGTGCGGTAAGCGGTTCGCCGTTCGAGTCGACGAGATTGACGCTCGTGAATCCGGCGTCGAGCAGCCAGTCCCTTAGCTCCGCGGCCACGAACATGCGCACCGAGAACATGAAGCGGCGGGTGCGGCCGTCCCGGATGATCACGCGTTCGGTCGTCGCTCTGCCGGTCGTGGGGTCGAAGCATGAACGGTCGATTGCGAAGTGGCCGTCGCGCTCGGTGACGAACGCCGGCTGCCATCGAGGCAGCAGCTCGACAAGGTTGTTGTTCTCAATAAGGAGTCTGCCGTCCGGACGCAGCACGCGGTGGGCCTCTTGCAGGACGCGCCGGTTGTCGGTGTCGTCGAAGTACCCGAACGAGGTAAACCAGCTAACCACGCGATCGAAGCGCTCATCCGTCCAGGGCAGCACGCGCATGTCGCCTTCGACGTACTCGACGTCGACGCCCCGCGACGCCGCGTCCCGCCGGGCGTGGTCGAGAAACAGTGCCGTGGCGTCAAGCCCGGTCACCCGTGCGCCGCGCTCGGCAAGCCGGTTGGCGATACGGCCGTGTCCGCACGCAAGATCAAGAACCGCCATGTCCGGCTCGAGTTTCAGCAGGCGCCAGATCGCGTCGACGTCTGCCTCGGTGGCGTCCGCGAACTGCGGCTCGTAGAAGAAGAGATAGTCCGCGTCGAAGACCTCGTCGAAGTCGAACGGCACGCTCACCGACCCGAGCGTACGCCGCCCAGCCGGCGTCGTAAGCCGAGCGACATGGAGGTTGTTTTGCTCCCGTTGATCATCAGGACGAGACGAGGGCCTGGTGGGTGTCCGAGACCGCGATGGCAGCGTGAATCACGACAAGAGCCTGGTGGCGGCTGCGAGACCAAGGAACGCCAGCCGTGCAGGGATAAGGTTGCGGTCGTGACGGAGTTCACCGACGTTCGGATGCCCGTGATCTACCTGAGCCACGGTGCCCCGCCTCTGGCCGACGACTCTATCTGGACGCGGCAGCTCAAGGACTGGGCGGCGTCAATGCCGAACCCCGGAGCGGTGTTGATGGTGTCGGCTCATTGGGAGGAGGACCCGTTGACGGTGGGGGCGACCACGACCGTGCCTCTCGTCTACGACTTCTGGGGGTTTCCTCAGCATTACTACGAGGTGAAGTATCCGGCACCGGGCGCCCCCGCTCTTGCTGCGGAGGTCCGCAAGCTGCTGGGAGGCAAAGACTCGGTGCACGACGATCCAGAGCGAGGCCTCGATCATGGGGCCTATGTCCCGTTGGTAGAGATGTACCCCGAGGCCGACACGCCTGTCCTCCAGGTGTCGATGCCTACCCTCGACCCGATGGTGTTGTTCAAGATCGGCCAGCGGCTCCAGCCTCTGCGCGATCAGGGTGTGCTGATCATCGGGAGCGGCTTCTCCACCCACAACCTGCGGCTGATGAATTGGCACCTGCCGCACGACTCGACCGCGCCCACCTGGTCGACCGAGTTCGACGACTGGCTAAACCGGACACTTCAGGCCGGTGACGTCGATTCCATTCTCGACTTTCAGCGCACCGCCCCGGCCGCGACCACCGCCCATCCCCGCACCGAACATTTCGCTCCCCTCTTTGTGGCCCTCGGTGCCAGCCTCGAGTCGGGTGCCTCCGCCCGCAACGTGGTGGAGGGTTTTTGGTTCGGCCTGTCGAAGCGGTCCGTCCAGTTCGACTAAGTGGGACGCGTGTTAGTGGCCCGATGAGGCGGCCGGCACCGCGTCTGGCGGGGGCCGCCCTGACCGGAGGACGCCAGCCGGCCGAGTCGTTGTTCCGTGCAGAGGTCGGTGTACGCGGCCTGCCGGTCCGCGTCTTCGCTGGCTGAAGAGGGGCTCGACGCCGTCTGCGAGTTATCAGAACCTGAGTTCTTCGACTGTCCAGCGGTGAAACTGCAGCAGATAATGACCGCCGGCGCGACGTAGAACATCGATCACACTGCGAATCTGCTCCTCACCTTCACCGAAACATAAATGATGTACCGACCGCTGCGCAGGGCCTGTTCATGATTGTCGAGAGCAGTTCCTTCGTACGCCGTGAGTTGTGCGATCCGCAGCAGCCGGGATCGGAGACCCCGTCGAACCCCGCGACGGTCGAGCAGGCGCATCCCCTCGGGTCCTCCGAGCTTCACGTTCGCCTGGGGCAGGTGTTCTACGACCTCGTCGAGACTTCGCTCATCATCGAGGATCGCGGCGATTCGGTTCTTGGGGTAGCGGTAGCGATCCTCATTAAACCGTGGCTGCTGACTCATTTCGCTCCCTCTCGTGGCCGTTGATCGTCGAGTGCATCGAAGAGCAGGTTGAGACCTTCCCCCATGGTGGGATGGGTGAGTACGGCATCACGGACCCGCTGGTATGAAAGTCCGCCGAGCATGGCGATCTGCAATACAGAGATCACCTCGCCAGCGTTGTGGCCGAGCAGCGCCCCGCCAAGGATTAGATCAGTGTCGGCGTCCACGACCGCCTTCCAGGTACCGGTTGTGTCGTGAAGTGTCTTCGCCCTGGGAATTGCCGAGACAGGGATCTTGGCGACTGCCACGTTGTGTCCCTGGGCCTTGGCCTGGGTCTCGGTCACTCCGACACGGGCCAGCTCGGGGGTGATGAACACTGTGTACGGCACAAGGCGACCTCTGGTGATCACGTCATCGTGGTTCAGGTTTGCTTTGAGGACGCGGAAGTCGTTCCACGAGGCGTGGGTGAACTGCGGACTGCCAGCGACATCGCCAGCTGCCCAGACATGGTCGGCGGTGGTATGCAGATGATCATCAACTTGGATGAATCCGCGGCTGGTTACCTCCACCCCGGCCGCCTGCAGGCCAAGATCAGCTGTCACCGGAGAACGCCCGGTGGCGACTAGCAACTCATCGCCGCTCAGCTGGGAACCGTCTGCCAGACTCATGACGATCTTGCCACCTGATTCCCGATGGGCGGCCGTGGCCCGGGTACCCACGCGTATCTCGATTCCTTGATCAGCAAGGATGCCGGCCACTTCGGCTGCGACATCGGGATCCTCGTGAGGCAGCAGTTGGTTCTGCCCCTGGACCATGATCACCTGGCTGCCGAAGAGCGCGAACATGGAAGCGAATTCACAGCCAACGTATCCACCGCCCAGAATGAGCAGCTGCTGGGGGAGTCGTTCCAGTTGCAAGATCGTTTCCGAGGTCCATATCCTCGCCTCGGTGACCCCGGGCAGATCGGGGATTGCCGGCGTTGTCCCGGTGTTGATTACGACGTCGGTTCCGCGCAGCAGCCGGACATTTCCGTCGTGGGTCTTGATCACAGCCGTACGCGGCGCAATGAATCGGGCAATGCCCAAGATGAAGTCCATGCCGGAGTCAGCGAACATCTTCTTGTGGGCAACCACCATTTTATCCACAACCGAACTCTTATGCCGGCGCAGACCGTCAACGGAGACCAACGGCTCCTCGTCGAGCTCGACGCCCAATTCCTCCGCGTGGCGGGCCATGAGCACAGTTCGGGCGCTGCCGACCAACGCCTTCGTCGGAATGCACGCCACGTTGATGCAGGTTCCACCGATCTTGTCCCGCTCAACCATCGCGACCCTCCAACCCGCCTTGGCGCGGTCCATCGCCAACGACTTTCCGGCCTTGCCACCCCCGATGACAAGAAGATCCACCTCCTCAACGCCACGATCCGTCATAAACCCTCCTCGGCTTAGGCATCTGATCATCGACTAGGCATCCTGCATGACATCAAAACCGTTCCCCGGACCAGTGTCAGCACCATGCCGACACCATCTTGTGCAGCGGCCGGACGGCATTGCGAGCCGTTCTTAGCGCGCCGACTGAGTCTCGACGATCGCGTCGGCTGCCCGGACAAGGCCGAGATGGCTGAACGCCTGCGGGAAGTTACCGGCTACCGACCTGTGGCCGGGTCGTACTCCTCGCTGAGCAGGCCCAGATCGGTGGCACAGCTGCAAAGTCGATGCATCAGCCGGCCGGCATCGAGGACGCGGCCGCTGCGGGCGTACTGCTCCACAAGCCAGAACGAGCAGAGCAGGAACGGGTACTCCTCGCCGGTGAGCCCGTCGAGCTTTGCGGCGGTGCGGTAGCGGTGCACCAACCCGGTCTCATCTGCAGGTCGTGTCCGATTCGCGCCACGGTGCCGAGCATGCGCGGGTCGTTGCAGGCAACGAATCCGGTGTGCGGGAGCCAGTCGATCCTGGCGCCCCCGGCGGTCTGAGATCGATCTGTTCAGCGTACGACGCCGAAACCGCCCGTCCAGCTAATTTGCTCACTGGCGGCGAGCTTGATTTGCAGGAAGCCGAGCGCCTCGAGTTCGCGGGCGCTGCTGTCACCGGTTGCCCGGCAGGTCAGCCCAACACCGCAGCCGTGAGCGGACTGAGCGTGTCATGTTCAGCGATCGGCGCCGGCGCCGCGCCCCGGTCCAGGTGGACGCGGTTATGCCACCACACCGGTATTCCGAGCGCTCCTGCACCAATGAGGTCGTTCGGCGAACCCGCGACGAACAGCACCGCCTCCGGCGCGACCGCCAACTCCTCTAGCGCGTAGTGGTACGGCTCCGGCCGTGGTTTGTACGCCCCGGCGCGCTCTGCGGTCACCACGACGTCGAAGGGCACCCCTACCAGTTCGGCGGCGCGCAGTCCGAGTTCGTTCGAGCAGTTGGTCACCACCCCTAGGGGCACCGAGTCCGCCAGCTCGGTGAGCACGGCCTCTGCCTCGGGCCAGGGCCGCAGCTCGTCCCACCGGGCGACCAGTTGGTCCGCCAGAGCCGGGTCCAGGTCCTGGTCGCGGGCGGCCTCGGCCACCAGTTCCTGGTAGGGCCGGTAGCGCCCTACGGCGTAGACCCGTCGGAGGTAGGCCATTTGCCACCGTCGACCTGCCCCCTCGTCACGGGCCACCACGTCCCACAGTGACCCAGAGTCCAACAACGCGGTGAGCAGATCGAACAGCACCGCGGTATACCGAGCGGCCACGACTGTTAGTCTGCCTCCATCCCGAGCATCGTTTCTCAGAGGGAGGCGGCAGTTGTCAGTCCTCCTCGCTGAAAATCTGCTCCCGGCCGCGGCGGACCAGGGGCAGCACCGACACCATCAGGGCGGCAACGGCGAGCACTAGGAGCACTAGCGAGATCGGCCGGGTCACGAAGACCGAGGGATCCCCGCGCGAGATGATCAGGGCTCGGCGCAGGTTCTCCTCTAGCAGCGGGCCAAGCACGAAGCCGAGCAGCAGCGGGGCCGGTTCACACCCCCATCTGATCAGCAGGTAGCCGATGATGCCCAGCCCGGCGATCAGGTAGACGTCCCACGCGTTGAGGCCGAGTGAGTAGCAGCCGATCGCGGCGAACACCATGATCGCCGGAACCAGGACCTGGTAGGGCACGCGGAGCAGCCGTACCCAGACGCCGATCAGCGGCAGGTTCAGCACGACGAGCATCAGGTTGCCGACCCACATCGACGCGATCAGACCCCAGAACAGCTCAGGCTCGTCGTCGATCACGTTCGGGCCCGGGGTGATGCCCTGGATGATGAAGGCCCCGACGAGCAGCGCCATCACCGGGTGGGCCGGCAGGCCCAGGGTGAGCAGGGGGATGAACGACGTCTGGGCGGCTGCGTTGTTGGCCGACTCTGGTGCGGCGACACCCTCGATCGCGCCCTGCCCGAACGTCTGCGGCCGCCGTGAGACCCGTTTCTCCAGCGAGTAGGACGTGAATGACGCCAGCACGTGCCCGCCACCGGGGAGCACCCCAAGCAGCGATCCGAGAGTCGTGCCGCGCAGCACCGGCGGGACAATTCGACGGACGTCCGCTCGCTTGAGCCGGAGCCCTTGGACGTGGCGGGTGACAAGCGACTCGGAGTGCTGGTGCTCGAGATTGCGAATGATCTCGGCCAATCCGAACATCGCCACGGCCAGCGTGACGAAGTCCAGACCGCCGTAGAGATCGCGAACGCCGAACGTGAAACGGGGCCGTCCGGTGTAGAGGTCCTGGCCCACGGTGCCGAGCAGCAGCCCGAGGACGATCATGGCCAGGGCCTTGGTGGTGGAGCCGCTGGCGAGGGCGATGGAGGCGATGAGGCCGAGCACCACCAGAGAGAAGTACTCGGCTGGGCCGAAGGCCAGGGCCGCCTCGGCCAAGGGTGGGGCGAACAGCGCGAGGACCACCGTGGCCACCGTGCCGGCGAAGAACGATCCCAGCGCGGCAGTGGCCAGCGCAAGGCCAGCACGGCCCTGGCGCGCCAGCTGGTGCCCGTCGAGCGCCGTCACCGCGGCCGACGACTCACCCGGGAGGTTGAGCAGGATCGCCGTGGTCGACCCCCCGTACTGGGCCCCGTAGTAGATACCGGCCAGCATGATGAGCGAGGCGACCGGGTCGAAGTTGAACGTGATTGGCAGCAGGAGCGCCACAGTCGCGGTCGGCCCGATACCGGGGAGGACACCCACCGCCGTCCCCAGGGTGACCCCGATCAGGCAGACCAGGACGTTCTCCCACTGCAGGGCCGTCTGGAGGCCAAGGGCCAAACCCGAGAGCTCCACCGGTTACCGGAACCAGGTGCCCAGCAGGGGCAGCCGGAGCTGCAGGCCGACGACGAATACGAGCACGCAGAGCACGGTGAGCATGACCGCGATAAGCGCCGCGCGTACCGGTCCGGTACCGCGACCGGCCAGGCCCGCGAGGAAGGCGGTGAGGAACAGCGCCGCGACCACCCCCGCGCCCTCGACGGTCAGGCCAAATATGAGGACGGCGGCGGCCAGCAGCCCGGCGCGGGCCCAGGGCACCCGGCCGCGTTCGGCTTCCGGATGGGGCGCGGTCTCCGTCCTCGGCGCCGTTGCAACCGGCGACTCGGGATCCGACGCCACAGCCCTGCTGGTACCCGACTCCGGATCCGGCGCGGCGGCAGCCTCCGGACCCGGGCGTACGGTCCCGGCGGTGGGTCCCGGTGTGGAATCCCTGCCCTTCGAGGTGCGAATGCGGGCCGCCAGCCCCTGACCAACAATGATCAGTCCGAGTCCGGTCAGGACGGCGCCCAGCACGAGCGGCAGATAGCCCGGCCCCATCCGCAGGGCGGAGCCCAACTCGTACCGCGTGGCCGCGACCGCAAAGGCAATCCCGACCACCACGAAGACCCCGCCGGCGAGCAGGCTATCGCGATGCGCGCCCGGGGCCGGACTATTCACACCCGGGCCCGTCTCAGCCGCCAGCGGTCACCCCGGCTTCTTTGATGATCGGCCCCCACAGATCGATCTGCTCCTGCAGCGTCTGCCGGTGCGCCTCGGGCGTCACGTCCGCCGCCGGCGCGGGCGTGGCCCCGAGCTCGGCCAGCTTGGTGACCACGGCCTGGTCGGTCAGGGCCGCGGCGAGCGCATCCGTGATCTTGACGACCACGTCGTCCGGGGTCTCGGCCGGAACGTACACCCCGTGCCACACGCCGATTTCGACGCCCTCGAGTCCCGCCTCCGCGGTCGTCGGCAGGTCAGGCAAGGCCTCGACCCGCTCCGGTGTGGTCACGGCGTACGCCTTTACCTTGTCGGCCTTGATCTGGCCCGTGGTGTTGGTCGTCTGATCGCACATGAAGTCGACCTGCCCGCCCACGAGGTCGGTAAGCGCCGGTCCGGTGCCGTCGTACGGGACCTCCGTCAGGTCCACCCCCATCGCCTTTTCGATCAGCAGACCGCACAGCTGGGAGGCGGCACCGATCCCGGCGTTGGCGTAGGTCACCTTGTCGGCGTTCGCCTTGACGTAGGTGACGAGCTCCTGCAGCGTGTTGGGTTCGAGGTCCTTGCGAGCCACGATGGTCATCGGCACGGTGGTGACCAGACCGACGGTCTTGAAGTCCTCCAACGGCTTGTACGCGAGGTTCGGGTACAGCGCCGGGGCCGTCGACATGCCGATGTGGTGCATCAGCACTGTGTAGCCGTCACCGTCCGCGTTGGCGACGTCA
>Ga0081538_10000621_pt1 | contig 39454 bp, 40 predicted proteins | sample TabmetS5T2R1_FD_71022 | JGI IMG/M metagenome (GOLD analysis project Ga0081538, IMG submission 71022) | Tabebuia heterophylla rhizosphere microbial communities from the University of Puerto Rico - S5T2R1 | ecosystem: Host-associated > Plants > Roots > Rhizosphere ... | reverse complement strand
CGTCGAGGACGTCATCGCCTGCCCCGCCGCGCAGCACGCTTCGCCGCCGGCCGCCCTCAGCGCGAACGCCTTCGAGCGAGTCGCCACCGCGGCCGCCATAGACCACCTGGCCGGCGGGGGCGTCGTCTCCTCTGCCACCGTAGACGCGCCACGCTGGGCCGTATGTCACGTCCGGGCCGGGACCGCCGTAGATCACCCCGCGGAGACGACGAAAATCGCGACTGATCGTCGCGACGTCCTCGCCGTCACCGAGCGTGAGCCGGTAACGGCGCAGGCCCGACTTGGTCAGGACGCAGGCGAAGTTGGTTCTTTCCACAAATGTACGGCTCGGCGCTGTGCTACAGCCGGGTCCGGTGCTCACGCGTCCGGTCAGATAGCCCGACACCCGCCCGGGCCTGCCATCGGCTCTCGCAGGCGTAACCGTTCGGAGGCCGACCTGCACGTGCTGCCCCGGGTCGTCGCGGTAGCGGAGGACGCCGTCCTGATACGACACCGTGCCCGCCGCCGCGGATGCCGCAAGCAAGAGCTGGAACGCCACCCCGAGTACGGCTGTCGTCGGGCGTCCGGGCATGACGAGCTCGGCGCCAGTATCCCACCCGTGCGCGGCCCAGTCCCGCGGCTAACCTTCCTGCCCGCATGGTCAGCACCAACCAGTTCAAGAACGGCATGCACGTCGAGGTCGACGGCACCGTCTTCCGCATCGTCGAGTTCCAGCACGTCAAGCCTGGCAAGGGCGGCGCCTTCGTCCGGACCAAGCTCAAGCGGGTCGAGGACGGCGCCGTGATCGACAGGACCTTCCGCGCCGGCGAGAAGTTCCGGCCGGTCCGGACCGAGACGCGGCGGATGCAGTTTCTCTACACGGACGGCACCGACGCCCACTTCATGGACTCCCAGAGCTACGACCAGCTCGCCATGCCCGAGGACTCGGTGAAGGAGTCGCTCAAGTGGATCGTCCCCAACGAGGAGGTCGAGCTCCTCTACGTGGACGAGTCGCCCCGGGACGTGCAGGTGCCGAGCGCCGTCGAGCTGACCGTGACCGAGACCCAGCCGGGGGTCAAGGGGGACACCGCGTCGGGCGGCGGCGACAAGCCGGCCACGCTCGAGTCGGGCGTCGTGGTGCGCGTGCCCCTCTTCGTGAACGAAGGCGACCGGGTGCGGGTGGACACCCGCTCGGGCGAGTACGTCTCGCGCGCGTAACGTTCCCGGGGTGCGACGCTCAGAGCAGCGCCGGGCGGCCGTGGTCGCCCTCTACCAGGCCGACGTGACCGGTCGACCTGTCGAGGAGCTCGTCCCGCCGGGCGCCACGCCCTTCACGCGCGAGCTGATCGAGGGGACCTTGCGTGACCGGGCCGAGCTCGACGAGCTGATCGAGCGCTACGCGAGCGGCTGGTCGCTCGACCGCATCGCGCCGCTCGAGCGGAACATCCTGAGGGTCGCCCTCCATGAGCTGCTCCACCGAAGCGACGTGCCGGCCGAGGTGGCGATCGACGAGGCGGTGGAGGCGGCCAAGGAGCTGTGCTCGGCGGAGGCCCCCGGCTTCGTGAACGGGATCCTCGGATCGGTCCAGCGGGAGGAGGTGGCGGGGTGACGAACGAGCCGCCGACGCTCGAGAACCTCGCAGCGGAGCTCGAGGCGGTCGCGGACAAGCTGCGCGCCGACGCGATCGACGCCGACGAGGCGGCGGACCTAGTCGAGCGCTGCGCCGACCTTGCCCAGCAGATCGGCGCGGAGATCGACGCCCGGACGCGCTCCGCCGGCGAGGCGGAGGGCCAGGAGCGGCTCCTTTGAGCGTCCCCTTCTTCACGCTCGTCCGCGCCTGGCGGCTGCGAACCATCGTGTGCCGGCGTCCCCGGTGCTCGCCGATGCCTCCGGCATCGACTGCGCCCGGCTCCTTGGCACACTCGGTTCTCACTCGCCAGCCACGAACGATCGCTCAGGCGGGAACGCTTTGAGCTCGACGGAGGCGCCGGCCTACCCGGTCGGGCTCCAGCAGCAGGTCGACACCTACCTCGACGGTCTCCGCTTCGCCGGCGAGCCCGGCACCGCGCGGCTCGAGGAGGCCATGCGCTATTCGCTGCTCGCCGGCGGCAAGCGCATCCGGCCGGTGCTCGCCCTCGCGACCGCCGAGGCGCTCGGGCGTCCGGCGGCCGAGGTCCTGCCGCTCGCCGCGGCGATCGAGATGATCCACACGTACTCGCTGATCCACGACGACCTGCCGGCGATGGACGACGACGACCTGCGCCGTGGGAAGCCCACCTGCCACGTCGCCTTCGGGGAGGATGTCGCGATCCTGGCCGGCGACGGGCTGTTCGCCGAGGCGCTTGGGCTCGCCCTCTCCGAGCAGAGCGGCGAGCCGGCGAACGTCCTCGCCGCGGTCTGCGAGATCGTCGACGCCGCCGGTGTGCGGGGGATGGTCGGCGGGCAATACCTCGACGTGGCGGGCGAGCCCGGGATCGAGCTGCGCCACCTGCACGAGCTCAAGACGGGCGCCCTGATCGCGGCGTCGGTCGGCGCCGTGCTTGCGCTCGAAGGCCTGAGCGGACCTGCCACAATGCCGTTCCGGCGCTTCGCGGCCGAGCTCGGAGTCGTCTTCCAGATCGTCGACGACATCCTCGACGTGACCGGGGACGAGGCTGAGATCGGAAAGCCGCGCGGCTCCGACGAACGCCATGGAAAGGCCACCTATGTGAGCGTCCACGGACTGGAGCGGGCGAGGGAACTCGCTCGCGAGTCACACGCCAAGGCCCGGGTAGCCCTCTCAGAAGCGGATGGCAACACCCTCACGCTCGGCCGTATCGCCGACTACATCCTCACCCGCACCACATGACCAAGCACCTCCACGAGATCGAAGGGCCCGCTGACCTGAAGGGCCTCGACGACGGCGAGCTCCAAGAGGTCGCCCAGGAGGTCCGCGAGCTGATCATCGAGACGATCGGCGAGATCGGGGGCCACTTCGGGGCCAACCTGGGCGCCTGCGAGATCGCCGTCGCGCTGCACTCGCTGCTCGACTCGCCGAACGACAAGATCCTCTGGGACGTCGGCCACCAGGCCTACCCGCACAAGGTCCTCACCGGCCGCCGCGACCAGCTTCACACGATCCGCAAGTACAACGGGCTGGCGCCGTTCTGCTCGGTCGGCGAGTCGGAGCACGACATCATGGGCGCGGGGCACGCCTCGACCTCGGTGTCGTACGCGGTCGGGATCAAGGAGGCGATGCGGCGTGGGGCGGCGCCGGACGGCAAGGTCGTGGCCGTGATCGGCGATGGCGCCCTCACGGGCGGCGTGTCGTTCGAGGCGCTGCTCAACGCGGGCGGCATGGACCTGCCGATCGTGATCGTCGTGAACGACAACGGCATGTCGATCGCGCCGAACGTCGGTGCGCTGTCGCGCTACTTCACGCGCATGCGGCTCAACCCGAAGCTCTACCACGCGCGCGAGGAAGCGGAGGAGAGGCTCACGCGGCTGCCCGCCGGGATCGGCAAGCGCGTGGAGCGGCTGGGGCCGATCCTGAAGGAGTCGCTGAAGGCGTACTGGGCGCCGGGGCTCTTCTTCGAGGAGCTCGATCTCGCGTACGTCGGGGTAATCGACGGGCACGACGTGAAGGCGCTGCGCGAAGCGATCGGCGAGGCGCTCGACGCCGACCGGCCCGTCGTCGTGCACTGCAAGACCGTCAAGGGGAAGGGCTTCGCGCCGGCCGAGGAGGGCGGGCTCGAGGGGATGGAGAAGTGGCACGCCGCGAAGCCCGGCTCGATCATGGGCGGCGCGCCGGCGCCGAAGAAGAAGGTGCCGCGCGGCGCGGTGCCCGCCACCCCGCCGCAGTACACCCAGGTCTTCGGTGACGCATTGGTGGCCGAGGCGCGCCGCGACGAGCGGGTGGTCGGCATCACGGCCGCGATGAACTCCGGCACCGGGCTCAACATCCTCCAGACGGAGCTGCCGGAGCGCTACTACGACGTGGGCATCGCCGAGCAGCATGCTGTGCTGTTCGCCGCGGGACTCGCGCTCGAAGGCGCCAAGCCGGTAGCCGCGATCTACTCGACCTTCCTGCAGCGTGCGTACGACCAGATCGTCCACGACGTCTGCCTCCAGAAGCTGAACGTCGTATTCGCGATGGATCGTGCAGGTCTCGTGGGCGACGACGGACCAACGCACCACGGCGCCTTTGACATCTCCTATTTGCGCTGTCTTCCCAACCTCGTGCTGATGGCGCCACGGGACGAGGCCCAGCTTGTCCACATGCTCCGCACGGCCGTGGCCTACGACGGGCCCATCGCGCTGCGCTATCCCCGCGGCGAGGCAGAGGGCGTGCCGCTGCCGCGCCGGCCGGAGCCGATCGAGATCGGCCGCGGCGAGTTGCTCCGAGAGGGCGAGCGCGTGGCGCTGCTCGGCTACGGCTACGGCGTCCCGCTGGCGCTCGGCGCGGCGGAGCTGCTGGCCGACGAGCACGGCGTGGAGCCCACGGTGGCCGACGCCCGATTCGCGAAGCCGCTCGATGTGGAGCTGGTCGAGAACCTGTCCGCCGAGCACGGCCTGCTGGTGACGGTGGAGGAGAACGTGCTGGCGGGCGGCTTCGGCTCGGCGGTGCTCGAGCACCTGGCCGACGCCGACATGCTCGGTGGCACCCGCGTGCTGCGCGTGGGGCTGCCCGACCGCTACGTCACGCACGGCAAGCCCGCGCTCCTGCGCGAGGAGGTCGGGCTGACGCCCGAGGCGCTCGCCGACAGGGTTGCGCAGGCCGTCCTGGAGCCGAGCGGCGCCCTGGCCTGAGCCGGCTACCAGCGCGTCAGCTGCTGGTCTTCCTCGAGCGCCAACGCCATCGCCGTGATCAGGGCGATCGTGGCCTCCACGTCGCCGAGCTCCACCAGCTCGACCGACGAGTGCATGTAGCGCAGCGGGATCGAGACGAGGGCGGTGGGCACGCCGGTGCGGCTCATGTGGACGACGTCGGCGTCCGTGTGCGTGGCGCCGCCGGCGACCTCGGTCTTGACGTCGATCCCCTCGGCGCGCGCGGCCGCGTCGAGGAGGTCGTTGAGGGGACGGCTCACGATCGCGCCGCGCGTGATGACGGGGCCGTCGCCCAGCCCGTGCTTGCCGAGCTCGCCCGGCTCGACGCCGGGGGCGTCGGTGGCGTGGGTCACGTCGACCACGACGGCCAGGTCGGGCTGGAGCCCGTAGGCCATCGCGCGGGCGCCGTGGGCGCCGATCTCCTCCTGCACCGCGGCCACCCCGGCCACGGGCCCGGCGCCGCCGCCGGCCTCGTGCACCCTGCGCGCCACCTCGAGCGCGACGTACACGCCCAGCCTGTTGTCGAACGAGCGGGACACGACCCGGTCGTTCGCCAGCTCGAGCGGCTCGGCGGCGATCACCACCTGGTCGCCCTCTGAGATCAGGCTCCGCGCATCGTCCCCGTCGCGGGCGCCGATGTCGACGTGCAGCCGCTTCAACTCGACCGCCTTCTTGCGGTCGTCCTGCTCGAGCAAGTGGATCGGCCTGCGTCCCACCACCCCGGGGACCGGCCCCTCGCGAGTCAGTACCTCGACGCGCTGGCCGACGAGGACCTGCGGGTCCCAGCCGCCGGAGCCCACCACGTGGAGGAAGCCCTTGTCGCTCACGTGGCTGACGAGCAGGGCGATCTCGTCGATGTGGCCGACCACGGCGAGGAGCGGATGCTCGCCACGGCCGCCGACGCGCGCGACCGACGTGCCGAGGGTGTCCACCGTGACCTCGGCGCCGAACTGCTTCGCGGCCTCGCCCCATACCTTCGAGGGGGCCGACTCGTGGCCGGGCGGGCCGGCGGCGGTGAGCAGGTCGCGCAGTACCGGAGGGAGGCTCATCCGCGCACCTCGATGTCGGGTTCGATCGCCATGTCGCTGTTGAGGCTGTTCGCGATGAAGCAGTAGTCGTGGGCGATCTGGACGAGGTTGCGAACGCGTTCCTCGTCGGCCTGGCCGTCGAGCACGATGCGGGGGCGCAGCGTGATGTGGGTAATGCGCAGGGGGTTGGCGTCGTCGGGCATGAGGCCGGTGGCGGCGTCCTCGTACTCCACGACGTCGAGACGGGCCTTGGCGGCGACGTGCAGGAAGGACAGCATCTGGCACGAGGAGGCGGCCATCACGAGGAGCTGCTCCGGGTTCAGGACGGAAGGGTCGCCCTTCGACTCGCCGGTCGTCAGGCCGATCTCCTGCTCGGCCGGCGGGGCGGTGGCCGAGTGGCTGCGGTCGTAGCTCTCCCACCCGAGGGCGGTCGATCCGGTCCAGCGGAGGCGGGTCTCGTAGCGATGGGTGGACATCCGGGCGCGCCAGTCTCGCACGTGGCCCCTCAAATGGAAACGGCCCCGCATCTTGCGGAGCCGTTCCCTGAGGGAGGAGTGATGCGTATGTGGTTGTTGAGAGGAAGTTTGGTATCCGACCGTTCGCGCGCGCTGCGCGCTCACTTCACTACGCGGGTCGCGCGCTGTAGCGGGTGATCGAGGTGACGATCAACGCGGCCACCCCGGCGACGCCGAACACGAGCGCGGCCTCGGTCTGGTCCGCGATCGCGAACATCACGGCCACCAGGACGAGACCGAGCGCGATCCCGCGGTCGTAGATGGCCTGGGCGGACACGGGCAACGTGCCGCGTCCGCTCGAGTCCGTTCCCGCCAGCCCGAGCGCGACCATGATTCCACCGACCGCGACGCCGGTCACGAGCGCCGCGGGATCCAGCTCCAGCGCGAACGGCACCGCGATCAAAGCCGTGCCGGCACCCATGAGCAGGCCGGATCGCAGAGCCAGCGGGATGAGCCTGAGGAAGGTCATCACCTGTTCGAGGCTACGCCGCGCGTGTGGGCGGTGTGTGATGTGGGTCACAGAGCAGTCGCGGGGTACTCTCCGCTGACCTTGAAGCGGCGGCTCGACACGCTGCTGGCCGAGCGGGGGCTCTACGAGAGCCGCTCGCGGGCGGCGGCGGCGGTGATGGCGGGGGACGTGCAGGTGGGCGAGCGGCCGGCCCGCAAGCCCGGCGAGCTCGTCGCCGAGGACGCGGAGGTCCGGGTGGCCGAGCGGCCCGATTTCGTCTCACGCGGGGGCGTCAAGCTCGCGAACGCCCTCGATGCGCTCGCGTTCGACCCGGCGGGGCGGCGGGCCCTCGACGTGGGCGCCTCCACCGGCGGCTTCACGGACTGCCTGTTGAAGCGCGGGGCCGAGTCCGTGATCGCGCTCGACGTCGCGTACGGCGAGCTGCACTGGTCGCTGCGCCAGGATCCGCGCGTGACGGTGCTCGAGCGCCGCAACGCGCGCACGCTCGAGCGGGACGAGCTGCCGTATGCGCCGGACCTGATCGTGGCCGACGTCTCCTTCATCTCGCTCACCAAGGTGCTCCCGGCGGTGCTGGGCGCCGCCGCGGAGCGGTTCGACTGCCTCGCGCTCGTCAAGCCGCAGTTCGAGGTCGGGCGCGAGCGGGTCGGGAAGGGAGGTGTCGTGCGCTCCGCCGGCGACCGGCGCGCGGCGCTCGTGGCCGTGGCGGACTTCGCGCGTTCCGAGCTGGGCGCGGCCGTCCTCGGCTTCGCCGCCTCGGGGCTCCCGGGCCCGGCCGGTAATCGCGAGAGCTTCGTGTGGCTGGCAGAAGCCGGCCGGCCCGGCGCGCTCGAGGATCTCGAGGAGGCGGCTCGAAGGGCGGAGCCGTGAAGCCGCGCTCGGTCAGCGTGTCCAGCCATTCGCGTCCGGAGGAGACGGGCGCGGCGCTCCGGCGGATCGCGGAGCTCGCCGGCGAGCTTGGGGTCGAGCTCCGTCTTTCGCCGGGAGAGGTCAGGAAGCACGGGGAGATTCCCGGCGCCGTGGAGGTCTCCGAGGACGACCACGAGACCGACCTCGCCGTCATCCTCGGCGGCGACGGCACGATCCTCACGCACCTGCGCAGGTACGCGGGCACGGGCGTGCCCGTGTTCGCGGTGAACTACGGGGCCATCGGCTTCCTTGCGACGGTCGAGCCGTCCGAGGTGGAGGACGGTGTGCGCCGCGCGCTGGAGGGCGACTTCGATGTCATGCAGCTCCCCGTTCTCCGGGCCGAGGCGGCGGACGGCGGGCGGCTCGCCGTGAACGACATCTCATTCCACCGCCGCCACAACGGCCGCGTTGCGGAGCTCGCCTACTCGGTCGAGGGGGAGGAGCTGGGCGAGGTGCGCTGCGACGGACTCGTGGTGTCCACCCCGGCCGGCTCGACCGGCTACAACCTCGCCAACGGGGGGCCGGTGCTGGCGTGGGGGGTGGAGGGCTTCATCGTCTCCTTCATCGCCCCGCACACCCTCACCGCGCGGGCGCTCGTGGTGGCGCCGGACGACACGCTCCAGGTGACGAACCGCTCGAGCTCCGACCCGGTCGACGTGATCACCGACGGCCATTCGGTCGGCTCGCTCGCGCCGGAGGCGAGCACCGCGATCCGCTTCTCGCACCGCGAGGCGCTGCTCGCCCAGGCGCCCGGGGCGACGTTCTACCACCGGTTGCGCGACAAGTTCGGACGCCTCTCGCACTAGACGGTTACAAACGACCGGCTCCGTCGGACCCCGGTGGTATCCCTGGCCTGTGCTCCTCGAGCTCCGGATAGAGAACCTGCTGCTGATCGAGCGCGCCGAGCTGCGGCCCGGGGAGGGCCTCACCGCGATCACGGGCGAGACCGGTGCCGGCAAGACCGTGCTGGCGCATGCTCTCGACCTGCTCCTGGGCGGGAAGCCGCGCTCGGGGATCGTGCGCCCGGGCACGCGCGAGGCCTACGTCGAGGGAGTGTTCGAGCTGCCGCCGGGGTTGCTCGAGGACCACGAGCTCGCCGGCGTGCGGGAGCTGATCGGCGAGGAGATCGACGAGCTCGTCCTCGCCAGGCGGGTCGGGGCGAACGGGCGCACTCGGGCCTTCGTCCAGGGGCGCTCGGCCACGGCGGCGGACCTCCAGGCGCTCGGCGGGCGGCTGGTCGCTTTCTTCGGCCAGCACGAGCATCGGCGGCTCACGCTCGCGTCGGCTCAGCTGGACCTGCTCGACGGGTTCTGCGGACGAGAGCACGTCGCGGCTCGCGACGAGTTGCGCGCGGCGCACCAGCGCGTGCTGGAGCTCGAGGGACAGCTGGCCGAGCTGCGCGAGCGCGCCGGCACCCGCGACCGCGACCTCGACCTGCTCGCCTTCGAGATCGAGGAGATCGATGCCCTCGCCCCGAGCGAGGAGGAGAAGGAGGCGCTCCTCACGGAGCGCGGGCGACTGCGGCAGATGGACGGGCTGCTCGCCGCGGCCGGCGGTGGGGCGGAGGCGATCTCCTCGGAGCAGGGCGTCTCGCATCTGCTCGCCGAGTCCGAAAGGATCGCCGGCGCGGTGGAGGGGGTGGATGCCGCGTTCGACGAGCTCGCCGGGCGGCTCGCCACTCTTCGCATCGAGGCGGACGATCTCGCCGCCGAACTGCGCCGCTACGGGGAGTCCCTCGAGGCCGAGCCAGGCCGGCTGCAGGAGGTCGAGGAGCGCCTCGAAGGCTATGACCGGCTCGAGCGCAAGCACGGCGGCAGCGTCGCCGCGGTGCTGGCCCACGCCGAGCGCTGCCGGGCGGAGCGGGAGCGCCTCGAGCAGGCCGAGGTCGCGACCGGGCGCGCCGAGGCCGACTTTGCCGCGGCCCTCGAGCAGCGTGGCGAGCTCGCCGCGCACGTCGGCTCGGCGCGCAGGGAGGCGGCGCCGCGGCTTGCGGAGCGGGTTCGCGAGGAGCTCGCCGTCCTCGCCATGGAGGGCGCGTCCTTCGAGGTGCAGCTGGAGGCGCGCGAGGAGATCGGCCCAGCCGGCGCCGAGCGGGTCGAGCTGATGCTCGCTCCCAATCGTGGTGTGCCCGCCGCGGCGATCAGGGAGGCGGCGTCCGGCGGCGAGCTGTCACGCGTGATGCTCGCGTTGATGACCGTCGCCGGCGCGGGCGAGTCGCGCACGCTCGTGTTCGACGAGGTGGACGCGGGCGTGGGTGGCCAGACCGCCCGGGCGGTTGGCGAACGGCTCCGAAGCCTGGGGGAGACCAGACAGGTGCTCTGCATCACCCACCTGCCGCAGATCGCCGCGCTCGCCACGAGCCACTTCCGGATCGAGAAGTCGGCGGCCGACGAGACCGCTCTGACGACCGTCGAGGAGCTGGCGGGCGACGGCGTCGTGGAGGAGTTGGTGCGCATGCTCGGCGCCGAAGCGTCGGACGGAGCGGCGCGCCGGCACGCCGAGGAGCTGCGCGCGGCCGCCTAGCCAGCCCGGTCCACCGGCTGGACGTGGGAGATCAGCTCACCGTCGAGGACGGCGTGCAACCCGAAGCCGGCCGGCTCCGGGGCCCACTCGGTCTGCTCCGCGCCCAGGTTCAACCGGGCCTGCACGTAGGTGCTCGGAACCGTCACCACGGCACGGCCTCCGAGCTCGGCGGTGATCGTGCGGTGCACATGGCCTCCAAGGAGTCGTTGCACCTGCGGGTGGCGCTTCACCACCTCGCCGAGCGCTCGCCGATCGGCCGCGGGCAGGCCGAAGTCGTCCAGCGCCGGGACCCCGGTTACGAGCGGCGCATGGTGCATGGCGAGCAGCGTCGGCGCTTCCGGCGCCGCGGCCAGCTCGGCGTCGAGCCAGCCGAGCCGCTCGGCGTCGAGCATGCCGGGATCCTCGCCCGGGCGCGTCGTATCGAGCACGACGAGCCGCAGCGGGCCGAGCTCGACCGAATACTGCACGGGCTCGCCGCCGGCACCAGGCACGCCGAAGTGGCGACCCATAGCCCGGCGGTCGTCGTGGTTGCCGGGCAGGACGTACAGCGGCGCCTCGAGCGGCGCGAGGAGCTCGCGCACCCGCTCGTACTCGGCATCGGCGGCGTTGTCCGCCAGATCGCCGGACACGAGCACGGCGTCCGGTTGCCGGCGCATCGCCCGTACCGACTCGACCGCGGCGGCGAGCCCCGCCACCGGGTCGCCACCGGCCCACTCGGCACCGATGTGCGGATCACTCAGCTGTGCGAGGAGAAAGGGACTGCTCATGCCGCGACATGATCGCGGCATCGCGCTGCGCGCCGGGCGCGCCTCATGCTGCGCGCCGCGGTTCCGCCCGGGCGGCCAGTAGACTGGGGATCCCAGAGTCGCCTGTGCCCCAGAGCCGCCCGGAAACCCGTTTCGTATTCGTCACCGGCGGCGTCGTCTCCGCGCTCGGGAAGGGCATCGCGGCCGCCTCGCTCGGTCAGCTCCTGGTCGCCCGCGGCCTCTCCGTGACGATCCAGAAGTTCGATCCATACATCAACGTCGACCCGGGCACGATGAGCCCGTTCCAGCACGGCGAGGTGTTCGTCACCGAGGACGGCGCCGAGACCGACCTGGACCTCGGTCATTACGAGCGCTTCACCGACGTCAACACGAGCCGCGCCTCGAACGCCACGGCCGGCGCGATCTACAACTCGGTGATCCGGCGCGAGCGCCGCGGCGACTACTTGGGCGGCACCGTCCAGGTCATCCCTCACATCACCGACGAGATCAAGAACCGCATCCGGCTGGTGGCCGAGTCGGCGGACGTCGACATGGTCATCACCGAGATCGGCGGGACGGTGGGCGACATCGAGTCGCTGCCGTTCCTCGAGGCGCTGCGCCAGTTCCACTCGGACCTGGGCCGCGACCGCTGCATGTTCGTCCACCTCACGCTGGTCCCGTTCCTCGGCCACGCCGGAGAGCTCAAGACGAAGCCCACGCAGCACTCGGTCCAGGAGCTGCGGCGCATCGGCATCCAGCCCGACATGGTCATGTGCCGCGCCGAGGAGCCGCTTGGCAAGGACATCCGAGAGAAGATCGCCCTGTTCGCCAACCTGCCGGTGCAGTCGGTGGTGTCGGCCCAGGACGTCGACTCGATCTACAAGGTCCCGCTCGAGTTCGAGCGCGAGGGTGTGGCCGACCGCGTGCTGGACCACTTCCGGATGGGCACCTCGCCGCCCGACCTGTCCGACTGGAAGGGGCTGGTGGACCGGATCGGCTCTGCCACGGCGCCCGTGCGGATAGCGCTGGTCGGCAAGTACAACCAGCTGGCCGACGCCTACCTGTCCGTGATCGAGGCGCTCAACCACGCCGGCACGCACCACGGCGGGCACGTCGAGGTGCACTGGGTGGACTCCGAGCGGCTCACGGACGGCGAGGTCGAGGCCGAGCTCGCCACCTGCGACGGGATCCTCGTACCCGGCGGCTTCGGCGTGCGCGGGATCGAGGGCAAGATCAAGGCGGCCCGCTTCGCGCGCGAGAACGGCGTGCCCTTTTTGGGCATCTGCCTCGGCATGCAGATCGCCGTCTCGGAGTTCGCCCGCCACGTGGCGGGCATGGACGGCGCGAACTCGACCGAGTTCGACCCGGAGACTCCCTACCCGGTGATCGACCTCCTGCCGGAACAGAAGGAGGTCAGGGACATGGGCGGGACCATGCGGCTCGGCGCCGACCCGGTCAAGCTGCACGACGGCACCCGCGCCCGCGAGATCTACGGCGAGGCCGTGATCTACGAGCGCCACCGGCACCGCTACGAGGTGAACAACTTCCTGCGCAAGCGGCTGGAGCACGCCGGGCTGGTCTTCTCGGGTACGTCGCCGGACGACCGCCTGGTCGAGGTGATCGAGCTGCCCGACCACCCCTTCTTCGTGGCCTCTCAGTACCACCCGGAGTTCAAGTCGCGCCCGCTCCGCCCGCAGCCGCTGTTCCGCGACTTCGTCGGAGCGGCGCTCGAGCGCGCCGGCCACCGCGCGCCCGAGGTGGAGCCGCAGGTGCACGCCGAGTCGCACGCCTAGCGGCGCCCCGCTCTAGCCAGCCCAGTCGATCGCGAGCTCGCCGCCCAGGAAGGCGGCCAGGCGCTCCGCTTCGGCTTCGAGCTCCGCGCGGGCCCACTTCGGCAGCCTCCCGAACGGCTCGACGGTCACCAGCAGGCGCTTGCCCTTCCGCTCGTGCTTCCAGACCCCGTCCATGCGGCCGTTCACCAGCACCACCGGAGAGATCCAGCCCTGGTTGCGGTAGACGCGCTTCTTCTCGGCCGCGTCGAGGAGCGCCGCGGCATCGCGGGAGGCGCCCACAACCCACATGTCGAAGCCGGGCAGCAGCCTCGCCACGCGCGCCGGCTCGCTCCCGGCCGCCTCCTCGGCGTGCTCTCTCAGCATCCGGCCGGCCGTGCCCTCCACGTCCACCTCCACCACCTCGTCGCCCAGCGCCTCGAGCATCCGGCCGGCCCGCGCCGGCTGTACGCTCCACCACCGCGCGAGCTCCTCGCGGGCGGCGGGTCCGAATGCGCCCAGGTGTCGGCGCGTGACCTCCCGGAGCGCTTCCTCGGGATGGGCGGTGTCGATCGGCCGCCCCAGCCAGGCGTCGGGCCGCGTGAACCGCACCCGTTGCCCATCGTTCGGGCCGAAGCAAAGGCGGCCACGGAAGGAGGCCGGCTTGAGGTAGGGGCCCCAGGAGCCCTGGACCTTCTCCGCGAGCCCCGGCGCTCCCGCGATGCTCGCCACGGCGGCGCCCAGCTCCTCGCGGGTCTTCAGCTCACCGTCGAGCGCCGTGCCGATGGCCTCGATCAGCTCCTCGAGCTGCTCTGGCGTGATGTCGAATGCGCGGAGCCAGGCGGGCTTCAGGTAGTGGTCGTAGGTCCCAAGGGCGCCGAGCCAGACGTCGAGCTCGGCGGCGGGGAGGACATGGAGCGTGCCGCGCATGGCCCAGAGCTTCACGAGCGACCGGTCCTCCCACAGCGCCTGCGCCACCGCCTCCCGCTCGAGCCCCTCGACGCGCGCCCAAAGGGTCAGCTCCGCCGATGACATCACCTGGGCGTGGAGGCCGCCGATACGGGCGGCGACGTCGAGCATGTCGGCGCGCGGCGCGCGCTCGATCAGGTGGTGGCGGCGCATGCGCCACGTCAGTGCTTGCTCCCAGGTGAGATTCACTGCCATCGAAAAGAAGCTAGTAAAGGGTGTGCTCCAGTCGGGGCTGTCCTGACTTTTGGCCCAAATAGGGCGTCAAGTCAGGACTGTCCCACTCGTTATTGCCCGTCGTGCGCCTCGCGGCGAGCACCGGGTGGCGGCAGAACGGGCGATAGCGTTCGCCGCGATGAGACCCGCCTCCCCGCAGGAGCGCGAGCGCATGCTGGACGACTTCGTCCGCCTCTGCGAGATCGAGAGCCCGTCGCGGCGCGAGCGCCGGGTGGCGGACGCCGTGAAGGCCGAGCTCCGGGGTCTCGGGCTCGAGGTGGAGGAGGACGACACCGCCCGCGACACCGGTTCGGAGGCCGGAAACCTGCTCGCGCGCATCCCCGGGCGCGGGGACGGCCGCACGGTCCTGCTCTGCGCTCACCTCGACACGGTGCCACTCGCCGCCCGGGTCGAGGTCACACGCGAGAACGGCGTGCTCACGAACCGCCACGAGGCGATCCTCGGCGCGGACAACAAGGCCGCCGTGGCCACGATCCTCGGGGCCGCCCGGCGCCTCGCCGCGGAGCGGCCGGCCGTCGGGGTCGAGCTCCTCTTCACGACCTGCGAGGAGCTGGCCCTGGCCGGCGCGAAGGCCTTCGACCGCGGGCGGCTGACGGCGGAGTTCGGCTACGTGTTCGACCACGCGTCGCCCGTGGGCGAGCTGGTGGTGGCCTCGCCCACGTACTACCGGCTCGAGGCCGGCTTCCGCGGCCTGGCGGCGCACGCAGGCATCCGCCCCGAGAACGGGCGCAACGCTATCGCCGCGGCCGCTCGGGCGCTCGCCGCGATGCGCATCGGCCGCATCGACTCAGGGACCACCGCCAACATCGGCCGCATCGAGGGCGGCACTGCCGCGAACGTGGTCGCCGAGCGCTGCGACGTGCTGCTCGAGGCGCGCAGCCTCGACGACACCCGCGCCGGCGAGGTCGTGAGTTCCATGGTCGACGCCATCACCGAGGCCGCGAGCGAGGCGGACTGCGACGTCGAGACCTCCGTCGAGCGGCACTTCCAGGGCTACAGGCTGGCCCGTACCGCGCCGGTCGTGGAGGTGGCAGCCGAGGCGCTCCGCTCGCGCGGGATCGAGCCGGTCTACATCAACACCGGCGGCGGCAGCGACGCCAACGCCCTCGCCGTCGCCGGCCTGCCCATGCTGAACGTGGCCAACGGCACCGAGCGCAACCACGAGCCCGGTGAGTCGGTGACCGTCGAGGCGCTCGAGCAGATGCTGGACGTGACGCTCGCGATCGTGGAGGAGGCGGGCCGGTGAGCTTCGAGAGGATCGGCGGGAGGACCGTCTGGGAGGGCAGGATCGCCACCGTGCGCGTCGACCAGTTCCGGTTCGACGACGGCGAGGAGGCCGAGCGCGAGATCGTCGAGCATCCCGGCTCCGTCGCGGTCGTCGCCTTCGACGGCGAGCGCCTCTTCCTGGTCCGCCAGCCGCGCGAGCCGGTGAACGACCCGGCACTGCTCGAGCTCCCGGCCGGCAAGCTAGACGAGGAAGGGGAGGACCCGCTGGACACCGCCAAGCGCGAGCTTGCCGAGGAGATCGGCAAGGGCGCCCGCACCTGGCACCGTCTCACGAGCTTCTACACCTCGCCCGGCTTCGCCGACGAGGAGTGCCACGTCTATCTGGCCACCGACCTCTACGACGAGCCCGCCGAGGCCTCCGAGAACGAGCGGATCGAGATCGTCGAGGTGCCGCTGGCCGAGCTCGACCAGGTGATCCAGGAGTGCCGCGACGCGAAGACGCTCGTCGGCCTGCTCTGGTTCCAGGCCTACAACGCCTGACGCCCATCTTGCAGCGCCAAGGGATGCCGGCCGCTCGGCCGAACCCCGTGGTGCATGGCAACGATCGAGCAGCCAGTCACCGAACGCCGGCACGAGCACCTCGTGCTCGACTTCCTCGCCTACCTCGAGTTCGAGCGCGGGCTCTCTCGTAACACCCTCGAGGCATACCGGGGCGACCTGTTGCAGTTCGGTCGGTTCTTGGAGGAGCGCGGGCGCTCGGCTGTGGATGCGGACGCGGTCGACGTGAGCGATTTCCTCACGCGGCTGGCCTCCGGCGGCTCCGGCCCCGACGTGGATGCTGGCGACGCGCTACCGGCGAAGCCCGCCTCGCCCGCCACCGTGCACCGCAAGTCCGCCTGCCTGCGCTCCTTCTACCGCCACCTGCGCCGTGAGGGGGTGCGCGACTCCGACCCCACCGCCGGCCTCAGCACCCCGCGCCGCAGCCGCAAGCTGCCGCACGTGCTCACCCGCGGCGAGATCGAGAAGCTGCTCTCCCAGCCGCGCGGCACCGACCCGCACGCCCTGCGCGACCGGGCGCTGCTCGAGCTGATGTACGCCTGCGGGCTGCGGGCCTCCGAGGCGATCGGCCTGGAGCTGGGCGACGTGGACCTCGAGGAGCGGATCCTGCGAGCGCGCGGGAAGGGCTCGAAGGAGCGCATCGTGCCGATCGGGCAGGCGGCGCTCGGAGCGCTTCGCATCTACCTGGAGCGCGGCCGCCCGGGGCTCGTCAAGGACCGCCCCGAGCCGTATCTGTTCGTGAACTTCCGCGGGGGCCGGCTCACGCGGCAAGGGCTCTACAAGATCGTCCGCCGCCACGCCACCACGGCCGGCCTGGCGGATCGGATGAGCCCGCACACGCTGCGGCACACCTTCGCCACCCACCTGCTGGCCGGCGGCTGCGACCTGCGCTCCGTGCAGGAGATGCTGGGCCACGCCGACGTCTCGACGACGCAGCTGTACACGCACCTGTCGAGCGACCGCCTGAAGGACGTGTACTTCAAGGCGCACCCACGGGCGACCGCGACCTGAGCCGTGCGCGAGGGGGCGGGCTCGGCCCGCACCGGAGCGATCGCTCTACTCTCGGGGCAGGATGCCCGAGCTGCCCGAAGTGGAGACGATCCGCCGTCAGCTGGCGCCCGCGCTGGAGGGCCGGCGCCTCGAGCGGATCGACGTACGCGACCCGCGCTGGTGCGAGCCCGCCCCGCCCGAGTCGGTCGCGGACGCCCTGAACGGGCGCCGCATCGAGCGGCTGTGGCGGCGCGGCAAGTACCTGGTCGTCTCGTTCGAGGACGACGTGCACCTCGTCACGCACCTGCGCATGACCGGCAACCTCCTGCTCGTGCCGGCGGATCAGGACGAGCCGGAGCACCTCAGGGTGGTGATGGACCTGGAGGGCGGGAAGCGCGTTCTCTTCGTCGACGTGCGCCGCTTCGGGACCGGCGACGTGCTGCTCGGCAGCGACGCGCTCGCCGAGTACTTCGCCTCGCGCCTCGGCGTCGAGCCGCTGAGCCCCGACTTCACCGCCGACGCGCTCCGCGCGCTCGCGCGCGGGCGAAAGCAGCCCGTCAAGGCCTTCCTCCTGACCCAGGAGCGCGTGGCCGGGGTGGGCAACATCTACGCCGACGAGGCGCTGTTCCGCGCCCGGATCCACCCCCTGCGCCCGGTCGGCACGCTCAGGCGGCCCCAGATCGGGGCCCTGCGCGACGCGGTGGTCGAGACGCTCGAGGCCGGCATCGACGCCAAGGGCGCCTCGATCGACGACTACCGCCACGTGGATGGCGCCCAGGGCAGCTTCCAGGACCGCTTCCTCGTCCACACCCGCGAAGGCGAGCCCTGCCCGCGCTGCGGCACGACCATCAGGAAGCTGCGCGCCGCGGGGCGCGGGACCTACATCTGTCCGCGCTGCCAGCGGCTAGGCCGCCAGTAGCTCGTCGAGCGCCCCGGACCGGTCGGCCTCGAGCAGCTCGCGGAAGCCGCCGATCGACCGCTTCCCGACCACGATCTGGGGGAATGTCATCTGGCCGGTCAGCGCGACCAGGTCGGCGCGGCCGGCGGGGTCCTTGGCCAGGTTGACCTCGAGATAGTCGACGCCGCGCGCCTGCAGCAGCGTCTTGGCCATGCGGCAGAAGCCACAAGGCTCGGTCGTGTAGAGGGTCACCCGTCCGTTCGGGCTACCAATCCCGTTCTCGTCCGCCATCCCATTCAGAGTCTAGGCAGATGGGCCGCTCGTACAAGACGGAAGCGATCGTGCTGCGCTCGATCCGCTACGGAGAGGCGGATCGGGTCCTGCACCTCTACACGCCCGACCGCGGGCGTGTGGGGGCGGTGGCCAAGGGGGTGCGGCGGGTGAAGTCGCGGCTCGGGGGCCGGCTCGAGCCACTCAGCCGGGTCCGGCTCGTGATGCACGAGGGTCGCGGCGAGCTGTCCACGATCAGCCAGGTCGACAGCGTGCACGCCCACCCCGCGCTGCGCGAGCGACGCGCGTCGCTCGAGCGCGCCACCCAGGCATGCGAGGCGGTCCTGAGGCTGCTCGACTCGACCGAGCCCAACCGCCCCGCCTACAACCTGCTCTGCCACGAGCTGGCGCTGCTCGACGCGAGCGCCGAGGCGGCCTGCCGCGGCCAGGCGCTCGCCTTCCGCCTGAAGCTCCTGCTGGCCGCCGGCTTCGCGCCCGAGCTCGCGTCGTGCGCCTCGTGCGGCGAGGCCGAGGATCTGGGCGCGTTCTCGCCGAGCGCGGGCGGCGTCGTGTGTGCCGGCTGCGAGGCGGGCTCGTTTCCGCTGGGCGAGGAGGCGCACCGCTTCCTGGTGGGAGCGCTGGCGCGGCCGCTGTCGGAGACGCCGCAGGCGTCGGAGGCCGCGCTGGCGCGGGCGGACCGGGCGATAGCGGAGACGCTCGAGTACCACGCCCACGTTCGCCTCAGGCGAATCGCCTAGGGCGCCCGCAGCTCCGCGTCCTCGTAGAGCGCCTCGAGCAGCGGGTCGTAGCGGTCCTTGACCAGGTCCCCGATCGGGTCCGGTGTGTGCCGCAGCAGCCGCCCGAAGGGGAGCCCGAACGCGGCCCGCATCGCGAGCGCCTGTCGGCGGGCGGGCGTCAGCTCGCCCGACAGCGCCCGCGACGCCTCGTTCAGCGTCCTGGCCTGGCGAAGGCGGCGCGGCGCGACCTGCCACAGGTAGACGCCGGTCGGCAGCAGGAACACCAGCAGCCCCAGCAGGAGCGCAAGATCGTGCACGGCCTCCTCGCCCTCGCGCCCCGCCTCCTCCACCGGGCCGCCGGTGGCCTCGCCGGCCTCGCCGAGGGCGTCGCCCAACTCGTCACCCACCACCGGCGCGCCGGAGACGGCCTCCCCGGCCTCGCCGAAGCCGCTGGTGACCGCCCCGCCCGCGTCCTTCACGCCGGTGCCGAGCACGGCCAGCTCGTCGACCGCGTCGTGCACCTTCAGCCCAAGCACGCCGAACAGCGCGATCAGGAGGAGCGCCAGCAGGTCGCTGGTCAGCGTCCGCATGCGCGCCCCGGGGCGCGATGAATACAACCTCACGAGATGGCGTATTCCCGGGGCGCCGGGAATAGGATCCCCGCGTGCCCGCCGCGACTGACACCAAGCTGGTCTATGACTTCACCGAAGGGTCGAAGGACATGCGCGAGCTACTCGGCGGGAAGGGCGCCAACGTCGCCGAGATGACGCGCGTGCTCGGGGCGGACCGGGTGCCGGCGGGCTTCACGATCACGACCGAGGCCTGCGTGGCCTACATGGAGAGCGGCGAGCTCCCCGAGGACGAGATCGCCGCCGCGCTCGACCGGCTCGAGGAGCAGGCAGGCAAGAAGCTGGGCGACGCGGACGACCCGCTGCTGGTGTCGGTCCGCAGCGGCGCTCGGGAATCCATGCCCGGCATGCTCGACACGGTGCTCAACCTGGGCCTGAACGACGACTCGGTCAAGGGCCTCGGCGGGGACCGCTTCGCGTGGGACTCCTACCGCCGCTTCGTGCAGATGTTCGGGAACGTCTGCCGCGGCATCCCCGGCGAGCGCTACGAGGAGCTGATCAAGGAGCACAAGAGCGAGGCGGGCGTCAAGGAGGACGTGGATCTTGGCGTGGACGACCTGAAGGCGCTCACGGACGACTTCAAGAAGGTCTTCGAGGACGAGACGGGTGAGGAGTTCCCGCAGGATCCCCAGGAGCAGCTGAAGCAGGCGATCCGGGCGGTGTTCGACTCCTGGAGCGGCGAGCGCGCCGTGCAGTACCGCCGCATCAACCAGATCCCGGACGAGTGGGGCACGGCCGTCAACGTCCAGCAGATGGTCTTCGGGAACCGCGGCGAGCGCTCCTGCAGCGGCGTGGCGTTCTCGCGCGACGAGATCACGGGCGACCCGAAGCCGTCCGGCGACTTCCTCCCGAACGCCCAGGGCGAGGACGTGGTGTCGGGCGTGCGGACGCCCCGCGACCTCCACGAGATGAAGGACTCCATGCCCGAGGTCTACGACCAGCTGATGGAGATCCTGCGCACGCTCGAGCAGCACTACAAGGACATGCAGGACACCGAGTTCACCGTTGAGGAGGGCTCGCTCTACATGCTCCAGACCCGCAACGCCAAGCGGCCCGCGCAGGCGGCGGTCCGCTTCGCGGTGGACGCTGTGGAGGAGGGGCTGTTCGGCAAGGACGAGGCGATCGCCACCATCGACGCGGCCAAGCTGGACGCGCTGCTCCACCCGGGCTTCGCCCATGACGCCGAGTTCGAGACCCTGGCCGAGGGCGTGGCCGCCTCGCCCGGCGCGGCCCGCGGCGAGATCGTGTTCACCGCCCACGACGCCGTGGAGGCCGCCGCCGACGGCCGCGACGTGATCCTGGTCCGGCCCTTCACCGAGGCCGACGACGTGGCCGGCTTCCACGCCGCGAAGGGGGTACTCACGGCCGAGGGCGGCAAGGCGAGCCACGCGGCCCTGGTCGCGCGGGGGATGGGGAAGCCGGCTGTGTCGGGGGCGTCCGCGCTCGAGATCGACCTGCACGCCAAGCGGCTGCGCGTGAACGGAACGGAGCTCGGCGAGGGCGACGTGATCGCCATCGACGGCACCGCGGGCATCGTGACCGCCGACGAGGTGCCGCTCGAGGAGCCGAAGGTCGGCGAGGAGTTCGAGACCGTGCTCGCCTGGGCCGACGAGATCCGGACGCTCGGCGTTCGCGCCAACGCGGACGCCCCCGAGGACGCCGCCAAGGCGCGCGAGTTCGGCGCCGAGGGGATCGGCCTGTGCCGCACCGAGCACATGTTCGTGGCCGAGGACCGCCAGCCGAAGATGCGCGCGATGATCATGGCCGAGTCCGAGGAGGAGCGCCGCGCCGCGCTCGAGGAGCTGCTGCCGCTCCAGCAGGAGGACTTCGAGGGGCTGTTCGAGCAGATGAAGGGCCTGCCTGTCACGATCCGCCTGCTCGACCCGCCGCTCCACGAGTTCATGCCCCAGGCCGAGGAGGTGGCGCAGGACGTCGAGCGGGCGCGCATCGAGGAGTCGGACGAGCTGCCGGAGCTCGAGCACACGCTCGAGCGGATCCACTCGCTGGCCGAGACGAACCCGATGCTCGGCACGCGCGGCGTGCGGCTCGGGATCCTCCATCCCGAGGTCTACGAGATGCAGATCCGGGCCATCGTGCGGGCCGCGCTGGCCGTTCCGGAGCCGCCGGAGGTCGAGATCATGATCCCGCTCGTGGCCTACGAGAAGGAGCTCGAGCTGATGCGCGGGCTCGTCGAGCGGGTGGTCGAGGAGGAGGGTGGCGGCGACCTCCACGTGCACGTGGGCACCATGATCGAGCTGCCGAGGGCGTGCTTCGTGGCGGACCGCATCGCGCGCGTGGCGGACTTCTTCTCGTTCGGCACGAACGACCTGACCCAGACCGCGCTCGGGTTCTCGCGCGACGACGTGGAGGGCCGCTTCCTGAACCGATACGTCGAGACCAAGATCGTCGGGCGGAGCCCGTTCGAGACGATCGACCGGCCCGGCGTGGGCTGGCTCGTGCGCCTGGCGGCGTGGGTGGGGCGCGAGGCGAAGCCGGAGCTTGGGCTGGGCATCTGCGGCGAGCACGGCGGCGACCCCGAGTCGATCGGGTTCTTCCAGCTCGCCGGGCTGGACTACGTGAGCTGCTCGCCCTACCGGGTGCCCATCGCGCGCGTTGCCGCGGCGCAGAGCGCAATCAGCGCGCGTGAAGACGACTAGAAGGTATTTTCCCCGCCCATGAAATCGCGCCGCCTGCTCTCGCTGATTGCCGCAACGACCGCGACGCTCGCGATCGTTACGGGAGTCGCGCTCGGTCACGTCGAGCGCAGCTCCTATTGGCCTGACCCCGCGGCGGACGCCAGCCTGACGCCCACGGCCGGCGGCGCGGTGCCGAAGGCGCGCAGCCTGGCGTCGGCGCTCAAGCGGAGGGCGCGCGGCGACACCTACGTGGTCTGCAAGCAGGGCTCCCTGCGGCGGGCCATCCGCTCGATCCGCGGCGCGCGCAAGCGCGGCTTCAAGCTGCGGCCGAGCGCGCCCACCAGGAAGATCTCGAAGAAGCGCGCGGCGAAGCTCCGCCGCGTCAACCGGCGGCTCGCGAAGCGCTGCAAGTTCCGCAACATCCAGGCGGCCGTCAACCGGGCCGGCAACAACGACCGCGTGGTCGTGATGCCCGGCCTCTACCTGGAGCAGCCCTCGCGGCAGCAGCCGACCGACGACCCCAGGTGCGTCCAGTACGAGGAGACCTCCGAGAACGGCGAGGGCGCTGCCACCTACCGCTACCAGGTGAACTGCCCCAACGACCAGAACCTGATCTTCGTCCAGGGGAGGGAGCTGACCGACAGGCCGGTGCCAAACCCGCCGCGCGAGAACCGGCGCGGGATCCCCGACGAGGGCGCCTGCGTGCGCTGCAACCTCCAGATCGAGGGATCGGGCGTGAAGGCGGGCGACGTGGTCGTGGACCTGGCGCAGGACGCGAAGGGCACCAAGCTGCGCGGGCCCGCGGAGCCGAGCAAGGACGTCGGCATCCGCGTCGACCGCGCCGACGGGTTCGTGGTCCGCAACATGTCCTTCGCCCACGCGCGGGAGCACGGGATCTACGTGCACGAGACCGACGGCTACCTGCTCTCGCGCGTGAAGCTCTTCTACAACGAGGAGTACGGCACGCTCACCTTCACCTCGGACCACGGCGTGACCAAGGACTGCGAGGCGACGGGCTCTGGCGACGCGGGCGTCTACCCGGGCGCCGCTCCCGAGACGGGAGAGCAGACGACGGAGGGCGCACGCCGCTCGAACCAGCTGATCACCCGCTGCGACGTGCACCACAACAACATCGGCTACTCGGGCACGATGGGGAACGGCACGCGCGTCGTGAACAACAACTTCTACGACAACGCGACCGGCATCACCACCGACTCGTTCTTCGCCGGCGGCCACCCCGGCTACCCGCAGGACGGGGCGATCTTCGAGGGCAACAACATCTACTCGAACAACTTCAACACGTTCGAGGAGGGGTCCGACGTCGAGCCGCGCGTGCCGGTGCCGGTGGGGACCGGGATCTTCATCGCCGGCGGCAACGGGAACATGATCCGGAACAACCGGATGTGGGACAACTGGCGGCGCGGCACGATGCTGATCTACGTGCCGGACGCGCTGTCCGGCGGACCGGCGGGTGGCCCGCAGGATTCGACCGCTCACCGCAACCGCTACCACGGCAACGTGATGGGGGTCGCCCCGGGCGGCAACCGGATGCCGAACGGGGTCGACTTCTGGTGGGACGAGGCCGCCAACCAGCGGGACAACTGCTGGTACGACAACGGCGAGGTCACCACCGATCCGCCGGGGGCGCTGATGCCGTCCAACTGCCAGAACACGAGCGCGGGCGTGACGTACGGCCCGAAGCTGAGCGGGGAGCTGCTGCCCTGCGCCGGCTCGATCGAGAGCGGCGACTACGACGCGAACACGTGCCCGTGGTTCAGGACGCCGCCGAAGCCGTCGGGCTCGTCCGGGTCCGGGTCGAGCCTGCCGCTTCCGCTGGCCGCGTCCTCCTCACGGGCTGGCTCCGGGCGCCTCGTGTTCGACTTCTGCCAGCTGAGCGGAACCACCCTCTCCTGCAGCCCGTTCCGCGACCGCTTGTGAGGCCCGCGCGGGCGCTCGCCGTCTGCGCCGTCGTGCTGGCGGCGGGGTGCGGCGGCGACGAGCCCGCGCCGGAGGGGCCGCTGGGCCCGGGCGCGCGGCTCCAGACCGCGACCTGCCGCGAGTGGAGGGCGGCCCCGGACGAGCAGCGCGCCAACACCGTGGACCGGCTCGAGGAGGTGGCGGCCGGGCCACGGCAGGAGGGCGGAACGCTGCCTGACGACGTGGCCTACGAGACGCTCCAGGCGCGCTGCAGCCCGGACTTCGCGCGCGGCTTCCTGCTCTACGACATCTACAACCGGGCGGCGGGCTTCCGCTCGCTCGCGGAGGAGGCTCGGGAGGCCGAGCACTAGACGGCGCGTCAGATCGGCGCCGGGACGGCGCCGTTCCGATCAGGGTGCGGGCTGGATGCCCGCACGGGGTAACGTCACGGGCAGATGGCCCAGGCGTACGCCCGCTCAAGCTTCCGCGCTCGCGTCGAGCGGCACGAGCAGCAGCTCTCCCCGCTCGCCACGCGCTCGTACCCTGCGCTGCGCGAGGTGCCCGAGCCGGACTCCGACCACCGCACTCCGTTCCAGCGCGATCGCGACCGCATCGTGCACTCGAAGGCGTTCCGGCGCCTCAAGCACAAGACGCAGGTCTTCATCGCGCCCGAGGGCGACCACTACCGCACCCGGCTGACGCACACGCTCGAGGCGTGCGGCATCGCCCGCAACGTCGCTCGCGCGCTGGGACTGAACGAGGACCTGACCGAGGCGATCGGGCTAGGGCACGACCTGGGGCACCCGCCCTTCGGGCACGTGGGGGAGGCCGTTCTCGACGCGTGCGTGAGAGCGCGGTGGGGCCACGCGTTCCGTCATAACGAGCACTCGCTGCGGGTGGTCGAGCGGATCGAGCGGCTCAACCTGACGGAGCAGGTGCGTGACGGGATCCTCAACCACACGGGCAGCGGCGAACCGGCCACGCTCGAGGGACGGATCGTGCGCGTGGTGGACCGCATCGCCTACATCAACCACGACATCGACGACGCAATCCGGGCAGGGGTGCTCCGCTTCGAGGACCTGCCCGGCGACGAGATCGCGCTGCTCGGCTCCACGGGCTCCGAGCGGATCGAGGCGCTCGTGGTGGACCTGCTCGACCGCTCCGAGGAGGCGGGGGACATCGTGCAGGGGGAGGAAGTCGGCGGCGCGATGCTTCGACTTCGCGAGTTCATGTTCGAGCGGGTCTACCTGGCGCCGGACGCGCAGCCCGAGAAGCCGCGCATCGAGCACATGCTGCAGGCGCTGTTCGACCGCTACGCATCCGAGCCGCCGCCGCCGCTGACCCCGGACGCGTCAGACGAGCAGCGTGTGGTGGACTGGCTTGCCGGGATGACCGACCGCTTCGCGATCAAGGCGTTCATCGAGCTCTGATGGCGCTCTTCACGCGAGACTCGATCGACCGGCTGCGCGACGCGGTCGACATGGTCGACCTGGTCGGCGCCAAGACGGACCTGCGCCGGGTCGGGTCGCGCTACAGCGGGCTGTGCCCGTTCCACGAGGAGCGGACGCCCTCGTTCTCGGTGAACGCGGAGGAGAAGCTGTTCTACTGCTTCGGCTGCCAGGCGAAGGGGGACGCGATCGGCTTCGTCGAGCAGACGGAGGGGCTGGCGTTCGTGGACGCCGTCGAGCTCCTCGCCGACCGGTACGGGGTGCAGCTTGAGCGCGAGAACGACGACCCGCGAGCAGAGGAGCGGCGTCAGCACCAGAAGCGGCTTCGTTCCCTGCTCGATCGCGCGGCAGGCTTCTACGCGACCTACCTGTTCGAATCGAGCGAGGCAGGGCCGGCACGCGAGTACCTGGCGAGTCGCGGCCTGTCCGAGGAGATCCTGCGTGAGTTTCGCGTGGGGTACTCGCCGAGCGCCTGGGACAGGATGCTCGTCGGGGCGCAGGAGAGCGGTTTCCGGCCGGGAGAGCTCGAAGCCGCCGGGCTCACCCAGAGGAACCGGCAGGGCCGTCTGTACGACCGCTTCCGCGGCCGGATCATGTTCCCCCTCGCCGACCGCCGCGGACAGGTGCTCGGATTCGGAGCTCGCGCGATGAGGGAGGGGCAGGGGCCCAAGTACCTGAACACGTCCGAGAACGACCTCTTCAGGAAGGGACACCAGCTCTTCGGTCTGAACATCGCGCACGCTCACGCCGCTAGGAGCGGGCGGATTGTGGTTGTCGAGGGTTATACGGACGTGCTCGCGCTGCACCAAGCCGAAATTCGCGACTCCGTGGCAATCATGGGAACCGCCCTCACCCCGGATCAGATGAGCCTCCTCGCCGGTACGGCGAACGACGTGGTCCTTGCGCTCGACGCGGACCGCGCGGGCCGGGAGGCAATGCTGCGTGTGGCGCGCATCGGCGCCGATCTCAGGGTTGCCGAGATGCCGGAGGGACAAGATCCGGCCGACCTGCTCGCCGCCGGGCAGGCCGAGTCCTTCCGTGGGCTCCTGGAGCGTGCCCTGCCGATGATGCAGTTTCAGGTGCGCCGGGTACTTGCCGATGCTGACCTGGACACCCCTGCGGGAAGGGACCGTGCACTCGAGGAGGCGGCCCGGTTGATCGCCGAGCACACGACGGAGGGCAGCGCCATGCGGGACGAGCTGGTCCGCGAAGCGGCGGACCGTCTCGACGTGCCCCCCGAGTACGTGGCGCCCGCCGCGGCCCGTCCCGCCCGGCCCTCGCCCGCGGGCGAGCCCCAGGCGTCGCCCGGCGAGCGCGCACTGCGGGCCGAGCGGGACTTCCTCATCCAATGTCTCGCGGCCGGCGACCCCGGCCGGAGCTACCTTTCCGGGGCGAACGATGCGCACTTCTCGTACGACATCACGCGTCGCGCGCGCGCACACCTCGTCGCCGGCCTCGACGATCCGCTCGCGGGCCTGCCCGAGGACGACCCGGAGCTGGGCGCGTTCGTCAACGGCGTCGTCCACGAGGCCGGGGAGCGGCCGCCCACCCAGGAGGCCATGCTGCGCATGAGCCTCCTGCAGCTCGACGAGCGTCGCATCAGCCGGGACATCCGGCTGGCGAAGCACCAGGGCGACCATCTGCGCCAGAGCGAGCTCGCGGCGGCGCGCCAGCAGGTGCTGGGTGAGCTCGGGGCCGTGATCGGAGAGACCGCGTGAGCGACCGCATCGGCGATCTGGAAGAGGGCGAGCCCGACGAGCTCGGCCCGGACGTCGGCACCGCGGGAGAGCCGATCGAAGAGGAGGAGCCCCAGGACCTCTACGACGAGGGCGGGGTCATCACCGCCGGAATCCCGGTGCCGCCCCCGGAGCACGGGGCGGAGGACGCGGTGCGGCTGTACCTGCGCTCGATCGGCAGGGTGCCGCTGCTGACGCGCGAGGACGAGGTGCGGCTGGCGAAGCGCATCGAGCAGAACGACATGTCCGCGAAGAACGCGCTGATCGAGGCGAACCTGCGGCTCGTGGTGTCGATCGCGAAGCGCTACACCGGGCGCGGGCTGACGCTGCTCGACCTGATCCAGGAGGGCAACCTGGGCCTGATCCGGGCCGTCGAGAAGTTCGACTGGCGGCGCGGCTTCAAGTTCTCGACCTACGCGACCTGGTGGATCCGCCAGGCGATCACGCGCGCGCTGGCGGACCAGTCCCGCACGATCCGGATCCCCGTCCACATGGTGGAGCGGATGAACCGCGTGGCGCGCGCGCGCCGGATGCTGATGCAGAAGCACAACCGCGAGCCCTCGCCCGAGGAGATCGGCGAGCTGGTCGAGATGACGCCCAAGAAGGTCGAGGAGATCTTGAAGCTGGGCCAGGAGCCGGTCTCACTGGAGGCGCCCGTCGGCGGCGAGGACGGCGACGCCTCGCTGGGCGACTTCATCGAGGACGCCGCCGGCGACCGCCCGCTCGAGGTCGTGGCGAACCGCATCCGCGACGCCGATCTCCAGAAGGTGCTGGACTCGCTGCCCTGGCGCGAGCGCAGGGTGATCGAGCTGCGCTACGGCCTGGGCGACAAGGGCCCGATGACCCTGGAGGACATCGGCCACGAGGTCGGAGTGACCCGCGAACGAGTGCGCCAGATCGAGTCGAAGACGCTGGCGATGCTCAAGTCGTCGGGCGGAGCGGACCGCCTCGCGGGGACCGCGGACGAGGCCTAGCTCTAGGCGGTTCGGGCGGAGGCCGCCAAGTGCATTCTTCTCTGCGCCAACTGCCATGCGGAGGTGGAGGCGGGTATCGTCAGCCTGGCCTGACGCCGCTACCCTGCGTTGACGCGTAGCGCAGCGGTAGAGCGCGATCCGGGGTAGCTCAATTGGCAGATGCGACCGGCTGTTAACCGGTAGGTTGTGGGTTCGAGTCCCACCCCCGGAGCTCGTTGAACGAAGCCGCCTTCCCGGCGGCTTCTCGCGTTCAGGTCAGGGCAGGCGGGCGGTGGCGCGGGTGCCGAGCGCGGCGGCCGCCATCAGGAGGACGATTCCTCCCGCGGCGAATGCGCCCGTTATCTCCCGTTCCTCTTCCTCGGTGGCCACCCTGGAGCCGAGGTCCTCGTAGAGGCCGCCCAGCTCGTCGGCGTCGTCGACCTGGAAGGCGCGGCCTCCCGACAGCTCTGCGATGCGGCGCATCGCCTCCGGGTCGGGGGGCACCGGGATCAGCGCGCCGTCGGGGGTCGTGATCGTCGCGGTGCGGGTGCCGAGCGCGACCGTGTGGATCGGGATGCCCATGCGCCCAGCTCGGCGTGCGACGGGAATCGGGTCGCGCCCTGTAGTGGTCTCGCCGTCGGACAGCAGGAGGATGGCCGCGGGCGGCCGGTCCTCGGCCGGTCCGTCGACCAGACCGATGGCGGCGGCCAGGGCGTCGCCGGCCGCGGTGCCGCCGTCGGCGCTGAGGGCGTCGACCAGGTCCTCGATCTCGCCGCGGTCGTCGGTCGGCGGCTCGATCGTGTGGGGGTCGGTCGAGAACGCGACGGCTCCCACCCGCGCCTCGTCCGGCACCTCGTCCAGGAAGGCCTGCGCGGCGGAGCGGGCGGCCTCGAGCCGGCTCGGGTCCACGTCGTCCGCGAGCATCGAGCGGGACACGTCCGTGACCAGCACGATCGAGGCCTGCTCCTTGGGGACCGCCACGGTCGCGTGCGGCCGGGCGAGGGCGATCGCCAGCACGGCGAGAGAGGCGAGGAACAGGGTGAGCGGCAGCAGCCGCCGCCACGAGGACACGCGAGGGACGAGCGGCGCGAGCGTGGCCACCGCGGGGTAGCGCACGGCGTAGCGGCGCCCGCGCCGCCGCGAGAGCGTGTGGGCGAGCAGCGCGAGCGGCACGATGGCGAGCGCCGCGAGAAAGGCGGGCGAGGCGAAGCTCACGCCAGCGCCCTTCCGCGAGTGTCGAGTTTGTCGGGGAGGGGCCGACGAAGTCGACACTCGGCGCCGGCGGGGGTGCGGGCGCGGGCGGGGGTGCGGGCGCGGGCCGGGGCACGGGCGGGGGCGGTCGGGCGGGGCCTCACGCGAGCCTCCGGCCCAGCTGGCGCGCCCATGCGCCCGAGGTCGACAGGACCACGTGCTCGGCTCCTGCCCGGCGGAGCGCGGCGGCCACCTCCGCGCGCTCTGTCCGGGCGGCGCGGGCGAAGCGCTCGCGCAGGCGGCGGTCGGCGGTGTCGACCTCGATCCGGGCGCCGGTCTCGGGGTCCACCATCGCGAGCCGCCCCACGTTCGGAAGCTCCTGCTCGCGTGGGTCGCGCACCTCCACCGCCAGCACCGTGTGGCGGGCACCGAGCGCGGCGAGCGGGCGAGCCCACTCGGCCGGCGAGCCGCCGAAGTCAGAGATCACCACGATCAGGCTCCGCGTCTGGGTGAGCCGGCCGATCTTGGCGAGCGTGGTATGCAGCTCCTCGCCCGGCGCGCCGTCGGGTGCCACGCCGGCGGTCAGGGCGCGCCGCAGTCCAACGCGCGCGCCACGGCCTCCGCGCGGCGGGAGCAGCAGCGGGGTCTCCGAGCCGAAGGTGAGCAGTCCCACACGACCGCCTCGTCGTACGGCGAGCGCGCCCAGCACGTCGACGACCCCCTCGGACACGTCGCTCTTGAGCCGGTCGGCCGTGCCGAACGCCATGGAGGGGGACAGGTCCACCGCGAGCCAGGTGGTGAGCAGGCGCTCCGGCACCTGCTGCCGCACGTGGGGGATGCCGGTGCGGGCCGTGGCGGCCGGGTCGAGCTGGCGCACGTCGTCGCCCGGCTGGTAGGGACGCAGCTGGGCGAGCTCGGTGCCCGAGCCGACCCCCGCCGCCCGGTACTCGCCCGCGATCACGCCGCCCGCCCAGCGCACGAAGGCGAGGTCGAGGACCTCGACCAGCGCACCGGGAATCGGGCCCGGGCCCTGGCGCCCCGCGGGGGGCGCCACCGCGGAGGCGGCCGGCGTCATGCCGTGCGGCCTCCCGGGCGACTGGGCCGGGCGGCGGCCGGGGTCACGCCGCCGCGGCCTCCGGCCCGACCGGTCGCCGGTCGGGCTCGGGCACGGCTTCGAAGATCCTCTCGAGCAGGTCGTCGGGCTGGGTGCCCTCGCTGAGACCCTCGTAGCTCAGCACCAGCCGGTGCCGCAGCACCTCGGGCGCGAGGTCGCGAACGTCGCTCGCCAGCACGTGGCGCCGGCCGCGCAGCAGCGCCAGCGAGCGCGCCGCCTGGACGAGACCGATCGGCCCGCGCGGCGACGCCCCGTAGCTCAGCAGCGCCTCGACGTCGGTCAGCCCGTAGCGGCCCGGGCGCCGCGTGGCGTCCGCCAGCGCGACCGCGTAGTCCACCACCTCGCGGTCCACCATCACCTGTGCCGCGGCCTCGCGGAAGCGCAGCAGGTCCGGGATCGTGAGCCGCTCCTCGATCACGGCCGCGGGATCGAGCGAGCGCGTGACGACCGAGGCCTCGTCGCCCGGCGACGGGTAGTCCACGAGGATCTTCATCAGGAAGCGGTCCACCTGGGCCTCCGGCAGCGGGTAGGTGCCCTCGGACTCGATCGGGTTCTGCGTGGCGAGCACCAGGAAGGGGAGCGGGACGAGGTGGGTGTCGCCGCCGATCGTGACCTGTTGCTCCTGCATCACCTCGAGCAGCGCCGACTGCACCTTGGCGGGCGCGCGGTTGATCTCGTCGGCGAGGAGGAAGTTTGCGAAGACCGGCCCGAGCTCGGTGTCGAAGCGGCCGCTGTCGGGCCGGTAGATGCGGGTACCGACGAGGTCCGAGGGGACCAGGTCCGGCGTGAACTGGATGCGGCTGAAGCTGCCGCCGACCACCGACGCGAGCGTCTTGATCGTCAGCGTCTTGGCCAGTCCGGGCACGCCCTCGAGCAGCACGTGACCGCCCGTCAGCAGCGCCACCATGACCCGCTCGAGCATGGCGTCCTGCCCGATGATCACGCGCTTGATCTCGAACAGGGCGCTCTCGAGCGCCTCCCGCGGTTCCTCGTACACCTGGCTGTCGCTCATGGGGGCCAAGGTACGGAGCTGGAGGTCACCGCGGGATAACGCGCTGCGGCTACTCTGAACCGAGATGCGTGTGCTCGTCGCCGAGGACGAACGCCGGGTTGCCGACGCGGTCGCCCGCGGGCTTCGGCGTGAGGGGATGGCCGTCGACGTGGCCTACGACGGGTCGACCGCGCTCGACAAGGCGAGGCTGAACGGCTACGACGTGGTCGTCCTCGACAGGGACCTCCCAGGGATGCACGGCGACGAGGTGTGCCGCACGCTCCGCGACGAGGACCACGACAGCCGCGTGCTGATGCTCACCGCGGCCTCCGCCACCGGCGACCTGGTGGAGGGCCTCTCGCTCGGCGCCGACGACTACATGGCCAAGCCGTTCGCCTTCGACGAGCTGGTGGCGCGTCTGCACGCCCTCGCCCGGCGGGCCAATCCCTCGCTCCCGCCGACCCTCCGCGCGGGCGATCTGGAGCTCGACCCGGCCCGACACAGCGTCTCCCGCGCGGGCCGGCCGGTCGAGCTGACGCCGAAGGAGTTCGCCGTGCTCGAGGCGCTCATGGCGGCGGCCGGGGCGGTGGTGTCGAACGACGAGCTGGTCGCGCGGGTCTGGGACGAGAACGCCGATCCGTTCACGAACTCCGTGCGCATGACCGTCCTGCGGCTTCGCCGCAAGCTCGGCGATCCGCCCGTGATCGAGACCGTCAAGGGGGTCGGCTACCGGGTATGAGGCGGCCGCGGCCCACGATCCGCGCGCGTCTCACCGCGCTCTACGCCACGCTCGTGGCGCTCTCCACGGGCGTTCTGCTCCTGATCAGCTACTGGCTGCTCGGCCGTCACTTCGATCGCACGCTGCCGGAGTCGCTCGCGCAGGAGGCCCTCGACGAGGTTGCGCTCCAATACGCGATCGCCTTCGCCGGCGTGCTGCTGGTCGCCGCCGCCGTCGGCTGGCTGGTGGCCGGGCGGGTGCTGGCGCCGCTCAAGCGGATCAGCGGCACCGCCAAGCGCGTATCCGAGGAGCGCCTCGGCGAGCGCATCCCGGTGACCGGGCCGCAGGACGAGCTGCGCGAGCTCGGCGAGACGCTCAACTCGATGCTGGACCGCCTGGCGCTCTCGTTCGACGCGCAGCGGCGCTTCGTCGCGAACGCCAGCCACGAGCTCCGCTCGCCGCTCACGGTGATCCGCTCGGAAGCGGAGGTGGCGCTGGCGAACCCCGAGCCGGACCTGGACGAGATGCGCGCCATGGCCGAGTCGGTGGTGCACGCGAGCCGCCGCACCGAGGCGCTGCTGGCGAGCCTGCTGATCCTGGCCCGCAGCCAGCGCGGGCTGCTGCGGAGCGAGCCGGTGGACCTCGCCGTGCTGGTGGAGGGGGTCGCGGACGACGCGGAGCGAGCGGCTTCGGACGAGCGCGTGCGACTTCGCGCGCAGCTCGACGAGGCGACGGTCGAGGGCGACGCCGCCCTGCTCGAGCGCCTCGTCGCCAACCTGCTCGAGAACGCCGTCCGCTACAACCGGCCCGGCGGCTTCGTGGACATCTCTACGCGCGAGGGCATCGCGAGCGCGGAGCTTCGCGTGGAGAACAGCGGCCCGCCGGTCGACCGCGAGGCGGCCGCCCGGCTGGCCGAGCCGTTCGAGCGCCTACAGCGAGAGGCCGATGCCCGCGGAGCGGGCCTCGGCCTCTCGATCGTCCGAGCCGTCAGCGAGGCGCATGGCGGAACCCTCCTGATCGAGCCGCGCGACGAGGGCGGCCTGGTGGTGTCGGTGCGGCTTCCGCGGGGCGCTAGAGCTGGCGCCGCTCGTAGAAACGGCTCGGCTGGTGCGGCTCGCGAAACGGGCAGTCCGGCTTCGCCCCTCGCTCGTCCCTGACGTCGCGGACAGCGGGGCGGTCGGCGGCGTCCGCGAGCTTGCCGTCCACCTGCGTGATGCCGTGGATTCCCGTGCCGAAGAGGCCGAGGCCGGCGACGACCACCGTCCCGATGACTGCTCCCCTCACGGACAGGACCATAGCTGGCCGGGCTCAGGTGAAGACGCGAAGTGGAGTGCAGGAGGCGAGGCGGTCGAAATCCGCGTCGGCGTGCAGCAGCGGGGCGCCCGTCCGCACGCACGGGGCGGCGATCAGGCAGTCGAGCCTCTTGCGGATGGTTACGCCGGCGCCACGGGCCGTGCGGTAGAGGCCGGCCGCGAGGGCGAAGTCCTCCAGTCCCTCGAGCCTCAACACCGGGAATGCCCGCAGATGACGCTCTACGACCTCCGCCTCATCCTCAGTGCTGACGCCCTGGAGCACCTCGGCGAAGATGACGTCGGTGAGAGCCACCGGTTCTCCCCGCTCGATCAGCTCGATGCAGCGGAGTGCTTTGTTCGTCCGGCGTCCGCCAAGGACGTCGATCCAGACGCTGGTGTCGACGACGATCACGTCCGGCCGCGCCGGCTCGCTTCGAGGTCGCCCTCCCAGTGGACCCGCCCGCGCAGCTCGAGTATGCCCAGCCGCCGGTGACGGGCCACCAGCTCGCGCAGCGCGAGATCCACGGTTTCACGCTTCGTGCGCACGCCGGTGAGCCGCTGCGCCTCACGCATGACCTCGTCGTCGATCTCGATGTTGGTGCGCATACACATGACATTACACATCACGTTGTGTAGAGACGATCGATGGCCGCCCGTCCGCAAAGACCGCCCTGTGTTACTTCTCGGTCACGGAAGGCGCCCAAACCAGCGGAGCGACATCACCCCGCCGATCAGGAGGAACGCGGCCGCTCCGCCTACGAAGGCGGCCGTCACCTCGCGGCGCTCCTCGCGCGTCGCCACCTGCGAGCCGAGCCGCTCGTATACGGTCGCGAGCTCCTCGCCCGCGTTCGCGCTGAAGGTGCGGGCGCCGCTGATGGTGGCCACGCGGCGCATCGTCTCGCGGTCCGGCGGTACCGAGCGGGTGGCCGTGCCGCCGTCCGGGCGCCTGACCTCGATCGTGCCCTGGTCGGTGCCGAACGCCACGGTGTAGATGGGGATGCGGAGCCTCGCCGCCTGGCGCGCGACCTCTACGGGGTTTCGGCCGTGCGTGGAGGTGCCGTCCGAGAGCAGGATCACGGCGGCGGGCGGCCGCTCGCGGTCGCGTGCGCCGCGGCGGCTGAGCTGTCCGATCGCCGCCGCCAGCCCCTCGCCGGTGGCGGTCCCGCCGCTCGGCGTGAGCCCCTCGATCAGGGCGCGGGTGTCCTCGCGCTCGGCGCGCGGCGGCTCGATGCGCCGAACCGAGTGGTTGAAGGCGACGGCCCCGATGCGCAGCTCGTCCGGGGCGTCCTCGAGGAAGTCGAGCGCCGCGCGGCGCACGGCCGTCATGCGGGAGGGGTTCACGTCGCGTGCCTCCATCGAGCCGGAGATGTCCGTGGTGAGCACCACCGCGGCGCGCTCCTCGGGGACCGCGACGGTGGCCTCCGGCCGCGCCAGCGCGAGCGCTACGGCGGCGAGCGCCACGGCGTAGAGCACGAGCGGCAGGTGGCGCCGAAGGCCCGGCCCCGCCGGCGCCACGGAGGGCATGAGCAGGGGCGAGGCGAAGCGTGCGGCGCCGGCTCGGCGGCGGCGGTCGGCGAAGACGTACACGGCGGCCGCCAGCGGGACGAGCAGGAGCGCGAGCAGGTAGATCGGCGACTGGAAGCTCACGGCAGCGCTCCCGCGCTCACGGGCCCGGGCGGGTCCCGAGCTCGACGTCGAACGTGCGCTCCTCGCCGTCGCGGTCGACCTCGACCTCCACCTCATCGCCGGGCTCCAGGCCGGACACGAGGCGGGAGAGGTCGTCGGGATCGTTCACCGGGGCGCCGTCCACGCCCGTGATCACGTCGCCGGCGCGCAGCCCCGCGCCGTCGGCGGGCCCGCCGGGCGTGACGCCCTGGACCTCGGCACCGGAGGGATGCGGTGCGCTCGTGACGCCCATGAAGGGACGCTTGATCCGCTCGCCCCGCGCGAGCGCCGGCAGCACCTCGCGCACGGTGTTCGACGGCACCGCGAACCCGATACCGACGTTCCCGCCGCTCCCACCGGTGGCGATCTGCGTGTTCACGCCGATCACGCGCCCGCGCGCGTCGAGAAGAGGCCCGCCCGAGTTGCCGGGGTTGATCGGGGCGTCGGTCTGGATCACGTGGTCGATCTGGAAGCCGTCGGGAGCCCGGATCTCGCGGCCGACAGCGGAGACGATCCCGGCGGTGGCCGTCCGGTCGAGGCCGAACGGGTTGCCCACGGCCACAACCCCGTCGCCGACCCGGACGCGATCGGAGTCGGCGAGCGGCAGCGGCCGCAGCCGGTCCACGCTGCCCGGGTCGACCCTCAGCACGGCCAGGTCGGAGGACACGTCGGTGCCCAGCACCTCGGCGTCGATCGTGCGGCCGCTGTTGCCGAAGCTGACCTGGGCCGTGTCGTTCGCCGCGACCACGTGCGCGTTCGTCACGATCGTGCCGTCGCGGTTGACGACGAAGCCCGTGCCCGAGGCCGGTCCCGCCTGCACGGAGACGACGCCCGGGGCGGCGGACTCGTACACGCGCCCGACCTGCGTCTGCGGGAGGCGGCCGCCGTCGGTGGCGAGGAGGGGGGCCTCGTCGTCCCCGCCGTCGAGGAGCGCGAAGGCCGAGAGGGTGAGAGCGGTCACCGCCACCACCACCGCGAGCGCCGGCAGCAGCCGGCGGCGACCCGGCCCCGGCGCCGGTCCGCCAGGCGGCTCCGGCTCCGTGGGCACCCGCCTGCGCTCCTCGGCCTCGGCGACCTGCCGCCGCCAGCGCGCCGACGAGAAGGGCCCGGCGTTCGGATCGCGCCCCTTCTCCCGATCGATCCACAGGCTTGGCCGACTCACAGCCGCGACGGTACGGGGCCGGGCGTCACCGGCGCATAACGGCGCCTCGGCCCACGGCCGGCGCGGGGAACATTTGCCGCCTATATGACGGAAAACGTTCCACCCGTGGGCGGTGGCGGGGCGGCCACGGCTCAGCGGCGCAGGTCGTGCTCTACCTCGTCGGCCGCCCTCGCGGCCCCGTCGTTGCGCTCCACCCACGCTCGCAGCTCGCGGGCGTGCGCCGCATGCGCCGGGTCTCCCAGCAGCCGGCGCAGCGCCAGGCGCACGCCCCGCGGCGTGATGAAGCGGCGCGGCAGCGACACGCCGGCGCCCGCCCACCGCACCCGCGCCGCGTTCTCCGCCATGTCGCCGGCGTGCGGGCAGGCCACCACCGGCACCCCGCAGGCGAGCGCCCGGGCCACCGTGCCGTGGCCGGCGTGGCAGATCACCGCGGCGCAGCTGGGCATGGTCTTCCCGTAGGAGACCCAGTCGACGAGCCGCGCGTTCGCCGGCACGGCCGGCGAACGCGCGGGAGCGCGCCGGTTCGTCGACGCCAGCACCCGCACCGGCTCGTCCGCCAGCCCCTCGAGCGCCGCCAGCAGCAGCCGCTGCTCGGGATCCTGCGAGGTGCTCGGCGCCACCAGCACCAGCGGCTCGTCCCCCGGGGGCAGCTCCACCTCGCCGTAGGGCTGTTCCCAGAGGAGCGGGCCGGTCACGCGCAGCCACGGCTCGACGCCGCGCCGCGGGTACTCGAGCTGCGGGAAGGTCGCCACCAGCGCCAGCCGCCGCGAGATCCCGCCGTGGACGTGATCGATCGGCGGCAGCCCCACCCGCGAGCGCGCGCCGTTCAGCTCCACGCGGCCCTGCTCCTCTCCGCGCATCAGCACCGGGCGCACCAGTCGCCACGCGCGCGCGCCCGCGCGGGTGCGTGGGAACACGCCCCCCAGGGCGTAGACGGGGAAGCCCGGCTCGCCCATCGGCAGCACGTGGGGCACGAGCGTGGCCCAGGGCCGTTCCTCGAGCTCCGCGGCGAGTGCGGCGGCCACGGTCAGGATGTCCGCCACCACGATCTCGGCGTCCGTCTCACGGATCAGCCGGGCGGTCGAAGCCGAGGCGCGCACGGCCGCGGCGTACGGCTTCAGCGGCCGCTCGCGCGTGGGGAATACCTGATACTCGGGCGCCGCCGCGAACCGCATCCCCTCGCGCTCGACGTGCTCCCGCCAGCGCGACCAGGTCTCGAGCGTGACGTCGTGGCCCCGCGCCGCGAGCTCACGGCCGAGGGCGATCGCCGGGAAGGCGTGGCCGGGGTCGCCGAACGCGGCGAGGAGGATCCGCCGCCGCCCCTGCCCCGAACCGCTCAGAGCATCTCCGCCAGCTCGCGGATCGTGTGCTTGCGCCGCTCGAGGTCGAACTCCATCGGCGACACGATCAGGGTGCCGACGCCCGCCGCCCGATACACCTCGAGCCGCTCGCGCACCTTCTCGCGCGGCCCGGCGATCGTGACCTGGTCGATCAGCTCGGCCGGTATCGCCGCCGCGGCCTCCTCCTTCTTGCCCTCCAGGTAGAGGTCCTGGATCTCCCGCGCCGCGTCCTCGAACCCGTAGCGCTGGACGAGCTGGTTGTAGAAGTTCCTCTCGCGCGAGCCCATGCCGCCCACGTACAGCGCCACGAACGGGCGCATGGCGTCGCGGGCGCGGTCGACGTCGTCGTCGATCGAGACCTGCACCGTCGGCGCGATGTCGAACCCGTTCAGCGAGCGGCCGGAGCGGGCGGCGCCCTCCTCGAGCAGCGCGCGGGAGCCGTCGACGTGCTCGGGGGAGAAGAAGACCGGCAGCCAGCCGTCGGCGATCTCGCCGACCAGCTGCGTGTTCTTCGGGCCGATCGCCGCGATGTAGATCGGCATCCGCTCCTGGACCGGCGCGAGCATGAGCTTGAGCGCCTTGCCGGGGCCGTCGGGCAGGGGCAGCGTGTAGGTCTCGCCCTCGTACACGAGCCGCTCGCGGGCCAGCGCCTTCCGCACGATCTCCACGTACTCGCGCGTGCGCGCGAGCTGCTTGCCGAAGCGCTGGCCGTGCCACCCCTCGGCCACCTGAGGCCCGGAGGTGCCGATCCCGAGCAGGAAGCGGCCGTTCGAGAGATGGTCGAGCGTGACCGCGGTCATGGCCGTCATGGCTGGGGAGCGCCCCGGCATCTGGAGAATTGCGGCGCCGAGCTTGATGCGCTCGGTCTGGGCGGCGAACCAGGCGAGCGGCGTGGCGGCGTCGGAGCCGTAGGCCTCGGCGGTCCAGAGCGAGTCGTACCCGGCGGCCTCCGCCTCGAGCGCCAGGGCCACCTGGTCCGCGGCCGTGAGTCCAAGGCCCCAGTAGCCCAGGTTCAGGCCAAGCCGCATGAAAATCTCCTTTCGCCGCTTGTGCGGCTTGGGCGCACCTGCTTCAAGTGTGGGATGGTATTTGCCGAGGGAATCCTCAAGTGAGACGCCGACGCCCAGCCCGCGAGCTCCGAATCGCGGTCGACTGCCTCCCGCTCCAGACTCGCAAGGCGATGCTGGAGGGGATCGAAGCCAACCGCATCATCGTCGGGGCCTACACCGACCGGCAAGGTGGGGTGTGCCCGATGCTGGCCGCCCACCGCAACGGCGGGCGGACGAGCCTGGCGAGCTTCGCGAAGGCCTGGGATCGGTACACGCGCGCGCGTGGACGGCCGCGCCCGGCGAGCGACCGGGAGATCAACACGCTGCGAACGATGCTCGAGGCGAGCATCCTGCTCGACGAGACGCCGGCGCTAGGCGAGGTCGAGCGGCCGCGGCGCAGGAAGCGGCCGACCGGCGAGCGTCACCGCGCCCGCGAGCTCCGCTACCAGCCGGGATGGGCCTGGCTGCGGCCGTTCCGCAGGCTCGACGAGTACGAGAGGGCGGTCTCAGACCTCAGCGTCGCCCGGCCTGACGAGCTGGATCTCCGGGACGACGCAGTAGCGCGACGTGCGTAGCACGAAGCGGATCGCCTCGGCGATGTCCTCGGGCTGGATCATCTCGTCCTTGGGCACCTGACCCTCGACCCAGTCGGTCATCTCCGTGGCCACGAAGCCCGGGCACAGCGCGGTGACCTGGATGCCGTCGTTCGACAGCTCCTTGTGGAGGCCCTGGGACAGCCCGACCACGCCGAACTTGGTGGCCGAGTAGGCCGACAGCCAGCCCTGCCCGCGCTTGCCGGCGATCGAGGCGGTGTTGGCGATCAGCGCCTTGCCGTGCTCGGCGCCCGCCTCCTTGAGCATCGGGATGCACTCGCGCGCCATCAGGTAGACCCCGCGCAGGTTCACGTCGAGCTGGAGGTCGAGCTTCTTGGTTGGCATGTCGGCCACGGCGCTGCCGATCCCAAGGCCCGCGTTGTTGATCAGGACGTC
>Ga0081538_10000620_pt1 | contig 39464 bp, 36 predicted proteins | sample TabmetS5T2R1_FD_71022 | JGI IMG/M metagenome (GOLD analysis project Ga0081538, IMG submission 71022) | Tabebuia heterophylla rhizosphere microbial communities from the University of Puerto Rico - S5T2R1 | ecosystem: Host-associated > Plants > Roots > Rhizosphere ... | reverse complement strand
GATCCACGTCTACTCGGTCGCCTACATGGGCGGCGACCGCGGCTACGCGCGCTACTTCGCCTACCTCAACTACTTCGTCTTCTCGATGCTGCTGCTGGTCCTGGCGGCGAACTTCCTGCTGCTGATCGTGGGGTGGGCGTTCGTCGGCGCGGCGTCGTACCTGCTGATCTCGTTCTGGTACCGCCGCACGACCGCCACCTACGCGGGGATCAAGGCGTTCGTGATCAACGTGATCGGCGACGTGGGTCTCGTCGTGGCCGCCTTCCTACTGCTCAACGAAACGGGCGCGCTCGACTACGCGGGCGTCTTCGCCGGTGCGGAGGAGGCGTTCTCGACCAACGACGGGACGCTTGTGGCCGCCTGCCTCCTGATCCTCGTGGGCGCCTTCGCGAAGTCCGCGCAGCTCCCGCTCCACACCTGGCTCCCGGACGCGATGGAAGGCCCCACCCCCGTCTCGGCGCTGATCCACGCCGCCACCATGGTGACCGCGGGCGTGTACCTGATCGCCCGCACGTTCCCGCTCTTCGAGCTGGCGCCCACAGCCGCCGACATCAGCGCGGTGATCGGCACCGCCACCCTCGTCTTCGCCGCCACCGTGGCGCTCGTGGTGACCGACCTGAAGCGGGTGATCGCCTACTCGACGATCTCGCAGATCGGCTACATGGTGCTGGGCGTCTCGATCGCTGCCTACGGCGCGGGGCTCTTCCACCTCATGACGCACGCCTTCTTCAAGGCGCTGCTGTTCATGGGGGCCGGCTCGGTCATCGGCGCGATGGCCGGCATCCAGGACCTCGACCGGATGGGCGGCTTCCGGAAGGCGATGCCGTTCACGTTCGTCACGTTCACGATCGGGGCGCTCGCGCTGGCCGGCTTCCCGATCATGTCGGGCTGGTTCTCGAAGGACGAGATCCTGGCCTACGCGATCGAGCGCGGCTCCGGCTTCGTGGTACTGGCGGTGATCGGCTACCTCGCCGCCTTCCTGACCGCGTTCTACGCCTTCCGCATGGTGTTCCGCGTGTTCCTCGGCGAGTCGGTGCCCGAGGCGCGCGAGCTCGAGGGCGGACACGTGGCGCACGGCGAGCCGATGAACCCGATGACGGGCGAGTCCGAGGACACCGACGTCGGCTTCCCCGGCCCGGAGCACCACGTGGCCGAGCAGTCGTGGCCGATGAAGTTCGCGATGGGGATCCTCGCGGTGCTGGCGATCGTGGGCGGCGTCGTGGGCATCCCGGGCGTGACCGACACGCTCGAGCACTTCCTCGAGCCCACCTTCGAGGACTCCCGCTACCACGACGTCCACCCGAGCGACGGCGCCGAATGGGCCGGCCTCGCCGCCGGCGGGATCGTCGCGATCGCGGCCATCGCGCTGGCCTACGTGATGTACGTGCGGCGCCGCGGGGTCACCTTGCGGCTGCGCGACCGCTTCGCCTTCGCGCATCGCTTCCTCGAGCACAAGTGGTACTTCGACGAGCTCAACGACCTGCTCTTCGTGCGCCCGTACGCGAGCGCCGGCGCGTTCGGCCGCAGGGTGATCGAGACCGATTTCGTGCAGGGCTTCATCGTCGGCGGCGCCACCGGGATCGTGCGCGCCGGCACCTCGTTCGCGCGCGCCATCCAGACCGGCTACCTGCGTGCCTATGCGCTGCTGCTCCTACTCGGCGTGGCCGGCCTCGGCCTCTACTTCCTGGTGGCCAGCTCATGACGATCCACCTCTCGATCGTCCTGTTCCTTCCCCTGGCCGCCGGCCTGATCGGGGCCTTCCTGCCGCGCGGCATGGCCCGCTGGGCGGTGCTCGCCGGGACCGTGGCGGTGCTGGCCTACGCGATCGCGATGCTGGCCGACTTCGAGTCCGGCTCGGGCGGCCTCCAGTACGTGACCGACGACGAGTGGATCTCGGAGCTCGGCATCCGCTACCAGCTCGGCATCGACGGGCTGAACCTGTTCATGGTCGTGCTCACGGCCGTGGCCTGGGTGCCGTGCACGCTCGTGGCCGCCTTCCGCGAGCACGACCGGCCCAAGCTCTTCTTCTTCAACCTGGCCCTCGGCGAGACGGCCGTCCTCGGCGCGTTCATGGCCCAGGACCTGGCGCTCTTCATCGTCTTCTTCGACCTGATGCTCGTGCCGTTCTACTTCATGATCGGCGGCTGGGGCACGGGCGAGCGCGTGCGGGCCACGACCAAGTTCGTGATCTACACGCTGGCCGGGTCGCTGCTGATGCTCGCCGCGGCGGTGGCGCTCGGGGTGCTCTCAACGCCCGACGGCGGCGAGATCTCGTTCTCGCTCGCGGAGCTCGAGCGGCGCAGCGTGAGCGAGGGCAACCAGCAGTGGATGGTGCTGCTGTTCGCGCTCGCCTTCTTCGTGAAGGCGCCGCTGTTCCCGCTGCACGGCTGGGTGCCGGAGACCTACCGGGCCTCGCCGATCGTGACGATCGCGCTGCTGTCCGCGGTGCTGTCGAAGGTGGGCGTCTACGGCTTCCTGCGCATCGTGCTGCCCGTCATGCCGGAGGGCTCGCAGCACTGGCAGGAGCTGTTCATCATCGTCGCGGTCTTCTCGATCCTGTACGGGTCGGTGCTTGCGTTCTCGCAGGACAACGTGCGGCTCGTGGTGGCCTACTCCTCGATCGCGCAGCTCGGCTTCATCGTGCTGGGCATCTTCGCCTTCGACGACAAGGGCGCCCAGGGCGCCGTGTTCCAGATGCTGAACCACGGGCTCGTCGTGGTGCCGCTGTTCCTGATCATCGGCGTGATCGCCGAGCGCGCCGGAGGTCGCGAGTCGCTCCTCGAGCTGGGCGGCATGGCCTTCCGTGCCCCGGTGCTGGCCACGCTCTTCCTGATCGTCACCTTCGCCACCCTCGCGATGCCCGGCTCGGCCAACTTCGTCGGCGAGATCCTGATCCTGTTCGGGTCCTACGAGGACAAGCTCGTCTACGGACTGGTGGCGAGCATCGGCGTGGTGCTGGCGGCGGTGTACATGATCCGGCTCTTCCAGCGGACCATGCACAACCGGGCCGGCCCGGCGGTGGCCTCGCGCGACGTCGACGCGCTGAGCCTCGCCGCGATCGCGCCGCTGGTGGCGGTGATCGTGGCGCTCGGTCTGTATCCGAACTTCGTCGTGGAGCGCACGGAGACGTCCACGACCGCCGCGATCGAAGCGCCGCGCGGCGTGCAGCAGCAGGTGGCTTCGAGGTGACGGAGATCCAGGCCCCCCACATCGACTACGAGGCGCTCTCGCCTCTGATGGCCCTCGTGGGCGGCTCGATCCTCGTGCTCATGGTCGGGCTGCTTCGGGCGCGCTTCGTGCGGCATACGCTCGTCCCCGCCCTCACCGCGGCCACCCTCCTCACCGCGATCGGGCTGACCATCTGGATCTGGGAGCCCGGCGAGCAGACGCCGATCATCGAGGGCTCGCTCACCGTCGACACGCTCGCGCTCGCCCTGTCGATGCTCTTCTACGTCGCAGGGCTGGTATGCGTGGCGCTGTCGCTGCGGGCGCTGGCGGCGCGCGAGGCCGGCCACGGCGAGTATTACGCGCTCCTGCTCGGCTCGATCACCGGCATGGTCGTGCTGGCCCAGGCCTCCGATCTGATCACGCTGTTCGTGGGGATCGAGCTGCTCTCCATCCCGCTCTACGTCTTGTGCGCCACCGAGCTGCGGCGAGCCACGTCGCTCGAGGCGGGCCTCAAGTACCTCGTGATCGGCTCGGTGGGCTCCGCCACGCTCCTTTACGGGCTGGCGCTCGTTTACGGCGCTTCCGGGGCGATGCAGTTCGAGGCCATCGCGGCGGCGATCGGCTCCGACGAGCTGCCCGTGACCGACCCGCTGCTCTTGACCGGCATCGGCCTGGCCGCCACCGGCCTGGCCTTCAAGGCCTCGGTGGCGCCGTTCCACCAGTGGACGCCGGACGTCTACCAGGGTGCCCCCACCCCGATCACCACCTTCATGGCCGTGGCCACCAAGGCCGCCGCGTTCGCGATCTTCCTGCGCCTGTTCGGCCACGCACTCGGCGACGCCCAGCCCGACTGGGGGCCGGCGCTGGCGGTCCTGGCCGCCGTGACGATCGTGATCGGGAACGTCGGCGCGATCGCCCAGCGCTCCCTCAAGCGCCTGCTGGCCTGGTCGAGCGTCGCGCAGGCCGGCTACCTGCTGGCCGGCGTGGTGGTGGGCACCACACTGGGCCTGCAGGCCACCGCCTTCTACCTGGCCGTCTACCTGCTGATGAACGTGGCGGCGTTCGCCGTGATCGTGGCGCGCGAGCGCCGCTCCGAGCACGGCGACGATCTGGCGTCGCTCGACAACCTCGGCCGTAGCGAGCCGTGGCTCGCCTGGCCGATGACGATCGCGATGCTCTCGCTGGCCGGCTTTCCCGCCACCGCCGGCTTCATCGGAAAGTTCTACTTGATCGACGCCTCCGTGGCCGGGGACTACACCTGGCTCGGGATCGCGATCGTGGTGGGCTCGGTGATCTCGCTGGCCTACTACCTGCGGGTGGTGGCCGTCATGTGGATGGGCAGCTACGAGATCGAGTGGCCCACGCTGCCGCGGCGGCGGGTGCGGCCCGTGGCGGGCTGGTCGCCCGAGGCGTCGGCGCGCGCACAGCCCGAGGTGGCCCTGGTGGCCGTCCTGTTCGCGGCGGCCACGATCCTGTTCGGGATCTGGCCCGACCCGATCTTCGACGCCGCGCGCGACGTCGGCACCGCGCTGTCGGGCCTCGGCTAGCTCCCGCTCGCCTCGATCGTCTGATCGAAGACCAGCTCCCCGTCCTTGATCGTGTAGACGCCGTAGTCCGTGATCGTCGTGTCGCCGTTCTCGTCGATGTCGTAGGTCCCGAGCACCGACTCGCGGCCCCTGGTCTGGAACAGGGCGTCGATCATGGCCTGGCGATCCGAGCAGTCCGGGCCGAGCCGCTCGCAGGTGTCCAGCACCAGCGTCATCGCCTCGTAGCCGTAGATGGCGTACGGATCGACGCTCGACACGCCGTACGTCTCCATGTAGTCCTCGAAGAAGCGCCGGCCCTCGGGCGGATACTGGTCCGGCGACAGCGTCGCCACGGTGACCTTCACCTTGGCTGCCACGTCGGCCGGGATCCCTCCCTCGTCGGCCACGAAGAACTCCGGGTTCGACACGCCGTCGGGTCCGTACAGCTTCGCGTCGGGCAGCGCCGCCGACACGTCCTTGAAGAGCTGGACCGCGCCGTTCGGCGTCACACCGGCGAACACGAAGCAGTCCACGCCCATGCTCTCGAGCGCCGAGGCCAGCGAGCGGAAGTTCGGGGCCTTGGGATCGATCCCTTCGTTCGCCGCCACGCGCAGGCCCAGCTCCTTCGCGCTGCTCTCGATGTTGCGCGCGAGGCCGGCGCCGTACACCTCCTTGTCGTGCAGGATCCCGGCGGTGCGGCAGCCGTCCTCAGACATCACCGTGGCCAGCGCGGCCCCCTGGATGGTGTCCTTGGGGACGATGCGCAGGTAGTGGCGCTCGCCCGACGGGTAGTACTTGTCGGGCTCGCCCTCGTCCGCCCCGGGCTCGTCCGACGTCAGGCCCACTGCGGTGTTCGCGGGGCTGATCTGGGCGATCGGGACCTCGTTCAGCAGCGGGATCGAGATGGCGCTCGCGCCCGAGTTGAACTCGCCGATGTAGGCGATCGCGCTGTCGTCCTGCGCCACCCGGCGCGCGTTGGCCTGGGTGGCCTCGGGGGTCCAGGTGCCCGCCTGGGCGGTGGAGTCGTCCAGCGAGGTGTACTTGACGGTAATCCTGCCCGCCTTGCCATCCCTCTGCTCGAGCGCGAGCTTGATCCCGTTCACCATCGCCAGCGTCTGGAGACGCTGCGCGCCCTGCAGCGGGAGCGACGAGTAGACGTTGACGCTGTCCGCGCCCGACCCGGTGGGCTCCTCGTCCGCGTCGTCGTCGTCCCCGCACGCCGCGAGGCCGGCGAGCGCGAGCGAGCAGATCAATCCGATCGAGACGATGGTGCGTTTCATGGGCCGGAGCGTCCAGCAGGCGGGACGCCGGAACAAGTCGGATTCCTTCTGGCACCGATCGCAACAAGCCCTTAACCGAGGCTCCGCGGGGGCCAACAATGGCGGGAGTAGCTTGGGTCCATGGCGGCGAACGGCTGGCTGCGCCTGGAGCTGCGCTACCTCGCGGCGTTCGAGGCCATCGCGGCGACCGGCTCGTTCGGAGCCGCGGCGGACGAGCTCGGCTACACCCAGTCCGCCGTCAGCCAGCAGATCGCGTCGCTGGAGCGCCTCGTCGGCCAGCCGCTGATCGATCGCCCCGGCGGGCGCCGGCCGGTCGGCCTGACCCAGGCGGGCGCGCTGCTGCTGGAGCACTCCGAGGCCGTGCTGGCCCGGCTTCGCGTGGCGCAGGCCCAGCTCGAGGCGCTCGGCCAGGGCGAGGCGGGCACGCTGCGCGTGGGCACATACCAGAGCGTGGGCATCCGAGTGCTGCCGGACGTCGTGGCGCGGGTGGCCGAATCGCATCCCGATCTCCGCCTCGACATCCACGAGGCCGGCTGCGACCTCGAGCTGCTCGACCGCGTGCAGCAGGGCGATCTCGACGTGACCTTCTGCGTGCTGCCCGCCCCGGCCGGGCCGCTCGCGACCGAGGAGCTGTTCACGGATCCCTACTGGCTGCTCGTGCCGGCGGACTCGCCGCTGGGCGAGATGCGGGAGGTGCCGCTCGAGACGCTCGGCTCCGTGCCGCTGATCGGCTACCGCGGCTGCCGCATGGAGGAGCGGGTCGTGTCCTACCTGCGCGGGATCGGCATCGACCTGAACCGGGTGGCGTACGCGGGCGACAACGCGATCATTCAGGCGATGGTGGCGGCGGGCCGCGGAGTCGCGCTGCTACCCGAGCTGTCGATCGACGAGACCGACCCGGGCACGGAGATGGTGCCGCTCGAGGGCCCGGTTCCGGCTCGGCGGGTGGGCCTCGGCTGGCATCCCGAGCACGAGGTCGCCCCGGCCCTGCGGGAGTTCATCGCCACCGTCCGCGACGTGACGCGGAGCAGACGCGGGCGCATGCGGCCCGCCGCGGCGTAGCGCCGCACTAGCTCGCCAGCGCCCGCGAGGGCCGCTGGGTCCACTCGAGGCTGTAGCGCGGCGGGCGGCGGCCCACTTCCGCGAGCAGGCGCCGCCACATCGCGTCGGCCTGCTTCGCCTGCCGCCGCGAGACGTCGCGCTGCTCGCGCGGATCCCGTTCGAGGTCGTAGAAGAGCCGCCAGCCGTTGTCGTTGCGCGCCACCAGCGCCCAGCGCTCGTCGCGTATGAACGAAAAGTTGCCGTAACCGCCGTAGGCGAAGGGGCGCTCCTCCGCCGGCGCGGCGCCCTCGAGGAGCGGTGAGAGGTCCACGCCCTCGAAGCGGCTCGAGGGCGGCGCGCCGGCCATGCTGAGCAGCGTGGGCGCCAGGTCGGTGGTGGTGGCGTAGAAGTCGCTCGCGACGCCCGCGCCGCGGCCCGCCGGGTCGCGTAGGAGCAGCGGCACCTGGATCAGCTCCGGGTGCAGGTAGCTGTCCGACTTGCCGGTCAGGTGGTGCTCGCCGAGGTAGATGCCGTGGTCGCTGACCAGGGCCACGACGGTGTCCTCGTCGAGCCCGCGGCGCCGCAGGCCGTCGAGGAAACGCCCGAGCCAGCGGTCGACCGCCGTGACCGACGCCGCGTAGGTGGCCCGCAGGTGGCGCAGCTGGGCGCGGGTCAGGTAGTCGGACCACGTGTAGCGCACGTCGGCGATGTCGGCGCCGTCGTAGCCCGGGTCGGCGTAGCGCTCGAGGTCCTTCCGGAGCGGGGCCCAGAACTCGTGAGGGTCGAAGGAGTCCACCACCATGAAGAACGGCTTCCGGCCGGCGGCCTCGTCGAGCAGCCGCTCGCTCTCGCCGAACACGCGGGCCGCGGCCGTCTCCTCGTCGACCTCCCCGCCCCCGTTGTTCGCGAGGTACTGGCGCACCTGGGCGATGGCGCGCTCCGTTCGCATGACGGGCGGGAGGCGGCGCACGGCCTCGCTGCGCGGGATCGAGTCGGCGGGCCGCAGCACCCCGCGCTGCCCCATCACGCGGACGTAGCGATGGACGCTGTCGCGGAACGGGGCGAAGACGTCCGTGTGGGTGAGGAAGGGGTTGTCGCTCACGTACGCGGTCCAGTAGCCGCGCGCGGCCAAGATTGTCGGGAGCGTGGGCGTGCCGGGCAGGATCGGCGACCAGCCGGCGCGCTTCGCGAGGCCCTGCCACGGCTCCCAGCCTCGGAACGGATAGGCGCGCCGGCCGGTGAGGATCGAGCGCCGCGCCGGGACCGTGGGCATCGCCTCCGGATAGACCTGCGTGAACCTGAGGCTCTCGCGGGCCAGGGCGTCGATGTTCGGCGTCCGGACGCGCTCGTTGCCGTAGCAGCCGAGGTGGTCCGGGCGGAGCGTGTCGATCACGATCAGGACGATGTTGCGCGGCCCGGTTTGCGCCGCCCCGCCCGAGCGGCTGCAGCCGGTGCCGGCCAGCGCGGCGCCCGCGAGCCCCGCGCCGGCCGCCCGCATGAACTCGCGCCGCCTGAGCACGCCGCGAACCGTACCCACCGCCCCGAGTGTCGACTTTGTCGGCCCTGCGCCGACGAACTCGACAGTCGGTGCGCCGTTGGACTGAGGCCGGTGCTGGGCGAGAGCGTTACGCTGCGGGCTCCGCGACAGGAGGAGCGAGCGATGAGCGAGAACCTGGCCACGATCCTGACCGACACCGCGGCCGAGCACGGCGACCGCACGGCGTTCAAGCTCGACGACGTGGAGCTGAGCTACGCGATGCTCGACGGGGCGAGCTCGCACATGGCCGGCCTCCTGAAGGAGAGGGGACTCGAGCCGGGCGACCGCGTCGGGCTCATGCTTCCGAACGTTCCCTACTTCCCGGTCATCTACTACGGGATCCTGCGCGCCGGCGGCATCGTCGTGCCGATGAACGTCCTGCTCAAGACGCGCGAGGTCAAGTTCTTCCTGGAGGACAGCGGCGCCAAGTTCCTCTTCGCCTGGCATGACTTCGCCGAGTGCGCCGAGGAAGGCGCCGAGCAGGCGGGGGCCGAGTGCATCCTCGTGAAGCCGGGCGAGTTCGAGCAGATGGTCGGCTCGCAGGAGCCGGACACCGAAGTCGCCGAGCGCGACTCCGACGACACCGCCGTGATCCTCTACACGAGCGGAACCACGGGCACTCCCAAGGGCGCCGAGCTGACCCACTCCAACCTGCGCAAGAACTGCACCGTCGCCTCCAAGGCCCTCGGCTCCTTCACACCCGACGACGTGCTGCTCGGCGCTCTGCCCCTGTTCCACTCCTTCGGGCAGACCTGCACGATGAACTGCGGGGTCCTGATCGGGGCGTGCGTGACGATGCTGCCGCGCTTCGACCCGGAGAAGGCGCTCGAGATCATCGACCGCGACCGGGTGACCGTCTTCCAGGGCGTGCCCACGATGTACAACGCGATGCTGCATTGCGAGAAGGCCGACTCGATCGACGCCTCCTGCCTCAGGGTCTGCAACTCGGGCGGCGCGGCCATCCCCGTCGAGCTGATCCGCGGCTTCGAGGAGAAGTTCGGCTGCGCGATCCTCGAGGGCTACGGGCTATCCGAGACCTCCCCGGTGGCCTCCTTCAACCACCCGGACAGGGAGCGCAAGCCGGGCTCGATCGGCACCCCGATCGAGGGCGTCGAGATGCAGGTCTGGGACGACGACGGCAACGAGGTGCCCCAGGGCGAGGTCGGCGAGATCGTGATCCGCGGCCACAACGTGATGAAGGGCTACTGGGACCGCCCGGACGCCACCGAGGAGGCCATCACCGAGGACGGCTGGTTCCGCACCGGCGACATGGCCAAGATGGACGAGGACGGCTACTTCTTCATCGTGGACCGCAAGAAGGACCTGATCATCCGGGGCGGCTACAACGTCTACCCGCGCGAGATCGAGGAGGTGCTCTACGAGCACCCGGCGATCCAGGAGGCCGCGGTGGTGGGCGTGCCGGACGACTCGCTCGGGGAGGAGGTCGGCGCGGCGGTGGTGCTGAAGAAGGGCGAGTCGCTCGACGCGGACGAGATCAAGGCCTACGTCAAGGAGCAGGTGGCCGCCTACAAGTACCCGCGCAAGGTCTGGTTCGAGGACGACCTGCCCAAGGGCCCGACCGGCAAGATCCTGAAGCGCGAGATAGAAGTGCCGGAGAAGGTGCTCGCCGGCTCGGCCTAGCGGCGCGGCGGGCCTTCTGGGGGGTTCATTAGGCTTCCCGGCCCGTCAAGCGAGAAGACCCAAGGGGGCTACCCACGTGAAGGTGATCGGCGCCGGCTTCGGCCGGACCGGGACGATGTCGCTCAAGGCTGCGCTCGAGCAGTTGGGCGCCGCTCCGTGCTTCCACATGATCGACATCATCCGCGACCCGTCCCAGCTGCCCTACTGGAAGGCCGCCGCCGAGGGCGAGAAGGTCGACTGGGAGGAGGCGCTCGAGGGCTGGGAGGCGAGCGTCGACTGGCCCGGCTGCACGTTCTACAAGGAGCACATGGAGACGTGGCCGGACGCGCCGGTGCTGCTCTCGGTGCGAGACCCGGAGGCCTGGTACAGGAGCACGTCCAACTCGATTCACGCCGCCAAGGAGATGGCGATGCGCGGAGAGCTAGAGCCGCCGGAGGAGAATCCGCCCTCGCCCGAGGTCATGCAGATGATCAACGGCCTGATCTGGGAGGGGACCTTCCACGGCCGCTTCCAGGAGAAGGACTACGCGCTCAAGGTCTTCAACGATCACATCGAGGACGTGAAGCGCACGGTGCCGGCCGACCGGCTCGTGATCTACGAGATCGGCCAGGGCTGGGGTCCGCTGGCGGACATGCTGGGCGTCGAGGCGCCGGACGCGCCGTTCCCGCATCTGAACGACACGGAGTCGTTCCGTCAGATGTTCGGGATGCCCGCGGTCGCCGCCTAGTCAGGTGGGGCTCACCCGCAGAGGGCTGTTCGGGGCCGGGGCGGCGGGCACCGCCGCGCTCGGCCTGGGCGCCTGCGGCGACGACTACTTCGAGCCGTCCACGGACCACGGTGACGACGCGCCGAACACGCTGCTGATCTTCACCGACTCCACGCGCGCGGACTACATCCACCACTACAACCCGGACCCGCGCAACAAGACGCCGAACCTCGACGCGCTGGCGAAGGACTCGCTGACCTTCTCCTGGGCCGTTCCGGAGGCGATGCCCACCGGGCCGGCCCGGCGGGCGCTTCTCACCGGCGTGCGCTCGTTCCCGTTCCGCAACTACGTGCCCACCGAGGGCCTGCCGGTTGGGCCGGGCTGGATCCCGATTCCCGACTTCCAACCGATCGTGACGGAGGTGCTCGGGGAGGCGGGCGTCGAGACCGCCTACTGCACCGACAACCCGTTCCTGATCGGGCCCCGCTTCGGCAACTTCCGCCGCACCCTCGACTGGGCCAGGCCGAGCTATTCCCAGGGCGCCTACCGCTTCCTCAACAAGCCCTTCAAGCGGCCCGCCACGCGCAGCACGGTCGAGCGCTACCTGCTGCCGGACCTGTCGGACAGCGTCGAGGTGGGCCGGCTGCGCGCCATGGCCGGCTGGAACTCGATCTACCGCGACAGCGACCGCCAGTACCCGACGGCGCGCGTGGTGCGCAGCGGCATCAACCTGATCGACGACCTCAAGGACCGGCGACCCTTCTTCCTCGGGGTCGACGCCTTCGACCCGCACGAGCCGCTCGACGCGCCGCGCGTGTACCAGATCGCCGCCGGGAGCCCGAAGGGCATCGAGCTCGACGGGATCACCCCGATCCAGCCGTTCGAGACGCCCTACTCCTGGGTGATCGACGTGGACGTGGACGACGAGACGATCGAGCGCGTCCGCGAGCTCTACGCCGCCGAGATCACCTTCGCCGACGAGTGGATCGGGCGGCTGATGAACCGGCTCGCGGACGAGAACCTGCTCGACGAGACCGTCGTCTACTTCATGTCGGACCACGGCCTGACGCTCGGCGAGCACGGCATCCTCGGCAAGCACGCGGCCCGGGCCCAGTGGCACATCTACCACGTGCCCTGCATGATCCGGCATCCGGAGGGCAAGCGGGCGGGCGAGACGAGCGACTACTTCGCCTCCACGCACGACATCCCGCGGACGATCCTGTCCTTCATGGGCGTGCGGGCGCCGGGGCAGATGAACGGCGAGGACCTGTCGGTGCTGTTCGACGGGGGCGAGCCGCCCGAGCGGCGCTGGTTCACGTCCTGCTACGACGACCACCTGCTGGCGGGCGACCGCGACTGGTTCATGCTGGCCGACAGCGAGGGACGGCTGAAGCGGCTGTACGACCGGCGCAGCGACCCGCAGGAGCTGCACGACGTGGCCGCCGACAACCCGGAGCTGGTGGACCAGCTCTGGAAGGTCCTCGAGGACGAGGCCGGCGGGACGCTCCCGCAGTTCGGCGTCAAGAGCGGGAAGGCGGTGCTGGGCGGGTGAGGCTCACGCGCCGGGGATTGCTCGGCACCGCCGGGGCGGGGATCGCCGCCGGCACGCTGCCCGCGCGTGCCCTGGCGCAGGACGCCGAGAGCGGCAAGCGGGCCCTTCTCGTGGTCCTGCCGCTCATCCGAGCCGACTACGTCGGTGGATTCGACGGCGACTCCGGAACCGACACTCCGAACATCGATCGCCTGGCGGCGAGCTCGCTGCGCTTCGACCGCGTCATCCCCGAGTGCATGCCGGCGCTGCCGGTGCGGCGCACGCTCGTGACCGGGATGCGCTCCTTCCCGTTCCGCGACTGGAAGCGCACCGACGGGATGCCGGCCGTGCCGGGCTACAACCCGGTCTGGGACTGGCAGCCGGTGATGATGGAGACGATGCGGGCCGGCGGGGTCGACACGGTCTACGTGACCGACAACCCGATCGTCGACGGCCCCCGCTTCGGCCGGGTCGTCCGGCCGGGTGGCGCAACAGGCTCGAACGGGTCGAACGGGATCAAGGACGAGATCGCCGCGATCAAGCGAGCTACGGCGGCCGCCGAGCGCACGTACCGGGCCGGCATCCGGGAGCTGCGCGGCATGTCCGGCTTCGTCGGGATCGACCCGTTCGACCCGGTCGACGCCGTGGAGGCTCCGCCCATCTACGTCAAGCCCGGCGAGGTCGAGGACGAGGGCATCGGCCCCATGAACGAGCGGCTCGTCGAGGCGCGCTGGGACTCGGTGGACGAGCTGCGCTCGGCGTACCGCGACCACGTGGAGGCGGTGGACGACCTGGTCGGGGACCTGATGAACGAGGTCGACGACGACGTGTTCGTCTTCATGCTCGGCGACATCGGCATCGCGCTCGGCGAGCACGACTACGTCGGCCGCGGTACGCCCACCTCCCACCGCGAGTCGTACGAGATCCCGTTCCTGATCCGCGACCCGGACGGGCGCAAATCGGGCGACGACGTCGACTGGTACGCGTCCACGCACGACGTGGCGCCGACCATCCTGTCGTACCTGGGCCTCACCATCCCCGGGAAGATGTGGGGCGAGGACCTCACCGCGCTGCTCGACGACGTGGACGAGGACGACCTCTACGACCGCCCATTCTCGATCACGGCCAGCGGCTCGCTGATCATGGTCCGCGACAAGCGCTGGCTGATGGTGGCCGACCGCGAGGAGATCGAGCGGCGCATGTACGACGACGACGAGGAGGTCGAGGACGACATCACCCGCTTCGAGGACGTCGCCAACGAGGACACGGGGCAGCTGACCGACATGTCCCTGGCCGCGCTGGCCGTGGCGGGCGGCACGCTGCCGGAGTTCGGCCCTGAAGGAGCGCTGCGCCCGCCGCCGGAGCGCGCGGACGACGACACGGACGACGACGGCATCCCGAACGACTTCGACGCGGTCGACAACGACGAGCCCGACGACAACGACGATCGCGAGGCGCTGGGCTATGACGGGCGGGACGCCGAGGACCGCCAGGCGTCCGGCGACCGGAAGCCCGCGCTGCCATGACCGACGAGCGCGTCAACCCGCCGGCCGAGTTCCTCCACGCCAACAAGTGGCGCATCTTCGGCGTGATGATGATCGGCTGGGCGATGTCCCTGCTGGACATCGCGATCGTGAACATCACGATCCCCGAGCTCCAGGACGACCTCTCGACCGACGTGGGGACGGTCACCTGGGTCATCAACGCCTATAACGTCGCCTTCGCGGTCCTGCTCGTGTCGATGGGACGCCTCGCCGACCAGTTCGGGCGCCGGCGCTTCTTCGTGATCGGCCTGGCCGTCTTCACGGTCGGATCCGGGCTCTGCGCCCTCGCCTGGTCGGTCGAGTGGCTGATCGGCTTCCGCGTGATCCAGGGGATCGGGGCGGGCATCCTCGCCCCGATCGGCTTCGCGATCACGGTGCTGGTCTTCCCGCCGCAGCAGCGCGGCCGCGGGCTGGCGCTGATCGCGGTGGTGGCGCTGGTCTCGTCGGCGCTCGGCCCCGTGCTCGGGGGCGTGCTCGTGGAAGTGGCGAGCTGGCACTGGATCTTCCTGATCAACATCCCGTTCGGGATCCTCGGGATCCTGCTGGCGCTGCGCTGGTGGCCCGAGACCTGGGACCTGAGCGCCGGGCGCGAGGTGGACGTCAAGGGCATGGTGCTGCTCGGGCTGGCCGTCTTCTGCCTGCTGGTGGCGCTCGTCGAGGCGAACCCGTTCGGCGGCGACCTGCCGCTCTGGCTCAGCCTGATGCAGGCGGCGATCCTGTTCGGGGTCGCCTTCGTCATGTGGGAGCGGCGCGCGCCTAACCCGATGCTCACGCCGGCGCTGATGGGAAACCCGCAGTTCCGCAGCGCGAACATCGGAATGCTGTTCTTCGCGGCAGGGGCGATCGGCAGCCTGCTGCTGCTGTCGCTCGTGTTCCTCAACCTGTGGGGCTACGAGCCGATCGAGGCCGCGCTGGCGATCGTGCCCGTGCCGCTGTGCGGGCTGATCGTGTGGCCGTTCGTGGGCCGGGCGGCGGATTCCCGGGCGCCCGGCGACATCGCGAAGCCGGCCCTGATCGTGATGGCGATCGGCCTGCTGTGGATCTCGTTCCTCCCTGCCACCTCTGACAACGCCTTCTCCTACCTGCGGATCCTGCCGGGCCTCGCGATGCTGGGGATCGGGATGGGGATCGGCTTCCCGGCGCTGAACGTGGGGGCGATGGGGGCCGTGGCGGGGCCGATGGTGGGGCTCGCCTCGGGCGTGCTCAACACCGCCCGCCAGCTGGGCGCGGCGATCGGCGTGGCGATCCTGATCGCGACCTTCGGCGGCGCCCTGCACGCCCACATGAGCTGGTTCGCCGACGAGGAGATCGAGGACATCGTCGACGAGTGGGAGATCCCGCAGGCCGAGGCGGGCGCGGTGATCCAGGGGACCCTGCACGACTACGCGGGCGGAACCGAGGACCGCTTCGAGCCGGGGCCCGGCTTCGACGAGGAGATCATCAGACAGACCGCGGGCTCAGCCCGCGAGGGCTTCGCATGGGCCTTCCGCCAGGCCGCGCTGCTGATCCTGTCGGTGCTGCCGCTGATGGGAGCGCTGCGCCGAACCCCCGCGCAGGCCCAGGCCGAGTTCATGGCGCAGATGAGGGCGAACCCGCCCCCGGGCGACGGCGCCGGGGCCGCGCCCGACGCGCCACCGCGGCCCGCGCCCGTTGAGCGGCCGGCTAGCTGAGCGCCCGCGTCAGTCCGACGTGGAGATGCGCAGCGTGCGCGGCAGCCCGAAGTACGGGAAGACGCCCGGGTCGAATCGGGTCATGGCGGAGATCAGGCCGCCTTCGAGCGTGAGCACGATCAGTCCGAAGGGGCGGGCGATCGCAGCGTGCGGGTCCTCGAGGTAGCAGCCGAGCGCCGGTTGGGTGTTGGCCCGAGTGGGCACGACGCGCATCGGCGCGGGGCGCAGCGGCACCCGGTAGCGAAGGAAGGCCGCGATCGCCTCGTGGCCCTGGTATTCGAGCGGCAGGGGCGGCATCGTGAGCAGGGCGTCATCCGTTAGCAGCGTGACCAGCTCGTCGACGTCACCGACCTGGAACGCGTCGGCGAAGCGCCCGACCAGCCGGCGCTCGCTCGTCGAGTTCGGCCGTGGCGCTCGGTCGCGGTCGGCGGCCGGCAGCCGCTCCTCGACGGCCGCCCGAGCGCGCTGTAGGGCACCCTTCACCGACGCCTCACCCGTCTCGAGCATCTCGGCGACCTCGGCGGTGCGGAAGCCGAGTACATCGCGCAGCACCAGCGCCACGCGCTGGCGGGGCGGGAGGTGCTGGAGCGCAGCGATGAACGCGAGCTCGACCGACTCCCTGGCCTCGTAGCGCGCCGCCGGCCCCGGGGAGCGGTCGGGGAGGTCCTCGAGCAATACGTCGGGGTAGGGCTCGAGCCAGATCGGCTCGGGCCGGCGGGTGGGCTCGGGCGGATCATGCATGGCTTGGACCTCCTGTGGGCGCCGCGAGCGTGCACGCAGGGCGTCCAGGCAGCGGTTGGTCGCGATCCGGTAGAGCCAGGCCCGAACGGAGGCCCGGGCCTCGAACCCATCGAGGCCTCGCCATGCTGCAAGAAGCGTCTCCTGGACCATGTCCTCCGCGTCCTGCAGCGAGCCGAGGATGCGGTAGCAGTGCACCCGCAGCTCGCGCCGGTGGGGCTCGGTCAGCTCCCGAAACGCCTCCTCGTCTCCCGCGCGCGCCCGCGCGAGCGTCGCCTCGTCTTTTCCGGTCGCGGTCATCACCAGTAAGGACTCCGGCGAGTCCCAAAACGGACCGGCCGGTCCGTTCTCGCCGTCGCGGTCGTCCGAACGAGCACCACCGCCACAACGGATCTGGAGGACAGGATGACCGAAACCGCGCTCGATCCCCGCCGCTGGAAAGCGCTCCCCCTTCTCTGCGGCGCCTTCTTCATGGTGGTCACCGGCCACCGCTGACGGGCCATGAGCTCACAGACCAAGCCGAGGCAGCGATGGACCCTTGCCCTGACCGCGGTCGCCTCGCTGATGGTCGTGCTCGACGCGCTCGTGGTCTCGACCGCCCTGACCTCGATCCAGGCGGACCTCGGGGCGTCGCTCGAGCAGCTCGAGTGGACCGTCAATGCCTATGTCCTGAGCTTCGCGGTGCTGCTTATGACCGCTGCGGCGCTCGGCGATCGCTTCGGACGCCGGCGGATGTTCGCGGCGGGCCTCGGCCTGTTCGCCGCGGCCTCGGCGGCCTGCGCGCTTGCGCCCGGCGTCGGCTGGCTGATCGCCGCGCGCGTCCTACAAGGCACCGGCGCGGCGCTGGTGATGTCACTCGCCCTGGCCCTGCTGAGCGCCGGCTTCCCACCCGAGCTGCGTCCGAAGGCGCTCGGGGTATTCGCGGGCGTCAGCGGCCTCGCGGTCGCCGTTGGGCCGCTCCTCGGGGGCGCGGTCGTCGAGACCATCTCGTGGCCGTGGATCTTCTGGCTGAACGTCCCCATCGGGCTGCTCTTGATCCCGCCCTCGCTGACCCGGATCGAGGAGAGCTTCGGGCCCCATCAGGCGATCGATGTTCCCGGCCTCGCGCTCGTGTCCGGAGCCGCCCTTGGGATCGTCTGGGGGCTCGTGCGAGGCAACTCAGCCGGCTGGGGGAGCCTCGAGGTCACGCTCGCACTGGCGCTGGGCCTGCTGCTCACCTTGGCCTTCGTGATCTGGGAGCTGCGAGCTCGGGAGCCGATGCTCCCGATGCGCCTGTTCCGCTCGCGCCCCTTCTCGGCCGGCAACGCCGCGATCTTCTTCCACTGGGGTTCGGCTCTGGGCGCGCTCTTCTTCATGGCCCAGTTTCTCCAGATCGGCCTCGGCTTCGGGCCGCTCGAGGCCGGACTCGGCCTGATGCCATGGGGAGCGACGACCTTCGTTGTTCCCCAGCTCGTCGGGCGGCTCATCGGCCGCTTCGGGGAGCGCCCTTTCATCGCCGCCGGGCTGTCCCTGAACGCCCTGGCGCTCGGCTGGATCGCGCTGATCGCCGAGCCGGACCTCGCCTACTGGCAGATCGCCGGCCCGCTGATCCTCTCCGGCACCGGGATCGCCATGTCCCTCCCCGCGGCCCAGAGCGCTGTCTTGACCTCGGTCGGGCCCCAGGACATCGGCAAGGCCTCCGGCATCTTCAGCACACTGCGGCAGCTCGGCGGAGCGTTCGGGGTCGCCGTGCTCGTCGCCGTGTTCGCGGGTGCCGGCAACTACGCCTCGGCACAGGCGTTCAGCGACGGCTTCGTCGCCGCAACCGGCGCCTGTGCCGGCCTGTCGCTCATGGGGGCGGCGGCGGGACTCGCCGCGCGTTCCGTTCTCGCCCGCGACGGCGTCTCAACTGGCAAGCACCCGAAAGGAGAAGGAGAAATGGCAAGAATCGTGGTCACCGAACTGGTCTCCATAGACGGCGTCAGCGACGACCCCGCCGGAATCGAGGGCTCGGGGCGTGGAGGATGGGCGTCGCAGCTCGACTCCGATGGCAAGCCGGTGTTCGTGCGCGGGGAGGAGGGCGAAGATCTCGTCGTCGCCGAGGCCCGCGACTCGGCGGCCCTGCTGCTGGGCAGGAAGACCTACGAGGGCTTTGCGGTCGTCTGGCCGCAGCAGGCGGGGCGACCGCTTGCGGACATCATCAACAGGATGCCCAAGTACGTCGTCTCCTCGACGCTCGACGACGCCGACTGGGAGAACTCAACGGTCTTGAGCGGCGAGCCGGCGGAGGAGGTCCGGAGGCTGAAGCGCGAGCTCGACGGCCAGATCCTGGTCTACGGCAGCACCCAGCTCGTGCAGGCGCTGCTCGAGCAGGGGCTCGTCGACGAGCTGCGGCTGATGGTCCATCCGGTCGTTGTCGGCGCCGGCAGGCGCCTCTTCGGCGAGACGAGCGACAGGAAGCAGCTCCGGCTCGTGGACACGAGGACGGTCGGAAGCGGCGTCATGATCCACACCTACGAGCCAGCCGCGTAACGCCCAGCGCGAGCTCACGCTCGCGCGTACTCGGCGTCCGCGCCGCCGTTGCGGCTCGCGTCCCCCGGCGGGGTGGCCGGCATCCGCGCACGGATCGTCGTTCCATCGCCGGACGGGCTGTCGATCTCGAGCGTGCCGCCGAGCGCGGTGACGCGGTCGGCCAGCCCGTTCAGGCCCGAGCCTCGCGCGGGGTCGACGCCGCCGTCGCCCTCGTCGCGCACTTCGACCAGCACATGGTCTCCGTCCGCCGCGACCCCCACCTCGACCAGATCGCAGTGGGCGTGCTTGCACGCGTTCGTCAGCGCTTCCGCGACCACGAAGTACGCCGTGGTCTGGACCGACAGCGGCAGCTTCTCGCAGTTGTCGAGCGTGAACTCGACCGGCACCGTCGAACGGTCGGCCAGGGCCGCGATCGCGGCCTCCAAGCCGCGATCGGTGAGGACGCTCGGATGGATCCCACGGGCGAGCTCGCGCAGCTCCTCGAGCGCCGCGTCGAGCTCGCCGCGCGCCAGGGCGAGCTCCCGGGCCTCCGCGGACTCCGGCTCGAGCCTCGACTCCAGGACCCGGAGGCTCAGCGCGAGCGAGACCAGCCGCTGCTGGGCGCCGTCGTGGAGGTCGCGCTCGATGCGCCGGCGCGCGGCGTCCGCCGCCTCGACGATCCGCGTGCGCGAGGCGGCCAGCTGCTCGCGCGCATCCGTGTTCGCCAGCGCCGCGGTGACGAGCTCGGCGAAGCTGCCGATCCTCGCTTCGGTCCCGGACGGGAAGGCGAGCGCCCGCTCGCTGGTGGCCATGATCGCGCCCCACAGGCGCCCGGCCACGTAGACCGGGGCTCCCACCGCGGAGCGGATGCCGACCTTGCACAGCCTCGCCGCGAGCGCGTCGTCCACGAGGTCGTAGTCATCGACGCGTTCGGGATGCCCGCTTTGGAAGACCTTTGCGGTAACCGAGTGGCCCTCGACCGGGATGCGTTCCCCGATTCGGAAGGTCGGCGTGTCGTCGCGCGTCCACGCGCCCACCACAAGGGCTGCCTGCTCGTCCTCGTAGCGGACCATGTGGGTGCTCTTCACCGCGAGCAGCTCACCGAGCTCTCCGCAGACCTGACCGAAGAGGGCCGGCCCGGGGGTGCAGCCAGCGACCATGGTGGCGACGCGGCGCAGCGCGGTCTGCTCGGCGAGAAGCGCCTGGAACCGAGGGACGTTGTCGTCGCTGCTCATCGTGTGGCGGCCACGAATGAGACTAGCGAAGCTTGTGGCGATAGCTACACAGCCGCGGTGCGGAAAGCTCACTCGGCTGGAACCTCGGCGGGGCCGGAAGTCGTAGCAGGCGTGTGGACACTCTTCGCCTCGCCGGACTGGTGGTGGGGCTGGTCTGTGTGGTCTCGGCCGGTTGCGGCCCCGACGAGCCGTCGCGGCGGGGCGCGGAGCCGCGTCCGGAGAGGGGCGCGGTCGGTCGGGCGGTCGAGATCGGTGAGCCCGGCTATGGCATTACCGGCATGGCCCTGGGCGAGGGGGGTGTCTGGGTCGGGAGCTGGGACCGTCGCGGTGGCGTCGTCCTCCGGCTCGACCGGCGGAGCGGTCAGCCGGTCGAGACCGTGCGCGTCGCTGGGGGCGGAGGTGAGGTCGCCGTCGGTGCGGGGGCGGTGTGGACCGCCGGTGAGGCGTGCATCGGACGGCACCCCGACGATCCCGACGTCTGCGTCACCGAGCCACGCGTGTCGCGCATCGAGCCCGCGAGCGGACGGGTCACGGCCACAATCCCGATCCCGCTTCCGCGCGGGGTCGGTCGCGACACCGCGCTCACCTCGGGCTTGGCGGTGGGCGAGGGAGCGGTCTGGGTGGCGATCGGCTGGGATCCGTGGACCGGCGAGGTGCTGCGCATCGATCCGCGAACGAACGCGATCGCCGCGCGGATCCCGACCGGCGGCTACGTCGGGGAGCTGCGCCTCGGGGCGGGCTCCGTGTGGGTATTGAGCCACCCCGAGTACACGGACGAGACCAGGGTGAGGGGCGCATCGCTGCTTCGAATCGACCCGGCGACCAATGCCGTCGCGGCAACACCGATACGGGAGGAGCTCTCCTACCTGGGCGGAGACCTGATCCCGCCGGTGCTGGCTGCTGGAGACGGGGCGGTCTGGGTGACCTCGCCCACCGCGGCCCACCCCACGCGCGCTCTACGCGTCGACCCGAAGAGCGATCAGGCCGCTCGCGAGGACCTTCCCGTCGAGCGGTTCTACCCCGTCGCCGTGAATGACGACGGGATCTGGTTCATCGGCAGCACGGGCAGGAGCGCGACGCTCTCGCGGCTCGACCCCCGCACCCTCGAGCAGACGACCGTGACCAGGCTCCCCATCGCGGCGGTGCGGGCGGTGCGAGACCCCTCCACCGGCAGCTTCTGGGTGGCATCGCTCGTCAACCGGTACAACGAGCGGGCCCAGGTGGTACAGGTGCAGATGCGCTAGACGGCAGCGGTGACCGGCGCGCCGCTCGCCAGGCGCTCCTCGATCAGCGCGATCAGCTTCGCCGACGACTCCTCCGGCGTCTCCTGCTCCGTGTCGATCAGGAGCTCCGGCGAGAGCGGCTCCTCGTAGGGGTCCGACACGCCGGTGAACGCCTTGATCTCGCCGGCGCGGGCCTTCGAATAGAGGCCCTTCACGTCGCGGCGCTCGCACTCGACGACGGAGGCGCGCACGTGCACCTCGACGAAGCGGTCGCCCATGCGCGCCCGGGCCTCGTCGCGCGCGCCGCGGTACGGGGACACCGCTGCGACGAAGGCGATCACCCCGTTGCGGGCCAGCAGGTCGGCCACCCAGGCGATGCGGCGCACGTTCACGTCTCGGTCCTCGCGCGAGAAGCCGAGGCCGGCCGACAGGTTCTGGCGCAGGTCGTCCCCGTCGAGCACCTCGACGCGGTGCCCGAGGTCGCGCAGCTCGCCGGCGGCGAGCCGGCCGATCGTCGACTTGCCCGAGCCCGAGAGCCCTGTGAGCCACACGCACAGGCCGTCCCCGCCGCGCGCCGGGGCCGCAAGCGTGCCGTGGGCGATCGGCCCGAGGTTCGGCTCGCGGCCGTGCATCTCGAAGGCGAAGAAGCGGCTGAAGAGGCGGTGGTCCGGCCCGTGGTAGTCGGACGAGCCCGTCGCGAGCATGCCCAGCTCCTGGCAGCGGTCGGCCAGCAGCAGCGTCTGCTCGCGTGTGTGGGACGCGTAGAAGACCTCGACGCCGTCGAGCCCGGCCTCGCGGTAGCGCTCGATCGCCGCGAGCACCTCCTCGTCGGACTTGATGTCCCAGAACGGATGCGCCCAGACGGCCACGCCGGCGGCGTCGTGGATCCAGCCGATCGCCTCCTCGACGGTGGGATGGGTGCGCGCCACGTAGCCGGGCATCCCCTGGATCAGGTAGGCCGGGATGAATGAGGAGACGTCTGCGTGTCCCTCCTCGGCGAGCCGCTCGGCGTTCGCGGGGTGTGCGAGCACGGCTGCGGCGAGGTGGGGGCGGCCCACCGGCTTCCCGGCCGACTTGCGCGCCTCGATCGGGGCCGGATCGATCTCGAAGCCGAGCTCCCCGAGCCGCTTGGCCATGGCGTCGGCCCGGCGCTCGCGGTCACGGCGGGCGTCAAGCAGCCGCTCGTTGAGGAGGCCGCTTCGATGGTCTATGCCGTAGCCGAGCACGTGGAGGTCCTCGTATTGGCCGTCGACCGCCGAGATCTCGGTGGCGGGCACCACTCGCACGCCGTGGAGGGCGCCCGCCGCGAGCGCCTCGTCGACCCCGTCGACCGTGTCGTGGTCGGATAGGGCCAGCAGGCGCACGCCGGCGGCGGCGGCGTTCTCCACCACCTGCGCGGCGGACAGCTCCCCGTCGGAATGGATGGAGTGGGACTGCAGGTCGAAGGCCACGGCGCGGGCAAGGTTAGTCACTCGACCGGGATCCCATGGCGCATCGTGTTCTCGGTGACGACGCGTGGCTCCACGAACTGCAGGAGGTAATCGGGGCCGCCGGCCTTCGAGCCGATGCCCGAGCGGCGGTTGCCGCCGAACGGCTGGCGACCCACCATGGCGCCCGTGATGCCGCGGTTCACGTAGAGATTGCCCACCGGAAGGCGTGCCGCCACCCGCTCGACGGTGGCCGGGCTGCGCGAGAAGAGCCCTCCCGTCAGCGCGAAGGGGAGCGAGTCGACCACCTCCGCCGCGTGGTCGAGGTCGCGCACGGCGGTCACGGAGAGAAGGGGGCCGAAGATCTCCTCGCGGTTGACCGGAGAGTCCTCCGGAAGGCCCGACACCAGCGTCGGCGGGGCGAACCAGCCTTCGTCCGGTACCGGCTCCGCCGCCGCGACCACGCCGTCCCCGGCCAGGTCCCGGTAGCGCAGCACCCGCTCCTGCGCCTCCCGCTCGATCACCGGCGGCACCTCGGTCGCGAACTCCGACGCCTGCCCCACCCGCAGCACCTCCACCGCGCCGGCGAGCCGCTCCACGAGCGTGTCCGCGATCGCCTCGTGCACCAGCACGCGGGCCGCCGCCGAGCACTTCTGGCCCGCGTAGCCGAAGGCCGAGTGGACGATGCCGGGCACCGCCTCGTCGAGATCTGCGTCCGCGTCCACGAGCACGCAGTTCTTGCCGCCCATCTCGGCCACCACCCGCTTCACGTGCGGCTGGCGGTCCGGCGTCTCCGACGAGGCGCGCACGATCTCGAGGCCCACCGGCGCGGAGCCTGTGAAGGCGATCACGTGCACGCGCGGGTCGCGCACCAGCGCCGCGCCGACCTCGCCGAAGCCGGGCAGGAGGGCGAGCGCGTCCGCCGGCACGCCTGCCTCGTGCAGCGCGTCGACGAGCGCTCCCGCGCTGCCCGGCGACTGCTCCGCCGGCTTCAGGACCGCGGCGTTTCCGGCGGCCAGCGCCGCGGCCGTCATGCCGCACGGGATCGCGAGCGGGAAGTTCCAGGGCGCGATCACGGCCGCCACGCCGCGCGGCGCGTAACGCATGGTGTTGCGCTCGCCCGGCGCCTGGACGATGTCGCGCCCGCGGTCGAGCTCGAGCGCCTCGAGCGCGTAGTACTCGAGGAAGTCGATCGCCTCGCACACGTCCGCGTCGGCCTCGGGCCAGGGCTTGGCGCACTCGCGCACTTGGAGCGCGGCGAGCTCGAGCCGGCGCTCCCGCAGCCGTGCCGCCGCGCGGCGCAGCACCTCGGCGCGCTCCGCCGCCGGCCGCGCGCTCCACTCCCTGAACCCGCGCTGGGCCGCCTCCACGGCGGCGGCCGCGTCCGCCTCCGTCGCGCGAGCGGCCTCCGCCACGACTCGCTGGGGACGGCCCGGGTCGGTCGACTCGAACCCCGCCCCGCTCGCGCTGTCGCCGCCCACCAGCATCGGCACGCTGAGCGGCAGGCGCTCGTCGAGCGACCGCAGCGCCTCGAGCAGCGACTCGCGCAGCGGCGCGCGGCGCAGCTCGAGGATCGGCTCGTTGCGGAAGCTCACGGCGCGGCCAGCAGCTCCTCGATCGGCACGCCGCGCTGCTGGTCGCCCAGGAAGGACTCGTTCGAGGTGTTCTCCAGCAGGCGGCGGACCAGGTACGCCATGCCGGCGACCATGTCGCCCACCGGGCAGTAGATGCGGACCCGCATGCCGTGCGTGGCGAGCGCGGCGGCCAGGTCGTCGCCCAGACCGCGCAGCACCTGCAGCTCGAGGTCGCGGTCCTCGCGGCCCGCGGCCCGGTTGGCCGCCAGCGCGTGCGCCACCGAGCGCAGGTTGTGCGACGCGATGGCCGGCCGCACGTGGGGCCAGGCGTCGAGCAGGCGCCGTGTGAGCAGCTCGAAGTTGCGGTCGGAGTCGGCCTTCTCCTCGAACACCGGCGGCGTCCAGCCGTGCTGGCGCGCCTCCACCACCTCGTGGTCCCAGTAGGCGCCCTTAACGAGCCGGACCACGAGCGGGGGCTGCCGCCCGGTCGCCCGGGCCCACTCCACCACCCGCTCGAGCTGCTCGGGCGACTCGCGCAGATAGGCCTGCATGACGACCCCTGTGGACGGGCCGTCGCGGAACTCCGGCTCGTCGAGCAGGTCGACGACCAGGTCGAGCGTGGCCTCGAGCGTGTCGACGGACTCCATGTCGATGTGCAGGTGCGCGCCGAGCTCCTTCGCGCGCGCGAGCAGGGGGCGCATGCGGCGGGCGGCGTCGTCGCGGCCGACGTCGGGCGCCTCCGGGCGGAGCAGCGGGCTCAGCGCCGAGACCTTGACCGAGAGGTTCACGCGCGGGAGCGGCCCGAGCGAGTCGGCCTCGAGCGCGGGCCGGTCCGGCCAGCGCGGGGCGGCCTCGGCCAGCGTCTCGAGGGCGTCCATGCAGCGCTCCGCGTAGCGGTCGGCCTCGACCTGGGTGACGGTGGCCTCGCCGAGCAGGTCGAGCGACACGGCGGCGCCGTTCTCCCACAGGTGGCGGATGCTCTTGAGCGCGGCGCGGGGCGTCTCGCCCACGATGAAGCGGTGCGCCATGTGCCGCACGCCTGCTGCCGCGGCGGCGCCCAGCGCGGCGCGGCCCGGCTTGGTCCCGGACATCCGCATCGCCGCCTCTATCGGCGGCGGGCGCTCGCCCACCTCCTCCAGGTACGCCGTGAGGTGGCGGGCCAGGTCGTCGAGGTTGCGGCAGGCCGGGGTCACGTCGACGAACCGGAACAGCGCGGCCCGCAGCTGCTGGTCCTGGGAGGCCAGCTCCATCGCCTTCTGGTCGAGCGCGCGCAGCGGATGGCGGCTGCGGCCGGGCATGGCGGCATGGATCGAGCGTCCGATATCGAGCAGGTCCGCTTCCACGCCGCGGAAGGCTACGCTCCCCGACCATGCCCGAGCTAGAGCTAGGACCGCTCCTGCGCTACGTCGGCGAGACCGAGGCCGTCGTCTGGGTCGAGACCGACGCCCCCTGCGAGGTGGAGGTGCTCGGCACGCGCGAGCGCACCTTCTGCGTCTGCGACCACCACTACGCGCTCGTCTGCTGCGGAGACCTCGAGCCGGGCACGTGGCACGAGTACGAGGTGCGGCTGGACGGCGAGCGGGTCTGGCCGGTCGACGACGGCTTCCCGGCGAGCGCCTTCCGCACCTACCCCAAGGACGGCCCCCTCGAGGTGGTGTTCGGCTCGTGCAGGGTGGCCGCCCCGCACCTGCCGCCCTACTCGCTCAGGAAGGACGAGGATTCGCGCGGCCGGGAGATCGACGCCCTCCACACGCTCGCCCAGCGCATGCGCAACCAGCCGCGCGACGAGTGGCCGGACGTGCTGCTGATGCTGGGCGACCAGGTCTACGCCGACGAGGTGTCGCCCACCACGCGGGCCTTCCTGGAGACGCGCCGCAACCCGTCCGACCCGCCCGGCGAGCGCGTCCTCGACTACGACGAGTACACCGAGCTGTACCGCGAGAGCTGGGGCGACCCCACGATCCGTTGGCTGCTCTCGACCCTCTCGACGGCGATGATCTTCGACGACCACGACGTCCACGACGACTGGAACATCTCCAAGGCCTGGCTCGAGGAGATGCGCGAGCACGAGTGGTGGAACCGGCACATCCTCGGCGCGCTCGCCTCCTACTGGGTCTACCAGCACCTCGGGAACCTCGCCCCCGGCGACCACCAGGAGGACGAGCTGCTCCGCCGGGTGAAGGCGGCGGACGACGCCGAGCCGATCCTCGAGGAGTTCGCGCGAAAGGCGGACCGGGAGACCTCCGGCACGCGCTGGAGCTTCTGCCGCAACCTGGGCCGCACGCGGCTCGTGGTGATCGACTCCCGCGCCGGCCGGCAGCTCGAGGAGGGCCACCGCTCCATGCTCGACGATTCCGAATGGGACTGGGTGACCGAGCAGGTGAGCGGCGACTTCGACCACCTGCTGGTGGCCACCTCGCTGCCCTGGCTGCTTGGGCCGGGCATGCACTACGCCGAGGCGTGGAGCGAGGCGGTGGCGGGTGGCGCCTGGGGCCAGCGGCTCGCGCCGCTCGCGGAGAAGGCGCGCCAGACGGCCGACCTCGAGCACTGGCCGGCGTTCCAGGAGTCGTTCGCCCGGCTGGCGGAGCTGCTGCGCTCGGTGGCGGCCGGGGAGCGCGGCCCCGCACCCGCCTCCGTGGTCGTGCTGTCGGGCGACGTGCACCACGCCTACCTGTACGAGGTGGCCTTCAGGCGCGGGTCGGGAGTGCGGTCGAACGTCTACCAGGCGGTCTGCTCGCCCTACCGCAACCCCCTCGCGAGCAAGGAGCGGATGGTGATCCGGCTCGGGATGTCGCGCGGCTTCGAGGCCATCTGGCGGGCGCTCGCCCGCTCGGCCGGCGTCGACGATCCAGGCGTGCGCTGGCGGATGATCGGCGACGGCCCGTGGTTCGACAACCAGGTCGCGACGCTCGAGATCGACGGCCGCCGGATCGGCATGCGCCTCGAGAAGGCGGTGCCCGTGGACACCGACTCGGCGCGGCTCGACTGCGTGCTTGACCACCGGCTGGCCTGACCGGCGCCGGCTGTATGGTGGCCGGCGGCCGATGGACTACCCCGTAGAGAGCTTCACGGACGCCGAGCGCGAGGCGCTCGAGCCCCACTTCACGAACCTCGACCGCCCCGTCTTCGGAATCGTGAACCTGCCGGAGACGGTGAAGGGCGCGATGTTCGCGCGCTACTCCCGCTACCAGGGCACGCTGCGGCGGATGTACCTGGACGAGTTCGCGACCGGCGCTCCAGCGCAGCGCGACATGGAAGAGAACGAGCGCGCACAGCAGCTCTACGAACGGATCTTCATCGGGTACGGCGACGATTCGGTCGCGCAGCTCGGGGGCGCCCACATCGCTTGCGAGTGGGTCTCCAACGTGATGACCAAGCTGCTCCAGCGTGGACGGCTCGCCGCCTACCTCGAGCAATCGACCCGGTACATCCCCTACGACGCTCCGATCGCGGAAGGCCTCGGCTACCGCTACTGGCGCCATCCGGAGCTCGGCCCCGAGTACGAGGCGGCGATGGACTTCCTCTTCGACGCCTACGCCGAGGCGCTGCCGCGGGTGGAGGCCTGGGCCGCGGAGCGCTTCCCGCGCCCGGACGGGGAGCCCGAGTCGGCCCACCGCCGCGCGATCCGGGCCAAGGCGCTCGACCTGCTACGCGGCCTCCTGCCCGCCGCCTCGCTCTCGCACATGGGGATCTTCGCCACCGGCCAGGCCTACGAGCAGCTGCTCCTGAGGCTGTACGCGTCGCCTCTGCCCGAAGCGCGCGACTACGCCGACATGATCCTGGCCGAGCTGAAGGCGATCATGCCGAGCTTCGTCGCCCGCGTGGAGCGGCCGGAGCGGGGCGGCGAGTGGATCTCGTACCTGTCGGAGCGCGCCGACGCGGCCGAGCGCTGGTCGCGGCGGCTGGGCCTCGACCGGGCCCGGCGCGACGAGGCGGCCGGGCCGGCGGTACGACTGCTGTCGGTCGAGGGCGGCGAGGACGAGCTGCTCGCGGCGCTCCTGTTCGAGTCGGCGTCCTGCTCGGAGGACGAGGCTCGCAGCGCCGTGCGGGCCCTGCCGCCGGACGAGCGCGCCGCGATGCTCTCCGAGCTCGTCGGCGAGCGCCGCAACCGTCGCCATCGCCCCGGGCGCGGCTTCGAGGCGCTCCGCTACCGGTTCGAGGTCGTGTCGGACTACGGCGCCTTCCGCGATCTCCAGCGCCACCGGATGCTGACCGTGCAGTGGCAGTCGCTCGGGCCGGAGCTGGGCGCGGGCGTGCCCGATGAGCTCGAGCAGGCCGGCGTGGCCGGCGCCTACCGCGAGGGGCTCGAGCGCTCGAGCGCCGAGTACGAGCGCATCGCCGCCCTCGGACGGCCGGAGCTGGCGCCCTACGCGCTCTGCCTCGGCTACCGGATCCGCTACGTCCTCGACATGAACGCGCGCGAGGCCATGCACCTGATCGAGCTGCGCTCGGGGCGCGAGGGGCACCCCGCGTACCGGGCGGTGGCTCACGCGTTGCACGCCGAGATCGCCGCGGTGCACCCGGCGGTGGCGGCCTCGATGACGTACGTCGACCGCGACACCGAGCCGCGCCTGGAGCGCATCCTGTCCGAGATCAGGGCGCACGCGAAGCAGGCCGCCCGGGCCTAGCCGTGGACCGCCGCGTCGCGCCGTCGATCCTCGCCGCGGACTTCGCTCGCCTCGGCGAGCAGGTCGAGACGGTGCTTGACGCGGGCGCCCGCGTGATCCACGTGGACGTGATGGACGGTCACTTCGTGCCGCCGATCTCGATCGGCGCGATGGTGGCCGGCTCGATCGAGGAGCTCGTGCACGGGAGGGACGGCGTCGTCGAAGTGCACCTCATGGTGGAGCGCCCGGAACGGCGCGTGGAGGAGTTTGCCGGGGCCGGCGCGGACACCCTGATCGTGCACTGGGAGGCCACGCCGCACGTGCATTACGCGCTCTCCGCGGTGCGCGACGCCGGCCTGCGTGCCGGGCTCGCGATCAACCCGGGCACGCCCGCCGAGGCCGTGACCGGCCTGAGCGGGGCGTTCGACCAGCTCCTCTGCATGACGGTCAACCCGGGCTGGGGAGGGCAGCGCTACATCGAGGCGTCCACGGCCAAGGTCGAGCGGTTGCGCGAGCTGCTCGGTCCGGACGTCCCGATCGAGGTCGACGGCGGGATCGCCGCCGGCACCGCCGCCGAGACCGCGGCGGCGGGCGCCACGCTGTTCGTGGCCGGCTCGTCGATCTTCGGCACCGAGGACCCGGCCGCGGCCTACCGCGAGATCGCCGCGGCCGCCGGCGCGGTCTAGGTAACGGGCGCCTCGAGCGCGGGCCGCGCCTGCTTCACGCGGCAGAGCGAGAGGTCGTCGATCCGGGCCGGGTTGACCGGGATGTGCGCGTGCGGGTCGAGCGTGTTCCCGTCGGTGTCCGTGAAGGGCCACGCCTCGTCCTGCCGGGCGATCACGGCCCCGGCGTCGTCCACGCACTCCACGGTCACGCTGCGGCGGCCGCGTGTCCGGTCGGGGACGTTGGCGCCGGGCTCGACGAAGACCCTCACCTCGAACACCTCCGGCGCGCGCTCCACGTACATCTCGGGCTCCTCGTCGTCCCCGCCCCCGCCGCTGCTCGCGATCGCGACGATCGCGAGGGGGACGGCAAGAGCCAGAATCACCACAAGCGCGACGAGGCGCGTTCGCGCGGGACCTTCCATGGGGTCGGGCATGCTAGACGCTCGGATCGGGTACCGTGCCGACTGGGAGGTGTCGGGCATGGTTCTCGCACCGGCAGGGGACAACCGGACTTCGCTGGCTGGCGCGCAGCGCGTGCGAGGCGTTTGCCGCGCGCGCACGACCCGGCTGCGCTAGCAGGCGAGAGCACAAGGCGGGGGCGCTCCGCAGGGGGCGCTCCCGTCGAGTGCCTAGCGGCGCTTCCGCTTGCGCTTCCGCGAGCTCGGCCGCTCCGGCACGGGCTCGGTCTCGGGCGGCGCCCCGTTTCCGGCCGGAGCATCACCGGCCGGAGCATCACCGGCCGGAGCCTCGCCGGGGGCGTCGCCCTGCTCGGCCGGTGGCGCCATCCCGCGCCGGTCGGCCGGGCTCGGCCAGGGATCCGGCTCCCCGCTCTCCCAAGCGGGGCCGCGTCCGCCGGGCCAGTTCCCGAGGAAGAGCGCGCCGATGGCGCCCAGCCAGAAGGCCTGGAGGATCACCGGCACCAGCGGGACCAGCTGCAGCACGAGGAGCACGCCGGCGATCACGCCGAGGATCGCCATGAACGGGCTCAGCAGGCCGGCCCGGCGGGCCCGCAGCGGCACCATCACGTACATGAACGCGACCGACACCGATCCGGCCAGGCCGAGGCCGATCGCCAGCCCGTTCGGGTTCTGCTGCAGCAGCTCGGTCGCGCAGTCCTCGCCCAGCTCACCGCGGATGGCGGGGCAGTTCTCCTCGAGCCTCCGGTCCGCGTCGTCGATCGTGTAGTCCCGGTCGGCGAACATCTCCGCCACGTCCACGCGGTCGAGCGCGCTGAGCAGCTGCGAGATGGCGTACAGCGCGGGGCCGAGGAAGATCAGGTAAACGAACCAGCGCGGGATCTGCGGGACGCGGTGGATCGTGGCGCGGAACAGGTAGAAGAAGACCGGGATCAGGCAGAGGACGGCCAGGGCCTGGATCAGCGCCTGGGCCGTCAGGCTCCCTGGGGAGTCCGCCACCGACAGGAGAAAGTCGGGCAGCGCCTCGACCCCGTTCCGGTCCTCCAGGATCGACTGCAGCAGCGCCGTCCCGGCCAGCAGCAGCAGGCCGGCCGCGAACGCCGCCAGGGCCGCCGGGCGGCCGAAGCGGGCCTCCCACTCGAGCTGCTCCTTATTGCTCACCGGCGCAGCGGCGTCTGGTCCGCCCCGCGGGTGACCCGCGGCGGGTAGTACTCCACGTCCTCGCGCTCCACCACCCGCGAGATGCGGTCGCCCGCCGCCAGCACGAGGTCGAGGGCCGGCGCGATCACCCGGATCACGCCCTCCACGCGGCGGCGGGTGCGGAGCTGTTCGGGTGTAATCGGCGCCACCGGTCAGCCGCCCCGCTGGTGGAAGTAGAACTCGGGCAGCGCCGCCTTGGCCACCTCCGCGGTGATCTGCTGCGCCTGGTGGAGGTCGCCCGCGCGCACCGCCAGGTCGTCGATCGTCACGATGCCGACCAGCTCTTCGCCCTCGGTCACGGGCAGCCGGCGGATGCGGTGCTGGACCATCAGGGCCACGGCCTCCTCGATGTCCATCTCCACCTCGCCGGTCACGATCGGGCGCGAGGCGTGCGAGCCGGCAACGTCGCCGGCGTCGACCTGGTCGGCCACCACGGCCAGCGCGAGGTCACGGTCGGTGATCACGCCGACGGGGCGGCCGTTGTCACAGACCACGACGGAACCGACGTTGCGGTCGCGCATCAGCTCGCCGACGCGGCGCAGGCTGTCGCCGCGCTCGGCGGTCACGACGCCCTGAGTCATCACCTCGGAGATGCGCACGGGCGCGACAATACAGCGCCGGTCTTAGCTCGTGCCGAAGCCCTCGCGCGCTTCCCGGACCAGGATCACGGCCTCCGGGAACATCAGGCGCATCGCCTGGAGCAGGTCGCGCGACTGCTGCTCGGCGTTGCCCTGGAGGTTCATTCGCTGCAGGCCGGCGACGGTCATGTCGACCGCCAGCTTGATCGCGTTGTCGGCCCAGGCAACGCGCTGCGCGCCTTGCATCTGCTCCGCGAACTCCGCCATGCGCCGGCGAAGCTCGTCGGGATCGCCGAAGAGGCCGCCGAATGGGTCTTCCGAGGACATGCCCCGAGTCTAGTCACCCCGGGGGGAGGGTCTGACCCTCCCCCCGGGGGGAGACTCGCCGGCCGCAGGCTGACCGGTCGCCGCTTGGGCGGTTCGCTCCCCCGCGCGGTCCTCGCGGCCGCGGGCGATGATCTCCTTGAAGCTGCGCACCCGGAAGATGAAGACCAGCGCCGCGAAGCCGATGCCGAACGTCAGGGCGCCGATCGCTATCTGCTGCCCCACCGAGTAGGCCGCCACGGTGGACCCTTCCGCGTCGCCCCTGAAGACCTGCACGAGGAGCGCCTGCTGTACGCCGGCGCCCTGTGGCGTGAACGGCACCGCGGCCGACACGGCGTTCACGCCGAGCACGAGCAGCACGTTCTCGACCGACCCGCCCACCCTGAAGGCCTCGAGCAGGAACCAGAAGGCAGTGAAGCGGAACAGCCAGCCGGCGAACTGCACCGCGAACACCTCGCGGAAGTAGCGGCGCCGGTCGCGCAGGATCGTGAACCCCTGCTTCACGCGGTCCCAGAAGGCGCGGACCCGCACGCTCAGCATCGCGAAGCCGACCAGCGTCCCCACCGCCAGCGCCGTCAGCAGGAACAGCGTGAAGCGCGGGTGCTGCGCCAGGAAGGACAGGTCGAAGGCGTTCAGGTTGGCGAAGTCGGGCGGCTTGGGGAAAACGCCCTGGGTGAAGGCGAAGATCAGGATCAGCGAGCCCATCGCGATGTCGAAGCCGAGCTCCGTCACGAAGCTCGCCGCGACCGCGGGATAGCTCGAGTTGGGCACGGAGGTCTTCGTCAGGAACAGCCGCACCACGTCGCCGCCGCGCGCCGGGATGACGGCGTTGAAGCCGTAGCCCGCGAAGTAGGAGCCCCAGATCTCCCGGAAGCGGATCCGCTCGGTGGGGTAGGCCGCGCGCAGGATGTTGAAGCTGGCCCGGGCCCGCAGGGTCAAATAGGCGGTGAAGCAGAGCAGGGCGACGATCAGCGGGAGGAGCCGGACCGAGGCGAGATTCGCGAAGAAGTCGTCGACGGCGTCGAAGAACGACTGGAACGAGTCGCCGAGGGTCGCGGGGGCCACGGGAGAAAGGTACGCGGCGCGAAGCCGAACCGCCGGGGCCTGCCGCGCGTATAGCGTTCCTGCATGGCCCCGAGCGATGCCACGCTCGTGGAGCGTCTTCCGCGTGACGACAGCGGCGACGAGCTCCGGGAGCTGTACCGGCGCTACTCCGGGCAGCTCTTCGGGTTCGCGTGCAACGCGCTCGGGGATCGCGGGCTTGCCGAGGAGGTGGTGCAGGACGTATTCGCGCGGGCTTGGCGGCATGCGGGCGAGTACGACCCGCAGCGCGCCAGCGTCCGGACATGGCTGTTCTCGATCGCGCGCAACCGAGTGGTGGACGCGCGGCGGAGGGCGGCCGTGAGGCCCGGCGTGACGGTGGAGGCGGAGCCGGAGAGCCCGGCCGAGCTCGACCGCGAGCTGGAGCAGTCGGTGCTGCGCTGGCAGATCGCCGCGGCGCTGGCGCGCCTGTCGCCGGAGCATCGCGAGGTGATCCGGCTGGCCCACTACGGCGGAATGACTCTACGTGAGATCGCCGAGCGGAAGGGCATCCCGCTGGGGACCGTGAAGAGCCGCACCTCGTACGCGCTCCGGAGCCTGCGGCTCATCCTGGACGAGATGGAGGTCGCCGGGTGACCGGCTGCGCCAGCCACGGACCGCTGGTGGGCGGCTACGTGCTCGGCGCGCTCGAGCCGGCCGAGATGGAGGAGATGCGCGCGCACCTGGCGACCTGCCCGCACTGCGGGCCGGAGGCCGACCGGCTGGCGGCGCTGCCGGGTCTCCTCGACCGGATCGTGCCGGACGACGTGCCGCCACCTTCCCTGTCGCCGCAGGTGGAGGAGGAGGTACTCGACCGGTTCGCGAGGGAGCGGCGGGAGGAGGCGGTGAGCGCGCCGCAGCGGGAGCGGCCGGGGCCGGCCCGTTTCGGCCGCCTCGCCCGCCGCCCACGCTTGGCGCTGGCGGCCGCCGGCGCCGCGGCCGTGGCCATCGTCCTGGCCGTGCTCCTGCTGCCGCTGGGTGACGGCGATGGCGAGTCCGCCTACGCGAGCGTCAGGCTGGCCGGCCCCACCGACGCCGCCGCCAGCGCCTCCCTGGACGACGTGCCCGCGGGCACCGACATCCGGCTGCGGACGCGCGGGCTCCCGGCCGGGGCCGAGTACGAGGTGTGGTGCGTGCGGGCCGACGGCCGCTGGGTCAGCGGCGGGACCTTCTGGGCCGACGCCGACGGAAGGACCGAGGCGCGGCTCACGGCCGCCGTGCAGGCAGGCGACTACCACTGGATGGCGGTGACCAGACAGGGCCGGGAGCCGGGCGAACGCGGGCCGGTCGTCCTCCGAGGCGAGCTGCGCTACTGAGCCGCGAGGACGCGGGGATGGCCGGTACGCTGACGGTCCGCCGATGGCCGACTACACCCTGCTGAACCTGAAGCGCGACGTCGAGGACGCCGGCGAGCGGTTCGGGTACGCGCCCAACATGGAAGCCCGCTTCGCCCGCAAGGCGCTCGGCCTCGAGCGCTCAGGGCTCAGCTTCTTCAAGCTCGCGCCGGACTTCCGCGTGCCCTTCGGCCACCTGCACACCGAGCAGGAGGAGATCTACCTCGTGCTGAGCGGCAGCGCCCGCGTCAAGCTCGACGACGAGATCCTGGAGCTGAGCCCGATGGACGCCGTCCGCATCCCGCCGTCGACGATGCGGGGGTTCGAGGCAGGTCCGGAGGGCGCCGAGATCCTCGCCTTCGGCGCCCCCGACACCGACAACAAGGACATCGAGATGGACCAGGGGTTCTGGACGTCGGACCAGCTCACTTGAGCAGTCGCGACAGGCGGCGGTCCTTCAGCACCCGGCCGTTCGTCTGCTCCTCAGGGCAGTAGCACATCACGTAGTCCTTGAAGTGGATCGCCTCGATCCGCGTGCCGCAGCGCGGGCAGGGCTCCCCGGCGCGACGATGCACCTGCAGGGGCATCGGCAGCTTGTCCGGGATCGTGTCGCCGATGACCTCCTCGTAGTGGGCGAGCGCCGCACCGAGCACCTCGTCGCAGGCCGCGTGCAGGCGCTCCAGGGACTCGGAGTCGAGGTCGGAGCCCTTCTGGAACGGCGACAGCCGCGCCGTCCACAGCAGCTCGTCAACCCACGAGCGCCCGATGCCGGCGATCACGCGCTGGTCGCGCAGCAGCGGGTGGAGGTGGCGCGGCTGGTCCAGCAGGCCCGCGAAATCCTCGAGCGGCGGCGCCGGGAAGGCGTCGGGCCCCAGGGTGGCCACCGACTCGTCGGCGTCGACCGCCTCCGCCGGCAGCAGCTTCGCCCACGCCCGCTGCTGCGTGCCGAACTCACGCAGACGCAGCTCGCGGCCGTCGTCGAGCCGGATCAGCAGCCGCGAGGCCCTGTCCCGCAGCGACGCCCGCGAGTCCCACAGCTGGAGGCGTCCGGCCGACATCAGGTGCACGAGCACCGCCAGCTCACCGGCCTCGATCACCAGCATCTTCCCGGCGCGGCGCACGCCCAGCAGGGTCCGGCCGGCCAGCGCGTCGACCGGCGGGTCGAACGTCTTCATCGTGACCATGCCGGGCGCCAGCGCCGACTCGATCTGGGCGCCGGCGCCGGCACGCGACAGGCGCCGCGCGGTGATCTCGACCTCGGGCAGCTCGGGCATCGACCCAAGGGTAGGCTGCGAGCAGTGAGAATCTCCGTGGCCGCAGACGAGCGCACCGGCGTAGCCGACGCCGTCGTCGAGGAGCTCCGCCGCCGCGGCCACGAGCCGCTCCTGCACGGGGCCCTGAACGACGAGGAGCGCGACGACTGGGCCTGGGCCTCCGAGGCCGCCGCCCGCGACGTCGCCGGCGGCCGAGCCGATCAGGCGGTTGTCTGCTGCTGGACCGGCACGGGCGCCTCGATCGCCGCCAACAAGGTGGATGGCATCCGCGCCGCCCTCTGCGGCGACGCCGAGACCGCCCGCGGCGCACGACGCTGGAACGACGCCAACGTGCTCGCGCTGTCGCTGCGCGGCACCAGCCCGGCGCTGCTCGAGGAGATCCTCGACGCCTGGTTCGAGGGCCGGCCGAGCGAGGAAGCGGACGACGTGGCGAACATCCGCCACGTCGACGAGATCAGCGGATCCTGAAGGAGTTCTTCCGGATGGTCCGGTTGTCGAAGTCGTCGCGCAGGGTCAGCGTGCCGCGGTAGCGGCCCTTGGCCAGCCGCCTCACCTTGAAGCTGTGCTCGCCCGCCTGAAGCCTGCCGCGCTTGACGGTGCGCCTGCTCGGCCCCTTCAGCTTGTAGGTCAGCGAGGCCGGCTCGTTCAGGGTGACCCTGATCGTCACGGACTTGCCGCGGCGCTTCGTGCTGAAGCCGTCCACGGTGCGGGCGACCGGATCGCCGCCCACCTCGATCACGCCCGTCATGAAGCTCTCGTGCGGCGTGCAGACGTACTCGTAGCGCCCCGGCTTCGTGAACGTGTGCTCGTAGATCCCGCCGCCGTTCCGGAGGTTCGAGTCCCACTGCTCGGCCTGACCGGACCGGGAGGTGGTGGTGTGGCCGCCGTCGTGGAAGCGCCATATCACCTTGTCGCCGACCTCAACCTGCCGCGTCCCGGGCGCGAAGGAGAAGTCCCTGACGTCGATCGTCCACTCCGCCGCCCCGGCGGGGGCCGCGGCGGCCAGCGCGATCGCTAGGGCAAGCGGGAGAGGCAGCAGTCGGTGGGGTCGCATCGCGGTAAGGCTAGACGGCACGGGATACGCAGCGGCCGCAGAGGGGGTTCACGGTTAGCATTCCCGCCCCGATGAGCTCGCCCGACGTGGTCGACACGCCGCAGGAGGCGGCCGGGCTGGACCTTCCGCCGCTGGTCGTGCGCGAGCCGCTCGAGGCCTTTCTCGACGAGCACGGCATCGGCGAGGGCCGCGTAGAGGCCGAGCGGATCGGGGAGGGCCACTCGAACTTCACCTTCCTGGTCCGGCGCGGCGACGCCCGCGTGGTCCTGCGCCGCCCGCCGCGGCCCCCGCTGCCGCCCTCGGCCCACGACGTGCTGCGCGAGGCCCGCCTCCTGCGCGCGCTCGAGCCCACCCCCGTGAGGGTGCCGCGCGTGCTCGCCACCGGCGACGAGGAGGCCGGGCTCGGCGTGCCCTTCTACGTGATGGAGGAGGAATCGGGGACGGTGATCACCTCCGAGGTGCCGCCCGCGCTCGACGACGAGGCGGGGCGGCGCCTCATCTCCGAAGAGCTCGTGGACGCCCTGGCGGAGGTGCACGCCGTCGACTGGCGCGCCTGCGGCCTCGAGGGCTACGGCAAGCCGACCGGCTACCTCGAGCGCCAGCTGCGGCGGTTCAACGGGCTGTGGGAGTACAACAAGACCCGGGAGCTCCCCGTGGTGGAGGAGGTGGGCGGCTGGCTCGCGGACAACCTGCCCGCATCGCCCGAGTCGACGATCGTGCACGGCGACTACCGGCTCGGCAACACGATGTTCGGCGACGGGGCTCCGGCCCGGCTGGTTGCCATCTTCGACTGGGAGCTGTCCACGATCGGCGACCCGCTCGCCGACGTGGGCTACCTGACCGTCACCTGGGCCCAGCGGGACGACCCCGTCGACAGCACCTTCTCGAGCCTGTCCGCGGCCACCCGGCGGCCCGGCTTCATGACCCGCGACGAGCTGACCGCGCGCTACGAGGAGCGGACCGGCCGCTCGATCTCGGCGCTCAACTGGTACCAGGCGCTCGCCATGTGGAAGGCCGCGGTGTTCATGGAGGGCAACTACAAGCGCTACACCCTGGGCGCCTCCGACGACCAGTACCTGGCCCTCTTCGACGAGGGCGTCCCGGCCCTGGCCGAGAAGGCGCGCGAGGTGGCGCTCTCGCGATGAGGGCGCTGCTCGTCGACTACGGCGGCGTGCTGACCACCAACGTCTTCGACTCGTTCCGGGACTTCTGCGTGGCCGAGGGCCTCGACCGCGACGCGGTCAGGCGCCTGTTCCGCGAGGAGCCGCGGGCGCTCGAGCTGGTGCGCGGACTCGAGACCGGCGCCCTGAGCGAGGACGAGTTCGGAGAGCGCTTCGGCGAGCTGCTCGAGATCGACGACCGGACCGGCCTCGTGGAGCGCATGTTCGGCGGCGTGCGGCCCGACGAGGAGATGCTCGCCGCCCTGCGCCGGGCCCGCGCGGCCGGCATCCGCACGGGGCTGGTCTCGAACTCGATGGGCGCCGGCCGCTACGACCGCTCGGCCTTCCCCGAGCTCTTCGACGGCGTCGTGATCTCGGGCGAGGTGGGCCTCCACAAGCCCCAGCCGGAGATCTTCCTGCTGGGCGCCGAGCGAGCCGGCGCCGCGCCCGAGGAATGCGTGTTCGTCGACGATCTGCGCGAGAACTGCGAGGGCGCCGAGGCAGTGGGGATGACCGCGCTGCTGCACCGCGGCGCCGAGCGCACCGTGCCCGAGCTCGAGCGGCTCCTCGACGTCGAGCTGCGCTAGACGATGCTGCTCGTTCTGTGGGACATCGACGGGACGCTCGTTCGCACCGCGGGCCACGGGCGCTTCGCGTTCGAGGAGGCGTTCCGCGCCGTGATCGGCCGCGACCCCGAGCCCGTGGAGTACGCCGGGCGTACGGACAGGCAGATCGCGCAGGCGATGCTGGGCGGCCGCTCGGGCGACACGCCGCGCATCCTGGAGGAGCTGGCCGCGGCGCTCGAGCTCCGCAAGGAGGCGATGGCGGTCGAGGGCTACGCCTACCCCGGCGTCCCGGAGGTGCTCGAGGCCCTCCACCTGCGCGACGACGTGATCAACTCGCTGCTCACCGGCAATATCCAGGCCAACGCGGTGGTGAAGGTGAGCGCGTTCGGCCTCGAGCGCTGGCTGGACTTCGAGGTCGGCGCCTACGGGTCCGATGCCCACGAGGAGCGCTCCGACCTGGTGGCGGTGGCCCGCGAGCGCGCGGCGGCGAAGTACGGCGAGGCGACCGCCGTGGTGCTGGTCGGGGACACGCCCCTGGACGTCCTGGCCGCTCAGCAGGCGGGCGCGCGCGCCGTGGCCGTGGCCACGGGGTTCGCCGACCCCGAGGCCCTGCGGGCCTCGGGCCCCGACGCCTTCCTGGACGATCTCACCGACACCGCCGCGGCGGTGGCGGCGATCACCGCCACTTGACGCTGCAGCCCACCGGCTGGGTCTCGGGCCGCGCCGGCTCCTCGCCGGCGAGCACGGCGTCGAGCGCCTCGCGCAGCCAGGCGGCGTTCTCGGACTCGTCGCGGTAGTTCGCGTCGGGCGCGCCGCGATATCGCAAAGTGCCCCCACCCAAGACGAATACGTCGGGAGTCGTTTGCGCGCCGTAC
>Ga0081538_10000619_pt1 | contig 39465 bp, 36 predicted proteins | sample TabmetS5T2R1_FD_71022 | JGI IMG/M metagenome (GOLD analysis project Ga0081538, IMG submission 71022) | Tabebuia heterophylla rhizosphere microbial communities from the University of Puerto Rico - S5T2R1 | ecosystem: Host-associated > Plants > Roots > Rhizosphere ... | reverse complement strand
TAATCTGTTCATAATAAATACCAAAATTAGATCTCACTATAAATACCAGTAATGAACGCGTCATGTTTTGAAGTTAGATTGTCAGAATTTTTTTTGCTTCATTTACTTTGTCTAGCAACTCCTTTAGAAATACATCTGCAAATTGTTCAAAAGTATAAACACCGTGTTTAGCCTTGTAGTCTTGTTTCCTCTTTCCATATTCCTCAACAAGCCAACGAAAATCAGCCTCCTTTAGCCTTATGACATTGTCCTGTGCAGCAGCTTTTGATTCAAACATATTCAACATAAAGATACCTGCAAACTGGGTATAGCTATTCGTCTTGTACTTTGTGTCGTACTCCTCCTTTAGGTTCTCATAATTTTCTTCAAGCCAAGACTTGACATCAGATCTTATAGTCAGTGATGTATAGAGGCCAGAAAAGTCAGCGTTGATGTTATGCATTTCAACTGAATAGTATCCGCGTTTTACTTCATTCATCATTATGATTAGCGCGCTTGGAAGAAACATTCCAGGATAAAACTCGTCTGTATCCTTTTGCAACTTGGCCAAAACAGCTGGTTTTAGACCGATGGTCCCATACCCTTGACTAGGCAAACAAAAAAAGAAGGTCGTGCTTGGTTAATTAATTTTTTAGCTGCACCAATCCTATGGAAGTTTATTCCCTATTGGGGGGACATATCCCTTTAGATCCTCGCCTCTGATAACATCCTCTTCTGGAGGTACATAGTCCAGAACGCCGTGTCTCTGTTCTCCCGGATACTTCTTTTGAGTAGCTAGTGCAACTATCACAAATAAGGCAAAGGCTATGGGTGGCGGGATCATAGTATCAAGACCTGCTAGCTCCGGTGGTATGACAAAGAACATCATAAGTCTTAGTGCGGAACCGACTATGAGTGATGTGACGGCAGCTGGCATATTAGATTTGCGCCAGAAAAGTCCTAGCGTCAGTGGTGCCCAAGCCCCGGCAAACACAATATCAAATGCTAAGACAAGGTAAATCCCTGGTTGTGGGAGAAAATATCCCAGAATAAATGCAGCGGCCATCATGGGTATAGTAAAGAGACGAGTGGTTCTTAGCAGCTTTTTGTCCTCCATTCCAGGCTTCTTCAATATCCTTCTTAAGATATCTCTCTGGATGATGTTTCTTGAAATGACGCTGGAGATGGCTAGTAGTCCTCCATTTGCAGTAGACATAGAAGCTCCAAGGACCCCCATAAGCATAGCCACTCCTATGGGAAACGGCACATGGTTTATTGCAAGTGTTGGGTAAGCGGTAAATGGGTCTGCTAGGTTTGGCAGGAAATATAGTGCGACTATTCCTAACATGCTTGTAGGAATAATCGTAAATAAGGTCAGTCCCCCACCCCAAAATGCTCCTCTTGACGCAGTCTTGGGATCCTTGGCTGCAAATACTCTTTCCATAAAGTCAAGGGCAACAAGGTCTCCAAGTCCAAGTGCTAAAATGGCTCCCCAGTTGACTAATGCACCATTAGCCACATCTGTTAGCCCTGAGAGATCGAGGTAGCTAGGAGGGGCATTGCCAAGAATGGTGCCAAAATCCACCCCTGCAGCTCCTACTGCAAAAAAGATGAATGCAGCCCAAAACGCTCCAATTGCAAGATATATTTGAAAAATATCCGTGTAGGCCGAAGAGAAGAGACCACCTGCAAAAGTATATACCAGTACGATTATGGCTGCAATAAGCGTAGCCCAGAAAAAGTCAATTTGCAAGACTGTGGATAGGATGAATCCTGAGGCGGCAAAATTTCCAGCAACAAGTACAACGAAGCTTATAATCATTAGAACGGACGACATCCCTTCAGCGCCATGTCCAAAGCGTCGGTAGTAAAAGTCCGGTAGTGTAAGCATTGACATTTTATTGAGTCGTTTTCCATAAAACGCGCCAGTAAGTACCAAACATACTCCAAGGCCTATTGGGATGGCCGCCCCTGCCCAAAATCCAAACTGATAAACAAGTGAAGTATTCCCGAGTGAGGAATTTCCGTCAATGGCTTGTGCTGCAAGCATTGTTCCAACAAAAAACAAAGGCAGGCTTTTGCCAGCAATCATGTACCGTTTGCTACTCTTTTTGACAAGTTTTGCAGTGAGTGTTCCAACTATGACTGAAAGCGCCAAAAAGGCAATGATGCCTATTCCATATGCGTTAATTTCAGCCATTTGCTTTAATAAAAAATAGTAAATATATAAGGTTTGTCAAAGGTTCGACCGTCGAACTTATAGCTGGCATACTCCAGACATATGAAGAACATGGAAGCAATAACTAATGTCTTCTTTGCTAATGTTAGGAATCGGTTTTCTTCCCTCATGCTTTAAATCTTGAATAAAATCAAAAATCTCATCCACTGTAACAACTGCATCGTTATATCCTATTTCCTTACTCACTGTATTATACAATGATATATAGTAGCTAAGAAAGGCAGTTTTCAGTACTGCTGTTTGTTCATCAATTCTTGATATCTCCCATGCACTATTTCTCATAGATATTCAAAAGCTCTTTAAAAATGATTTAAGGTTTAGGGTAGAAGATGTAAACTACGGATTTCAACAGTAAAAGCAATGCGTAGTTTACTTTAGACTTCATCGAAAAAGACAAATATTATGTTATATGAGATGTAGCTCAAAAATTTGATACAGTTTAGTGAATATAGCACATCAATATGTAACCAAAACGACCCGAATTATATTTATATTTGTAATTATCAGCTAGCTCGGTTTTGGAAGTAGCTGCTCAGCCAAAAGCTGATCCAAAAAGAATTGCCATAAGTCTTGGGCTTATCGCAGCATTTGCTGTACTTCTATTTGCAGTTCCGCAGATAATAGGGCTTGAGATTAGCCCCATGATTCTTGTTTCTGCATTCATCTTAGTCTCTGTGTATACTGTACTCTCGTTTGAATTTCTCCATAGAACTTCTGTGGCCTTATTCGGGGCTATATCGATAATTGTTGCTGCGCTTATACTTGGAACAGTTCATGCGGAAGAGAGTTTTGATTTCATCGTCGGAGTCATTGACTACAATACAATAGGCCTTCTGCTTGGGATGATGATAATTGTTGCAATTTTAGCAGAAACTGGTGTGTTTCAGTGGGTTGGTATCAAGGCAAGTAAGATCAGTAAAGGTAATTTGTGGAAGCTGATGCTCATGCTATGCACATTTACTGCTGTTGTGTCGATGTTCATAGACAATGTAACAACTGTTCTGCTAATGGTTCCAGTTACAATCGCAGTATTTAGGATATTCAAGGTCTCGCCTATACCTTTCATACTCGCACAGGCTCTTGCATCAAATATCGGAGGTGCTGCCACGCTAATTGGAGACCCCCCCAACATAATGATTGGCTCGGCAGCTAACATTGACTTTAACACTTTTGTAGTGCATATGGGTCCTACGGTCGCTGTTTCATTTGCTGCATCGTTATTATTTATGAAGATCTTGTTCCGAAAAGACTTGAAGGCTCAAGTGCAGAATATAGAGCAACTGATGAAAGAAGATGAAACTGTGTATCTGAAAGACAAGAAATTACTCTGGAAATCGATCATAGTTCTCATAGGCGTCATTGCACTTTTCATAGTGCATGGTTCGCTTCTAATTGAGCCATCTATTATTGCCATTGGGGGAGCTGCTGTACTGCTCGTCCTTACAAGGGCAAATCCTGAGAGGGTGTTTCATGAAGTTGACTGGCCGACTCTGATATTTTTTACAGGTCTATTCATAATTGTTGGAACTGCTGAGTATGCAGGTTTGATAGATATACTCTCAAACGCTGCGATTAACATAACAGGAGGTAATCCTTGGCTAACGTTTCTAGTCATAATCTGGCTTTCTGCCATCGCGAGCGCTTTTGTGGACAACATTCCCTTTACTGCCACTATGATACCCTTAATCGAGACGCTCAACCTTGACCCAAACATTGCCTCTGCATTTGGTGGCTTTGCCGTAAGCCCCCTTTGGTGGGCCTTAGCATTAGGAGCGGACTTTGGTGGCAATGGCACACTCATAGGATCAAGCGCAGGCGTGGTGGCAGCTGGCATAAGTGAAAAGAATGGTTCTCCAATTAGCTTCAATAGATGGTTTAGGGTAGGATTTCCCTTTATGATAATGACTACTGCCGTTGGAACCGTCGTCCTTGCGATCAGTGTTTTGATGGGTTTATAGTATCAGAATATAATTATCGATACGCATTTAAGTACATGAGAGTGCGCGGTAGGAGGCAGCAGAAGGATAACCCATCAAGGCCTTTCACTTTGTCAAAAAGGTTCGCACTATATACCGCAATAAAGACAATCTGTGTACAAGTTGTTCTTATAATTAGAGATTTCAGGTGAATATGAAGTGAGAAATTCTATATAGTTCTTCCCTATGCCCACTTTGAAAAGATGTCTCCTATTCGAGTACATACATCTGGCCTTGATTCTGGGCCTTGCTCATACAACATTAATTGATATATCTTCGCAGGTTAGCGATAGATGGACTGTATAAAATTGCTAAGTAGAGTTACTAGAAAGGACAGGATCGAGTAGCAAATCAATATAAACTCATGATCAATTGAACACAATACGTTATAGGGAAGATTACTTTGCGTGGCTAACATTATTTATCCATTAACTATCTCCGAGGACATCGTGACCAAATTTGAGTATGGTATCCTACAGCTTAGATTAGAGCCGCCAACTGCCATGTTTTTATATATCGTAAAGGAATATTTACTAATGATTGATATCACAAAGGCCTTGTTATCTTCTGCGTCTCTCCGAAAGATACTTGTTCCAGTTGATGGTTCTGCCGCGTCAGTGAAAGCACTACAATATGCGACTCATTTAGCAGAGTTAGAAGCTAGTGAAGCCCAGCTTATGGTGGTGCACGTATTGGAAGATGTCAAGCAAGGTGGTGCAATAGGGTTGCAGGCCAAATATGGAAATGTGCGACTTGTCGAAGGCTTCAAAAGAACAAGAAGGAAAGCTGCATTGGAGTGGCTAGAGCAAATCGAAGTCGCTGCAGAGAGGAAGAAAATACGATTAAAGACTGAGGTTTTAGATGGAGATTCACAAGTCAAAGTTATAATTGACTATGCAAAGAAAAATGGTGTTAATTTGATAGTCATAGGATCAACAGGCGTTACTGGGTTTAAACGGCTCTTTCTTGGTAGCATAGCCAATGCAGTAATTAGTAGCGCGCATTGTCCTGTTATGGTGGTTCGATGATATTGCAAATAAGTCGCATATATCTCCAATTTTTGATATGTAACGAAGAATTTATTTTTGGTATATAACATGGCAACTAATTGGTGTTAACGGGTGCGGCACTTCACCCCTATCGACGATCAGTTGGCTGTCATTTCTTTGTGTGCGCTATATTTGCCCTAATAAATGACTCTAAATAACACTTGATTTCTAACAGAATAGCAAGAAAAGAAACCAAAAGTCAAAAATGGGAAGTCAATCATTTCTTTGTTGTTGGAAACGCTGTCATGTGGTCTAAAATAGAATGATCAGTTGTCAAGTATAACATAATCTCTTCCATGTACAAAACCAACATGCATTATCGATCCCTTCTGAAATATAATCGCCATCTGCGCTTCAATGTCACCACCTAAGAAAGTAATTTTTCCTTCTCTATGTGCGAGATGTATTTCATCAGGGTGAATAAAGAGTGGCATAACTGCACTTTTGAGCTTTTTCTGTTCACGCATATGGTTTAGCATTTTTATTACCAATTCTAGATTATGCTTGGTGTCAGGAAGTACAATATTTTCTTGGTATGTGTTTACGCCGAGGCTGTTGTTTTTCTTATTGCCGCCAAAATCATATTTATGATCTGAACTGATTTTTGCTATTCTTGCAATTCTGAAAACTACTGGTAATTTATTCCAATCAGTGTTAAATCCAGAAATTGAATTCAACAATTCCTCTATTGTGATTTTATATGAAGAAAGGTCATACGGGCTTCTTGATTTTTGCTTGGCAATTATTCTCTCCACCTCCTTTTTGACAGAATCTAGATCTTTTAGAGGAGATTTACGGAAAAATGGCAATCTTTTCACCTATGCAACTCTTGACACTATACTACATGAATGTCGCGTCCTTGATATATCATCTTTTTTTACCATTCTGCATTATATGTCTAAGCGTTTCGCACTGACCTTATCCTAATTCCTCTGATGCAGCCTCCAAAGAGATAAACTATAGCAATTATCCAGCGTGTTTCATTCAATTCTATTATACTTTCGCTTCGTGTGTTGATCCCACTGATAGAAAAAGTTCTGTCCGTTCCAATCTGGTATGTTCATTGTATCGATCCTTTCTCTAACCTTAACCATCAAACCCAAACACGGGCTGTAGTTGCCTACCAAGATTTATTAGATTTAGCATAGGGAGCAAGATATTCACAATCCGTTCGACAGTCGAACAAGAATACAAAAAATGAACTTGGAGATAATTATAAATAAGATTATTATCAAATTGGATCAGATGAGGATCAAGAATATTCCCCTCAACATGATTGACGTTGCAAATGAAAATGTGCGCAAGGACGATTCTTTTGGTGTAGATGATAAGGACAAGCTGATAGAGGAACACCTTTCGAAATTTGATCTTCTTCAGCCTGTAGTAGTGAGATTTGATAACGAAAGTCAAAGATACAAGCTGTTAATTGGACGGAGGCGCTATTTTGCGTTGAGTGCAAAGGGACAGAGGAACATTCCTGCAGTGATTACTCGATTAGAGGGGGCCGAAGCAGAAGCCGCTTCACTCTTTGAGAATCTCATACGCAAAGATTTGCCACCACTTGAAAAAGCTCGAATGGTAAAGAAGCTGGTTGCTTTCACAAAAGGTGGCATTACAGCAGTATCGGGAAAATATGGTCTACCAAAGAGCACTATCAGCGAATGGCTAAGTATTCTAACACTTCCTGCCTCTCTACAGAAAAAAATAGAGAGAGGTGAGATCAACTCTTATGAAGCAATTCGAATTGCACGAAAACCAAAACATGTACAAGAAAAACTGATTGCTGCTGCTGCTGCTGGAAGGCTTCAGGAGGAGATGTCAAGAATAGGAATAAAGAGGGGCGCGCCCAGGGGCCTACTAACGATCAGGCTAGTATTTGACCCAAGAAAGAAACCAGATAAACAATTATGGGATAAAATTTCGAAAAATGCAGACGAAAATGGTCTTGAGGCAACTGATTATGTCAGAGGTATTCTTCTAAGGCACATGCAGCATAAGGTCGGTTAAAAAGTTCGACAACCGAACTATGAATCTGGCAATTATTGAAAGTTATATCATTCTGCCGTTATTTTTTATGCAGATCTTATAACTAATAGCTTATGCTGATGATGTGTATATTAAGAAACGTAATTTACGAGAATTAATTATGAATAAAGAAAATACGCACGATTCGGTTACTTGATACAGAAATGAAGGAACGTAAACTACTTAGCAATATTTAAGAAATACTTACTATTTTCTATTATCAGTGAAAAAGTAATGGGCATGGAATTCTATGGTGACTCGTACAAAGGAAATGACGAACCTATTTTTGTGGGGATTCCGACATTTCTGAAGTTACCTTGGCTCAAGAGCCGTGAAGAACTGAAAAAAGTAAAGCCGGATGTAGCCATAGTTGGAGAACCATTCGACTTTGGAACAACTATTCGCCCAGGTGCAAGATATGGTCCAAGGGCTATACGTGCCGCTTCGACAGTGCCCTCACCCCCGTACGAGCACTTTAACATTGAGACTGGCGTAGATCCGTTTGGAATATTCAAAACAGTAGATTATGGTGATGTAGTAGTGTCTCCTGGAGATGTTGTCGAGTCACACAGGAGAATGACTGAGAAGGTAAAGGAAGTACTAGATATTGACGGAATCCCAGTGATGCTTGGTGGAGACCACTCAATTACATTTCCAAATGTTCGTGCTTTTGCCAAGAAGTACAAGAATATAGGGATGATTCATATCGACTGCCATGCTGATTGTGCTCCACAAGGACTCTGCGGCTTCAAATATGACCATGGAGCCCACATCAGAAGGATTATGGAGTTGGGTTGTCTAAAAGGCAAGAATTACACGCTGATTGGCCCAAGAGGGTACTGGCCTGGGCCAGATCTGTACAAATGGATGGCGGATCAAGACTTTCAATGGTTTACCATGCTGGATGTAGAGGAGCTGGGAATCGATCAAATCGCAAAGCAAGCTGCAGATAGAGCTAATGACAATGTTGACGCAGTTTACGTAAGCTGGGACATCGATACCTTCGATCCAGCCTATGCTCCCGGAACAGGAGAACCAGAACCAAACGGGCTGACCTCAAGAGAAGGCATGAGACTGATGAGGCTACTATCAACTTCATTTGACCCAGACAGATTTGCATTTGATCTTGTAGAAGTATCGCCAAGCTATGACGTAAGTGACGTAAACTCGTACAATGGCGGAATTACATCAGGTTTGGCCAATAGGCTGATTGTCGAATTATTGGCAGGGTTATCGCTTACAAAGAAAGGCATGACTGAAGGCAAACCAGTAAGACCCAAGTATTATCGTGGTACAGGACACACATATGACTTTGGCAAAGCTCCAAAGAAAAAGATACCAAAGAGACCACCAATAAATTATCGTTCAAAGACAAAAGTGTCAGCAAGGTAAATGATAAATATCAAAGCAACAGTAAAAGGAGAACCAGACACTGAACCTTTTACGCACGTTTTTTTGTATGCCAGTAAGTCAGATGAACAAATTTTTTACAATTCAGTAGAAATGATCAAAGATAAGCTTAACAAGAACCTGAGAATTAATATTAATGAGTCACTTGTAATCTACTGCGCATATGTTATTGGCGGATTGCGCTCTCGTAAAACTGTGACCCTTATTGAGGAAAATGCGCAAAAAATTCTGTCCCCCGACAAGGTTATGATCGGAGTTCCAGAAAGTCTGAGAAAGATTACTTTTGAGGTAAAAATAGACAGACTGTCAAAAAGGCAGATAATAACCCTAAAAGAGCCAATCGCTACAAGCAATTACATATTGACTGCATAAAATTGCTAATGGTAAAGAATTGAAGCGGCATAAGTTTGCTGTTGAAATATCTAGTTTGGTCCTCAAGTAATCTGTGGGCTTGATGTGTATGTGCTTTGAAGTATTTCTTTCATAATTACTAATAATAATGATGCCCTGGCCGCTGAAGCTTCCCAAGCCTGTCAAAGTAGTCGTGTTCATGCTTTTTTTCTCCATCTGCATGTGAATGCTTTGTACCATCGGCGTGGGTATGGGTGTATATTGAGGGTTTAGCCATGAGCACATCATCGACTCGGATTAGCATATTTGTCACCTCTACTGCTGTTTTGATAATTTGCTCCTTGACTACAGAAGGTTCAATTACATACGGAAACATCACTTTTATCCTCCTTTCTATCGCATCTACTCCATAAATGCTACTTGCATTGCCATTAGACTGGTAATTTTTCAAGCGAAGCTCTGCAAGAGTATCAATGACATTCATGCCTGCATTTCTTGCTATAGTAAGAGGTATTTCTTCAAGTGCTTCTGCAAACTTTTGAATAACTACTTGTTCTCTGTCGGTAATTTGAGATGCTTTTTCTTTCACCCTTTTTGCAATTGCCATCTCAGTACAGCCACCACCCGAAACGATTGAAGGCTTAGTTATGAAGTCTTTAAGCACGTTTATCGCATCAAGTACAGATCTATGGCATTCTGCTAAGGCTTCCTTTGAATTGGCCCTCAGTAAAAGCGTTACGGACTTAGGATTCTTGCATCCCTCGATAAAGACCATCTTATCGTCTCCTAAAAATTTCTCATAGACGCGTTCCGCATAACCAAGTTTGATGTCAATGTCTCCATGATGATAGTGAAGATTCTTATCATGAGGATCGTGAGCATTCTGGTGCTTTTGATCGTCATTGTGGTGGTGATAATGACTATTATCATTATCGTGGTCATTATGTGTGTGGCTATGTCCATGACCCTGGTTATCACTACGATGGGAAAGTTTTTCTGAGATTGAAGCACCTGTAGCCTTTGCAAGCCACAGTAGATCATTTTCTTTTACTCTCCGGACAGAAATGATGCCTGCTTGTCTCAGCATATGCTGCGCAAGAGTGTTGATTCCTTTCCTAGAAATTATGACATTGGCTCCTGAATCAATTATATGTTGTATTTTAGATCTTATCATGAGATTTTCTTGGTCTTTAAATGACCGGATCTGATCAGGAGAATTTACTTGAATCTCTGCTTCAATTTTTGTTCTTTTACCTTCAAGCTCATCATCAATGAGCATAATCTTCGCGTTATTTATCATCTTAGGCATCTCCGTACTGTCGATTGTTTTGTCTATGACTATGCCTTTGACGAATTGTGTATCTAAAATATTGCCAGGTTTTTCCTCAATCTTGATATCATCTGGATCAATAGTATTACTACTTGAAAAGTCAGCAATAGCGCCAACTGCATCCACTATAAGCTTCGCTATGTAGTCACCAGAATAGGAAAGTATCTTGGATTGAAGGCAGGTTACAGCAAGCTTCATCATGATATTTCTGTCTGTGTTATCGCAGCTTTGAGAAAAGTCTTGTAATGCTTCAAGGGCAATTTCAAGGCTGTTTGCATAACCTTCAACAATTGTAGCTGGCGAGATTCCCATATCCAACAATTCTTCTGCCTTTTCTGTAAGCGCTCCTGCCAGTATTACTACAGAGATAGTACCATCACCGATTTCATTGTCGACAGCATTTGATGCCTCTATGAGAATCTTGGCCGCAGGATGGTCAACGTCAATCTTGCGCAATATTGTTGCACCATCTTTTGTTATTGTAAGTTCGCCTAAAATGTCCGTAAACATCTTATCAAGGCCTCGAGGCCCAAGACAGTTACTGACAATTTCTGCAATCAGCCTTGCAGCAAGTAAATTATATCTTCTAGCGTCGCTGCCATTGGTTCTTCTTGCACCTTCACCAAAGAGTTGTTGTGTGTCCATGAGATATGTCACTATGCTCTCAACAAGCGCATCATTGAAGTAAGTTTGAGTCTATATTTATACAATGCATTACAATTAGTATATTACAGAATCGTATTTGGACAATCGAGAATGAAGCTAGGTAGTTTACAAATTTCGAATGTATGATCACGTAGCATAGAAGAATCTTTATATAATTAGTAAATACCTAAAATAATATGACTCCTGTGACAACAAAGCCCGAAATAGAAAATTCGGCGAAACGAGCAATACAAGCCTTGTACGGTAAAGATATCAAGGACTTTAAACTCAGAGTTGTATTTGCATTCCCATATGAGCACAAAAGAGATTCTTGGGATGTTCAGGTAACGTTCCTTTCAAATGGTTTGGAGTATACGGTAGATCTAATGATCCAAGAGAGGGATGGCCAAATAACCAGTACAAGACTCATCGATACGATGGTGCCTCTTGCTTAATCTTCTTCCATCTTTTCAGCTGAATTAAAAAGAATAATATATCAACTCGTCATTTCATTGGGAAAGGTCAGAAGGATTGAATACTAAGATATTACCGATCTGCCTTTGGTTGACAGATGGAGACTATGCTCGACCAGATAACCAGTGCAAGAAAGACTCATTAGTATAGGTGCTCTCAAAGAACCTGAATGGCAGATTCCGGAAAGAAAGCTAATAGGGACCTCTTAAGCAATGAAGTAAAGGATTACGACATAAAGCAGTATGACATTAAATCAATACTTTCCGAAATGGCGAATTCTGGCGGCTTTGAATCGAGAAATCTTGCCAATGGCATTGACATTCTCCAGAGTATGATAAGTACACAGAACTGTACCAAATTCCTTTCATTTGTTGGCTCATTAATGTCAACAGGTGCAAGAGGCATCATACGTGACATGCTTAAGAATAATATGTTTAATGTTGTCATTACCACATGTGGTGCGATCGACCATGATATTGCAAGAACATATGACAGGTATTATGCCGGTGACTTTCGCATGGATGATGGCATGCTGCTTGAAAAGAACATCCACCGACTTGGCAATGTACTTGTACCAATGGAGAACTATGGTCCGCTTATTGAAGAAAAAGTGCAAAAGTGCCTAAACGCTATGTACAAAGAGGGCAGGCGCGATGTCGCAACATATGAGATAACAAGCTACATAGGGAGCACTCTCGACGAATCATCGTTCCTTTATTGGGCACACAAGAACAAGATCCCCGTTATTGTCCCCGGCATAGTAGACGGCGCAGTAGGGAGCCAAGTATGGTTGTTTCACCAGCAACACAGAGACCTGAAAATTGACATACTTAAGGATCAGAGTAAGCTATCTGATCTTGTCTTTGAGGCCAAAAAGTCTGGCGCATTCATGATTGGAGGAGGGATTTCAAAGCATCATACCTTATGGTGGAATCAGTTCAGAGGCGGGCTTGACTATGCTGTCTACATAACCACTTCTAATGAATGGGATGGCAGTCTCAGCGGCGCTTTAGTTGCAGAGGCAATATCATGGGGAAAGGTTACTACAAAAGCCTCTCAAACCACTATACATGGTGAGGCTAGTACACTACTGCCATTCATATATGCAGCATTGCGTACATCTGCAAAGGACAAGCAGGAATAACAAAATGAATACTTTGGCACGGCTAATGATATGCCCGACCTGGCAAGAGCTATAAAAGTGCTTGAATGTTTATACTTTTATGCATCTCCGGTCGGATCGTGTCCAGTTTAGGCTTGTCTGAAAGTGTCGCTACTTCTGACCTATTTTTTTCATATACTCTAAAAATGTCCTTCAAAATAGCTAATTTTTCAAAAATACAGATAATATTATATATCTTCTTTGTATGATTAGATTCTGTTAGCAAGCGTTTGAGCTACCCAAGCAAATGCGAAGTATCCTTTCTTACAGGCGCAACGAGCGAAGAGGTCGAGAAAGTATCATTATGGGTCGAACACGCAAACAAGGTAATCAATGATTACTTTGGAATAGTGACATCATTTGATGTTCTGATATGCCGCGGAAGATGGGAGATGGAAGTGCAAATCATATCCAGAAAAGGTCCATGTACGTTCTCAATATATAACGATACAAAATTCGTAGGTATTACAGACTACCGTCTTGAGGAAATTGTAATAAGATGTGATATTGCAAGATTTGGCCATTATTTACATGAACTGATACATGGAATAATAAGTAAAAGTCATACAAATCAGCTTAGGGAAGGCTTTGCGTGGTACTTTACTCTAAAGCTTACAGAGAGATGCCGGTATGTAAGACCCTCCTACCCCTCTTGGGTAGATATGCTATATCTATATCCAGTCAACCGGCTCGCTGAAATTGTGGGGGATGAATTCTTAAGAGATTTAGCAGTCGGAAAAGCCTCTATACAAAATGATCTGCTTCCAAGAGATATTCAAGATCTTTTCCTGCCCGAAGAAGTCTTTTACTCAAAGAAAAGATATCTTAGATGAAAAAGCATGCTAATGTTTCATAGCAAGATATACATCTTCGTTAGCGTTGCAAAGGTTATTGTTATATGTTCTGCTCTGCCACGCTATCATTTTGCACTCATATCTTTCCTTTAAGGAGCTTCCCCATCCAATAAAAACTACATGTTGAAATTCACGTCAGCATAATGTGGCTCTATTGCAGAGAAGATTACTATTATTAATGCCTGCTCCGGCGATAATCTCTGTCTTGGTATCTAATCAGACACTCCTCTTAATAATAATATATCATAATTTTTTACAATTATGTTATTCTGGGGAAAGGATAAGTACTGCTGATATTATGTAAACGCATTGGAGTTTGTCGATTCAAGCATTGTTGAACAAATAGAGATGAAAATGATTCGCCCCTCTCAATTCTCTATACGGGACAAATTTCATAGAAATGATTGTGATTTTGAAACCTTAGTCAACAGCATAAGAGAGCATGGGCTATTACAGCCCATTCTAATAAGGCCCCTTGAACATGGCTTTGAAATTGTTGCAGGTCACAGAAGATTTCAAGCATGCAGGACTCTTAGGTGGAGATTCATTACCGCTAAAATAAGGGAATTGTCTGACAAGCAGACGTATGAAATACAGCTTACGGAGAATATTCAAAGAAAATCAATGGATCCAATAGAAGAGGCTGAGGCCTTTAGAAGATATGTGATTGACTTTGGATGGGGCGGGGTGAGTGAACTTGCCAGAAAAATTGGCAAAAGCGAAGAATACGTCTCTCATCATATGCAGCTGCTCAAACTGCCAGATGAAATCAAACATAAAATATTAAACAACTCGCTTAAAGTCAGCCAAGCCATAGAAATAGTGCAAGTCCCTCATGATAAGCAGCAAAAAATAACAACCGAAGTCATCAACAACAATTTAACTGTAAGACAGATTCGGGAATTAAAGATGGCGTTAAAGGAGCAAGAAACATTTAACAAGATAATTATCTCTGCAAAAGATGAATCCAGATCTTTCATTATAGCAAAGAAAGCATCGCTTACCCTCAAGATTACGTTGGCAAGACTGGACAACTTGATAAATGAAGTTCATACAACTATAGAGCCGGATCAGAGAGCAGAAATAATTAACTTGTTAATGGGGTTAAGGCTGGGGATTCACTCATTAATAGATGAGAGTATACGTTTTAAACACAAAAAATCAAACATATAATAGTTTTTCCGCCAGCCTATCCTGGAAGGAAAGGGGAAATCCACTTCTCTACAAATTTTTTATAATCTTTACTTGTGTATGTAAGAAATTGGAAGGAGGGATCTTTTATGGACATGAAATCATACGCTTCGTATGACTGTATAATATCTCCAAATAGGTTTCTGAAAATATCACTTTCCTCGTCAGCCATTTCTTCCGATGGGAAAGATTGTACACATATCCAATCGTATCCACCTCTGGTACGACCAGAAAACATGACAAAGGGTGCATCAGCCAAATATTTCTTCAGACCTTCAAGCCTTTTTGGGAGATGCTGTGACGTCCTGAAAGTTATGAGAACTGCTCTTATCATCCTTCGTCTGATCTTTGTAGAGTCAACTGATATTGTGTAGCCCGTTATGACACCCTCTTCTTCCAATCTCGCAATCCTTGTTTCGATCTCTTCCTCTGTAAGGCTGTGACCATAGCCTCTTAGGAAGTCCCAGATTTCTTTGTTGTATTGTTTTGAGTTCTTGCTCAATGTAGAAAGGATCAGTTCGTCAACGTTATCCAGCATTTTGATGATGTCAGTGTTAATGCATATTATCTAAGTTATACGTCTTTTAAGGGAATTTAGCTATACTAATTTGCAAAATCCAACGTGTCAATGCGATCTTTGCATTCGGAATGTGACTTGTAGATAGCAATCTTCAAACTCGTTTGAACAATTGTGCTTTCCAGGTAGTTCCAGTATCTTATCTTGCTTAGAATGGTGTTATCATAGCTATTGCAATTACCTGCTAGTAAAGGTCAAATCAAAGTGAGTTGGAACCTAAAAACGTTCGAATATTTTTTTAGTGCAGGAAGGAATCTAAAAACAGGCCCAATTACCTCCTAAAAAGATGACATCGATCTCCATAGCGTTCACGAAGTGAATATTTGCTCTATCCATACTAGCTCATATATTAGACCTGCACCAATTGCAAGCGTTGTTATGGCAGCAACATATCTAAGAGCCATGCTGATCCTTGCTGAATTAGAAAGCTTGACAAAAGGTATTCCCATGAGCGTGCTTACTCCAGCCATTCCTCCAATAGAACCTACTCCAAAGATTGCAATGTATGCCAACCCAAGTGGTACAGAATTGATGGTTGACAGCACTATTAGCAGCAACGCTCCACTTCCAGCTAGCCCGTGAACCATACCAATGATTAGTGACTTATGCCCATGGCCGTGTTCCCTATCATGAACATGTCCGTGCGAGTGAACTACATTATTCCCCTGATGAGAATGTATGTGGGTATGTGACGACCAGGTGGAGGACTTCTTATGATGTCGCAAGCCCTTGAAGAATTTGCCAATACTCCATCCTGTGAAAGTGGTAACACCTAGAAATAGTAGCATTATACCTACAACAAACTCGAGTCTGTTGCTTATCGTCTCACTAATATTGACTGTAAGCAACAACACCACAAGTCCTGCAATAAAAAGTGACGTTGTATGACCAAGACCCCATATTGCGCCGAGCAATGAAGCTCGTTTGATATTCTTATGATTTGATGCAACAACTGAAAGCACTGCTGCTACGTGATCCGCTTCAATAGAATGACGCAAGCCTGTTACAAAACCCAGAAGAAGGATCCCTGTTGGTGCGGCCACGTTGATGTTGCTTTCCAAAACACTAAAGAACGGTTCAATTACAGCATTGATTGAATCAAATATCAAGCGTGAATCCCCTTTACTGAGATCTTTACATTAATCTTTAGACGCATGTCTCTTTTTAATAAACAAAAAATCTATCGCAAAAGAAAATTGTCGAAAATGCCACTGCCGACATCGGCTAAATTCTTGCCGATGATTGTTGTTAATAAATTGAAGTAATTTACAAATGTTAAACTCTATAATCCCAAAACCCAAAACCAATGGCTATTCCGACTTACAGCACTGGAGATCCAATCATGGACTTCTTCTTTACACTCTTCAACGGCATTGCCGAAGTGCCACTCTTTAGCTCCCCTATAACAGGTATACTGATTGTGGCGGGGGTTTTCCTCGCCTCAAGAAAGGCTGGAGCAATGATGATACTCTCAGGCTTGATAGGGGCAGGAATCGCTCTTCTGGCTGGCGCTCCATATGACTTGGTCACTTTTGGTTTATTCGGTTATAACTCAATACTTACTGGAATGGCGTTTTGGTCCGGACCGTTTGTCAAGGCAAATAGGGCCACTTTCTTTATCTCAGTCTTTGGCGCAGCCATTACTGCGTTCACATGGATGGCATTCTCCCACCTGATGGGAGACCTGTTTGTTCAAGGTGGAACAGCTGAAGGGTGGGCAATCCCAGGCTTTACATCATCGTTCATCTTCACGACTTGGGCCTTGATGTACGCCACTAAGAGGTTTGGACATGACATATGGCCAGCACCTCCGGCACCTCCTAAGGAGGAGCTAATAGCTGCAAGCGGCAACCCAGTGCTAGAAGGGACCTTTAAATGGACAGCAAAGGAGTTTATAATAGCGACACTAAAAGGTGTCTCACAGGTCACATTTGTAGAAAACTGGAAGACAGGTGTATTCTGGGTAGTCGGACTCACACTTGCGTTTCAACTTCCACCAGTAATAGCCGGAGTGCAGGAGGGAATACCATGGTGGACCAATGCATATACAGCTCAATGGAACGAATTTTCGCCGCTCTACTTGGCAGGAGTGATGGCGCTTTTGGGTTCAGGCATTGGTGTGGCAATGGCAATACTTACCAAGTTGCCTACTGCAGAAATAAGGTTGGGATTGCATGGTTTCAATCAAGTGCTAGTGATGATAGCCCTGACGAGTTTCATACCACTCACGCCTCAGTCGTTTATGATGGCTGTTTTTGCCACGATAGGTTGCTCATTTCTGATGCCGGCTCTACAGAGGTTCTTTGGACAATGGGGACTGCCTGCTCTTACCGGTCCATTCGTATTTACTGCTTGGGTGTTTCTGCTGGCAACAAGCGGGTTTTCGAATATACCTGCAGGACTTGGCTGGTCGAGGCCATTAGGGTAGAACAGCCCTCCCCCATCCCTTTTTATTATTATTATTCTTCTTCTTCTTCTGCAAGAGCAGGGTATGCGGAGCCATGGACTCAGGACTTTTTGATAAATTTCTAAAGGAGTCAAAGAAAAGACTGAATGACAAGTCTGATTCAGAAAAGGTCAGAGTATATATCGACTGGTGCCTAAAGAACAATTACGAAGAGGTTATACTTAGAATCAGTTCTGAAGAGAAGGGCGGATGGGCAAGGAATTATCTTTTGGACTTTACCACTAACAGGATAATAGTTACAAAGAAGAGCTTTTTCACGAAATTTGTAGATCTCGGCTATGTCGCTGGCCTAGCACCCTACCCATACCTTGTCCTGCTAAAAGACTCAAATTCTTCAAATATACGCTCTCGGGCAACTTCAAGCCCCGAAGAGCTAGTGAAGAGAGAGGGTTTCTCCATTTGGTATTCCGATATTGCAGAGTTTGTGCTTAGAAAGGGCATAGAGACGACGGTGGCAAATATGTTTGGCAGAGCCATAGTTTCGAATTTTCTTCGTATCAAGACATCTTCAGGCAAAGAGTATAACTTTACTTTGCCAGTAAACAAGAACGGCACATATGAGCACATACGTTTCTGGATAGGAGTAGTCCTTCCCTCTTTTTACCCGCCCTATTAGTAATATGATTGATGCAGGGAAATAAAGGCAGTAGAGGAGCGCGGTATTTTGCCGACATCGGCAGAATCTCAAACATCGCGTAACGGTGAGTCAGTGAAAAATCCCTATTGAAATAGTTCATTTTCTAAGTTTAAAATACTTCACTCAAGCATGAACTCAAAGAGGTATCATGCGAAAATGATGCTCGCACCAAGAGAAATGGAAAAAATGTGGATCTGGACAGCAGCCCAGATCGCAGAAGGGCGGAAAGAGCGGGGTGTAAAATTGAACTACCCTGAATCTGTAGCATACATAGCAAATTATGTAGTAGAAGGAGCCCGTGAAGGTAAAAGCGTTGCAGATCTAATGCAGTCAGCAAGGACAGTATTAAAAAAGGATGATGTCATGGCTGGAGTCCCAGAGCTTATTCATACGGTTCAAGTAGAGGTCACGTTCCCAGATGGAACTAAGCTGGTAACGGTGCATGATCCCATACAATAGGTGAACAAGTATATGGTGAAAAAGAAACAAGTTTTAAAAAAAAGAAACCAAAAAAAACAACAACTAGCAGTAGAAGAGCCACTGCTCGGAAGGAGGTTGGAAGAGCTTTGATTCCCGGCGAATATGTCCTATCCTCAGATCCTGTGATTTGTAATGAAAATAGAAAAACTATCAAAGTAAGCGTAAGCAATAGAGGAGACAGACCATGCCAAATCGGATCACACACGCACTTTTTCGAAGTCAATAAGGCTCTGGACTTTCCAAGGGAAAAGTCATATGGCTATAGATTGAATATTCCTGCAGGAACTTCAATTAGATTCGAGCCTGGAGACACCAAGGAGGTGGAGCTTTGTGAACTTGGAGGGAAGAGGATTAGCTACGGATTCAACGGTCTAACCATGGGCGGCCTTGATTCTACCGTAATGAAAAGTGCTGCAATTGAAAAAGCCAAGCATCTTGGCTTTAGAGGAGCATAGGAGAGAGGGTGAGAAAAGAAGAATGGTTCTAAAGTTAACCCGTAAGCAATACACAGACCTGTTTGGTCCTACAACTGGCGATAAGGTGAGGCTCGGAGATACTGACCTACTCATTGAAATAGAAAAGGATCTGATAACACCGGGAGATGAATGTGTCTTTGGCGGAGGTAAGACTCTAAGGGATGGCCTTGCTCAGGCTTCAGGAGTCACCAACAAGAGTGGCGCACTGGATTTTCTCATCACAAATGCGGTGGTAATGGATCCTGTATTAGGCATACTCAAAGCGGATATCGGTATCAAAGATGGCAAGATAGCTGGAATAGGCAAGGCAGGCAACCCATTAACAATGGATAAGGTCAATCCGAAAATGGTCTTCTCTGCATGTACTGAAGCTACAGCTGGAGAACATACTATCTGTACTCCTGGACACTTTGATACACACATTCACATGATAGCCCCTCAACAATACATAGATGGAATCAGCAACGGTATCTGTAACATGATTGGTGGGGGAACTGGGCCAGCGGATGGAACCAATGCAACCACATGCACACCAGGCGTATTCAATATGAGCAGAATGCTTGAAGCAGTAGAAGATACTCCAATGAACTGGGGATTCTTAGGCAAAGGAAATGATTCGCATCCTTCGCTTGCAACTCAATTAGAACAAATAGATGCAGGAGCATGTGGTTTGAAAGATCATGAAGATTGGGGAACAACTGCTGCAGTACTCGATGCGTCGCTAAAGGCCGCAGATATGACCGATACTCAGGTGGCTATACACACTGACTCAATTAATGAATGCGCCTATGTTGAGGACACAATAAACGCTATAGATGGCAGGACCGTACACACTTATCATACAGAGGGTGCAGGAGGTGGACATGCTCCTGATATCATGAAGATAGCAGGTGAAGATTTCGCACTTCCTTCTTCTACAAATCCCACTAGACCTTACACAAAGAATACAGTTGATGAGCACTTGGACATGCTCATGTTCTGTCACCACCTAAACCCTGCAGTTGCTGAGGATGTAGCATTTGCAGAGTCTAGAATTAGGGCAGAAACCATTGCTGCAGAGGATGTGCTACATGATGAAGGCGTATTGAGTATGTATTCCTCAGACAGCCAGGCTATGGGTAGAATTGGCGAAGTGGTCATAAGGGCTTGGCAGACAGCAGACAAGATGAAGAAGATGAAGGGCAAGCTTCCACAAGAAACAGGTGACAATGACAACTTCAGAGCACGAAGATACATCTCCAAGACAACGATTAACCCTGCAATAACACATGGCGTCTCAGACTACCTAGGATCTCTCGAAGTTGGCAAGTATGCGGATATTGTCATGTATCCTACGGCCTTCTTCCCTGCAAAGCCAAAGATGGTCTTGAAAGGAGGATTTATCGCTTGGTCTATAATGGGAGATCCCAATGCATCATTGCCAACACCTGAACCTGTATTCTATAGACCTATGTTTGGAGCAATGGGTAAGGCAGTGCATAGGACTTCATATACATTCATGTCCGGTCGCTCAATTGAGCTTGGGGTTCCACAGAAATTAGGCCTTGAAAAAATTGCCCTTCCCGTGAAGAATTGTAGAAACATCAGCAAGAAGGACATGATGTGGAACGACGAAACACCCAAGATTGACATAGACCCAGAAACTTATGAGGTAAAACTGGACGGCAAAATAGCTACGGTAGACCCTGCAAATGAGCTAGCACTCGCACAAAGGTACTTTATGGCATAACGATCAGACTCCAAACTCATGCAGGCTTGTTTATAGCCTGCCCGCGCACCTTCATTTTTCTTTTCTTTTTCTTTGTTAAAATATCTATATCTTTATCTGCCTCTCTTCTGCTCTTCTATCCATGTCGACAAACCCTAATTTTGGAGTATGGCGGCCTATGGCAGAAAATGTCGAATTCAATGCGCTAGAGTCCAATTCTAATGCGGTAATGGCCGTTGCCGACACAGTCCGGACTACCCTTGGACCAAAGGGGCTTGACAAGCTGCTTATAGATCAGGCAATGAACCGGCACGTGTCAAATGATGGCGTTACAATACTGCTTTCACTTAAAGCCATTCACCCAGTCGCAAGGATGATCGTAGAGATAGCTGAACGGCAGGAACAACTAGTCGGTGATGGAACGACTACTGCAGTAGTAATGTCTGCAGAGATGATAAAGGAGGGCAAACGCTTGGTAAAGGAGCTAGGTGTTCACCCCACCAAGGTCGCAGAGGGAATCGAAAATGGGGTAAGACTTGCATGCCAGCTTCTAGAGAAGGAAGCAAGGCACATTTCAACCAATGATATTGAGCTTGAACAAGTCATTAGAACTTCCCTTGCATCCAAGCTCGATGGCGAAAGACTTGCAAGCCTCGTCATTTCAGCACTCAGAAAGGTTGGAGAGAATGCGAGGTACAATGGCGAGTATGATTTTAACAAATCAATAATGGTAATACGCAAGACGAGCATAGAGGATCAGGTTGTCCATGGTATAATACTTGAAAGAAATAGGATGGATCCAGAGCTTCCGCTTGCGGTAAAGGATGCTAGAATCTTGATTGCAAAGCTTGATCTTAAGCCCGTAAAGGAGTCCTGGATAAAGGAGAACAACAAGTATCAGGAAATCCTGCTGATGGAAAATGACCGGATTGCAAAATCAAAAGAAATAGTTGATGCCATGCTGGCTACTGGCGCAAATACGATTCTTATTGCTTCACCTGAAGTTGACCAAGCGGTAGAGGATATCTTAGTTGCGAGAAGAGTGTTTGCTGCGAGGATATCGACTGAAGAGATCGAGCACCTATCTCGCTACACCGGTGCTAAACCAGTACGTGTTGTAGAGGACCTCAAAAGATCGGACATAATAGGTAATGCAGAACATGTTTGGGAAGATGACGATAATGACATAATCTATATCGAGGGCGGCAGAGGCAAAAACATGGTTACTCTGATGGTTTCTGGAACTACAAAAGAGACTTCACTTGAACGGTGGAGAGCAGCAATTGATGGTGTTAATGCTGCTGAAGCAGCTCTAAACCAAGGTGTTGTACCAGGGGGAGGGGCTGCTGAATTACATATAATAGATAAGGTGAAGGGTCTTCGTCTCAAGGGCTTAGAGCAGGTAGGCCTTGAGGTAGTAGCTTCTGCACTTGAAAGCATTATGCGGCAAATACTAGCCAATGCTGGTTTTAATGGTCTAGAAAAGGTAATGGCAGCAAAGGCATCTCCTCCAGCATATGGCATAGATATCAATACCGGCGAGGCTATCGACATGTGGAAGATGGGCATTATAGACCCATTAATGGTCAAGACAATGGCGCTGAAAGCGTCTGGTGAAATCGCCAAATCCGTTCTCAGGATCGACAGAAATCTTGCAGCAGAAGATCTCAGCCAACAGGCCCTATCCGAGACAAAAAGGTGACCTAGATTAATGATTAGACATTGTGTGGAAGAGTCCAATGTGGATAGTGATATGAATGTAGTAGATTCAACTAGGATAAGACATGTAACAGTTGCCGGTGGAAAGATAGCACTGATCTCTGGGTTAATAGATCTAGCATCACACCTAAACCTTGATTTTCCTGATCATAGAGCTACAATCTGTATCATTGCAGAAAGGTTTGAAGTTGGGGCTAAAGTAAAGATGGACAGTGATGGGCTTCTCTTTGCTACTGTTTCTCGGTCTTCATACGGACATTATGGACATTTTGACTATACACAAAGGCTGGTAGATATGATAAAAGCAATTAAGACAAACCAAGGTAAAAAACGACAAAAACAAACAAGTAAGCAAACGACAAATAAAAGAAGAAGCTATAAGATCAAAAGAAGAAGAAAAAGAATAGAGTTAGGAGAAGGCAAAAATTGATTACAATCAGTTCAACGGTTGGAAACATATATCGTGACGAAAATCTAAGAAAACGATACGAAGAGATGTCATCTCGATCCTTATCTGAATCCATAAGGGTAAACAGAATAGAAGCCCAACGTGTAAGAATGCGCAAGACATCAAATAAAGGGACGGATATCGCACTGACGATGACACCGGGCACAAAACTGAGGCATGGAGATGTCCTTCTGGTTGCAAATGACAAGATGATAACCATTGAGCTTGAACCAGAGAATCTCGCAGTGATACAAGTCAAGGACAACAACAATGTCCATGAACATGGTGCTATTCAAGTGCCAGTCACAGTTGGGCACGCAATAGGGAATCTACATAGACCAATTAAGCTTGAGGGAAACAAGATCTATTTTCCAATACAAACAGATTCAGAAATTGACATGTTCAAAAAGATCTTTGGCCATCTATCAGATCATTTGGAGATAAGCAGTACCAAGGGGGTCTTTGAGCCAGAAGAAGAGATGGATGTACATGAGCACTAGTGGTGGTGATGATGCTATCATGGATATGGCTGACTTGAGTATGATGCAACTGTCGGACTCTTTTTTCCCAACAGGTATGTATTCTATGTCCAATGGTCTTGAAGCCATCTTTTATAGTGGGAAGAAAAAAATGAATGCTGAAGAGCTGCGAGAACTTGTCAAGACTTACATTGAATACCAAATAGGTCCTGCAGATTGCACTGCGCTTGGAAACGCCTACAGACATGCTGCGAGATCCAACCTTCCAAAGTTACTTGAAGTGGATAAAGTGATATTCTCAATGAAGCTTGTACAGGAGATTAGAGATGCATCCATTAGATCTGGCACGCAGCTCGTGCGCTGTATAAGATCGTTTTCTGACAACAAGATGCTTGTCCAATATGAAGGTGCAATAAGAGAGGGTCAAGCTTTTGGACCATATCCTGTGGCATTGGCAGTTGCAGCCAATGCGTTTCTGATTCCCAAAGAAAAAGCTGCCCTTGTGATGCTCTACTCGTTTTCTGTAAGCATAGTTGGTGCTGCTCTGCGGCTTGGAATGCTGCAGCATTTTGATGGCCAGAAGGTAATCGATGAGCTCAAGCCCACTATAGTCAAGGTGATTAAGGCAAATATCAATAGGCCTCTTGAAGGTATCTGGCAATTTGCCCCATCAATCGACATAACACAAATATCTCATGAGAGGATGAATTCTAGAATGTTTATTACATGATATATGCGGCTTTACACACTTTTATATTACGATCACAACAAAACGAACCTGATGACTGCAAAGAGAATTCCAAGGCTAGGGATTGGAGGCCCGGTAGGCTCAGGCAAAACTATGTTGATTGAAAAGATTGTGCCGCTTCTAGCTGCCAAAGGTTACAAGGCAGGAATTATTTCAAATGATGTCGTTTCAAGGGAAGACGCAGATAGGATGCGGCAAAATTTGGCAACACAACAAGGCATACTTTCAGAAGAGTTAGTCATAGGTCTCGCAACAGGTGGCTGTCCTCACACCGCCGTCCGTGAAGACCCCTCAATGAATTTATCTGTCATTGAAGAAATGGAATCAAAATATAACTATCTTGATCTGATAATTATTGAAAGTGGCGGTGATAATATTACCACCACCTTTAGTCCAGCACTGGCAGACTACTTTATTTACATAATCGACGTCTCTGGAGGAGACAAGTACCCTCGCAAAAGGGGTTTGGGAATAGAGACCTGTGACCTTTTGGTGATAAATAAGATAGATGTCGCCCCTCAGGTTGGTGCAGACCTTTCAATTATGGAAAGAGACGCAAAAGCAGTTAGAGGCGATAAGCCATATGTCTTTGTAAACTCAAAGACAGGTCAAGGAATAGCTCAAGTGACCGAGCACATCATTAGAGATATACTGTTTGAATCTCCACCAAAAACTGTTGCCAAGACCTGAAAAGGCATGGAATCAGCAGCTGAGCTCAAGCATTACACTCCAGAAGAAGTTCCCCCAGAGGTGCTTGCATACGGCTCGGACTTGGCACAGCTTGGCGTGGGTAAGGCAGGCAAGCTTGGGGCCCTTGTTCTAAGGCTTGAGCAGGACAAAAGTAGTGGCAAGACTTCTGTAAAAGAGCAGTACTCCCGTGTACCACTTTATACCCAGCGCGCCCTTTATCTTGAACAGGCGCTGTCAAACATGGCGTATATGTATATCATCTCGCCCTCGGGTGGGATATTGCAAGGCGACCGATATAGAATCGACATAACTCTTCGAAACCACGCATTTGCACACATCACAACTCAGGGAGCTACGAGGATATACAGAATGGAAAGGAATTATGCCACACAGATAGTCAACATAGATGTCGGCGAAGATTGTTATTTTGAGTTTATTCCTGATCAAGTCATTCCTTACCGAGACTCCCGATTCTACCAGGAAGCCAACCTGAGTGTTCATGATAGCGCGACGCTGCTATACTCTGAGATGATAACACCAGGTAGGGTTGCAAGCGGGGAACATTTTGATTATGATATATGCTATATGAAGGCTCTTGCAAAGGACCATAACGGGAGTCTCAAGTTCACAGATGTGGCAATGCTGGAACCCAAAAAACGAGATATGAAGGTGTTTGGAGTGCTATCAAATCATGACGTCGTAGCAAACATGTACATTATTACAAAGAACAAGAAACTGCACGAGATCAATATCGGCGTAAATGAGGCTCTGAAGGCAGTACCAAACTTATATGCTGGAGCATCTATTCTGCCAAGCAATTGTGGTGTGGGTATAAGGATGCTTGGAAATACTGCAAGCGATCTGAGATTTGTTATTTATGAAATCATAAAAGTCGTTAGAAAGATCGTATTAGATGCTCCTTTCAGCGGGATTAGAAAAGGATAGTGCGGTCGCGGTAAAATTATAACCACGTTCGAGTAACTAAATATCTTCTCTGTTATTACTTCCTGCCCGTTATCCAAAACTCTGTGATTTTTACTCTGTGTTTTTTCTCTTCTTGATGTTCACTTGCATGCCATCTAGTATCGAAAACACAATCGCAATCTTCGCACCACGCTGTAACACTTTTGCGATGTTTGTCAAAGGCGTTCATATCTTAAGAACTACCATATTATTAATCAAGCTTAGCCGTAATAAACATTATCTATGATATTAATTGTATATCAGCGAACAACAATCACAGCAAGAATGGGTTGATCAGTAAAAGAAGATGATTGCTTTAGAAAATCGACCAATTTCAAATAGCAATCAGGACCCTCAAATGTTTTACTTGTAAGCACACCTTCTAACATCGAAGCATTCACGGTGATTGAATCTGATCTTAGTAGCAATTGAATATTTGATTCTTTCATTAGCGATTGCTTGTACCTTGGCAATGAGAGCTATTAATTATTTGGAGAGATAGAGATCTTTTACACTACTTTTTTCGACAGCCCCTCAAATAATCTCGCTGCAGGTTCTGCAACATATCATAATCTCGGAGTTGAATGGAGCAATGAAAATATGCTTCTTCTTCTTCTTCTTAGGCTTGCTTCATCTGCCCATGATATAGGCCTAAGATTTTTTGTATGTAATTACCGTAAATTTTTCTTTTCAAATCTTACTTGTACCATGGACACAGATAAATACCCAAGAAAAGTGTCATTGTGCTTTGGGATTCAAGTGTGTATTCACCAGCATTATTTGCGAAGTCTAGGCTTTTTGCAAGCGAAAAGTATGCGATTCTAGTTGTCTTTGTTCTGTGCATCGCATTAAGAGCGGCACCAGAACTGGTCGCATATCCGTACCCAATAGGATACGATGTCGTAAATTATTACATCCCAAATGTGACAAACTTTGAGGATAAGTGGGATACCATATCCAAGCAATATCCATTGTATGTGACCTTTCTTTATATTCTAAGCATTATTACTGGATTGAGTGCACACTCTGTAGTTGTAGCAGTAATTATCATTATGACTGGAATTTTTGGTATCTCGCTATTTTATCTTGGAAGGACTGTACTAAAACTTGGAATAAGCCAGAGTGCCTTTATAGCTATTTTTGCAGTTTTGCAGCTGGCGGTCCTTAGAAGTATTTGGGATCTACATAGAGATATCTTTGCATTGACGATAATGATGTTTGTCTTTTCTTTGATTAGCAGAAGGGGTACAGGATGGAAGCCTCTTGTATTAATTTTGGTATTGACCACCTTAACCGTGGCTACAGATAGAATGGTGGGTGCGCTCTTCAGTGTATCTGTAGCAATCTATGCAATTCTGACAAAGCGCAAGGATGTAGCTCTGACGGCTATTCTTGCTATGGGGCTGTTTTATGCTTTCACAGTACCTACCCAGAGCATACCTGACACCCAAACAATAATTACCACGGAAATTCCTCAGAATAATAATAATAACAATGTCGTAAACGAATTTTACAACCCTGCTGACCTGCTCACCTCTTTCACTGTGCTAAACGGTTTGCTTGTTGCAGCGGCAGCAGTCGGCTTTTTGAAAATGAAGAATAGTATACTGAAAATCCCTCTGCTTGTATGCCTTGTAGGATCATTTTCGTGGCTCGCGTTCCCTGAAAATAGATATCTTCTTGCAGATAGGTGGATAATACTTGCAGGTATTTTTATGTCAGTCTTTGCCGGCTACGGTATCCTCCACCTAGTCAGAAACTTAAGGGAGCGATTTACAATAGCAGGTTTCATTCTTGGAGCCTTTGCCGTCCTAGGGTTAGCTTATGCAACGTTTCCGCATGATACTGCTTCTGCAGTATATGGTATTGTTGGAGTACATGCTAAGAACCTCCCACCTGTCACAATGCAGTTCAATTCAATTGATGTTGAGCATAACGACGATTTGCTATCTGCTATTGCATGGATAAACAAAAACACTGAACAAGACGCTCTTATTGTGGGAGAAAGTCATTGGCGAGGTTTTATGGAATTATATCTAGAGGATGAGAGGATATATCATTTTTCTGAAAACCCTCAAGGCTTTGCTGAGGCTCTGAGCATGGCTGGTCATCGAGTCTATTTGATAGAATTTGATAGCAGCAAGTCTCCTACCAAGTTTGTTGTTAAAGACATTGGCAATAGATAGAAAAGAAGGAGGCAAAGGGATTAATGGGAATAGGAGAATTTTGATATTATTAGGTATTGTAACAACATCTTGTGGCTAATAGTAAATAACAGAAATTGTGCTGTTCGCCCGTCCTAGTGAATAATCAAACGCGCTATCTCGATATATATGATTCACCATATCCTGCCATAAATCTAAGAACCACTGATAATTGGCAGTACCTTAAAAAAGGGCAAGGTATACCCAATACCCAGAGTTCTAATGTTGGAAGGTACTAGGCCACTGTTCCGGGCCGGCTCTATTGAGTTTCAGACCAGACACCTGTTGGTAATCGCTGTTATAGCTCTAGCGTTTAGTTGTGCTCTTATCATGAGATTTTACCCGATAAAGTATGGCTATTATCTCAATGAATTCGATCCTTATTTTGATTATAGGGCGACCAAGTTCATCGTCGATAACGGACTGGGTGCGTACTGGCAATGGCACGATACAATGTCATGGTACCCTGAAGGAAGAGATGTCCCCGGAACATCGCAAGCTGTCCTCCACATAACGGCAGCATACTTGTATCAAGTGTTTGGAACAGGCATGTCCCTCATGGACTTTACGATCGCCTTTCCTGCAGTTATGGGCGCGCTAACGTCCATTGCGGTATTTGCTCTTGTGAGGGTGCTTGGAGGAACGACTGCTGGGATGTTTGCTGCGCTATTTTGGGCATTTAGCCCTGCAATTATCCAGAGAGGCAATCTTGGATGGTTCAAATCAGAGCCATTAGGCCTGTTCTTTGGGATAACTGCTATCTATCTTTTCATATCTGCAATTAAGCATAAGGATGCCAAGTATGCTATACTAAAGGCAATAGCAGGAGGATTGATACTCGGTCTTGCTAACGGTTCCTGGGGGGGCATACAATACTTTAGCATTCCTATATCGCTATTCTTTATAGCACTTCCCTTCTTTAGAAGAGATTTAACCATACCTATGTACGTCGCAATTGCATTCACCGCACTCACTCTAATTAGCGCTGCAGCATTTCCTCGACCTGGAATATCATTTATCCTAGGCCTGCCCGGCCTGGCAATGATGGCGGGCACTGCCTTTTTGGTAATAGCCTCTTTCGTTAGGAAGTTCAGTAGACCTATGGTTCAGACAAGAAATGTGGCCTTTTTGCTTATCGCATTTGTCGCAGTGGGCATCGCATTTGTCGCAGCCGGGCCCTACGTCTCTCCTAGCTTTAGATATCTCAACGCCATCAACCCATTCATAGGTTCCGTAGATCCGCTTGTGGAATCAGTTGCAGAGCACTTTACACCTACCGTTGCTGACTACTTTACTGACTTTTCTGTGCTCTTGATGTTTGCAGGGCTTGGTGGATGGCTTGCATTCCGACGTAGGAACGATACTGCGATATTTGCCCTATTGATCGGCATAACAGGGGTGTACGTTAGCGCCACTTTTGCAAGACTGCTGGTATTTGCATCCGTTGGAATAATCGTCCTTGCAGGAATTGGATTATACGAAGTGACACGTAGTATCATGGCTTACAGAGAGGCGACTGCAACCCCCACTGCAGTAGGGCCAAGACCGACCGCAGCCACAAGAGAACAAAGGAGAAAAATGGAATTTGCAAGTAAGCGACATTATACATCTGGGCAAGTAGTAAAGATAAGTTACATTATCGTCATGATAATGATGCTTACTATTCCGATGTTCTATCCTTCTAATGCCAATTGGGTAAGCTCTGCAGATATTCCAGCCGCAATCGCAAATGGCGGAACCGGATTCCGGCTTCAAACTGAGGATTGGACACATGCCATGGACTGGATTTCAAAGAATACTGAACCAGGTGCAGTGATCGCATCTTGGTGGGACTACGGCTATTGGATTACTACTCTTGGAAATAGAACAACCCTGGCAGACAATGCAACCCTCAATCATACACGTATCCAATCGATAGCAAAGATGTTTATGTCCGATGAACAGACAGGAATGAGGATAGCACAAGACCTGCAAGCTGACTATATTATGGTGTACGTTGTTGGACAAGTACGATTCTTCGGCCAACTCAATGCTACAGGATCTAATGCAACTAATGAAGCTGATAGAATTGCAGTATATACATTAGGCCAAGGTGGAGATGAAAGCAAAAAGCAGTGGTTCATGAGAATTGGAGGTTTTGATGAGACAAACTACGTTGAGGAGGATGGGTTTACTCCCAAACCTGAATTCTGGAATAATACACTCATTGGCAAGATGTTCCCAATGGAGCCTCTATACTATGCGAGATTTGGTCCTCAGGGCCCAACAGAAATACAGGAGACATGGCAGCCAGGACTTGTCGGACTTTATGCACAAAATGTAAAGTATCCAGCAGGCGGCGGAAACAATCAGCCGTTAGAGCTTGTCTATGCTTCTCCAAGCTTTGAGAACCAAGAAGGCATTATGTTTGGAATACTCATTTACAAGGTAAATCATGATTATATTCCAAGTTAGAGTAAAAGAGAGAAGGACTAAGAGGAGAAAAACAAGCATGCGTTTTGCAGGAGCAGAAACCAACCAAAACATTCTGACGTAATATATTATGTGTGAATGTGGATTCTAGACTTCCAGGTGCAGGTGATAAAATATCACATCTGGAGAACTAGCGAGACTGGCTGGTAAAATTTTTGCCGAGAAGCAACGTCTTCAAAGCAGGTTACGAGATTTATGATTATTGTTCAGCATGATGTACCTTAAGACAATTAGCACTAAAGTAAAAAAGAAAAAAGAACTACAGAAAAAGTTGAAGTATATGTGTTTTGTGTTTTGTGTTTGTATTTTCCTTATTTACATATCCATTCCGCCCATTCCGCCCATTCCGCCCATTCCGCCCATTCCGCCCATTCCGCCACCAGGTGGACCAGCGCCCTCTTTAGACTTTGATGCAGCAATTACGTCATCTATCCTCAGGATCATAGATGAGGCCTCCGTAGCTGCATTAATCACCTGTTCTTTTACTTTCAGTGGTTCATAAACATCTTTAGCAGCCATGTCCGTGACTTTGCCATTTATGACATCGACTCCATACTTTGGCTTCGCTACTGATGCTTTGGCTCTTAACTGTGTTTGAGTATCGAGAGGATCCATTCCTGCATTTTCTGCGAGAGCAATTGCAATTTCTTCCACACTATCCGCAAACCTTTCTACAGCTAGCTGAGACCTTCCTGTAAGAGAAGCTGACCATTCTCTGACCTTTTGAGATATGTAAACTTCTGGAGCCCCAGCACCTACCGTTATGTACGGGTATTCTACAACGTCTTTAACAGCCATTATAGCATCATGCACTGATCTCTCAGCCTCGTCAACAACACGTTGGGATCCTCCTCTAACTAGGATAGACACAGCTTTGGGATTCTTACACCCTTCAACAAAAACCCATTTGTCAGTCTCTACTTTACGCTCTTCAACTAGCTTGGCATAGCCAAGGTCAGAAGCTGAAAGCTCGTCCAAATTAGATAGCACTCTGCCTTCAGTTGCCTTCGCAAGATTATTCATGTCGCTTTCCTTTACTCTTCTTACCGCCAGTATGCCCTCCTTTGCAAGATAGTGCTGAGCCAAATCATCAATTCCCTTCTGACATAGAAGTACATTTGCGCCTGAAGCAGTTATTTTATCCACCATTGATTTGAGCATGCGGTTCTCTTCTTCCAAGAACATCTGCATCTGATGTGGGTCAGAGATGCGGATCTCTGCGCTCATCTCTGTCTTTTCGATTTCTAATGCAGCGTTGAGTAACGCTATCCTTGCATCCTCAATTCGCTTGGGCATGGCTCCATGTACAACTTCCTTGTCAAGTACAATACCTTCAATCAGTTTAGTATCCTCTATAGATCCTCCTGCCTTCTTCTCGACCTTTATGCTATCAACGTCGACTTTGAGGCTATTATTATCCCTGGCTCTTTCTGCTATCGAAATGACTGCATCTACTACTATCTTTGACAGAGGCTCTGAGTTAGCGGAAACAAGCTTCGAGGCCATGCTTGTACGCGCTATCTTGCCAAGTATTTGCCTGTCTGACGGATCAACCTTTGTTGATCCATTTCTTAGCATCTCAATGGCTTTTTCAGATGCCATTCTATAACCGTCTACTATGACAGTAGGATGAACGTCCTTTGCTATCAGTTCTTCAGCCTTGGACAAGAGTGAACCTGCAAGAACAACTGTTGAGGTTGTACCATCTCCTACTTCATTGTCTGTAGCCTTGCTAATCTCTACCATCATCTTGGCTGCTGGATGCTGAACGTCTATTTCTTTGAGAATTGTAGCACCATCATTTGTTATTGTTACATCGCCAAGGTTATTCACAAGCATCTTGTCCATCCCTCTTGGACCAAGGCTTGAGCGTACAATTTCTGCAATTGTCTTTGCTGCTGTTATGTTATTTCTCTGTGCTTGGTTGCCCTTTGTTTCCGTACTGCCCTCTTTCAAAAGAACGATAGGCATAGGTTGTTGTTGTATTGACATAGATCATATCTCACCTTTAGTTGGTACCCAAAGATGATCTTTTAAGCGTAATTTAAGATATTCTACTGAAATCGTCATGAGATGCGGGCGGTGGCTGTCTATGTATCTCGTTCCTATCTGTTGTCTAGAGATTTAGTTAGTATCCCGAATAAGTTGATAGTCGAATGCTAAATTGGCCTTTTGTCCACCCATTGAGGAGGAAATAAGGACAAACCGTACAGAGACCACTCGAACCTAGCTCCAGTCATTTACCGGTTATAAAAACGCAGCTCTCAAGAAAGCTCAATCACCGTCTTGGCTAGGTTTGCTGTGATTTCCTTCATCAACCTGTCTCCTTTTGAAGCGCTCGCCTTAGTTGGGTCTCCCCAAACTCCGTTTCCAGTGATCTTGGGAAAAGACCCTGGTACATTAGTGAGGCTTCTATAAGCCGCCCTTGATTTGGATAGATTTCTAGTATTTGGCATGGCTCGGTCCATACGCACAAGTTCAGGTGCAATTGCCAATACAAGCGACGTTTCAACCTCGCCCGCATGGTCAAAGTCTTGTGTCATCATTTGCCAATAGTTCATGGTATGAATTTTAATATGTCTAGCAGGTACCTTGTTCTGTACCTCCTGCGGAATATACTGGAGTGCCCCCGTATTACCGTGATGACCATTGAGAATGATTATTTCTCTTATGCTGTTCTCAGCAAGTGAAACGCACGCATCACACAACATAGAAGATAATGTCGAATTGTGAAGCGATACATTGAACATTGGTTTATGCTCAAATGAAACACCATATGAAATCACAGGCAAGACAAATGCGCCAATCTTTGCTGCCAAAATCCTCGCAATGTATTCTGCAATTAGTGAATCAGTCGATACCGGGAGATGTGCACCATGCTGTTCAAGAGAGCCAACAGGTATTATAGCTCGCTTGATTTTTTTTAGAGTGATTCTAAAATCATAATCAGTCATATCAAATACCTGCGCTGACAACATTATGCGATAAGCGGCCTTCTGCCCATTAACTACCTTTGGTTTTTTTAGGCTGATCAAGTATTCTATCTATCTTCTTTGACATAGACCTTCCCCCAGTACACTTCGATTTTGTTTTCTAAGTACAGTCTAACTCCATCAAGGAGGGTAGCCGCTTCAAGCTCTTGACCTTTTTTCTTAATTGTGTCAAGTGTATCTGAGGTCGATACCTTGAATGATTCTTGGTAAATTATTGGACCTTGGTCAAGATCCTCAGTTACAAAGTGCGCTGTGCAGCCTATTATCTTGGCCCCGCGCTCATATGCTTGAACATATGCATATGCCCCTGGAAAGGCGGGGAGAAGGGATGGATGTATATTAATTATTCTGTTTGGATAACGCCAAACAAAGTTTGGAGTCAGTATTCGCATATACCTTGCAAGGACTATCAGATCTATATTGTACTGCTCGATTAGTTGCAGGATCTTATTTTCAGCCTTTAGTTGTTCTCGATGAACTACCGCATAAAACGGTATTCCTGCATCATCTGCGATTGACTTGAGCGTGGCATCGCTTCCAATGATTACTGGTATATTAGCTCTTATTCGACCACTTTTCTTAGCTTGCAGAAGCCGGACAAGGCAATTAGGTTCTTTGCTTACAAAGATCGCAACATTTTGAAGTCGATTAGGCTCTTGGTAATGAACCTTTATTTCCATTGATAGCTTTTTGGCAAGTTGCTTTAGCCCGAAGTCGATCTCCTTTCTGCTGATTTCTTCTGCAAATGTTGCTTCAAACTGCATACCGAAGAGACCGCGGAGCACGTTTTGGTTTATCTTTTCAATATTGCCACCGCTTTTGAAGATAAAGTTGGTAATGTCAGCTACGACACCTTTCCGATCCGGTCCTACTACTGTGACTTCAATCAGAGTTTTGCCCTTGGAGGTTGGCATGAGAATTCATAGCATTTCTAACACATAAATAAAAACATTAACTGGGATCTCACCAATGCTTAAATATCAGGATTGAGAATTGAAATCGTTGGATTACAACGTAAATGATGACTATAATCTTTGAGGAAGTAATAAAGTTGTGCTTCTATGATATTTCTCTAACCCTCTGAGGCATATGGCGTATATGAAGGCACAGCCTAAACAACAAAAAATATCATCTACAAAACAAAGAAAAAACTACGATTACAACAAACCAATAGGGAAGTGCATCATTTGTTACACCATATCAGGTTGGCATTGCTATGACTGCGATAACGACTTTTGCCAGATACATTTTGAAGATCATAAAGAGAAGAAGTTATGTAGTACACGATGACACAAATCTCGTTTTTCAAATATTATTGAGATGGCGCGCAGTAAGCCAAGCTCGCAAATGAAGGAATGTGTGTCACATAGCGCTTGGTTATTCGAGGTCTTGAGATAATGAAGAAAGAATTATAGAATCGTGCACGTCCCTAGAAAAATACGTTCCATGTTGGACTTGTCACAGACCTGATCACTTTTTGCAAGCGGAGACTAATAAAGCTCAATCTATCGCAGTCCTCTGAAAAGAGTGAGAGACAAGATTATTGTTTCTTACAGCCAAAGAACTGTTGTCCAGTGGAACAATAGTTAGCCGGAAGACACATAATCAAAATGCATTACCTTGCCTGCGAAGTGATCAGGGAGAGGCTCATAACGGCTAGTCAGAAAACTAGTGGTAGATCAAAGAGAAAGAGCAGAAGTCAACTCGTAATGCTTGCCTGCTAAGGAAGAAATTCTGAAGGCTATTGCGTTTTACCTAAAAGCCTTGAGTAAGAGATAAGTAGGAAGATATCTCTCGCACTAACCGAAGTGAGTAAACCTAATCAACATCAGAAGCAGAACGCTTGCAACCTTTTCGAGCAAGTCGCTGAGAATATTTCGAGGACCTTAACAAAGGAATGGGATGAGTGCATAAAAAAGGGAACCCGCTGGGTTGCCCTACGTATGTGTTTATCATGCGGTCAAGTTAGTTGCTGTGATTCATCTCTTGGCAAACATGCTACACAGCATTTTATTGAAACAGATCATCATCCTGTAATGATAGCATTGCCTAACAAGGCATGGAGATGGTGCCACATTCACAAAACGTATCGATAAGGAAGAGATTTCAAAAAATGACGCTTCAGCAAAATAAAGAGGTTGAAGAATTTGCTAATGATGTAGCGACATGTCTAACAAGTGAAAACAAACGCCTTAATCCCAAGTATTTGTACGACCATATGGGCTCAAAACTATTTGAGCAGATATGCCTTCAGCCAGAGTATTACCTTACTAGGACAGAGGCATCTTTACTTAAGAGGCATGCACCAGCCATCACAAATTTGGTAGGAAGTAACATCAGGATAATAGAGCTTGGAAGTGGAAGCAGTTCCAAAACAGCTATTTTGCTCAGGTACTTATCCTCACAGAAAAAGAGGATATACTATTTTCCCATCGATATATCTGCTAGTATATTAATTGAGAGCACTAGGACGTTGAAATCACAATTTCCAAAGGCTACTATCATTGCTATTAGATCGGATTACAACACTGGTATTGATAGGGCCACTGCTAGATGTACGGCTACTGATGGCGAGGAAGAGGAGAAAAACAATAATGGCAGTCCGTATACAAAGCTGATACTCTTTTTAGGATCAAGCATTGGCAACTTTGAACCTATGGCAGCAAGAAGCTTCCTTCAGTCAATAAGACAAAGGCTCCATACAAATGATTTCTTGCTGGTTGGCTCTGACCTGCAAAAAGATGAGTTTGTGTTAAATGCAGCTTATAATGACAAGGCTGGCGTTACTGCCAAATTCAATTTAAACTTGCTTGCACGGATAAATAGAGAGCTTGGTGGAAACTTTGAGCTTGGAAAATTCAAGCATTATGCATTCTACAACCGTGAGCAACATAGAATAGAAATGCATATTGTTTCAAATACCGACCAACAGGTGTACGTAGAGGCATTGTGCAAAAATTTTTCTTTTAGAAAAGGTGATAGCATTCATACAGAAAATTCATACAAGTACAGTTTGAGTCAAATATCTGCGCTTGCTAAGGATTCAGGTTTTAGGATAGAGAAGGAGTTTACAGACGAGAAAAGATGGTTCAATGTGGCCCTCCTTTCGCCGTCTTAAACACTGTCTTTGGCGCAACGGAAACCAGCAAACAGAATCCTTTCATGTGGCTTGAAATAATTTCTATAGCTGTTGTGAATTTGTGCAGTAGGTGTTGCAAAGCAGCCTCCCCGTAGCACTTTTTGGTTTATTGTCCACTTGTCAGTGTATTCAGAGAATTTTGACTTAAACCCCGGGTATAATACATATTCCGACGACGTCCACTCCCAAACATCGCCCATCATCTGATGGCAGCCATAATAGCTCTTGCCATTAGAATAAGAACCGACCTTGGATGGACCCCATAAATACGACTCTAGGAGGTTAGCATGTTTTGGCGTTGGTCTCTGATCACCCCAAGGGTATATTGTCTTTCTCTGCAATTCTTCATCCCAGGCAGCCGCTTTTTCCCATTCTGCTTCGGTCGGAAGCCTTTTACCCGCCCAACGTGCATATGCATCTGCTTCGTAGTAACTTACATTTACTACTGGCTGGTCTGGGTCAATCTCGTTCAGACCCCGAAAATCTTTCTTTTTCCAGGTAACGTTTCCTCCTCTCCCTTCTTCTTGCACCCAGTAGAGCGGTGCATTCCATTTTTCTTCTTTTACCAATTCCCACCCATCGGCCAACCAATATCTGTAATCTTCATATCCTCTCTCCTCTATGAACTCCATATATTCGCCGTTGGTCACAGGAACCACGTCCATTTCGAAGGGTTGCAAGTATACTTTGTGCTCTGGAAGCTCATTATCATAGCAAAAACCTCTCCCATTGTATCCAAGCTCAAAAATTCCTCCAGGAATATCAACCATCTTTGAAGATGATCTTGTTGTTATTTCTGATGCACTTGGAGGCTCACTGATGATTAGTGGTTGGTAATTATCAGATGGATCGGGGAAGCGCTCAAATAAATGCTGAAAATCATATATCATTAGCTCTTGATGCTGCATCTCGTGCTGTATTCCAAGCATGAAGTCGTACTGTAACTCATTACTTATTGCGTTGGCATGGTCAGAAGACGGTGTCGTTGTTGTGGTGGTTGTTGCTGTTGACGACCTTTTCTCTTTCAGAAAGTTAGTTACTTTCTTGTCTATAAACGACCTGTAATCTAGAGCCTGTTTTACCGTAGGTCGTGGGAACTTACCTCTATCTTGCTTGGGCAAAATCTTGCCAAATTGCTGGTAATAAGAATTAAGATATTCTAGATTGAAACCACTATGATTATTATTACCATTGTTGTCTGATTCCAGCTTAGCTCCGTGCTTTTCTAATACCTTTTGAAAGAACCATGTAACATGTGCAATGTGCCAATTGGGAGGACTACCGAAAGGGTCAGATTGCGTGACGGCATCTTCTATTCTCAGCGGTTTGAAAAGCTGCATAGTTTTTTTCCTAACTTGCAAAAATTCAGATAACAAGAGATCAGCAGATTCTTGATACTGTAGAGTTGACATGAAATACAAAAAAGATTTCGGTCCTTATAAGCTGTCTCTTTTGAAATTTACTCCCTCTGACACTTGAGGACAGGTAGGTAGCAATAGTGCGGGGGGTGGGATTTGAACCCACGGACCCCTAAGGGACGGGATAACCCATTAATGAGATCTTAAGTCCCGCGTCTCCAATTTTGTTAGCCTATTTGGCCGGGCTCTACAACCCCCGCAGGCTTGCTTGCATTAACAGTAATGCATAATTAAATCTTGATCTTAAGAATCTCTCCCAATAATTATTATAGGGTATGTTGATTCGATTCTCCGTTTAGCTGCCTTGGTAGCTCAGCCTGGTAGAGCGTTACCTTGGTAAGGATATCTCAGGGGACGGAGAAAGAGAATCTTACAAAAAGGTAGAGGGCACGGGTTCAATTCCCGTCCAAGGCTATTTTTCATATAATTATAACTATCAGGCTGAGCTACCAAGGCAGCTAAACGGAGAATCGATAGACTGGCTAGACTTCAAACAGTACTTGCTCAAGACCTGCAGGCCAAAAACAGTCAAGACCCAATTATGTTATGCTAGGAAATATGCTTCTGTTCTAGAAGATAGATCTTCAAGTATACTTGCACATCTCATACAACTCCCACCACAAACAAGACTTACGGTTATGAAAGCAGTCACTGCTCTATCCAAATACTTGGGTTGTTATGAGCAGTGGAAAACGATATGTAAGCAGTATAATTTGAAGTGGACAACTGGTAACGAATCCATAGCAGCGATGCAGAGATTCTTCAATCCTTCTCTGACTCTAGACTCCGTGGTGTCTAAGGTTAAGGAAATGATCAGGGTGCTACCGTCGAACATGTCCGACGTTATCAGATTTGCTTGCTTGGGTGGGTTAAGACCTGGGGAAGTCTGTGAATCTGTTAGGTTGCTCTGTATACCTAGCAAAGATGTACCAGAACAATACTACAACCCAGAACAGCAATGTCTTGAGCATTTCAGATTCAGTCAGTATAATAGGAGAACTAAAAAGGCCTACATAAGTTACCTAAGCACAGACAACTATCAATGGATCACTAAAATCCAAGGTAAAACCCGCTACCTTGAACGCAATTCGAATGGCATGCATGCATAGGGGGATTCCTTGTAGCTTCCACCTGACTCGAAAGATCTTTGCAAGTTGGTTAT
>Ga0081538_10000618_pt1 | contig 39485 bp, 39 predicted proteins | sample TabmetS5T2R1_FD_71022 | JGI IMG/M metagenome (GOLD analysis project Ga0081538, IMG submission 71022) | Tabebuia heterophylla rhizosphere microbial communities from the University of Puerto Rico - S5T2R1 | ecosystem: Host-associated > Plants > Roots > Rhizosphere ... | reverse complement strand
GTGCCGGCGAGACCTTGAAGAGCAGGAGCGCGAAGCCGATCGCGATGCCGAACGCGAAGAGCAGCTGACCGCGCGAGAGCTCCGTCTGGACGTCCTCCCCGTCCTCACCCTCCTCCTGCGCCGCGTAGTTCGCCGAGATGGCGAGGGCCTTGAACCCGATCGCGAGGGACTCCCCGAGGGCGAAGACGCCGCGGACGACCGGGATGCGCGCCCAGCGGTGCGTGAGCAGGAACGACGAGATCGGCCGGTTGACCTCCGCGATCTCGCCGTCGGGCTTGCGCACGGCGACCGACCAGGCCGACGGGCCGCGCATCATCACGCCTTCCAGGACCGCCTGGCCGCCGATCGGCGCGCTCATGTCGGACGCCCTTACCGCTCGTCGCCGCGCCGGGCGCCGGCCTTCTCCAGGCGGCGCTGGAACCGCTCGACCCGCCCGCCCGTGTCCACGAGCTTCTGCTTGCCGGTGTAGAAGGGATGGCACTCGGAGCAGATCTCGACGTGGAGCTCGGCCTTCGTGGAGCGGGTCTGGAACGTGTTCCCGCAGGAGCACGTGACGGTGGCGAGGACGTATTCGGGATGGATGTCGGTCTTCATGGTCGGCCTAGCGCGGAGCGGGCTTGAGGATACCAGAGGCCGTTTCCCCGGCCACGTTGCCGCCGGAGACGACAACTGCGACGGTCGCGCCTTCGACGTCGGGCACCTTGCCGGCGAGGAGAGCGGCCACGCCGGCCGCCGCGGCCGGCTCGGCGGCGAGCTTTGCCCGCTCGTAGAGAAAGCGGAACCCGTCCTCGATCTCCGCCTCCGTGACGAGGGCCGATTCGATCCCCAGCTCGAGGCCGAGCGCGATCGGGAGCACGCCCGCAAAGGGCGCGTTCAGGCCGTCGGCGACGGAGCTCGGCGTCACCGGAACGGGCGCCCCCGCGCCGAGGCCCTCGTGGAACGCGCGGGAGTTTTCGGGCTCGACGGCGACCACGCGGGCGTCCGGGAGCGCCGCCGCGATTCCCGAGACGAGGCCGCCGCCGCCCACCGGAACGACGACGACGTCCAGCTCGGGCAGGTCCTCGCCGAGCTCGCGCCCGACCGTGCCCTGCCCCGCCAACACGAGCGGGTCGTCGAAGGGGTGGACGAGCACGCGCCCGGTCTCCTCCTGCAGCTCGGCCAGGCGCTCGAAGAGCTCCGTCGGCCCCGCGGCCTCCTGGTCGACCGTGGCTCCGTACCCCAGCGCCGCTGCGCGCTTCAGCTCGCTCGCGCCTTGCCACATGACGACGAGGCAGTCGATTCCCTCGACCGCGCTTCCGTAGGCGAGCGCGCCTGCGTGGTTGCCGGCCGAAGCGGAGATGACGCCGCGGGCGCGCTCGTCCGGGCCGAGCGAAGCGAGCTTCGTGAGCACGCCCCGCGGCTTGAAGCTTCCCGTCTTCTGGAAGAGCTCGGCCTTGAGGAAGGCTCGCCCGCCGAACGAGCGGCCGAGCGTCTCCGACGAGAGGAGCGGCGTCCGGAGCAGGCGTCCGGAGAGGACGGCCGAGGCTGCTTCTACATCTGGGTGTATTCCGGGCCGTCCCCGCCTTCGGGCGGGGTCAAGCGCCCGCCCTTGGCCGTGATCGCCCCGCACTGGACGCAGTTCGAGGCCGTCACCTCGACGTCGACGACGTTCCCGGCCGGGCTCGCTTCGCCCGCGACTTCGTAGACCTGCGCGGGGCACATGTGCGCCCAGGCCTCGGCCAGCTCACGTCGCACCTTCGTGTCCACTCTGATGTGGCTGGGAGCGTCGTCGCGGGTCTTGTTCCCGGAGAGGTAGACGCTCGAGAGCTTGTCGAAGACGAGCTCGCCGTCCGGTATCGGGTAGGCCTTGGCACGATCGCCGACGGTGACGGGCACCTCGGCGTCCCGCTCGAGCTCCATCGTCCCGGGCGGGAGCTTGCCCAGCGTGTTGAGCGAGAGGCCGGCGAGCAGCGCGCCACGATAGAAGCCGTGCTTGAAGGCTGGACGCATGTTGCGGACGCGCTTCAGATCGCTCCAGACGTAGCTCGCCCGCAGCGCCTCGTCGTAGGGCTCGAGCGCACCGGGCGCCCACGATGTCTCCCCCGGGCTGACCGCGTCGAAGGCTGCCTCGGCCGCGAGCAGGCCCGACTTCATCGCGTAGTGGACGCCCTTGAGCGCGGGCACGTTGACGAAGCCGGCCGAGTCTCCGACGATCATCCCGCCGGGAAAGGAGAAGCGGTCGGGCAGCGCCTGGAAGCCGCCCTCGGGAATCGTCTTCGCGCCCCACGCCACCCGAGTGCCGCCGGCGAGGATGCCGCGCACGAACGGGTGGGTCTTCAGCTCTTGGAGCAGGTCGTGGACCGAGAGCGTCGCGTCGGTGTAGTCGAGCCCGACGACCATGCCGATGGCGATCTGGTCGTCGCCCAGCGGATAGATGAAGCTGCCGCCGAACTCGCGATGGCGCTTCCCGGAGCGCAGCGGCCAGCCCATCGTGTGGATGACGCGGTTGAGCGGCTTCGGTACCTCCCAGACCTCCTTCACTCCGAGGGCGTACACCTGCGGACGCGAGGCCAGGGCGAAGCGCTCGGAGGCGACGCCCGCGAGGTGCCCCTGCGTCCCCTCGGCCAGGATCGTCACCCGAGCCCGGATGTCGGAGCCCGGCTCGAACTTCGGCAGCTCCTCGCCCCCCTTGCCGCGGCCCCTGTCGCCGGTCCGAACGCCGACGACGCGGCCGCCGCTCACGAGGAGCGTGCGCGCACTCGTCTCTGGGACGAGCGTGACGCCGACCTCCTCGGCCCTCTCGGCGAGCCAGCGGCCGGCCTCCGAGAGCGAGGCGACGTAGTGGTTGTGGTTCCACATCGTCGGCGGGGCCGGGACGCGCAGATGTCGCTTCGGCGTCAGGAAGTAGACGCCCTCGCGGACGACCGGCGCCCGGAAGGGCATCTCCTCGGTGTGCATGCCGGGGAAGAGCTCGCGAAAGCCTCGCGGGTTGATGACAACACCGGAGAGCAGGTGAGCGCCGGGCGCGCGTGCCTTCTCCACGACCGCCACCGGCACGTCGCCGAGCTGGTCGCGGACGTCCGGGTGCTCCTCGAGCAGCTGCCCTAGCCGGATGGCCGCCGAGAGGCCGGCCGGACCGCCGCCGACCACGAGCACGCCGACGTCGATGCGCTCGTCGGGCGGGTCGGTGGGCTCGGCGACGAAGTCGTGCCAGTCGAACGGAGGCGGGAAGTCGGCGGGCCTGACACTCATCCTCGTCGCTCCCTGACGAGCTCGGTCAGCTTGGGGACGATCTCGTGGAGGTCGCCGACGACGCCGACGTCCGCGTACTCGAAGATGGGCGCGTTCGGATCCTTGTTGATGGCGACGATCGTGCCTGAGGCCTGCATCCCCACCTTGTGCTGGATCGCGCCCGATATGCCGCAGGCGAGGTAGAGCTTCGGCGCGACCGTCTTCCCGGTCTGGCCGACCTGGGTCGCGTATGGGTACCAGCCGGCGTCGACGACGGCCCGGGTCGCGGCGACCGCGCCGCCGAGCGCCTTCGCCAGCTCCTCGAGCAGCGCGAACTTGTCGGGCTCCCCCAGCCCGCGTCCGCCCGCGACGATCACCTCGGCGTCCTCGATCGAGGGGCCCTCGCTCTCGGCGTGGGCGCGCTCGACCATGACCGCCTTCGTCGAGAAGTCCTCGAGCTCGACGGCGACCTTCTCGACCTCCGCTTCCCCGCCGCTCTCCACGGGCTCGAACGTCCCTGAGCGGACGAGCGCGAGGCGCGGCTTGCCCGTCCACCCGACATCGACGAAGACCGAGTCCTGGAGTGCAGGGCGCTTGCCGACGAGCTGCCCGTCGCGGAGCTCGAGGTCGACGAGGTCCCAGTTGAGCCCGGCGCCGAGGCGCGCGGCGAGGCCCGCCGCGACGTCGGCCGAGAGGACTGACGCGCCGAAGAGCACGGTGTCGAAGCCGCCGTCGGCAATCACCTTGGCGAGCACGTCGACACGCGGCTGCGGCAGCGGCGCGCCGAGCACCGGGTCCTCGGCGACAAAGACCTTGGCCGCGCCGTAGCGCCCCGCCTGTGCGCCGAGCTCCTCCACGCCGGAGCCCGCGACGACCGCGGCGACCTCGTCGCCGAGCTGCGCCGCCTTCGACAGCACCCCGAGCGAGCCCTTGACGAGCTCGCCCTCGTGGTCCTCGAGGAAGACGAGCGTGGCCACTACAGGAGCTTCCTGTCGGCGAGGTAGTCGACGATCTTCTCGGCCGCGCTGCCGTCGTCCTCGATGCGGACGCTCTCGCCGCGGGACGGCGGGTCGGCGAGCGCGAGCACCTGCGTGCGCGATCCGGCTTCTCCGACCTCCTCGACGGCCAGGCCGAGATCGCCCACGCCGAGCGTCTCGAAGGGCTTCTTCTTGGCCCCCATGATCCCCTTGAGCGACGGATAGCGCGGCTCGTTGATCGCATCCGACACGGCCACGACCGCCGGGAGCGGCGCTTCGATCACGTCGTAGCCGTACTCGGTCTGACGCTTGACGGTCACCTTCCCATCCTCGAGCTCGAGGCTCGCGGCCTGGGAGACGACGGGAAGCCTGAGCACGTCGGCGAGCGCCGACCAGAGCACGGCGCCGTCCGAGTCCCCGCCTTGCTGCCCGAGGAGGACGAGGTCGGCCTCCTCGCGTTCGAGCGCCCGGGCGAGCGCCCGAGCGGTGGCGACGAGGTCGGACCCTGCCAGCGCGTCGTCGACGACGTGGACGGCGCGGTCGGCCCCGATGGCCAGGGCCTTCCGCAGGGAGTCGGCCGCGCGCGGCGGCGCCATCATGAGCGCGACGACCTCTCCGTCGCCGGTCCGTTCCTTGATCCGTAGGGCCTCCTCGAGCGCCTGGGCGTCGAACGGGTTGAGCGCGGCCGTTCCGCTGCGGTCCAACCGCAAGGTGCCCGGGTCGATCCGCGCGCGCGCGGACGCCTCCGGCACCTCCTTGACGCAGACGGCGACCTTCACCGGAGGCGGATCCTATCGAGCGGGCCGCGCCGGCAGCCGCGCGCGTCTTTACAAGTTCTTGTCAGATCGTCTGTTAGTCTCCGCGCCTTCCAGGCGCCGCACCGGAGCGTCGGACCGTTCGTATGAGCCGCCACCGGACGACAGCCGTCGCCCTACTCGTCCTCCTCGCCGCGTGGGCGCTCGCAGGGACGGCGGGCGCGGGCATCCCGCGGCTCATCTTCCCCATCGTCGGCGCCAGCAGCTACACGAACGACTTCGGTGACGCCCGGCCGAGCGGCGGTCACCAAGGGAACGACATCATGGCCGCCAAGCGCGCGCCCGTGGTCGCCGTCGAGGGCGGCCGCGTCCTCAAGTACACGAGGTCCTCGAACGCCGGCTGCATGCTCTACCTCCACGGCAAGAGCGGCACCACGTACATGTACGTCCACCTGAACAACGACAGGACCCTTCGAAACGACAACCGCGGCGGCTGCCGGAACGGGATCGCCTACGCTCCCGGGCTCAAGCGTCGCCAGTGGGTCCGCGCCGGGCAGCTGATCGCATACGTCGGCGACTCCGGGGACGCGGACGGCATCGCCTCGCATCTGCACTTCGAGGTGCACCCCAACGGCGGCAGGGCGGTGTCGCCGTACCGCCACCTGCGGGCTGCCTACGAGCATCTCTACCCGCGCCCTCGCGGGGACACGTTCGACACGCTGAGCGTGCGGGCCACCGCCAGGTTCTCGGGGACGAATCTCGCCGCCGACCCGCCGCGGATCAACGTCCGGATCAGGGGGCTTCGCATCCTGGAAAACCGCTGGTTCCTGCGGCCCGCCCGCTCGCTGACGCTGTCGGTGCCGCCCGGGGCCGTGATGCGCCGATCTTCGGGGCCGGGGACCTCCGAGACCGTCAGGCTCGGCGCCTTTCGCCGTGACGACCGCGTCGTGGTCTGGACCAACGACTTTCGCGAGAATCTTGCCTCGGCCCGCGCGCTGGCTGGGACTCACATCGTTCGCAAGCTCGTTCTTCGTTCGTCCTAGGTTCCAGTCAGCGGCCGAGCGCCTCCCGGAGGACGCGCGCCGCGCGCTCCGGGTCGTGCGCCTCGCCGATCGCACGGACGACGGCGATCCGGATGGCTCCCGCCGCGACGACGTCGCGAACGTTCGTCTCGTCGATGCCGCCGATCGCGAACCAGGGAACGCGCGCGTGGACGGCGGCGTGGCGGACGTACTCGACCCCGACGGCCGGCCTGCCCTCCTTCGTCGGCGTCGCGAACACGGGCCCAACGCCGACGTAGTCGGCTTTCGCGCGCGCGAGGTCGCCCGGCGAGTGCGTGGAGAGGCCGACGGGCAGGCCGAAGCGACGGACGGCCTCTACGGGCAGGTCCTCCTGGCCCACGTGTACGCAGTCGGCTCCGACGAGCACGGCGAGGTCGGGTCGGTCGTTGACGACGAGCGGGACGCCGAGCCGACGCGTGACCGCGCGGGCCTCCTCGAGCGTCGCCAGCAGCTCTCCGTCGGGTAGGCGTTTCTCCCGCAGCTGCACCAGGTCGACGCCGCCGCGAACGGCCGCCTCCAGGAAGGCCCCCAGATCCTGTCGCGCCCCGGTGACGAGGTAGAGCCTGGCGGCCTCAGCCGCCGGCCACGGGGCGGGCGACGACGAGGTGGTCGCCATCCTCGAGCCGCACCTCCTCGTAGCGGGCCCGCTCGACCGGCTCGCCGTTTCGCTCGACGAGCGCGTAGCGCGCACCCAGGCCGAGGCGCTCGAGCAGTCCCGCCACGGTCTCCCCGCCCGCGACCTCCTGCTCGCGTCCGTTGACGCTCACGCTCAGAGCTTCGAACACGGGAACCTCACGGCCCGTGGATCGCGCCCCTGAGGGGGCTCGAGGCAACGGCCTGGGCGCCTTCTTCCATGATCCCCGCCAGAAACGCCGTCCGGCCGGCCCCGACGCCGAGCCGGAACGCCCGCGCCATCGCCACCGGGTCGTCGGCGTGGGCGATCGCCGTGTTGACGAGCACGGCGTCGGCTCCGAGCTCCATCGACTCGGCCGCGTGCGACGGCGACCCGAGGCCGGCATCGACGACGAGCGGCACCTCTGCCTGCTCGACCATGATGCGGATCGCGTCTCGGAGCTTCAGCCCGCGCCCGCTCCCGATCGGGGCCGCGAGCGGCATGACGGTAGCGCAGCCGACCTCCTCCAGCTTCTTCTGAAGGACAGGGTCGGGAAGCACGTAGGGCAGTACCGTGAACCCGTCCTCGACGAGCGTCGCCGCCGCGCGCAGCGTGTCCACCGGGTCGGGGAGCAGGTAGCGCGGGTCGTGGATGACCTCGAGCTTCACCCAGTCGGGCAGTCCGCCCGCGCGCGCGAGCCGCGCCGAGCGCACCGCCTCCTCGGCCGTCTCGCATCCCGAGGTGTTCGGGAGCAGGAGCACGTTCTCGGGGAGGTAGGCGGTGATGTCGTCGTCACGGGCGTCGAGGTCGATCCTCCGTACTGCGACCGTGACGATCTCCGATCCGGAAGCGGCCAGCGCCTCGCGCATCGTCTCGAAGGTGTCGTACTTCCCGGTGCCTGTAAGCAGCCGCGAGCCGAACTCGCGCCCGGCGATGACGAGTGGATCCGACGTTCCCAGACTCATTCGCGTCCCTTCGCTGGCATGACCCAGATCAGGTGGTGGCGGTCGAGGCCTCCGCGACCTCCTCTCAGCCTCCGTCCAGAGGCTCCCGCTCGTCCAAGCCTACCAACCGCTGCCCGAGTAACAGACTGCTACTTGGCGCGCGCGAGCTCGAGGATGTACGCAGCCACCACGTCCTGGTCGCCCAGCTCGAGGTGCCAGGCGTCCGAAAGCTGCTCGACGCGCGCGATCTGCTCGGCGTTCTCGCGGAAGACCTCGGACATCGGGAAGAAGCCGACGTCGACCACTTCGGCCTTCAGCCTGTTTGCCTCGACGAGCTCAGCGGTGCGGAGCTGGCTGAGGATCGAGAGCTGCATCACGTAGGCGCGCCCTTCGTCGGCGAGCAGCCGGGGGAGCAGGCCGAGCAGGTGGTCGAAGAGGTTTCGCCCCCAGAAGTCCGGCGGCCGGTGGGTCGACTGCGCGAACGGGTCGACCGGCATCTGGTAGAGGCTCGAGACGACGAGGTCGTAGCGCTCTTCAGGCTCGTACGAGTAGAGGTCGATCTCGGCGCCCGTAACCCGCTCGGAGACGCCGTTCCGAAACGCGTTCGCGAGCGTGTTGGCGACGGCGCGCCGGTTGATGTCGATCGCGTGGACGCGGTCGGCGCCGTCGAGGGCGAGCTGGACCGACAGAAGACCGGTGCCGCAGCCGACGTCGAGGCAGCGTCTCCCCCGGCCGAGCCTCCCGCGCCAGAGATGCTTCCAGAGGAGCAGGCTCCCGACCGTGGGGACGAAGACGCCCGGCTCGCACACGATCTCCGGGAAGGGGAGTGGGTAGAGGAGTCGTCCTTCCCCGTCGACCCAGGGTCGCGGCGGCGCCGGCGGCCCGGCCGGCTCCGGCCCGACCAACGGGGGCCCGCTCGGCGGCCGGCCCGGCTTGGTGCCCGCGAGCGCCTTCCGAGCCGCGGCCAGGTGGTCGGGAGAGGTGCCGCAGCAGCCGCCCACGATCTGCGCGCCCTCGGCCCGCCACCGGAGCGCGAGCTCCGCGTACTCGGCGGGCCCGACGCGAGGATCGAAGCGCCAGCCCGCGTCCGAGTAGTAGCCGAGGTTCGGGTAGACGCCCAGGGGCACGTCGACGAAATCGCGTAACCAGGGGAGCATCCCGGGGACATGGTCCGGCGGCAGGCAGTTGACGAGAAGCGCCCGGATGCCGATCTCCTCGAAGCGGCGCGCGGCGCGGCCGAAGACGTCGCCCTCCGGCCCTCCCCAGTGCTGGCCGTAGACGCCGCAGACGCCGTGCCGGCAGCGGCGAAACGAGAGCCACACGGGGAGACCGCTCTCGACGGCGAGCTCGACCGACGGCATCGTGAGGCCCTCGCGGACGAGGGACATCGTTTCCATGAGGACGAGGTCGGGCGGGTCCTCGGCGAGCACCCGCAGGAGCAGCTCGAGCGTCGAGCGCCGCGCGGGGGTGTCGATGTCGCCGTTGACGCTGAGGGCGACCGCGCACGAGCCCGTTCGACCGGCCTCCTGCACCGCCTGGCGGGCGAGGCGCAGGCCCAGCCGGGCGACATCCATCCAGTGCGAGGCCGTGCCGCCGAGCCCGCCGGCCTCCTGCTCGGCGGCCGCCAGGATCGCCCACGTGTTCGTCGAGATGACGTCGCAACCCGCAGCGACGTACCGGCGGTGGACGTCGAGGACGGAATACGGCGCGTCGTAGAGCGCGCCGGTGCCCCACAGGCCGCGGTCGGCGTCGCGAAGCTGGCCTGCGTGCTCGCGGCCGAGCTCCGTTGCGGTGCCGCCGTCGAGGATGACGGCGACGTCCTCGGCGATCAGCCCTTCGATCCGCTCGTACGCGGCGGAGAGGCGCTGCACCTGCGTGGCCATAGACTCCTAGCGGCCGCGAAACTCCGGCGGCCGCTTCTCGACGAACGCTGCCATGCCTTCCTTCTGGTCCTCGCTCGCGAAGAGCATGGCGAAGAGGCGCGCCTCGGAGTCGAGATTCGTCCGGTGCGGGCCCTGGAGCGCGAGGTTGACGGCCTCCTTCGCGTAGGCGAGCGCCACCGCGCTCTTCGCCTCGAGGCCGCGGCACAGCTCGAGTGTCTGCTCGCGTAGCTCGTCGGGCGCGTAGACGGCATTGACGAGGCCGTGCGCGAGAGCCTCCTCCGCGTCCACCGGCCGGCCGGTGAGGATCAGCGCCTTGGCGAAGCCGAGCGTCGTCGTCCGCGCCAGCCGGACGGAGCCGCCCCAGCCCGGAAGGACGCCGAGGTCGATCTCCGGCTGCCCGAGGCGGGCGTTGGACGAGGCCAGGCGCAGGTCGCACGCGAGCGCAAGCTCGCAGCCGCCGCCGAGCGCGAAGCCGTTGACGGCTGCGATCGTCGGCTTCGGCATCGTCTCGAGCAGGTTGCCGCAGGCGTGCCCCAGCTCGCCCCAGCGCCGCGCCCCCAACACGTCCAGGCTCTGCATGTACTTGATGTCGGCGCCTGCGATGAACGCCTTCTCGCCCGCGCCTGTGAGAACGACGACGCGGGCGCTCTCGTCGGCGGCGAGCTCGGCCAGGGTCTCGCGCAGGGACTCGGCGTGCTCGAGGTCGAGGGCGTTCATCGCCTCCGGCCGGTCGACGGTGACGATGGCGGTGCCGCCGTCGCGCTGGACGTCGATCATTTAGTGCCACTCCAGGTAATGGAGCCGCGCTTCTGCGTCGCGAGCACCAAGCCAGCGCTCGCACTCGGGCGAAGCCAAGGCTGGACGCCTTGGTGAGCTCGAGGGTGGGCGCTGGCTCCGCGTGATCGCGGGGCAGAGGCCGGCGGTGATTGCCTGGAGGGGCACTAGACAGTGGGGACGTTGGCGCGCAGGAAGTCGACGATCTCCGAGACGGGGGCGCCGGGCGTGAAGACCGCGGCGACGCCTTGCTCCTTCAGCGCCACGACATCCTCGCGGGGGATCGTGCCGCCGACGACGACGAGCACGTCCTCGACGCCGTTCTCGCGAAGCCCCTCGAGGATGCGCGGCACGAGCGTCATGTGCGCGCCGGAGAGGATGGAGATCCCGACCGCGTCGGCATCCTCCTGGATCGCGGTCTCGACGATCTGCTCGGGCGTCTGGTGGAGGCCGGTGTAGATGACCTCCATGCCGGCGTCCCTGAGCGCCCGCGCGATGATCTTCGCCCCCCTGTCGTGCCCGTCGAGCCCAGGCTTTGCGATCACGACCCGGATCTTCCTGGCCATCGTGCGCCAGTATATGGAGGTGCGCCTTACCGTCATCGGCTCCTCCCCGGCCTGGCCGAACCCGGGAAGCGCCCAGTCCGGGTACCTGGTCGAGGGTGACGGCGCGCTCCTGCTCGACTGCGGGCCGGGCGTGCTCGGACGGCTGCGCGAGCTCGAGATCTATCCGCGCTCGATCGCGATCACGCACTTCCACCTCGACCACTGGGGCGACCTCGTCCCCTGGGCGTGGCTGAACGCCTACGGGCCGCCGGAGCACCGCATCGACTGCTCGCTCTGGCTGCCGCCCGGCGGCCGAGGCCAGCTCGAAGAGTTCGCGTCGCACTGGGGGAACGACGCGATGTTCGACACCGCCTTTCAGATGAGCGAGTTCGAGCCCGGCGCTCCCTTCACGACCGCGGGCTTCGAGGTGGAGGCGTGCAGTCTGCCGCACTACGACCTGACCTCGTACGGGTTCCGCGTGAAGCACGACGGGACGACGCTCGCGTACTCGGGAGACTCGGCGCCCACGGACGAGCTCGCCGCGCTCGCGCGCGGCGCGGATCTCTTTCTCTGCGAGGCGACGCTCGCCGACCCGACGAAAGACGGCCGGCCGCGCGGACACCTGTCCGCCGAGGAAGCTCTCGCCGCAGCCGACGGCCCCATTCTCCTCACTCACCGCCCGATCGAGCTGCCTCCGCCCGACGGCGTGCGCGTCGCCCACGACGGCCTCGTCGTCGAGCTCTGAGCCGTGCCCGGCGCGCGCTCGGAGACGCCCTTCGTCGTGCTGTCGGCGGTCTTCTGGGCCGGCCTCCTGGCCGCGGCGCAGGTCGGGCGCGAGCGGTTGTCCGAGCCGACGTCGGCGGTCGACCTCGTTGCGCTCGGCCTGGCGGGCGCAAAGATCGGCAGGATCGTCGCCTTTTGATCGGGTCACCGTCTTCCTCCGCCGGCCCTTCGCCGGCGGCCCGGCCGCCGTGCGGCCCGCGGGGGACGGAATGCGCCGCGCGATCGGCGAGCTGGTCACGTGTCCGCAGTTCGTCTCCGTCTACCAGCTCGACGTCGTCGATGCCCCGCGTCCGGTGGAGGAGTCCGTCGGCGAGCACGAGCGCGCGCGCCCGGGCGACGGCAGACGTCGTCAGCGTGAAGAAACGCTACAGGCTCGTGGAATACCGAGATCTCCGGCGCGGGACCTACGTGCTCGCGAAGATGGCCGAGCGCCTGTGTGGCCAGGCGGACTGGCTGGACTTCGGTCTCGGCATGCGGAGTACAAGCGGCACTTCGGCGACCAGAGCTGGGAGGAGGACGACGTCCTCATCTTCGCGCGGCGGCCTCGACCGGTCGCGGTCAACCTGACGCGCTCGGGAGTGCTTGCGGCCTGCGGGCCGCGAGGACGGCGCTCGCCGCGAGCGGACACCTCGGTGCCGTGCGCAGGCTGGCGCGCCCGGCTCGCCGGCAGACCGGAGTGACGTGCGTCGGGGACTGCATCCCTCTCATCACGCTCGGCACCCTTGCCCTCGTGGCGCTGCTGGCACTCGGCCTGAGCGCCGCGCTCGACCGACCCGCCAAGGTCGTGACCATGAGCACGACCGTGACGGCGACCAAGCAGGAAGTCTGGGAGGCCCTGACGGACTTCGACGCCTACGAGGACTGGAACCCGGTGGTCACCCGCGCCGAGGGCGAGGCGCGCGAGGGCACCGACCTCGACCTCGACGTCGTCCTTCCCGGCCACGATCCCGAATCGCTCGACGCCGAGGTGGTGAGCGCCCGGCCGGAGCGCAAGGTCCGTTGGCAGGACCGGCTCCTGGTGCCTGGGCTGCGCGACTTGGAGTACGAGTTCGTCCTCGAGCCCGTCGACGGCGGCCGCGTCCTCGTCGTCCAGCAGTTGCGGATCGAAGGGCTCCTCGCCCCGCTCGCGGACAAGAGCGCAGCGCAGGAAGCCCTGGCGCTTACCGCGGAGGCGCTCGCGCAGCGCGTCGCGGGAAGCCAGATCTAGCCGCAGAGGGTTGATGAGGAATTCCGCCGCCCGCCGGGGGCGCTCCGGACCAAGCCGGGCAGCGGGGTCGTTCGCGGCGCGTAGCAGCGCTACGTGTCGTGGGCGAACGGGCTTTGATCCGGCGCCGTGTCTGGGGCGTCGTCCGGCCCGGTGCAATTTGACACCAAGTCTCTGTGGCTAGATAGCCGGGCTAGGGCCGGGCCGTCAGATCGTCGATGACCTTCTGGCGACGCTTCTTCCAGCGTCCCGCGACTTCGGAGGACGCACCTCGCCCGCCGCCGCGTCGACGTCGCCCTCGAGCCCGAAGAAGCCGAAGATGCTCTCCACCATCGCGCGTGGTTCGATCGCAGGGCCTCGCCCCAGCTCCGGCTCTTCATCTACCGCAGCTCCCTCGCACGAGCCCTAGGCGATTCCAGCCGCTGTGCCGAGTCCAGGGTAACGGTTCAGGCCTTCGACCGAGGCGCCGCGGCTACACTCCTAGCACACTCTGTGTGAGGTGTTATGGCCCGGTCACGCACCGACGACGTCACCCTCAAGATCCCGCGTCCCCTCTACGAGCGCCTGCGCCAGGTGATCGAGGGCACCGGCTTCCACTCGGTCACCGAGTTCTCCGTCTACGTGCTTCGCGATCTCGTCTCGAGCCAGACGCCTTCCTCCCGGGACGAGGACGGGCTGACCCACGAGGAGGTCACGGCGATCCGCCGGCGCCTCCAGGCCCTCGGCTACCTCGAGGACTGACGGATGCCCAAGGTCATGATCGTCGGGCTCGACTGCGCGGAGCCGTCGCTTCTGTTCGAGCGCTGGCGGGACGAGCTGCCCGTTCTCTCAGGGCTGATGGAGCAGGGCGCGTGGGGAAGGCTGACGTCGGTCATCCCACCGATCACCGTGCCCGCCTGGTCGTGCATGATGGCGAGCAAGACGCCCGGCGACCTCGGCGTCTACGGTTTCCGGAACCGCTCCGACCACTCCTACGACGGCCTCTTCATCGCCAACTCGACGGCGATCAAGACGCCGCGCCTCTGGGACTACGCCACGCGGGGCGGCAAGCCTTCCATCGTCCTCGGCGTCCCGGGAACCTATCCCCCACGGCCGCTGAACGGCGTCATGGTCAGCTGCTTCCTGACCCCGGGGAGCGAGAGCCAGTACACCTTCCCGCCGATGCTCAAGCGGGAGATCGAGCAAACCATCGGCGAGTACCTGTTCGACGTGCGCGACTTCCGGACGGAGGACAAGGACTACCTCCTTCGCCAGGTCTACGAGATGACCGACCGCCGGTTCCAGCTTGCCGAGCACCTGGTCTCGACGCGGCCATGGGAGCTCTTCGCGATGGTCGAGATGGGCGTCGATCGCATGTACCACGGCTTCTGGAAGCTGATGGACCCGGAGCACAGGAAGCACGAGCCCGGGAACCCGTACGAGAGCGCGATCCTCGAGTACCACAAGCACGTCGACGAGCTCATGGGCGGCCTCCTCGCGCACGCGGACGAGGACACCGCGATCCTGGTCGTCTCCGACCACGGCGGCAAGCGCATGGACGGCGGCATCCGCGTCAACGAGTGGCTCCGCAGCGAAGGGCTTCTGACCACGCTCACCGACCCCGAGACAGCTGTCCCCCTACGAAAGGCCGGGATCGACTGGTCGAAGACGGTCGCCTGGGGGGAGGGCGGCTACTACTCCCGCATCTTCCTGAACGTCGCCGGCCGTGAGCCGGAGGGGACGATCCGCCCGGAAGACTACGAGCGCGTCCGCCGCGACCTGGCGGAGCGGCTGGCCGCCATCCCGGACGAGAACGGCGAGGCGCTGGGCACCCGCGTGCACGTTCCCGAGGACACCTATCCCGAGGTCAACGGAGTCGCTCCCGACCTGATCGTCCACTTCGGCGACCTCCTCTGGCGCTCGGTGGGAACGGTCGGCGGCGACGAGGGCATCCACACGTTCGAGAACGACACGGGACCGGACGACGCCAACCACGCGCAGAACGGTCTCTTCGTGCTCGTCGCGCCCGACGTCGCCCCGGGAGAGCACGCGGGCGCGCATCTCCTGGACATCGCCCCCACGGTCCTGGAGCTGCTCGGCCTCGACGTCCCCGCCTCTCTGCGGGGCACGTCTCTTCTGCCCGCGTTCTAGGAGTCGGTAGGCCGAGGGCCGAGGCGGCGCGCCTGGAGCCCGACGGCGGCGATCATTAAGAAGACCATCGTCAATAGACGAACGCGAACGCGTCGAAGACGAACATGCTGACGCCAGGCGGTTCCGAGGATCCCGAGGACGCCGAGCCAGTAGGGGTTCTACTTCTCGGTGCCGTTCGACAAGCTCGACCTCTGCCTGTACGCGCGAAACCAGGGCCTGCCCGCCGAGGCTGCGGCGGGCGCGACGGGGCTCGAGGTCGAGGTTGTCGAGCGCGTCTACGAGGACATCGAGCGCAAGCGTCGGGGCCACCCAGTACCTGTACGCGCCACCGCTCCTCGTCGCCGGGTGATCGGGCGGACTAACCCTTCGAGGGGGGTTTGCACACGACCAAGGATCAGTTATGGTCTGATCATTCGTGTAGTCCGATCGAAAGGCGGCCCTTTCGAATGACTCCTCTTGAGCATCGCACCGCAGTACTGCTCGACGAGCATCCTCTCTGGCTGGAGGGGGTGGAGCAGGTGCTGGCCCGGATCGGGATCGAGGTTACGGGGAAGGCGACTTCGCCGAAGCATGCCCTCGCCCTGATCGAGGAGCACCGGCCCAGCCTGTTCGTCACGGGAATCGAGCTGGAGAACGGCGAGCGGGACGGCCTCGAGACCCTCGCGCTCGCGAAGAAACGAGCGCCCGAGCTCAAGGTGATCGTCGTCTCGGCCTACTCCGATCCGCAGTACGTCGACGCGGCGCTCGCCGCGGGCGCCGAGGCCTATGTTCTGAGGACGGCCCACGCCGACGACCTCGCCTCCGCCATCCGGCAGGCGTTCCACCACTCCGTCTATCTCGCCCACGGGCATAACGGCAAGCGCCAGCGCTCCCGCGAGTCGATCGAGGAGGCGTGGGGCCTGACGCGCCGTGAGCTAGAGATCCTGACGCTCGTGGCGGAAGGGCACTCGAACGCGCAGCTCGCGCGGATGCTGTGGGTGACGGAGCAGACCGTCAAGTTCCACCTGTCGAACATCTACCGGAAGCTCAACGTCTCGAATCGAACCGAGGCGAGCCGCTGGGCACAGGTGCACGGACTGTTGCCGCTCCACGCGGCCCAGAGCACCGCAGCGGCCTAGAGCAACCGCCCCAGCCGGTATCCAAAGAACGGAGCGCGGCCACCCCCCGACCAATCGGGGGCGGCCGCGCGGGCCGATCTGCCGTCCCGACAAATCTCGCCGACCCGCGCGCAGGCGTCTATCCCCCGGAAGGGGGAGGCGGGCCACACCCCGCTTGGTCTCCGGGAGGGCCCGCTCGCCCCGTTGCGAGGGCCGTACAGAGGGAAGGCTCACGACGCCCTCGCTGAGCGTCGACTGCGGCCAACCGGCGCTCGGTGCAAACTAGCCTACTGGACTGGGATGCCCGAAGCTACTAGCCGTTCGGCGAGAGTGACGGTCGCCAAAGCTGGCGAAAGCTGGAAGAACCTTAGAAGACCGGCGTCTCGCGCCAGGTTCCCCAGACCGCGCGGAGGGCATCGCACATCTCGCCCATCGTCACGTACGCGCGGGATGCCTCGACGATCGCCGGCATCAGGTTCCGGTCGGGGACAGCGGCGTCGGCCCCGAGCCGGACGAGGGCCTTTTCGGCCGCGGCTGCGTCGCGTCGCTCCCGCAGCGCCTTCACCCGGTCGATCTGCTTGTCCTCGAGCGCCTGGTCGATCTTGAGGATCTCGATCGGCCGCTCCTCGGGCTCCTCGAAGCGGTTCACGCCGACGATCACGCGCCGCCCGGCCTCGAGCTCGCTCTGGAAGCGGAAGGAGGCCTCGGCGATCTCGCGCTGGAAGAAGTTCTCGTTGATCGCCGGGATGACGCCGCCCAGCCTGCGGATCCTGTCGAAGTAGTCGTACGCCTCGGCCTCGAGGCGGTGCGTCAGCTCCTCGACGAAGTAGGAGCCGCCGAGCGGGTCGATGGTCGAGGCCACGCCGGTCTCGTGGGCGAGCACCTGCTGCGTGCGGAGGGCGATCTTGACCGCGTGCTCGGTCGGAAGCGCCAGCGCCTCGTCGAAGGAGTTCGTATGGAGGGACTGGCAGCCGCCGAGCACGGCGGCGAGGGCTTCCACCGCCGTGCGCACGATGTTGACCTCGGGCTGCTGCGCGGTCAGGGAGACTCCGGCGGTCTGCGCGTGGAAGCGCATGAGCCAGGAGCGCGGGCTCTTCGCCCCGAACCGCTCGCGGAGCTCGCGGGCCCAGATGCGGCGGGCGGCCCGGTACTTGGCGATCTCTTCGAAGAAGTCGATGTGGGCGTTGAAGAAGAAGGAGAGCCTCGGTGCGAAGTCGTCGACGTCCAGCCCGCGCTTCGTCGCAGCCTCGACGTATGCGAACCCGTCCGCGAGCGTGAAGGCGAGCTCCTGCGCGGCGGTCGAGCCGGCCTCGCGGATGTGGTAGCCGGAGATGGAGACCGGGTGCCAGAGCGGCACCTCCCGGGCGCAGAACTCGATCATATCCACGCAGAGCCGCATCGAGGGCTCGGGCGGGAAGATCCACTCCTTCTGGGCGATGTACTCCTTGAGGATGTCCGTCTGGATCGTCCCGCGGAGCTTGTCGCGACCGACTCCTTGCTGGTCGGCGACGCAGATGTAGAAGGCGAGCAGAATCGCCGCGGGCGCGTTGATGGTCATCGAGGTCGAGACCTCGTCGAGCGGGATGCCGGCGAAGAGCTGCTCCATGTCGGCGAGCGAGTCGATCGCCACGCCCTCGCGCCCGACCTCGCCGAGCGACTTCGGGTGGTCGGAGTCGTAGCCCATCAGCGTCGGCATGTCGAAGGCGGTCGAGAGCCCTGTTTGCCCGTGCTCGAGCAGGTAGCGGAAGCGGGAGTTCGTCTCCTCGGCGGTGCCGAAGCCGGCGAACTGTCGCATCGTCCAGAGCTTCCCCCGGTACATGGAGGGATAGACGCCTCGCGTGTACGGGTAGACGCCGGGATAGCCGAGGTCGCGCTCGTAGTCGACGTCCACGTTGTCGGGCGTGTACAGAGGCTCGACGGGCAGCCCCGACATCGTGGTGAAGAGCGCGTCGCGCTCCGGCAGGGCCTCGTAGAGGTCCCGGCGCCACTCCTCCGTGGCGTCGAGCCCCGGACGGTCCTCGGTGGTGGCCATGTGCGCGAATTCTACGCAGCGGGCGAGAGGACTTAGTCCAGCAGGGCGGTCGCGGCGATCGCGACCGCCACGACCACGAGCGTGACCCCGATCAAACGCTTGAGCGCCACTTGGTCGAGCCTGCCCGTGTAGCGGGCCCCGAGCCAGGCGCCGGGGATCGCCCCCACGAGGCACGCGGCGAGGACGGCCCACTCCACCTCCGAGCGGACGAGGTGACCGGCAAAGCCGGCGGCGCCGAGGAGGAAGCCGACGACGAGGTTCGTTCCCACCGCTGTGTGCGCCGGGAGCCCGACGCTGCGGATCAGCGCGGGCAGGCGAAGCGTGCCCAGGATCAGCCCGACGGCGCCGCCGAGGAGCCCGATGAGGCCGCCGGAGACCGCCGCGGCGAGGCGCGGTCGCCGCGACTCCGGCGCGACGCGGAGCTGGAGCAGAAGGTCGAGGCCGTTCCAGGCAAGCACGAGCGCGATCGCTGCGAGGAGGAGGCGTCCCGGAACCGCGTGCGCGACGTAGCCGCCGATGAAGGCGCCCACGATCGACGGCGGGGCCATCCAGGCGACGATCCGCCAGCTCACCCTCCCAGCGCGGGCGTGCACGAAGCCGCCGGTGAGGGCGGCGACCGCGCTGACCGCGATATTCGTTCCGGCCGCCGCGCCCGTGCTCCCCGAGGCGAGAAGGACGGCGGGCAGGCGAAGGCTTCCGAGCACGAGCCCGACCACGGAGCCGAGGAAGCCGGCGGCGAACGAGCCCGCGAGCGCTACTGCAAGCTCCCAGGCTTCCACAACGGCTCCTGGGAGCCGGCGTTCGCGGCCCGGGCAAGGATGAAGAGAAGGTCGGAGAGCCGGTTCAGGTAGGCGAGCGCAACAGGATTCACGTCCTGGGCTTGCGCGAGCGCGGCTGCGCACCGCTCGGCCCGTCGGCAGATCGCGCGGGCGACGTGAAGCAGCGCTGCGGACTCGGTGCCGCCGGGGAGGACGAAGCTTCGGAGCGGCTCGAGCCTGGCGTTGACGAGGTCGCAGAGCTCCTCGAGCCGCTCGACCTGCGCAGAGGTCACGCGCAGCCGCTCGCGCTCGTCCTCGAGCGGGACCGAGAGGTCGGCGCCGAGGTCGAATAGGTCGTTCTGAACCTGCTCGAGCCACGGGCGGAACTCCTCGGGAACCCCTCGGGCCAGAGCGAGCCCGAGGAACGAGTTGAGTTCGTCGACGGTGCCGTACGCCTCGATCCGCGGATCGTTCTTGGGCACGCGCCTGCCGTCACCGAGGCTGGTCTCCCCCGCGTCTCCGGCCCGGGTGTAGATCCGCGTCAACCGGACGGGCTCGTCCCGGCGTCTCGCCACGGCGGCGAGTATAGAGGCCGTGCTACGCGGCGATCAGGCGCGGATCTGGCGGAGTCGGTCCTCGCGCTCGACGAAGGCCTTGACGACCTCGGGGTCGAACTGCGCTTTCGCCTCGCGGACGATCTCGCGGCCGGCGTCCTCCCACGCGCGCGCCGGGCGGTACGGCCGGTCGCTCGTCATCGCGTCGAGCGCGTCCGCGACCGCGAAGACGCGGGCGGCGAGCGGGATGTCTGTGCCCGCGGCCCCGTCCGGGTAGCCGCCTCCGTCCCAGCGCTCGTGGTGCGAGCGCACGATCATGAGGCCCTGGCCCTGCAGGAAGGCGACGCCGCCGAGCATCTGCTCGCCGAGCAGCGTGTGCGTCCGCATCAGGCGCGTCTCGCCCTCGTTCAGCGGGCCGGGCTTCTGCAGGATGCGGTCCGGAATCCCGATCTTGCCGACGTCGTGGAGCAGGAAGCCGTACTCGGCGCTCGGATCCTCCAGGATCTCGGGGCTGAGCGGGCGGGCGAGCTCGAGCGCGTAGCGCTGGACGCGCTGGGAGTGAGCGCGCGTGCCGGTGTCCTTCGACTCGAGCGCGCTCGCGAGCGCAGCGACCGTCTCCTTGTAGGCGTTCTGGAGGAGGACCCGCTGTCCGCGCTCGATCTCCAGGAGGTGTCGGAGGTCGCGGGCATACATAAGCAGCTGCTGTCCTTCCTGCACGACGCTCTCGCCGCGCGCCGGGGGCGGCACGGCGGCAAGCCCCCCGGTGAGGCGCTCGATGACGTCGAGGAGCTCGAGCGGGCTGAACGGCTTCGTGAAGACGGCGTCGGCGCCGGAATCGGCCTTGGCCGCCATGGCCTCCGCCGAGCCCGAGAGGAGGACGACGGCGATGTCCCGGGTTTCCTCGTCCGCCTTCAGGCGGCGACACAGCTCGGCGCCGCTCATGCCCGGAAGTCGAAGATCGAGCACGATCGCGTCGGGCTTGTGGAGCCGAAGCACCTCCAGGGCGGCCTCGGCGGTCCCGGCTTCGTCCACCTCGACGTCCACGACCTCGAATGTCGTGCGCAGGAGTGCCCGGAACGCGGCATCGTCGTCTACGACCAGTAGGCGCACTAGCGGCTCTCCGTTATTCGTCCTGCGGCAGGGATCGGTTCACCGGGCATACCTGTGAAAGCCCTCTCCCGACTTACGACCGAGCCGGCCCGCGGCGACGTGCTCCCGCAGGAGCGGGCACGGCTCGTACTTCTGGTCCCCGAGGCCGTGTCGCAGCACCTCCATGATCGAGACACACGTGTCCAGGCCGATCAGGTCGGCGAGAGCCAGCGGGCCCATTGGATGGTTGAAGCCCAGCCTGGCGATCGTGTCGATCGACTCGGCCTCGGCAACGCCGTCGGCGAGCGTGTAGGCGGCCTCGTTGATCAGCGGCATCAGGATCCGGTTGGAGACGAACCCCGGGAAGTCGTTCACCTCCGCCGGGGTCTTGCCCAGCTCGGACGAGAGCGAGACGATCTCGCGGACCGTCTCGTCGGAGGTTGCCGGCGCGCGGACGATCTCGATCAGGGTCATCACGGGAACCGGGTTGAAGAAGTGCATCCCGATCACGCGCTCGGGCCTGCCCGTCACCTCGGCCAGGGAGGCGATCGGGATCGAGGACGTATTGGAGGCCAGCACGGCCTCCGGCCAGAGCATGTCGTCGGCGCGGCGGAAGATCTCCTGCTTGACGCCGGCGTCCTCGACCACTGCCTCGACCATCAGGTCGGCGTCCGCCAGGTCGTCCACGGGCTCGACGCGCGTCAGGACGTCCTCGGGGTCCTGCGGAGCGCCTTTTGCCGCCAGCTTCTCGAGGCTCTTCGCAATTCCGGCGAGCCCCTTCTCGACGGCATCGGGAGCGGCGTCGTGCAGAAACACGCGGCGGCCCGAGGCGGCCATCACCTGGGCGATCCCGGCTCCCATCTGACCGGCCCCGACGACGAGAACGCGCTCGAACCGCATGACGGCGAGCCTACTGGACCCGGATCAACCCGGTGGTGTACTGCTGATGATGGCAACGAGACTTTTCCTGCTCGCCGCGGTGATACTCGCGCTCGCCGGCTGCGGCGGCAAGGACGACGATGCCGCGCCAACGACTGCGGGCCCGTCCTCGCCGCCGCCGGCCAAGCCCCTGCTTGCCGCGTCCAGCGATCCCGCCGGAAGCAGGCTGAGTTCGGTCAGCGGCAGGACGCTCGAGCCGGTCGAGGGACGCTCCGTCTCGATCCCGTTCGTCGTCGGAGTCGCCGAGCGCTCGCCGGACGGCAAGCTGCTCGCGGTCGGCGATGCGGAAGGCGGGACCGTCGAGCTCGTCGACGTCGAGCGGATGCGCGCCCTCGACACGGTCGACGTGGGCCGGGCCCCCTTCGTCGAGAAGCTCCACTGGGCACGACCAGACCTGCTCCTCGCCTCGCTCGGGGGCATTCCCTCCCGCGTCGCCGCGCTCGACCCGGTGACGCGGCGGGTGTTGTCCGTGCAGAACCTCGGCGGGACGATGCTGTACTCCGAGCCCGCCGGCGACTCGCTCGTGTTCCTCGTCGCCCCGTCCCGCGGCATCGGCCCGGCGCGGCTAGTCGTCTTCGACGGCAGCGGGCTCCACACGGCGGAGCTGCTGGAGATCCGGGCGGGCTGGGGAGAGGAGGGCTCTCAGGAGGACGTCCGGGCCAAGCACTCCGTTCCGGCCCTCGCCGTCGAGCCCTCGGGCGCCCGGGCGCTCGTCGTCCCGGCCGGCGGGCGGGTGGCCGAGGTCGACCTGGCGAGCTTGAACGTCCGCTATCACGACCTCAGCGAGCCCGTTCCGCTCCTCGGACGCCTGCGAGACTGGCTCGAGCCGGCGGCGCACGCCAAGATGCTCGAAGGTCCCGACCGCAACGCCGTCTGGCTGCCGACCGGGCTGATCGCCGTCAGCGGCGCGCAGTACGCAACCGAGGGTGACCAGGTCGAGATGACGCCGGCCGGGCTCTCCCTCATCGACCCGAGCGACTGGAGCGTGCGCCGCCTGAGCGACGAGCCGGTCTGGGTGACGTTCAGGGGAGGCGCGCTCCTCGCCTCGGCCTGGAAGGAAGGCTCCGATGAGCAGACGCTCTTCGGCTTCAGCCCCGACGGCACGCCACGTTTCACCCTGGCCCGGGAGGCCGACCTCTCGCAGACGAGCGGAAGCCACCTCTACGCGACCACCCACGACGGCACGCGCTACGAGATCATCGACCTCGAGACAGGTCAGACCGTGGGCCGGGCGGCGCCGAGGCGCGAGACCTGGCTGCTGAACCTGGACTGATCAGTCAGCCAGGCAGTCGTGCTCGGGCGCAGGCACGATCTCGAGGGGGGCCGTCTCGTCCACCAGGAGACCGAGCCATCCGGAAACGTCGCCGCCCCGTCCGTCCGCAGCGACGAAGTACGCGAAAACGTCGATCTCGTACGCTCCCGGAGCGAGCTCGACGTTCCAGGTGGTGACCGGTCCGGGAGCGAGAAGGATCCTCGCAACGGTTCTTTCCTTGCAACCCAGTGGACGCACGACTGCTGTGCCGATGCACTCTCCTTCGTGCTCGTCGTCCATGCAGCCGTCCGAGCGCACGACGTCGGCGTCCTCGAGGAGGATCCGGATCTCCTCGCCCGGGCGAACGGTGCTCAGCGACTCCGGCGAGAAGCGGCCTGCGTAGCCGCAGCCGATGACTCCGTCACCGGAGCTGACGCACGAGGAGCCGGGGACGGCATCCTGGCGGCCGGCCGCGCTCTCGAGGACGATGGGAGGCGATTCGGTGTTCGAAGCCTGTGAAGTGCTCGCGGCAGCACCGCCTCTCTGCTGCTCGGCGGCGCCGCACCCGGCCAGGGCCAGCGCGAGAGCCAGGAGCGACAGGACCGGCCTCACACCTGGTGAGACGAGCCGGCCAAGCGAAGTTCCCTAGACCTGGAGGAGGAGCGCGTCGCCCTGGCCCCCGCCCGAGCAGATCGCGGCGAGGCCGAGCCCGCCGCCGTTTCGGCGCAGCTCGTAGATCATCGTCCCGAGAATGCGTGCGCCCGAGGCGCCGACCGGGTGCCCGAGCGCGACAGCGCCGCCGTTCACGTTGGCCTTCTCCGGGTCGGCGCCGAGCATCTTCAGGGAGTTGACGGTGACCGAGGAGAAGGCCTCGTTGATCTCGAGCCGGTCGACGTCGTCGATCGTCTTCCCCGCCTTCTCGAGCACGCGCGCCGAGGCCTTCGCGGGCGTGCGGGCGAGGTAGGCGTACTCGTCCGCGATGTACGCGGAGCCGAGGATCGTCGCGAGGACATCGAGCCCACGCTTCTGCGCAAACTCCTCGCTCACGACCACGAGCGCGCCGGCGCCATCGTTGACCCCGGGGGCGTTGCCCGCCGTCGTCGTCCCTTCTGGGTCGAAGACGGGCTTCAGGCTCGCGAGCTTCTCCAGCGTCGTGTCCCGTCGCGGCGCCTCGTCGGTGTCCACCCCGTTCACGGAGACCAGCTCTTCCACGAACCGGCCTTCGTCGATCGCGGTCACGGCCCGCTGGTGGGAGCGGAGCGCCCAGGCATCCTGCTCCTCCCGGGTAATCCCGAGCTCGCGCGAGACGAAGGACGCCTGCTCGACCATGTGCTTCCCGTCGAAGCTGGAGACGAGCCCGTCGTGGAGCATCAGGTCGATCACGGCGCCGTCGCCGAGCCGGTAGCCGAAGCGCGCCTGCTTGAGGACGTAAGGCGCGTTCGACATCGACTCCATGCCGCCCGCGACGATCACGTCGTGGTCGCCGGCCCGGATCATCTGGTCGGCGATCTCGACCGCGCGCACGCTCGAAGCGCAGACCTTGTTGATCGTGTCGCTCGGAATCTCCTTGGGGAGGCCGGCGCCGACGGCCGCCTGCCGGGCCGGCGCCTGGCCGGCGCCGCCCTGGAGCACCTGGCCCATGATCACGTACTCGACCTCGTCGTCGCGCACGTCGACGCGGTCGAGCGCGCCGCGGATGGCGACGGCCCCGAGCGCGGGCGCCTCGTAGTCCTTGAGCGCGCCGCCGAGCTTGCCAAAGGGCGTGCGGGCGGCGGCGACGATCACCGAGCGGGCCATGCGGCCAGCGTACCAACCCCCTCTCGGTCCACCGCAGCTACCGCCCGTTGCGCTCGCGCCAGGCCTGGGCCATGGCCACCCGCTTCGCCATCGACGGATGCGTGTCGAGGAGGAGGTACGACCACGTCGGCGGGCTCGGGTCGACCATCGCCTCCTCGGCGAAACCGCGCCAGAGCCGGCCGGTAGCCTCCGGGTCCTCCGTCGTCTCGAGCGCCACCCAGTCCGCCTCGGCCTCCATGTTGCGCGTGATTGCGTTCTGCACCGGGAGAGCCAGGAGCTGCAGCACGACGAGGACCAGCAGCGCAAGCGGAACCGCGGTGGGCTCTCGCATGCCCCCGCGGCGCTTCGTCGCCCACGCGATCAGGAAGGCGCCGGGAACGGCGAAGAGCGCATACCAGGCGACGCTCTTCGCCAGGTGGTCGCGCGAGTGGTGGCCGAGCTCGTGCGCGAGGACGACCCGCACCTCGTCGGCGTCGAAGTTGTTCACGAGCGTGTTCCAGAGGATGACGCGCCGGCTCGGCCCGAGCCCGGTGGCGGCGGCGTTGGGGCTCTCCCAGGAGTCCACTTCCTGGACCTGCACCTCGACGGGCGGCAGCCCCTGCTCCTCGGCCAGGCGGTCGGCCTCCTCGACCAGAGTGCGCGGCGGGTCCGTCTGGGCCGGGATCAGGTACGGCGAGACGAAGGTGAAGAGGGCGACCAGGCCGACGAAGACCGCGGCGCCCGGAATCCACCACCAGCTCCCGAGCGGACCGGCGAGGCCCATGACGACCAGGAGCGCGAAGCAGACGAACAGAAACTCGCCTCCGAGCGCGAACCAGTTGAGCACGAGCCAGTCCAGGTAGCCGAGCTCGGAGACGTCGTGGCGGCGCTGCCACCAGAGGTCGAGTATCCCGAACGGGACTTGGACGAGCCAGACGACGGCGAAGCCCAGCATCCCGAGCAGCATCCCGGTGCCGATCCGTCCCGCCGCCGACTCCCGGGCGAAGCGCACGCCGTAGCGGGCATAGACGGCGAAGGCTCCCACGAGCACGATCGCCGAGGCCACGTAGCTCCAGCGGAGAAAGCGCTCGAAGTCCCGTGCCTCATCGAGCGCGGGCTCCGGCAGCACGTCGGCAGCCGCGACCTCGGGCAGGCGGAGGCCGTCGGGAACCGACGTCTGCCAGAGCCACCAGGCGGCGACCGCCCAGGCGGCGGCGAGCGCCGCTACGACGAGGGCGACGGCGGCCGCAGCGGGCCGGGCCACGGCGGCAGTGCCTCCGGCTCTTCCTCGGGCTCGGGCTCGAGGTACTCGACCGGGCCGGCGAAGGGATAGCTGTCGGTGAGCAGATAGACGTAGCCGTAGGTCTGCTGCACGTAGCGCAGGCAGTAGGCGCCCAGGTTGCGAAGGCCCTCTGGCATCCGAGCGAGGAGGACGCCGACGAACCAGCCGAAGAACGCCACGAGCGAGAGAACGAACCAGAGTCCCGACGAGAGCACGAACGCCGGTATGGCCAGGAAGATGCGGAAGAGGGTCTTCCAGCGGTTCTGCCGCTCGCGCGCAGCGATCTCGAGGTCGACCGGGTAGCTCCCGGGGACTCCCGTGAATCCCGGGAACGGGTTGGCGATGAGGAAGAGGAAGGCAAAGACGTGCGTGTCGTAGCGGAGGAACGCGCCGATGAAGCGGTGGAGGGCCTCGGGAAGCCTGCCGGTAACGAGCGTCGCGAACCAACCGATGATCAGGGCAAAGAAGACCGCAATGCTCCAAAGGACGAGCCAGACGAGGTGTGGGAGCGTCAGGAGGAGGCGGAAGAACACGGTCAGCCGCGAGCGGCGGAGGTCGTCCTCGACCCGCAACCGGATCGGCTTTTCCGGAGTTGGCTGCGTTGCCGCAGGCTCGCGGGTGTCGGCGTTGGGGTACCGATCGGTGAGAAAGAGGAGGAACCCGGTCGTCTGGGCCGAGTAGCGAAGCCCGTACACGGCGAGGTCGCGGAAGCCGAGCGGCATCCGGGCGAGGGCGACGCAGACGAACCAGCCGAAGAACGCCGCGGCCACGAGGACCCCGCCCTGCCCGGAGAAGTACGACCAGCCCGGGTCCTGACCGCCCTCGGAGCCGGTGCTCTCCCAGCTGCCGCCGCCTCCCCCTCCCCCGCCCGGCGCCCCGGTGAGGGCGGTCGTGATGAAGATGGCCGGGAGCGCGATGAAGAAACGAACGAGCGTCTTCCAGCGGCTCTGGCGCACAGGGCCGTCGATCTTCACATCGACCGGGTAGTCACCCGCCTCTCCGACGAAACCGGGATAGTCGTTCGCGGCCAGATAGAGGTAGGCGTACAGGTGGGTCGAGTAGCGAACGTACTTGACGAAGAACCTGTGCAGGCTTCCCGGGAGCTGCGCCGTCGCGAGCACGATGAACCAGCTCAGGATCGCGACGAAGAAGACGCCGATGGTCCAGAGGAGGAACCAGATCAGATGCGGGATCGCGAGGATGAGACGGAAGAAGACCGTGAGCCGCGAACGGCGCAAGTCGTCCTCCACCACCAGGCGGATGGGATGCGGCTCCACCCTTTGATTATTGGCAGCTTTTCCTGATGTCTGCGGTCAGGCCCCGCTCGTTTCCGTCACATGCCGGCCTTGACGCGCCTCGCCGCGCTCCCTACGCTCCCGCGTGATGACCACTCCCGTCCGCACCTGGTGGGCCTGGCGCCGCGAGCGGAGCGGGAGCGTCGCCTGTTAGGCAGAGGCACCCCTTTTCAACCCGCTCCGCTCGTCGACCCCCAGGAGGGTCCGTTCGCTTACCATGACAACCGCCTCCGAGATCCACGCCGACCTGATCACCCCGCTCGGCGCCTACCTCCGGCTCCGCGCCGGGGCGCGCGCGGCCTTCCTGCTCGAGTCCGTCGAGAAAGGGCGGCTCGGTCGCCACAGCCTCGTCGGCGTCGGGGGACGGCTGGTCGCCTTCGAGGAAGCCGAGCGAGAGGTTGCGCGCGGGCGCCCCGTCGTCGGCTACCTGGGCTACGACCACGTGGCCGTGCTGGAGCCGACCGTGAGCCTTCCCGAGGCCGGGCCCGATCTGCCGGAGAGCCGGTTCGTCGTCGCTGAGACGCTCGTGCGTTTCGACCACGTGGCGAGCGTCGCCGAGGTGCTGGCCGGCGACCCGGCCGGCGTGTCTGCGCTCCTGGCGGCGGAGGGCGCGCCGGAGGTCGGGGGCGCGGCGGGGGCGGGCCCGACGCGCCGCTTCCCGGCACGCGAGGCCTACGAGGAGGGCGTCCGCCGCGCGAAGGAGCACATCCGCGTCGGCGACGCCTTCCAGATCGTCCTCTCCCAGCGTGCGGAACGCCCGACCGGCGTCTCGGCGCTCACGCTCTACCGTTCCCTGCGGCGCATCAACCCGTCTCCGTACCACTTCCTGCTCGAGCTCGACGGCATCTCGCTGGTCGGCTCCTCTCCCGAGACGCTGGTCAAGCTCGAAGGCACTCGGGCCTCCCTCAACCCGATCGCCGGGACGACGAGCCCCGGGGCGGGGGACGCCGAGCGCCTGCTCGCTTCCGAGAAGGACAAGGCCGAGCACGTCATGCTCGTCGATCTCGGCCGCAACGACCTCTCGCGGGTCTGCGCGCCCGGCACCGTGCGCGTCGTCCGCTTTCTCGAGGCGGAGCGCTACTCCCACGTCACGCACCTCGTCTCCGAGGTCGCCGGCGAGCTCGTTACGGGCCGCACCGGCTTCGACCTCCTGCGCGCGTGTTTCCCCGCCGGCACGGTCTCCGGAGCGCCCAAGGTGCGTGCGATGCAGATCATCTCCGAGCTCGAGGGCTACCGGCGCGGCCCGTACGCGGGGGCCGTGGGGTACGCACTCCCCGACGGGACGCTGGACACGTGCATCGCCATCCGGACGGTGATCCTGGCCGACGGCCTCGCGCGCCTGCAGGCCGGCGCCGGTCTCGTCGCCGACTCCGATCCCGCCGCCGAGCACGAGGAGTGCCTGCGCAAGCTCGCCGCGCTGGAGGCGGCGCTGGCGGACGCAGAGCAGAATGTGACGAGCCGGCTGTGATCCTCCTCGTCGACAACTACGACAGCTTCGCCTACAACCTCGCCCATCTCTTCCAGGAGCTCGGCGCCGAGGTGACGGTGATCCGAAACGACGCGATCGACGCCGACGGCGCCGAGCGCCTGGGCCCGAGCCACCTCGTCATCTCCCCCGGTCCCGGGCGGCCCGAGGACGCGGGCGCCTCGGTCGAGATCGTTCGCCGCCTCGCCCCGCGCGTCCCGACGCTCGGCGTCTGCCTCGGCCATCAGGCGATCGTTCATGCCTACGGCGGTGAGATCGGGCAGGCGCATCGGCTCCTGCACGGAAAGGCGAGCGCCGTCACGCACGACGGCCGCGGCGTCTTCGAGGGCCTCCCGGATCCGCTCGCCGGCGGGCGTTACCACTCGCTGGCGGCCACGGCCGTGCCGGACGAGCTCGAGATCTGCGCGACCGCCGAGGACGGCGAGGTCATGGCCGTGCGTCATCGTGAGCTCCCCGTGGTCGGCATCCAGTTCCACCCCGAGTCCGTGCTCACGCCGGACGGGCCGGCGCTCGGCCGTAACTTCCTGGAAGGAAAGCGATGACCATCCAGGAGGCGCTCGCGCAGCTGCTCGACGGGCGGGATCTCACCCGGGCCGAAGCGCGCGACGTGATGAACCAGATCATGAGCGGTGAGGCGACACCGGCTCAGATGGGCGGGTTCCTCGTCGCGCTCAGGCTCAAGGGCGAGCGGGCGGACGAGATTGCCGGCTGCGCCGAGGCGATGCGCGAGCACGTTCTCTCGGTGCGCCCCCGCCGGGACGACCTCGTGGACACGGCGGGCACGGGCGGCGACGGAGCCCGCACGTTCAACATCTCGACCACGGCCGCGCTCGTCGCGGCGGCCGCCGGCGCCGGCGTCGCGAAGCACGGAAACCGAGCGGTGTCGTCGGCCTCCGGGTCGGCGGATGTGCTCGAGGCGCTCGGCTTTCGGCTCGACCTCGATCCGTCGCAGATCGAGCGCTCGATCGACGAGCTCGGCTTCGGCTTTCTGTTCGCGCAGATCCACCACCCGGCGATGCGGCACGCGGCACCGGTGCGGCGCGAGCTCGCGACCCGGACGATCTTCAACGTTCTCGGCCCGCTCACAAATCCGGCCGGCGCCCGGGCGCAGGTCGTCGGCGTCTACGCTCCGGAGCTGGTGGAGACGATCGCCTCGGTGCTGGCCACGCTCGGCGCACGGCGCGCGTTCGTCGTGCACGGCGCGGGCGGGATCGATGAGCTCTCGCCGTTCGGCCCGAACCTCGTCTGCGAGGTCGTCGACGGCGACGTCAAGCGCCGGGAGATCGACCCGCAGGATTTCGGCGTCCCCCGCTGCTCCTCCGCCGACCTGGCGGGCGGCACCCCGGAGGAGAATGCCGCGGTCGTCCACGAGATCTTCGCCGGCGCGCCCGGCCCCAAGCGCGAAGCGGTGCTCCTCAACGCCGCGGGCGCGATCGCGGCCGCCGGCCATGCCGCCGGTCTCGCCGAGGGCTACGGTCTGGCAGCCGCGGCCGTGGACTCGGGCGCCGCCGCCGAGCGCCTGGGGGCGCTCGTCGCCTTCTCCCAGCAGGAGGCCGTGTCCTGATGGGCCACGCCCTGGGCCTGTCCCCAGCCGCGTCCGCCGGGGACGCCGATTGCGTCCCCAGCCCGGGGATTCTCCTCTGCCCTGAGCGCCGCTTCAGGTCGCATGAATCCGATGGTTCGACGTCCACGGGGGGGCCCGCGGAGCCACGCCCTGGGCCTGGCCCCGGCCGTGGCCGGCGCGGACCGGTGCGCTGATGGGGCGATTCAAGAACTCGCTGGCACAGGAGGGGCTCCGGGCGATCGCGGAGGTCAAGCGGCGCTCGCCGTCGGCGGGTGACCTCCGGCCCGACGCGGACCCGGCCGCGCTGGCGAAAGCGTTCGCCGAGAACGGAGCGGCGGCCGTCTCCATCCTCGTCGACGAGCGTTTCGACGGCTCCTTCGGCGATCTCGCCGCCGCCCGGGCAGCCACAGGGGCGCCGCTCCTCGCCAAGGGGTTCTTCGACGACCGGAGCGACCTGATCGATGCCCGGACCGCGGGCGCGGACGCGGCCCTGCTCCTCCTACGGAACCTGGACGACCAGCAGGCGACGCTCCTCCTCGCCGCTGGGCGCGACCTCGGGCTCGACCTCCTAGTCGAGGCGCACGACGCCGCGGAGCTCGAGCGGGCCGTTGCGCTCGGCGCCGAGATTGTCGGCCTGAACGCGCGCGACCTCGGAACGTTTGCGATCGACCGGGAGGCCCAGCTTTCGCTCGTAACCTCGGCTCCAGGCGACCGCCTGATCGTGGCCGAGAGCGCGATCGGCAACCGCGCGCACGCCGCAGAGGCCGAGCTGGCGGGGGCCGACGCGATCCTGGTCGGCTCGACGCTCATGCGGGCTCCCGATCCCGCCGAGAAGCTCGCCGAGCTCCTCGCGCGCCCGCTGGTCAAGATCTGCGGCCTGACCCGCGAGGAAGACGTCGAGGCGGCGGCCGTGGCCGGTGCCGACCTCGCCGGGTTCGTCCTTGCCGAGAGCCCGCGGCGTGCCGAGGCTCCGCTCCCCGTCCCGGAGACGATGCTGTCGGTGGCCGTCTGCGTTGGCGAGGCGGCCGCTGCCGATACCGACCTTGTCCAGCTCTACCCGGAGGAGGACGGCCACCGCGCCCGCAACGGCGTCCTCCTGCGCGAGGGCGAAGCCGTCGCCCACGTGCGTGACCTCCCCTGGCTCGGGGCCGACGAGCGTCATTGGGACGAGGCCGCCGTGCTCCCGGGCCGCGTCCTCCTCGCCGGCGGCCTCGGCCCCGAGAACGTGGGCGCCGCGATCGCTGCCGTTCGACCCTGGTGCGTCGATGCCAGCCGGAGCCTCGAGGTCGAGCCCGGGGTGAAGGACCACGCGCGGATCCAGGCCTTCGTCGAGGCGGCACGCGCAACCGTGGGTGCCCGGGCGTGAGCGTCACCGAGTACGGCCGCTACGGGGGGCAATACGTCCCGGAGACCCTCATGCCCGCCCTCGAGGAGCTCGAGCGCGGCTGGGAGGCGATCCGCGACGACGGCTCCTATGCAGCCGAGCTGGCAGAGCTCCACCGAACCTACGTGGGCCGGCCGACGCCGCTCTACCTCGCGGCCCGTATCGGCGGCGGGCGCCGCATCTACCTGAAGCGCGAGGACCTCTGCCACACGGGCGCTCACAAGATCAACAATGCGGTCGGCCAAGGGCTGATCGCCCGCCGCCTCGGCAAGGAGCGGATCGTCGCGGAGACGGGCGCCGGCCAGCACGGCGTCGCGGCGGCGACAGTCTGCGCGCGCTTCGGAATGCACTGCGTCGTCTACATGGGCGCCGAGGACATGGAGCGCCAGCGGCCGAACGTCGAGCGCATGGGCCTGCTGGGCGCGGAGGTCCGCTCCGTCGAGTTCGGAACGCGGACGCTGAAGGAGGCCACCAGCGAGGCGATCCGCGACTGGATCACGAACGTCGAGACGACCCACTACCTGATCGGCTCGTGTGTCGGACCGCACCCGTACCCGGAGATCGTGCGCGAGCTCCAGTCCGTCATCGGCATCGAGGCCCGCACGCAGATCCTGGAGGCGGAACGGCGGCTCCCCGACGCCGTCGTCGCCTGCGTCGGCGGCGGCTCGAACGCGATCGGCACCTTCGCCGGCTTCCTCGCGGACGACAGAGTCGACCTGATCGGCGTCGAGGCGGCCGGCGCCGCGAGCCTCGGCACCGGACGACCCGGCGTCCTCCACGGCGCACGCTCGTCCGTCCTCGCCGACGAGGACGGCCTGATCGCCGATGCGCACTCGATCTCGGCAGGGCTCGACTACCCGGGAGTCGGCCCCGAGCACGCATACCTCCGCGACTCCGGCCGCGCCCGTTACGTCCCGGCCACGGACGAGGAGGCACTCGCTGCGCTCCGTCTCCTGGCCGAGCGCGAGGGGATCATCGCCGCGCTCGAGCCTTCGCACGCGCTCGCTCGCGCCCTCGAGCTGGACGCGGAGGTGATTCTGGTCTGCCTCTCGGGCCGTGGCGACAAGGATCTCGAGGTCGTCCTCGCGCACGGCGTATGAGTGTCGCGCGCCTTCGGCTTGCTCCGTTGGGGGAAGCCGTGTTTCCCCCACGTGCCTCCTTCTTTGAGACGGTGAGGGAACCTCCCGGTTCCCTCACACACCCTCCCTATGCTCATAGGCCAAAGGTTGGCCTATGAGCAAGCGCCTGTCCGTCTACCTCATGTCCTTCCCGGAGACCCCGGAGCTGGCTGAGGCCGCGGTCGAGGGCGGAGCCGACCTGCTCGAGCTCGGGTTTCCCTTCTCGGATCCGCTCGCCGACGGGCCGGTCATTCGCCTAGCCGGCGAGCGCGCGCTCGCCCGCGGGATGCGAACGCAACGCTGTCTGGAGTGCTTGGCAGAGACGCGGCGACGCCTCGGCCCCGACGTGCCGCTGATCCCCATGACGTACGCCTCGATCCTCGAAGCGTACGGCTACGACCGTTTCTGGGCGGACGCGCAGGCCGCTGGGGCGGCGAGCCTGATCGTCGCGGATCTCCCGGTCGAGGCGGCGCCGGGCATTCCGCGCGTCCAGCTCGTCGCCCCCACCTCGACAGACGAGCGCATCGCCTTCGCGGCCGCGCAGACGCAGGGCTGGCTCTACCTCGTCTCGCTGACCGGGACGACCGGCGCGCGGCAGAGCGTCTCCACGCAGCTCGACGGCCTCGTTCGGCGCGCCCGGGCCGTTACGGAGGTGCCGCTGCTTGCCGGCTTCGGCATCTCGACCCCCGAGCAGGCCGCCGCAGCCGCAACGCTTGCCGACGGAATCGTCGTCGGCAGCCGTGCGGTGCAGGTCGCCGACGAGCTGGGCCCAGCGGGCCTGCGGGAGTACGTCGCCTCCCTCCGCACCGCCGTGGACGAGGTCGCGGTCGCCGCGCCTTCCCCTTGAGCAGCGGTCGCTCTTAACTCCCTAGGGGCACCCCTCTCCCACCACCCGCTTTCGAGCGTACTCCGAAAATGCGCACGCGTGTGTCACGCACTGCGACGAAACCGTCACGGTGCGAGCGCAGACCGGGAAGGAGCGGGAGGCCGTTGAGAGTGTCGACCCAGATTCTCCCGGGCACCCTTTGGCCGCGTACCGCGCGAGCGGACTCGCAGTTGAAGGCACGGTCGCGGCGAAGGCTGTTGCGCCGGGAATAGACCACCTGGTCGAAGCCGGGGCCGCAGTCGATCGAGTCCAGGTCTCCGTCGCTCTCGCCGGCCCAGACCACGTCGTTTCCGGGCCCGGCGTCGACGACGTCCCTGCCGAAGCCGGGCCGGAGGAGGTCATTGCCGCGGCCGCCGTCGAGCGTGTCGTCGAGCCGGCTGCCCCAGAGGCTGTCGTTGCCGTCCTCCCCACGAGGACGTCGTTGCCCTCTTCGCCGTAGAGCCGGTCCCAGCCGTCGAACCCGATGAGCATGTCCCTGCTGTCGCGGCCGAAGACGTCGTCGCGCTTGCCGGTGCCCACCAGTTTGTTCTCCCTGCGGGTGCGTAGGCTACTCCCATGGGTCGTACCGACCCAACCGTTCGCAGTGGCCGTCGTGGATTCCCGTAGGCTACGCGCGATGCACACGCTCGAACTCACCGACGACGAGCTCCGCCTCGTGCGGTCGGCTCTGACCGCGTATCTCGAGGACTTCGGGCACGAGGAGGCGGACATCCTGCGGGACGTCAAGGCGATCATCGCCAAGCTGCCGCCGAGCGAGTAGTGGCCGTCCTCGACTCGCGGGCCGATCGAGCGGCCGAGGAGTACGCGGCCAACCGCGAGCGTATGAAGGCGTTGGTCGGCGAGCTTCGAGAGCGAACCGAGCTGGTGGCCACCGAGCGTCCCTCTGAGGCTGTCGAACGGCACCGGTCACGTGGCAAGCTGCTCGCGCGCGACCGAGTCGAGCGGCTCCTCGACCCCGGCTCGGCATTCCTCGAGCTGAACGCGCTCGCGGCATGGGACCAGTACGGCGGCGAAGCCCCGGGCGCCGGCTTGATCGCCGGCATCGGCGTGGTCGAAGGCACCGAATGCGTGATTGTCGCCAACGACGCGACCGTCAAAGGTGGCACCTACTACCCGCTCACGGTGAAGAAGCATCTGCGCGCGCAGGAGGTCGCCGAGCAGAATCACCTTCCGTGCATCTACCTCGTCGACTCCGGAGGCGCATTCCTGCCGCTGCAGGACGAGGTGTTCCCGGACCGCGAGCACTTCGGCCGGATCTTCTTCAACCAGGCGCAGATGTCGGCAAAGGGCATTGCTCAGATCGCCGTCGTCATGGGCTCCTGCACGGCCGGTGGCGCGTACGTGCCGGCGATGAGCGACGAGACCGTGATCGTGCGCGGAACCGGCACGATCTTCCTCGGCGGCCCGCCGCTCGTGAAGGCCGCGACCGGCGAGGAGGTAAGCGCCGAGGAGCTCGGTGGCGCCGACGTCCACTCCCGCGTGTCCGGCGTGACCGACCACTACGCGGTCGGCGACGAGCACGCGCTCGCCCTCGCGCGCCAGATCGTTCGCAACCTGCACCGAAGCAAGCCAGCCCCGCCGTGGGACGTGCTCCCGCCGGAGGAGCCGCTCTACGACCCCGAGGAGCTGTACGGGATCGTCCCCACGGACTACGGGAAGGGCTACGACGTTCGTGAGCTCGTCGCGCGTCTCGTCGACGGGAGCCGCCTGCACGAGTTCAAGGCGCTCTACGGGGAGACGCTCGTCTGCGGCTTCGCGCGCATCGAGGGCTACCCCGTGGCGATTCTCGCGAACAACGGCGTGCTCTTCTCCGAGTCGGCGCTCAAAGGCGCCCACTTCGTCGAGCTCGCCTGCAAGCGCCGGGTGCCTCTCCTCTTCCTCCAGAACATCACCGGCTTCATGGTGGGGAAGGAGTACGAGGCGGGTGGGATCGCGAAGGACGGGGCGAAGCTCGTCACCGCGGTCGCCTGCGCCCAGGTGCCGAAGTTCACGGTGATCGTGGGCGGCTCGTTCGGCGCCGGCAACTACGGCATGTGCGGGCGGGCATACGCGCCACGGCAGCTTTGGATGTGGCCGAACGCGCGCATCTCGGTGATGGGCGGCGAGCAGGCCGCGACCGTGCTGTCCACAGTCGGGCGCGCCGATCCGGACGAGATCCGCGCCAAGTACGAGCGCGAGGGGAATCCGTACTACTCGACGGCCCGACTCTGGGACGACGGGATCATCGATCCGGTGGATACGCGCAAGGTCATCGCGCTGGGAATCTCGGCGGCCCTAAACGCCCCGATCCCGGAGACCACCTTCGGCATCTTTCGGATGTAGAGCCGCGGCCGTCTAGCTCTTCACAACGCGAAGCGCAAGTTTCTGCCGATCTGCGGACTCTTTACGGTCAGGGGCCGGGGGGTCAGCGCCCGCCGGAACTGCGGCCCGGCGGGCGCTTACATCTGCCCCGGCTCCAACGGCTCGGCGGTGGCCTCACCTCGTGCCGGCCACAAGCCACTGCGTAGACCGGAGCCCAGTCGCGTCGTCACGGTTTCGGCGCGGTCCGTCACCCACGCGTGCGTCTTTCGACGATAGGCTCGAAAGCGGGTGGTGGTCCGGGGTGGCCCCACCGCGGCGGAGGCGCCCACCATCTGGGCTAGCCGTGCTCGGCGAGGCTGACGCCGCTCGCCCGTTCCACCCACCCTGCCGCCCAGGTGTCGAGTGCCTGTCGCTCGCCGTCGTCGAGCCCGCGGAGCGGGGCGCGCACGTCCTCGCGGACGGGCACGCCGCGCCGGCCGAGAATTCGCTTCAGCGCGGCATGTCGTGGAAAGCCCTCGAGGCCGTCCCGGAGCTCGCCGAGCTCGGCGCTGCGCTCCGGGCTCGGATCGCGCACGGCGGCGGCGACCAGCTCGGGGAAGGCGGTCGCCAGGGCCGAGACCGAGCCCTTCGCCCCGCGCTCGATGCCGGCGCCGATCAAGCTCTCGGCGCCGACGAAGATGTCGAAATCCTCGACGAGGTACGGCTCGAGCTGCTCGAAGGGGGCGTCGGAGACCTTCATCCCGGCCACGTTCGGCGCGACGTCCTGGAGGCGCTCGACGACACGCACGGGCACCGCGTAGCCGCTCACCCTGGCGAACTCGTAGACGTAGAACGGCGTCGGCGCGCACGCGTCTGCGGCGGCGCGGAAGTGCGCGAGCAGCTCCTCATCGTCCAGCCGGAAGTACGGCGGTCCGATCACGGCGACTGCGTCGGCGCCGGCCGCCGCCGCATGCTCGGCCAGCGCGACCGTGTCGTCAGTCGTTTGCGCGCCGCAGTGAACGGCGACGTCGAGCCGCCCGGCGCAGGCGGTGACGAATAGTTCGGTGACGCGCCGACGCTCGGCCGGCGAGAGGAGAATCCCCTCGCCGGTCGTCCCCATCGCCAGGATCCCGTCGAGCCCGCGCTCGGCCAAGAACTCCGCGAGCGGCGCGAACGCGTCCTCGTCGAGCTTCGCCCCGCTCTCGCGAAGCGGAGTCACCGCAGCGGCCAGTGCGCCCTTGATCACGGAGCGAAGCCTATGCTGCGCGGCGATGAGCGCGCTTCGGCTCGAGCGGGACGGCGACATCCTGCGGGTCACCATCGCGAAACCGGAACGGCGGAACGCATTCGACGCCGCGCTGATCGCCGAGCTGACCGTGGCCTTCAGCGACGTCGGCGACGCGCGTGCGATCGTCCTGGCCGGCGACGGTCCCAGCTTCTGTGCAGGAGCGGACGTGGAGTGGCAGCGCTCCTCCATCGACCTCTCCTATGAGGAGAACGTCGAGGACGCGATGCGGCTCTACCGGATGCTGGAGACGATCGACACCTGCCCGGCGCCCGTCGTCGCACGCGTGCAGGGCTTCGCCCTCGGCGGCGGATCGGGGGTCGTCGCCTGCGCCGACATCGTGGTGGCCGGCCCAGACGCCGTCTTCGGATTCACGGAAGTGCGCCTGGGGATCATTCCGGCCGTCATCTCGCCCTTCGTGCTGGGTCGCATCGGCTCCGGCGCCACCCGCCGCTACTTCCTCACCGGCGAGCGGTTCGACGCCGAGACAGCGCTCCGGATCGGGCTCGTGCACGAGATTGCCGAGGATCTCGACGGCGCTGTCGACCGGGTCGTCGCCGACCTGCTCACCGGAGGCCCGAAGGCCGTGCGTGCGGCGAAGAAGCTGATTCGCGAGCGGCCGCTGGGAGTCGCGACGGCCCACCTGGCCGCGGGGCTGCGGACGAGCCCCGAAGGCCAGGAGGGCCTGCGCGCGTTCCTGGAGAAGCGCCCGGCGACGGTCCCGGGCAGCTCCGCCTGGGGGGTCTACGCCGGAAGGCAGAAGGCCGAGTAGTCGCCGCCCGCTTCTACCCTTCGCCGCTTCCTCCCGCGCCCACGCCCCAGGTGAGGAAGACAACCAAGACGAGGAGCGCCACGACTGCGAGCAGGGCCACGATCAGCAGGCGTCGGACCGCGTGCCTAGTTGCCATGGGCGAAGCCCCAAGCTCCCCCGGGATAGCCGGTCAGCCGGACCCAGGGCGTCTTCGTGTTGAAGCAGAATTGGAAGCACTGCTGGAACTTGCCCTGCGTCCGAACCCGGTAAAGGCTCCGGTTGGCGCCACCGTCGATGTCGAGAGCGATGTGGCCCTTGAAGTCCCAGCCGGAGAACTGCAGGCAGCACTCGACGTCGCGCCAGTACGTCGGCGACCAGGGGTTGACCGTCCTGACGATCACCGAGCGCCCTGACTCCCAGCACCAGCGGATGGTCAGGATGTACTTCCAGTAGAAGTATCGGAACAACGGGTGCTTGAGCCCGTGCCACCCGTGAACCCTCCTGCACCTGATCTCCGAGCCGGCCACCGTCGTGACGGCATCCGCCGTCAGCTCGGTGACCTCGAGCGCGGTTTCGCCGTTCTCCAGCACGACGGGCTCCTCGTCGGTGATCGTCTCCGCCGAGGCGACGGTCGCCGATGCGAAGAACGTGGCAGCCACGACGAGCGTCAGTCCGGAGCCTTTCCAGATCGCGGATACGAGCGACGTAAACACGTTCGACCTCCCCGTTCGAGAACTGAGCCGAGGCCGCGGGCGTGCGCCGCTCGAGTTCGATTTCCTTCAGGATAGACCATGGTTGCCTTCCTCGACAACGGCCCTTCGGGCCACGTCCATTTCGGCCAAGCAACTAGAGAACCCGAAGCAGAACGAAGCCTCGAGTCGTCGCGCCGGCCTAGGCGGCGCGCTGCGGCGTCCTCGGTTGCGCCCGTAGCCTCCGGCTACGAACGCGCCCTGCGTCCTTGCATCGCACTCACCCAGGACGCCGCGCCGGCGAAGCGTCATTCTGCTTCGAGTTCTGATGCCCATCCTGCTGGGCGCGGAGGAGACGCGCGAGACCTTCGCCGGCCTCGAGACCTGGCAGATCGTCCTCTGGTATGTCCTCATCGCCGTCTCGGTGGCGATCTTCGTCTTCGGGGTGGGCCGTCTCGTCCGCAAGTATCGCCGTGGCCGCACGAGGGCGCCGGTCGGGAACGTGCTCGAGCGCACGGTCCGCACGGGCAGGATCGTCGCCACGCACGCCTGGATCCGGCGGCGGGATCCGCTCGCGGGGCTCGGGCACCTGCTCGTCTTCTACGGCTTCGTCGTCCTCTTCATCGGGACGGCCATCCTCGCCTTCCAGGACGACTTCGCCGAGCCCGTTCTCGGCTTCGACTTCTGGCAGGGCTGGTTCTACCTCGGCTACTCGCTCTTCCTCGACGTCTTCGGCTTCGCCTTGATCGTCGGCCTGAGCGTCTTCGCGCTCAAGCGCGGCGTGCTCAGGCCGTTCCGCCTCTCCTACTGGCGCCCGGTCGACCCAGCCCCTCCCCTCGAGGACGAGGCGAGGCGCTACCGCCTCGGCGACTGGCTCTTTCTCGGCAGCCTCTTCTTCCTCGCCCTCACGGGCTTCCTGCTCGAGGCCTTCCGCATCGCCGCCGACGACCCCTCCTTCGAGGTCTGGGCGCCGCTCGGCTGGCTCATCGGCCAGGGGTTCATCGCGCTCGGCTTCGAGGGCGACGCGGCCGAGTCCGCCCGGGCGACGACCTGGTGGGTGCACGGCGTCTTCGCACTCTTCTGGGTGTC
>Ga0081538_10000617_pt1 | contig 39492 bp, 34 predicted proteins | sample TabmetS5T2R1_FD_71022 | JGI IMG/M metagenome (GOLD analysis project Ga0081538, IMG submission 71022) | Tabebuia heterophylla rhizosphere microbial communities from the University of Puerto Rico - S5T2R1 | ecosystem: Host-associated > Plants > Roots > Rhizosphere ... | reverse complement strand
CTACGTGCACATCGGGACCGGCAACTACCACGCGAAGACGGCCCGCCTGTACGAGGACTTCGGGCTGTTCACGACCGACCGGGACATCGCCGCCGACGTCGCCGAGCTCTTCAACACGCTGACCGGAGCCGCGCGATCGCCCACCTACCGCAAGGTCGTGACCGCCCCGGACGACATGCGCGACTGGTTCCTCGACCAGGTCCGCCGCACGATCGACGCGCACGAGGCGGGCGAAGAGGCGCGCATCGTGGTCAAGCTCAACTCGCTCGTCGACGCCCGCTGCATCCGGGCGCTCTACGAGGCGTCGCAGGCGGGCGTGCGCGTGGACGTGAACGTGCGAGGTATCTGCTGCCTGCGCCCCGGCGTTCCCGGCGTGTCGGAGAACATCGGTGTGGTCTCGGTCGTGGGGCGCTTCCTCGAGCACTCGCGGCTCTACGGCTTCTGGCGCGGCGACGAGCGCGAGTACTGGATGGGATCGGCGGACCTGATGCCGCGCAATCTCGACACGCGCGTGGAGCTGCTCACCCCGATCGAGGACGCGGGCCTGCGGGCCCAGGTCGAGGACACGCTCGAGCGCTGCCTCGCGGACGACACGTTCTCGTGGGAGCTGGGGCCCAGCGATACCTGGGAGCGCCGGACCGGCCGCCGGCGCGCCACGCACCGGGAGCTGATGGAGCGGGCCTCGGCGCGCGCCTCAGCGGAGTAGCTGCTTTAAAGCAAGCACCCGGGCCGCCGACTCGCGCACCTGCTTGCGGAACGCCGGTGACGTGCGGGCGGCGCGCAGCAGCCAGGGATGGATCAGGTTCCAGCTGGCGCTTCCCGTGGTGAGCACGAGGTCGGCGCCTGCTCGCAGCGAGCGCTCCGCCGCCCTCGCCACGCCGGAGCGATCGAGCACGGCCTGCGCCTCGATGCTGTCGGTGACGATCACCCCGTCGTAGCCCAGCCGGCGGCGCAGCAGGTTCGTGACGATCCGCGCCGACTGGGACGCGATGCGGTCCGAGTCGAGCGCGGGGTAGAGCGCGTGGGAGAGCATGATGAGTGGCGCTCCCGCCTCGACGGCGGCGCGGAAGGGCACCAGGTCGCGCGTGACGGGCCCGCTCACGGTCGCCGAGCCGTCGTCCGTGTTGACCTGCGCGCGGCCCAGCCCAGGGAAGTGCTTGGCAGTGGCGGCAACGCCGCCGGCGCGCATCCCCTCGATCGACGCCCGCGTTCGCGCCGCGATCCCCGTCGGCGAGCCGGCGAAGGCGCGGAACCCCATCACCGGCGCGGCGCCCGCGGGCACGTCCGCCACCGGGGCCAGGTTGACGTTGACGCCCGCCCGCGCGAGCTGGCGAGCGCTCGCGCGCGCGGCGCGGCGGACCGCCGCCGGATCCCCCTGCAGCGGCTGGCCGGCGACGGGCCCGGCCCAGCCGACCGTGCGGATGTCGCCGCCCTCCTGGTCCACCATGACGAGCGCCCGCTGGCGCGCCGGGCGCTGCAGGGAGCGCGTCAGGCGGCGCCAGTCGGCGGGCGTCGTGGCGTTGAACCCGAACAGGATCACGCCCGCCGTCTCCCGGGCGCGGAGGCGCCGGCGCACGTACTCCGGCACCGAGCGGTCCGGGAAGCTCGACACGATCAGCTGCCCGACCTGCTGGCGCAGGCTGAGCCGATCCACCGCCTCGAGCAGCCGCTCCCGGCGCTCCTCCTGCGGGGTCACCTCGGGCTCCTGCCCCCCACCACCGGCCCCCACCGCGACCCCGGCGGCGAACGCCGCCACGGCGGCGCTCACGAGCATGGCGAGCCGCCGCCGCGCGGCAGGGTCACGCGACAGGCGCACCTTCCCCGGATCAGGCTGGTGGGGCGGCGGCCGGAGCGGTCCCGGACACGTGCTCGCGCGACAGGCGCTCGTGCTCGAGCCCAGCCCAGCGGCACCCGTCGGTGAGGGCCATGAGCCCGAAGCCGTCCACCGGACCGAGCGCCCCGGTCCCCTGGAGGCCGCCCTGGGCGGCCCGCTCGGCGCCCCAGGCCAGGATGCGGCCGGTGAAGGTGTAGCCGTCCACGCCCGCCACATGGACCTCGGCCAGCTGCTTGCCGGCGCCGTCGTAGGCGATCGCGACGATGTGGGAGCCGGACTTGCTGCGGGCCTCGGCGTCCGGCCCGCCGGTGGAGCCCTTGACGAGCTTCTCGCCGGCGAAGCCGAGCAGCTTGGCGGCGCCCGGCAGGCTGGCGCCGAGCGACAGCGCCTGCATCGGCCGGGTCAGCGGGCCGAACCAGCCGAGGTAGGCGTTCACCTCGCGCAGCTGGGGAGCGATGCGGGGCAGCGTGAAGTGCTCCGAGCTGCCGACCGAGACCGCGTCGCGCTGCTTCGAGCGAACCGGGAAGCTCCGCACGCGCTTGGCCATCCGCTCGGTGATCATGCGCCCGTCGCGGAAGGCGAAGCCGGGCCTCCCGATCGAGGTCGCCATGGTGGCCTGGGTGCCGCCGCTGGGCCGGGCCTGTCCCGTGAAGAAGTAGCCGACGTCGATGCGCACCGCCTCGTCGCCGGCCTCCCTCAGGGCAAGGGCGCCGGCCAGGTTGCCGGGCACCCAGTCGTAGCCGAAGGCGGTGAGCATGCCGCAGCCCGCGCGGTCGGCGGCGGGGCCGTAGCGCTCGAAGACCTCGCGGATGAAGGCCGTCTCGCCGGTCGAGTCGAGGTAGTGCGCCCCCGCCGTCGTGGCTGCCGCCGCGGCCGGCGTGCCCCAGCGGGCGAAGGGGCCGACCGTGGTCACGAGCACGTCGCCGCGCTCGACGAGCGCCGAGACGCTCGGCGGGTCGGAGACGTCCGCGACGGTCGTCTCGTGCTCGCCGCCGAGCTCGCCGGCGAGCCGCTTCAGCTTCTCCTCGCTGCGAGCCGCGAGCACCGGCCGCATGCCCCGCTCGACCATTGCCTCCGCCACCAGCCGGCCGGTGTAGCCGGTGGCGCCGAACAGGACGACGCGGCCGGCCATCAGTTCTCCTGACGGCGCTTCTCGAGCACGTCGCGCACGCGCTCGATCGCCTGCGGCGCGGTGCGCTCCACGCGCCTCAGGTCCCAGCCCGTCAAGGTGATGAGCTTCATGGGCGTCTTGGCCGTGACCGTTGCGTTCCGGAGCGTCTTCTCGAGCAGGCCCATCTCCCCGAAGAAGTCCCCCTGGCCGAGATCGGCGACGTGCTCGCCGCCGCGGGTGACCTCCGACGTGCCCTCCTCGATGACCATGAACTCGTAGGAGTAGTCGCCCTCGCGCACGAGCGTCTTCCCCTCGTCCACCGACACCTCCTGCGCGAAGGGAGCGATCTGAGAGAGCTCGTCGTCGCCCATCTCCTCGAACAGCGGGATCGACTTCAACCTCGTGGAATCCAAGGGTCCGGCACCTCCTGACTCGCGGTCGGCCCGCGACCTTATCCGAGATGGGGCTTCGCACGTACCATCCCTCACGTGTTCGCCCGCTTCGTCTCCTCTGTGCTGCTGAGCCGCCTGCGCGAGGGCCGGCTCGAGATCGAGGAGGGCGGGCGGCTGCGTGCTTTCGGACCGCCCGACGCGCCGGTGCGGGCGACGATCCGCGTGCACGGCCCCGGCTTCTGGCGTGCGCTGCTGGGCGGGAGCCGGGAGCTCGCCGACGCCTTCGGGGCCGGCGTCTGGGACTCCGATGACCTGGTGGCGCTGGTGCGGATAGCGGCGCGCGAGATGCCTCGGCTCGACCGGTGGCGGCGGCCGCTGGCGCCGCCGCGCAACCTCTTCACGCGCGTGCCGCGCAACACCCGCGCGGGCGCCCGGCGGCACATCGCCGCTCACTACGACCTTGGCAACGACCTCTTCCAGCTCTTCCTCGACGAGACCATGACGTACTCGTGCGCGGTCTTCGAAAGCCCGGAGGCTTCGCTGCGTGACGCCCAGGAGGCGAAGCTGGAGCGGGTCTGCCGCAAGCTGCGGCTGGGGCCGGAGGATCACGTGCTCGAGATCGGTGGCGGCTGGGGCTCGTTCGCGCTCCATGCGGCCGAGCGCCACGGCTGCCGGGTCACCACCACCACGATCTCGCGCGAGCAGCACGATGTGGCGTCGCAGCGGGTGCTGGAGGCCGGGCTCGCCGACCGCGTGACGGTGCTGCTCGAGGACTATCGCGACGTGCGCGGCCGCTACGACAAGCTCGTCTCGATCGAGATGATCGAGGCGGTTGGCTGGCAGTACTTCGATCTCTTCTTCCGGCGCTGCGGCGAGCTGCTCGATCCGCGCGGCCTGATGCTGCTGCAGGCGATCGTGATCGACGACCGCGCCTACGAGATCGAGAAGGCGTCGCGCTCGTTCATCAAGGAGCTGATCTTCCCGGCGGGCTGCCTGCCGTCGGTAGAGGTGATCTCTCGCTGCATCGCGCGGGCGACCAACCTCCGCCTGGTCGACCTGGAGGACATCACGAGCCACTATCCGGAGACGCTGCGGCGCTGGCGGGAGAACTTCGTGCGGGCCGCCGGACGCGCCCAGGCGCTCGGATACGACCTCCGCTTCCGCCGCCTCTGGGAGCTCTACCTCGCGTACTCGGAGGGGGGCTTCCTGGAGCGCCGGATCCGGGACGTCCAGGCGCTCGCCGCGGGGCCCGCCTATCGCGACGCCGCTCCACGCCGCGCGCGGGCGGCGATGCTTGCCGGGAGCTGAGCCGCCGGTGCTCCACCACATGCGCCGCGGCAGCGGCGAGCCGCTCATCCTGATCCATCCGCTGGGCGGCGAGCTGGTGGTGTGGGAGCCGGTGCTGGACCGCCTCGCCGACTCTCGCGACGTGATCGCCGTCGACCTGCCGGGCTTCGGGGCGTCGGCGCCTCTGGCGAACGGGTCGGTCCCGACGCCACAGTCGCTGGCCGCGGCGGTGGCCACGTTTCTCTCGGAGCTCGAGATCGAGCGGGCCCACGTGGCGGGCAACTCGCTGGGCGGCTGGGTGGCCCTCGAGCTCGCGAAGGTGGGTCGCGCGCTCTCGGTGACGGGACTCTCGACAGCGGGACTGTGGAAGCGCCCGCTCGGACCCCGACCCGGCCGCGACGTTCGGCGGATCGGTCGCGCTCTGCTGCCCGTTCTGCCAGTCCTGCTCCGAACCCGGCGCGGCCGCCGCCTGCTGCTTCAGAGCTCGGTGGGGCACCCCGAGCGCGTACCGCCCGCGGCGGCCGCCCGGCTGGTCCGCTCGTACGTGACCTCGCCGGGATTCGAGGGAGCCAACGAAGCAATGCGAGCCGCGGTCTTCTCGGGCGTCGAACAGATCCGCGTGCCGGTCACGCTGGCATGGGCGGAACACGACCGCCTGCTGCGCCGCCCCCGCGAAACCGCCCACGGATGGCGAACGCTGACCCTGACCGGCTGCGGCCACATCCCGACCTGGGACGACCCGGGCCAGGTCGCCGAGGTGCTCCTGCGAGCGAGCTCGTAGTCGTGGCACGCTCGAATGGGCGGTGCCTGGCTCGAACAGGCGACCTCCACGTTGTAAGCGTGGCGCTCTTCCAGCTGAGCTAACCGCCCCGTTGGTCGAGTCTAGTATCAGCCGTGTGAACGTCCGGCTGTTCTGGCAGTCGCTCCTGATTCAGGCGATCGTCTTGGCGATCCCCTTCGTGGTGCTTGCCCTGACGCTCGACGAGAGCTTCTTCGAGGACTGGGGCTGGCTGGCCGGACCGGCCGTCTGGCTGGCGTGCTCGGCCGTGACGGCGCGGGTCCTGTCGCTGCCGCTCGGCTACGTCCTCTTCTCCGCGGTGGCCGGTGGCGTGGCAGGAGCGATCGTGTTCCTGGTCGCGTCCCACTGGGCCGGAATGGTGGCCGGCCTCCTGGTGTTCGCCGCCTCCTGCGGAAGCTACGACCCGGAGGCGGAGGCAGAGGCGCAGCGGGAGTACGAGGAGCGAAAGCGGGCGAAGCGAGGGCGGGCGACCGCGAAGTAGCCCGGTGAAGTAGCCCCGACGAGAATCGAACTCGCGCCCGCACCTTGAAAGGGTGCTGTGCTCGCCATTACACCACGGGGCCGCAGACTCGATTCTAGGGCTGCACCGTCCGGTGCCCCCGGGAACATACGTTCGCGTGGGTACCGGTCCCCGAAACCCTGAGCAGCATCGAAAAGCGCGCCAACTGCGCACAAAGGGAATGCCATACAAGCGCATCGCGGCAGCTCTTGAAATCTCTCCGGCCACGGCCCTTGCCTGGACAAAGGACATCGAGCTGACCCCAGAGCAGAAGCATGCGAACTTGCGCGGACCGACCGGGCCGCTGAATCCAGAGCGAGTGCGACGGGCCGCTGCAAGCTGGGCCGCGGTCTCTAGAGCGCGGCGTGCGATCTGCCAGGCCGAGGGTCGCGCGACGGCGCGTCACGGTGATCCGCTTCACCTGGCTGGCTGCATGCTGTACTGGGCTGAGGGTGCCAAGGCTCGGCACGCCATCCAATTCACGAACTCCGACCCTCGCATGTTGGTGCTCTTCCGTCGCTTCCTCGTGGAGTCGCTTGGCATCGAGCGCGAGCGCATCTGTCTCGCGATCAACGTCTACACCGGGAATGGACTCACCATTGACGAGATCGAGCGGCATTGGCTCGACCTTCTCGACCTGCCAAAGAGCGCCGCTCGCAAGCACATGATCAATCACATGCCGACGTCCAGCAGCGGGCGAGCCAAGAACAAGCTGCCCTACGGCGTTTGCACTTTGCGGGTACACAACAGCTGGATGCTCCAGCACATCTACGGAGCGATCCAGGAGTACGGCGGCTTCGAGGAGCCTGCCTGGCTTCGTTGAGCTACGGCTATCAGTACGGAGGTACGAACTCGTCCCAGCGCAGCTCCGGGCGTTCCGTTGGTAGGCGCAGCACGGCTGTGTCTCCAGTGCCGCTTGGTACGCCGCGGCTCAATGGCCGGCGGCGCCAGCGGAAGGCGCCTGGCAGGGCGTCGGGTTCGAGTGTCGTGGCGAGGTTCTTCTCCAGGTAGGCCACCGCGGTTCGCACCGCCGGCATCCACATGTCGTCGACCACGACCAGGCTGCCGGGCTTCACCAGGCGGGTCATGTAGTAGAGGTCGAGGAAGACGCCTTCGAAGCGGTGGTCGCCGTCCACGAACGCGAAGTCGAACTGCCGGCCCTCCGATACGAGTCGGGGCAGCGCCAGCTGGCTCTCCTCCTCGATCACCTCGACCATCGCCTCCACGCCCGCGTCGCGCAGCGTTCGCAACCCGGCTCCGTTCCACGACCTCTCCTGGAATGGATCGATCGCCACGTGGCGGCCGTCGCGGTGCATAACGGCCTCGCAGAGCCAGAGCGCGGACACACCCAGCGCCAGACCGACCTCGATGGTCCGCTCCGCACCCTCGGCGATCGCCAGATCCCGCAGCGCCGCACCAAGGTCCGCGCCGACGCTGTGTGGCGCCAAAGGAACGGGCTCACCCGTCGCGTCAGGGAGGCTGCCGTCGCGATAGGCCCGCTCGAGGAAACCTTCCGGGGCGGCCACGGGCCCATGATATGAGCGCTGTCCGCCATGATCTTCATGAGCCCCCGTAGCTCAACAGGCAGAGCGAGCGCCTTTTAAGCGCAGGGTTGGAGGTTCGAGTCCTCCCGGGGGCATCTCGGCGCCGGCGCGACGGCGCTCAGGCGACCGTCTTCACCCGCGCCCCGCGCCGCTTCTTCGTCGCGAGGATCGCGTCCATCAGCCCGGGGAAGCGGGCGTTCAGGTCGTCCAGTCGCAGCGAGAGCAGGCGCTTGCGGCCCTCCGGGCGGACCATCACCAGGCCCGACTCACGCAACACGCGGAAGTGGTGCGACAGGGTCGCCTTCGAGAGCCCGAGCTCGAACATCCCGCACGAGGGCTCGTCCTCTTCGGCGAGGCGCCGCACTATGTCGAGGCGGGCCGGGTCGCTCAGCGCGTGGAGCACGGCCGACAGCTCGAGCTCCTGACGTGATGGGTGGTGGGGCTCTCTCATCTAACCCACCGTCGAGTCTAGCGATGGTTCGATGGATGTCTAATGGCGGAAGTGCCTCCGCGTGGTGAAGACCATCGCCACGCCGGCGGCGTCGCAGGCCTCGATCACCTCGCTGTCCCGCTGCGAGCCCCCGGGCTGGATGATCGCGCGCACCCCGGCCTCGATCGCCAGCTGGGGGCCGTCCGCAAACGGGAAGAACGCGTCTGATGCGAGCACCGCGCCCGCCAGCGGGTTGGACGCCGCCACGGCCTTGTCGACCGCGATCCGCACCGAGTCCACCCGGCTCATCTGCCCCGCTCCGATCCCGACCGTCGCGAGCCCGTACGCCAGCACGATCGCGTTCGAGCGGACGTGCTTGCAAACCCGCATCGCAAACAGGAGCTCGCCCCACTCCTTCTCGCTCGGCTTGCGCTCGGTCACCACCTGCATCTCCTCGCGCAGCTCGAGGCCGGTGTCTCGATCTTGGACGAGCAGTCCGCCCCGCACGCGCTTGGCGTCCTGCTCGGTGACCGGCACGCGCCGGCGCTCCTGGTTCTCGAGCAGGCGCACGTTCGGCTTCTGCTGGAGGATCGCCAGGGCGTCCTCGTCGTAGCCGGGTGCGAAGACGAGCTCGACGAAGATCGCGTGCAGCTTCGAGGCGAGCTCGCGGTCGACCCGCCGGTTGAAGCAGAACACTCCGCCGAACGCGCTCTGGGGGTCGGAGGCCAACGCGCCGTCGAACGCCTCTCCCGGATCGGCGCCCACCGCCGCCCCGCAGGGATTGTTGTGCTTGATGATCGCCGCCGCAGGGAGCTCGAACTCCTCCACCAGCCGGCGCCCGGAGTCGAGGTCCAGCAGGTTGTTGAACGAAAGCTCCCGGCCGTGCAGCTTCGAGACCATCGACAGCAAGTGGGTGCGCGCGCCGATCTCCGCGTAGTAGGCCGCCCGCTGGTGTGGGTTCTCGCCGTAGGTGAGGTCGATCACCTTCTCGAACGAGCGCGTGTACTGCGAGGGAAGGTCCTCCTCGCGCTCCGCGAACCAGCGCGAGATCGCCGCGTCGTAGCGCGCCGTGTACGAGAAGGCCTCCGTGGCGAGGCTCTCGCGCGTGCGCGCGGAGAGCTTGCCGCCGTTCTCGCGCATCTCCTCGAGCACGGCGTCGTAGCTCTCGGGCGACACCACCACGGCCGCGAAGGCATGGTTCTTCGCCGCAGCGCGGATCAGCGTCGGGCCGCCGATGTCGATGTTCTCGATCACCTCCTCCTCCTCGACGCCGCGGCGCCCGGAGACGCGCTCGAACGGATAGAGGTTCACGCAGACCAGGTCGATCGGCTCGATCTCGTGCTCGTTCAGCGTGTCCACATGGGTGCGCTCCGAGCGAACCGCAAGCAGGCCGGCGTGGATGCGGGGGTTGAGCGTCTTGACGCGGCCGTCGAGGATCTCCGGGAAGCCGGTGTAGTCCTCGACCGCGCGGGTGGCGATCCCCTCGTCGGCCAGCTCGCCCGCCGTCCCTCCCGTCGAGACGATCTCCACGTCGAGCTCGGCGAGCCCGCGCGCGAAGTCGACCAGCCCCCGCTTGTCCGACACGCTCAGGAGCGCACGGCGGATCCGCACCTCGCCGGGCGCCGTGACGTCCGTGCCGCGCGGCTCAATCGACATCGTCGATCAGCATGGCGCGCGGGTTTGCCGGATCGACGCGGACCCGGCCGGCAGCGATCAGGCGCACGGCACGCGGCAGCAACCGGTGCTCCACCTCGTGCACACGCTGCTCGAGCTCGGCGATTTGCGCAGGATACGGAAGCTCCAGGGCCTCTTGAAGGACGATTGGACCATTGTCCATGTGCTCGTCCACGAAGAAGACGGTCACCCCGGTCACCTTCACCCCGTGCTCCACGGCCTGCTCGATCGCCCGCACGCCGGGGAAGGCGGGCAGGAGCGAGGGATGCACGTTCACGATCCGGCCGGCGAAGCGCCGCACGAGCTGGGGGCCGAGCAGCTCCATGAACCCGGCGAGCACGACCAGCTCGACGCCGCGCGCCTCGAGCCAGTCGCCGAGGGCGCGATCCCGGCCGGCTCGGTCCTGGTGGTCGGCAATCGCGAAGACCGCCGTCTCGACGCCTGCCCGCCTGGCCCGCTCGAGCCCGGCCGCGTCGCCGCGCGAGGAGGCCACCCCGACGATCTCGATGTCGGGCCCGTGCACCGTGTCGAGCAGGGCCTGCAGGTTCGTCCCGCTGCCCGAGATCAGGACCGCGACGCGGAAGGCGGCCCCCGCCACCTAAGCCGCGACCGGCACGCGGAGCACCGGGTAGGGGCCGCTGCTCGTCTCGAGGCGCCCCGCGTCGATCAGCTCGTCCACGCGCGCCAGTATGTCCGCGCGGCGCATGTGGGAGGAGGTGCCGTATGCGGGCAGCCCGTCGTACGAGTTGCGCAGCAGCTTCTTGCTCCGCCCGCCGTGCAGGATCTCCGCGCAGGTGGTCCGGCCTACCGCGGGCCGCGCCCGTCGCGCGACCGAGATGATCGCGTCGTCGAGGTTCTCGATCGCCACCGGGTCGGGCGGCGGCGGGACGGGCACGAGCCCGGGGCTGCACGCGTCGCAGCAGCGCGAGCCGGCGCCCGCCGGCGGCGAGCGGTCGCCGAAGTGGCGCAGGATCGCCTCCCGCCGGCAGCTCTCCTGTTCGACGTAGGCCCATACCTCCCGGTACTGGCGCCAGCGCGCCCGGGCCCCTTCCTCGACCGACGAGCGGCACAGGGCGGCGGCGCGGCGGTCGTAGGGCGCGAGGGCGCGCCCGGCGACCCGGTCGGGCGCGGACGGCGACGGTGAGATCACGCGCGCGCGCGTGAGGTGGCCGAGCAGGGCGCGCAGACGGTCGCCGTCGCCGCCCAGGCCTCCGACCAGCTCCGCGGCGTCCACGGAGTAGCGGCCGTCGCCGTCGGCCGCCGCCCAGAGGCGGTCCGCCAGCCAGCCCGGCAGCCCCTCGTCGATCTCCTCGCGCTTGATGAAGTGGACGTGTAGGGCCTTGTCGCGGTTCTCGGCGAGGAGCAGCGCCCGGGCCGGCCGGCCGTCGCGCCCGGCACGCCCGGCCTCCTGGTAGTAGGCCTCGAGCGAGGCCGGCACGCTCGCGTGCACGACGGTTCGCACGTTCGGCTTGTCGACCCCCATGCCGAACGCGTTGGTGGCGCAGATCACCTGCACCTCGTCGGCCAGGAAGCGCCGCTGAACCGCCGCCCGGCGGTCGCGGTCGAGCCCCGCGTGGTAGGCCGCCGCCTCCACACCCAGCCCGGCTCCGAGCTCCGCCGCCAGCTCCTCCGAGCCGGCCCGCGTGCCCGCGTAGACGATCGCCGGAAGCGCGTCGGGCTCGCGCAGCGCCTCCGCCACGAGTGCCCGCTTCTCACCCGGGAGCGGGCGCGCCACCGCGAAGGCGATGTTGGGACGATCGAACCCCGTGGCGACCCGGAGCGGATCGCGCAGCCCGAGGCGATGCGCCACGTCCACAGCCACCCGCGGCGTGGCGGTGGCGGTGGACGCCACGAGCGCCTCCGAGCCGAGCATCCGCGCGGCGTCCGCCAGGCGGAAGTAGTCGGGCCGGAAGTCGTGCCCCCACTGGGACACGCAGTGCGCCTCGTCCACGACGAACAGGCCCACCCGCACGTCCGCCATGCGCTCGAGGAAGCCGGGCGCGGCGAAGCGCTCCGGCGCCACGTACAGGAGGCGCAGCTCCCCGGCCGCGGCGCGGCGCAGCGCCTCCGCGTTCGCCGACCGGTCCTGCTGCGCGTTCACGAGCGCCACCCGCTCGCCCAGGCCGCGCGCAGCGAGCGCCTCGACCTGGTCCTGCATGAGCGCGACGAGCGGCGAGACGACGACCGTCACGTCGTCCCGCAGCAGGGCGGGCAGCTGGTAGCAGAGCGACTTGCCCGACCCGGTCGGCATCACGACGAGCACGTCGCGCCCGCTGAGGGCGGCGTCGCACGCCTCGCGCTGGCCGGGGCGAAAATCCCGGAAGCCGAAGAGCGAGTTGAGTGCGGCGCGGAGGTCCATGGGAAGGAAGGCCACACTAGCGCCGCATTCGGCGGGTTCCGGCACCGCTGTGCAGAGTTGTCACAGCGGTGCCGGAAACGTCACGCCTCTAGCGACGAGGGAACTTCAGCGTCGCGTTCCGGGCCGTCTCGGTGAGGGACCCGCCCTCCTCCGAGGAGGCCACGGCGTGCACGCGGAGCTTGCCGCGCTTCGCGAGCGACTTGGCCTTGCGCGGCAGCTTGACGCGAACCTTGTCGGTCTCGCCCGGGGCCACGTCGAACCTGCGGCTGCCGAGCTCGACGCGGAGCTTCACGCCACCGATCCTGATCGCCTTGGCGCTGGTCAGGCCGAGCACGCCGGTGCAAGCCGACTCGGCGCCGGCCGGACAGCTCACCGCGAAGATCGCGGTGGCCTTCTTGCCCACGAGCTTGAGCTTGGCTCCACGGGCGATGCTCGCGAGCGAGCGCGGGGGCCGGTCGACGCTCTCGACGTCGACGATCGTGTCCGCGAGGTCGACCACGGCGCTGTCGGCGCCGCTGCCGCCCTGAGCGAGGTCGGCCGCACCGTTGCGCACCTCGATCCGGTCGTTGCCGGAGCCGCCGTCGGCGAGGACGGCAAGCCGGCCGGCGAGACCCGGCCTCGCCGCGATCGTGTCGTCGCCGCCGAGGCCGTTCATCTGGATGCGCTCGGTGTCGAGATCGATCGTGAACTGGCCGAAGTTGGTCCGCTGGAACCGGATGCCCTGGCCGTTCGGGGCGACCTCCATCGCGTCGCCCTGGGTGACCGATCCGTTCACGCGCACCGTGTCCGCGCCGTCTCCGCCCGTCGCGACGTCGGAGCCGTCTCCGTTGTTCCACTCGAGCACGTCGTCGCCCGCGCCGCCGGCCATCTGGTCCGCGCCGCGGTCGCCGGTCACGAGGTCGTCGCCGGCGCCGCCGTCGAGCACGTCGGCCGCCTCGCCGCCGCTGATGCGGTCGGCGCCGTCGCCGCCGGTGAGCGTGTCCGCGCCGGCGTTCCCGTTCAGGGTGAGCAGGACGCGGTCGGCGAGCCCCGCCGCGCCGGTTGCCTTGTCGTCACCGGCCAGCCCGTTCACGGTCATGCGCTCGGCGAGCGTGTCGAGTGTGAAGAGGCCGAGGTTCACGCGGTCGAACTTGACTCGCCCGTTCACGCCCGGAGCGATCGTGAACTCGTCGCCCGCGTTCGCCGACCCGTTCACCTCGATCTCGTCGTTTCCGCCGTCTCCGTCCATCGTGTCGGAGCCGTCGCCGTTGTTCCAGACGAGCTGGTCGTTGCCCGCGCCGCCCGACATCACGTCGTTGCCCTGGGCGCCGACGACCCGGTCGTCGCCATCGCCGCCGCCGAGCGTGTCGGCCTTGCCGCCGCCCGTCACGAGGTCGTCGCCGGCCTCACCCTGGATCTCGAGCGAGTTGTAGGTGTTGCCCAGGCCCGCGGCGTTCAGGATGTCGTTGCCGCCACCGCCGCGCACGACGATGTTGGCCCCGGCGACGTCGGCGTCCTGCGTGCCGGCCGTGCCCGCGTCCAGGTCGGTCGCCGAGTCGAAGCCCTGGGCCGCCGGCAGGTTGTGAGCGATCTTGCCGCCGGAGACGCTGAGCACGAGGTTATCCGGCGCGTCGTCGCCGGAGAACACGATCGGATCGGCGCTCGCATCGACGCTCACGGTCGCCGATGCGCTGCCCGGCAGCGCCAGTGCGAGGGCTGAGGCACCCACCACACCGGCGACTGCAAATGGTCTGCGGAGAGCTGCGTTCACGCTTGAAGCTCCTTGGGTCGTTGACGCTTGCGACCCTGAGAACGCGCCCCTCTCCGATCTATTCCCCGCGGTCTCTGTGAGCTTCGTCACGGTGTTCCGGCAAGCTGCCGAGGTGTGACTCCGGAGCTGCGCGCCGCCGCCCTCGGCGATCACCTCGATCGGCTCTACCGGGCCGCCTGGGCCATCACCGGCGCGCGCGAGGATGCCGAGGACCTCGTCCAGGAGACCTACGAGCGCGTGCTCCGTCGCCCGCGCGAGATCGCACGCGAGGACGACGTCCTGCCGTACCTCCTCGGGGTCCTGCGGAACACCTGGGTGGACACGATCCGCTCGCGGGCACGGCGGCCCACCACACCCCTCGACGCCGACGCCGCCGCGCGCATCGAGGCGCCCGCCGCCGCCTCGCCGGTCGAGCAGCTGGCCGCCCGCGAGGTGTTCGCGGTCGTGGCCGGACTGCCCGAGGAGTTCCGGGATGTCCTCGCGGCGGTCGACGTTGCGGGCCTTTCCTACGCCGAGGCGGCCGATTCGCTCGACCTGCCCGTCGGGACGGTCATGAGCCGGCTCTCCCGCGGGCGCCAGCGGGTCGCGGAGACACTCGGCCTTTAGAAGCGGATCTCGCCCTTGGCCTTCCAGCCGGCCAGCTCGGCCACCGTGTCGAGGCTGACCCCGGCCGAGCCGTCCATCACGCACGTGTGGCCGCCGCGGCGCCAGGTCACGGCGTTCTCGTCGCCGATCCGGCGCAACCGTGTTCCCTCCGCCTCCAGGTCCTCGCCGTCTGGCTCGTCGAGCGCGTCGCCGGCGACGATCGAGTACCTGACCCTCTGCCCGTCCTTGCGGTAGGTGACCGTCCTGACGAGCCGACCGTCCACTTCGTCGTCGCGCTGTCCCGCCGCGCGCCAGCCGAACTTCGCCTGGTAGTCGGGGAAGCGCACCCCTTCGACCTGCTCTTCGAGCAGCGGGCCGCCGGTGGGAGTGACGGTGGCGACGGGTGGGCGCAGAGCCGCTTCGAGGACGTCGCCCGTGCTGGGCGCCCCTCCTGCGACGAGCAGAGCGAGCGCCACCGCCGCCGCCGCGCCCACGCCGGCGAGCGCAGCGAACGGGCGCCAGCGGGCCCGGCGCGGCGCCGGCGCCAGCTCGTCCACGCGCCGGCGCAGCTCGAAGGGGGCCTCGGTGGCGTCCGCCGCCGCGCGCAGCTGGTCTCGCCCGGCCCGGACCAGGGTGATTTTGCGGGCCAGGTCCGGCTCGGCAGCGGCCCGCGTCTCGATCGCCGCGGCCTGCTCGGAATCCAGCCGGCCGTCGACGAGCAGCGCGAGCTCGCCTTCGAGCCGGTCGTCGTCGCTCGGATGGGATGGCGGCGGCTCGGGCATGGCGCTCTCACCCCTCAGAACGTCAAGAGAGGGCGCTCTATTCCCGGCTCAGGAGCGCACGACAGCCAGTTCTTCGAGCGCGAACTTGCCGTTCGCAGACCCGGTGCGGGCCAGCGGGTAGTCGCCTGAGAAGCAGGCGTCGCAGTGCGTCGCGCGCGTGGAGCGGATGGCCTCGTAGACGCCGTCCAGCGAGAGGTAGGCGAGCGAGTCGCAGTCGAGCTCGCGCGCGACCTCCTGCTCGGTACGGCCGTGGGCGACCATCTCCTGGGTCGTCGACATGTCGATGCCGTAGTGGCACGGATGCCGGATTGCCGGAGCGGAGATCCGCATGTGGATCTCGGCGGCGCCCGCGCCGCGCAGCATCCGCACGATCTGCCGGGTGGTGTTGCCGCGCACGATCGAGTCGTCCACCACCACGAGCCGCTTGCCGGCCACCACCTCCCGCAGCGGGTTGAACTTCATGCGCAGCCCGTGCTTGCGCAGCTCCTGGCCGGGCTGGATGAATGTGCGGGCCACGTAGCGGTTCTTGATCAGCCCGTCGTCGCGCGGGATGCCCGACGCCTTCGAGTAGCCCGCGGCCGCCGCGTTGCCCGAGTCGGGCACCGCGATCACCACGTCCGCGTCCACCGGCGCCTCGCGCCAGAGGATCTCGCCCATCTTGCGGCGAGAGACCTGCGTCCGGTTGCCCTCGAGGATCGAGTCGGGCCGGGCGAAGTAGATGTGCTCGAACACGCAGAAGGCCTTGCGCTCGGACTCGACCAGCTGCTTCGTCTCGATCCCACGCTCCCCGAGCGAGATCATCTCGCCGGGCTGTACCTCGCGCAGGAGCTCGGCGCCGATGATGTCGAAGGCGCAGCTCTCCGAGGCGACGCAGTAGCGCTCCCCGATCATCCCCAGCGCGAGCGGGCGCAGTCCGTAGGGATCGCGAAAGCCGACCACCGCGTCCTTGGTCATCACCACCGTGGAGAAGGCCCCCTCGAGCCGCGGGACGACGTCGGCCAGCGCGTCCTCGATGCGCTCGGCGGGATGGGTCGAGAGCATCGCCGCGATGATCTCCGAGTCCGACGTGCCGCGGAACTGGACGCCCCGGTCGCTCAGCTCGGCGTGGAGCTCGACGGCGTTGATGAGGTTCCCGTTGTGGGCGAGCGCAACCTGCCGCCGGTCGGAGCGCCAGACCGGCTGCGCGTTCTCCCAGGCGGACGAGCCGGTCGTCGAGTAGCGCACGTGACCCACGGCCATCTCGCCCTGGAGCGCCCGCAGCTTCTCCTCGTCGAACACCTGCGAGACGAGGCCGAGGTCGCGGATGGTCATGATGTGCCCGGACTCGCTCGTGGCGATCCCGGCGGACTCCTGGCCGCGGTGCTGGAGCGCGTACAGCGCGAAGTAGGCGAGGCGGGCGACGTCCGATTCCGGCGCGTAGACGCCGAAGACACCGCACTCGTCGCGAGGTCCGTCGCGATGGTCGAGCTGATGGGTCATGAGATGGGCGGCGGAGGCTCGGGGCGGAGCCGGCGGCGAGTCTCCCGCACGGAAGTCAGCGTACCAATGGGGGTGGTCAGCCCCACCTCGCATGCGATCTGCGTTGACCGCGAATAGCGCGGCTAACGCAGATGGCGTCGGCTGGCGGGCGACGGTCGCTCACGCGAAGGCGGCTGGGATGGCGCCGTCGTAGACGGCCCGCAGGCGGTCGACAGGGAGGCGCAGCGCGCCGGCGATGTCGAGCACGTCGCCGCCGACCTCGCCGACCACGTGGGCGCCGGGCACACGCCTTACCGCCTCCGGCGGCCCCGCGATCACCGCCCCGCCCGGACCCTCGCCGAACAACGTGACGTCATCGACCGCGCGGAGCTCGACCCGGGCGCCCACTCCCCCCGCGATGCAGCACTCCGCGAGGGCCACCGCCAGGCCGCCCTCCGAGATGTCGTGCACCGTCGCCAGCGTGCCGCCGCGGGCCGCCTCGCGGAGCGGGACGAGCGCCGCCGCCTGCTCGGCCAGGTCCAGCTCGGGCAGCGAGCCGGCGAGGCGGCCGCGCAGCTTCTCGAGCTCTGAGCCCTCGAGCGACGGCCGGAAGGGTCCGACCACCGCCACCATGTGGCCCGCCTCGGTGAACCCCGCGCCAGGCGCCCGCCCGGCGTCGGGCAGCCTCCCGACCATGCCGACGATCGGCGTCGGGTAGATCGGCCCCTCGCCGCCCTCGTTGTAGAGCGACACGTTGCCGCCCACGACGGGCACGCCGAGCGCGCGGCAGGCGTCCCGCAGCCCCGCGACCGCGCGTATGAGCTGCCAAGCCACGTGCGGCTTCTCGGGGTTGCCGAAGTTCAGGCAGTTCGTCAGCCCAAGCGGCTCGGCCCCGACGCAGGCAAGGTTGCGGGCGCACTCCAAAACGGCCTCCGCGGCGCCGGCATACGGGTCGCAGGCGACTCGGCGTCCATTCCCGTCGATCGATACCGCGATTCCCCCTTGATTGCCGTCGTTCGCCAGTGACAGCACCGCGGCGTCTGCGGCGGCCGGCCGGCGCATGGTGCGCGACCCCACGATCGAGTCGTACTGCTCGAAGACGAACCGCTTCGATGCGACGTTCGGTGAGGCGAGCAATGCCAGCAAGGTCTCGGACGGATCGGTGTCCGGGTGGAGGCGCTGGGGTGGGTGGGGATAGATCGCGCCCACGGGAGCCGAGGGCTCGAGGTCGTACAGCGGGCAGTCGTCCACCAGCGCCTCGACCGGCATGTCGCCCACCTGCTCGTCGCCGTCGAACACGCGCAGCCGCCGGGTGTCGGTCACGGATCCAATCGGGGTGGCGCGCACGTCCCAGCGCTCGCACACGTCGAGCACCTCGGCCAGGCGCTCGTCCTCGACCACGCACAGCATCCGCTCCTGCGACTCCGAGATCATGATCTCGAACGGCTCCATGTCGGCCTCGCGCAGCGGCACGCGCGACACGTCGATGTCGATTCCCACCTCGCCCTTCGACGCCATCTCCGACGACGACGACGAGAGCCCGGCCGCGCCCAGGTCCTGCAGCGACGCGAGCAGGCCGCGCTCGAGCAGCTCGAGACAGCACTCGACCAGCTTGGACTCCTCGAACGGGTCGCCGATCTGCACGCTCGGGCGCTTCGAGGCATCCCCGTCCGACAGCTCGGCGCTCGCCAGCACTGACGCGCCGCCGATGCCGTCGCGCCCGGTGCGAGCGCCCAGCAGCACGACATGGTTGCCCACCCCGGCGGCCGCGCTCCTGATCAGCCGCTCGCGCGGGGCGAGCCCCACGCACATCGCGTTGACCAGGCAGTTCTGCTCATAGGCGGGCTCGAAGTAGACCTCGCCGCCCACCGTCGGCACCCCGATGGAGTTGCCGTAGTGGCCGATCCCCTTCACGGCCCAGTCGAACAGATAGCGCGAGCGGGCGGAGTCGAGCTCCCCGAAGCGGAGCGAGTCGAGCACGGCGATCGGCCGCGCGCCCACCGCGAAGATGTCCCGCAGGATGCCGCCCACGCCGGTGGCCGCCCCCTGGAACGGCTCGACGGCGCTGGGGTGGTTGTGCGACTCGACCTTGAACGCCACCGCCAGCCCGTCCCCCACGTCCACGACCCCGGCGTTCTCACCCGGGCCCATCAGCAGGTGCGGCCCCTCCGTCGGCAGCTCCCGCAGCAGCTTCTTCGAGTGCTTGTAGGCGCAGTGCTCCGACCACATGAGCGAGAACACAGCGAGCTCGAGGGCGTTCGGATCTCGACCCAGGCGGTCGCAGATGCCCTCGTACTCGGAGTCGGTGAGACCGAGCTCGCGGTGTGGCGCGAGGGCGCCGGCGCTCACCCGGCGGGAACCATCGCCGCGACCGACTCGAACAGCCGGGCGCCGTCGGCGGAGCCCGTGAGCGGGTCGACCGCATGCTCGGGATGCGGCATCAGCCCCACGACGTTCCCGTCGGCGTTGCACACGCCCGCGATGTCGTCCTGCGCGCCGTTCGGGTTCTGCCCCGGCGCGTAGCGAAGGACCACCTGCTCCGCGGGGATGCCCGGAGCGTGGTAGCGGCCGGTCGTGTGCTTGACCGGCACCGAAAGAACGTCGCCCTCCTCGCACCCGCGCGTGAACGCGGTGTCGGTGTTCTCGACGATCAGGTCGACCTGGCGGCAGACGAAGCGCAGCGAGCTGTTCGGCAGCAGCGCGCCGGGCAGGAGCCCGGCCTCGCACAGCACCTGGAAGCCGTTGCAGATGCCCAGCACCGGGCCGCCGTCGCGGGCGAACTCGATCACGCTCTCCATCAGCGGAGAGAAGCGCGCGATGGCACCGGCGCGCAGGTAGTCGCCGTACGAGAAGCCACCGGGCACGACGACCGCATCGATTCCGTCCAGGTCGCGGTCCTTGTGCCAGAGCAGCTCCGCGTCGCCGAAGCGGCGGCAGGCGAGCAGGGCGTCGACCTCGTCGCAGGAGCCGGGGAAGCGGACCACGCCGAACCTCACGCCGCGACCCTCCTCGCGCTCGGCGCCTCGGCCGGCAGGACCTCGTAGTCCTCGATCAACGGGTTGGCGAGCAGCCTTTCGCACATCTCGGGTACCTGGGCCGGGTCCTCCACGTCGAGCTCGATCAGCCGCCCCACGTGCACGCCGGTCACGTCGCTGAACCCCAGCGCGTGCAGCGCGTCCTCGACGGCCTGGCCCTGTGGATCGAGGATTCCCTCCTTCGGCCGGATCAACACCCGCATCCTCACGACGCGCTGCGCTCCAGCCAGCGCTCGAACGGCTCGCCGGCGATCCGCTCGTAGGCCTCCACGTAGCGAGCGCGCGTGCCCGCGACCACGTCGTCCGGGATCGCGGGTGCCGGGGGCGTCTTGTCCCAACCCGACCCGCTCGCCCAGTCGCGCACGTACTGCTTGTCGAAGCTCGGCTGGCCGCGGCCCGGCTCGTATCCGTCGGCCGGCCAGAAGCGCGACGAGTCCGGCGTCAGGACCTCGTCGCCGAGGACGATCGTGCCGTCGGCCCGGCGGCCGAACTCGAACTTGGTGTCGGCCAGGATGATGCCGCGGTCGCGCGCATGGCTCGCGCCGATCTCGTAGATCGCGATCGAGAGCCGCCGCAGCTCCTCGAGCAGCTCGCGGTCGCCCACGATCTCGGCGGCGCGGTCGAAGTCGACGTTCTCGTCATGGTCCCCGATCTCGGCCTTCGTCGCCGGCGTGAAGATCGGCTCGGGAAGCTGCTCCGACTCGCGCAGGCCGTCCGGCAGCCCAATCCCGCAGACGGCGCCGGTCGCCTGGTAGTCCTTCCAGCCCGACCCGGTGATGTAGCCCCGTACCACGCACTCCACCGGCACCATCTCGAGACGCTCCACCAGCATCGCGCGGCCGCGCTGCTCGGCCGGGACGTCCGTGTACGAGACGAGGTGGTTGGGGCACACGCCCGCGGTCTTGTCGAGCCAGAACGCGGTCAGGCCGGTGAGCACCTTCCCCTTGTCCGGGATCGGCGTGGGATGGACCACGTCGTAGGTGGAGATCCGGTCCGAGGCGACCAGCAGCAGCCGATCCTCGGCCGCCTCGTAGATGTCGCGGACCTTCCCCTGGGCGATGAGCGCGGAAGCTTCGCTCACGGCCGCGAGGCTATCAACGGCGCCAGTCGGTAGCGCTGTGGGCCCCGACGTGAGAGGGTGGGCCAAGGACCCCGCAAGGAAGCGACGTGCCAGCCCTCCGCCCAACACTCGGCGCCTGCCTCGCCGCACTCACCCTCTGCTCCAGCGCGAGCGCCGCCCGCACCGTCTACTTCTCCGACCCGTGGGATGACGAGATCGCCCAGTTCGGCGTGTCAGGGGGAGGAACCCTCGGGGCGCTCGACCCCGCCGCCGTGGACGCGGAGGATCCGGGCCGGATGGCGATGACACCGGCCGGGACCGACCTCTACGCGACGGGAGAGGACGGCGTCCTCCAGTTCGACGTCGCCGAGGACGGGCGGCTCACGCCGAAGGACCCGGCGCTGGCTCCGGCCCGGGGCTGGCTGCATTCGATCGCGATCCGGCCCGACGGGAAGACCGCGTACGTGACCGACGCGAAGCACGGCAAGGTCCGCCAGTTCGACATCGGCCCGGAGGGTGAGCTGACGGCGAAGGATCCCGCCTACCAGCCCACCGGATCGGGCACGCGCGGCGTGGCGGTCAGCCCCGACGGCAAGAACGTGTACGTACTCGTGACAGGCGGCATCGTCGTCTTCGACGTGGGCGCCGACGGGTCGCTGACCCGGCGGGGGGACCGCGTGGACGTTCCGAGCTGCGACCTGAAGGACGTCGCCCTCACACCGGACGGCGCCAACCTGTACGCCACCTCCGGCGACGGCCGCGTCTTCCAGTTCTCGGTCGGCAGCGATGGAACGCCCGTGGCCGGCTCGCCGCCGGCGCTGGAGGCGGACGGGCGGCCGCGCGGGATCGCCATCTCTCCCGACGGGACGGCCGTCTACGTGACGTCGAGCGGCCGGGTGCTCGCGTACACGGTCGGCGCGGGCGGCGACCTGTCGCCGGCCGGCGGCTCCGAGGCCCGGGGCTGGAAGCCGCTCGGGTACCTGAGCGTCAGTCCCGACGGGACCAGCCTCTTCGTCGCGGGTGGCGACGGATTCCTCTTCGACCTCGGCGCGGGCGGGACGGTGACGCCGAAGGATCCGCCCGAGGTCGACCTGCGTGCCGCCGTCGGCGTGGTCGTGAGCCCGAACCAGGCGCCGGTCGCGAGCTTCACGGCGGCGCCCGGCCCGGCCGGCTCGGCCACGCAGTTCGACGCCTCCGCGGCGGTCGACCCCGACGGCTCGATCGTCCGCTACGACTGGGACTTCGGCGACGGCTCCGTCCTGCTCGACGGCGGGCCCAAGCCGACGCACGTGTACACGAAACCCGGCAAGTACACCGTGACGCTCGTCGTGACGGACGACGAGGGCGCATCGACCACGACGATCTTCACCGGGGGGACCGTGCTCGGGAACGGCGCGCCGGGAGCACAGACGAGCCGGGAGATCGAGGTGGCCGCGCCCACGCCCGAGCAGGTCGGCGCGCAGCCCCTGCCGCCGGTTCCTCAGCTGCCGCTTCCGGATCTGGGCCAGACCCTCGTCGCCGAGCCGGTGTCGGGAACGATTCGCGTGAAGGTGGCGGGCACCAAGCTCTTCGTGCCGCTCGAGACCGTGCGCGAGCTGCCGCTCGGCTCGACCCTCGATGCGCGCCGCGGCCGCGTGGAGATCGCGACCGAGCGGAAGCGGCGGGGCCGGGTCCAGCAGGGCGTCTTCTACGACGGGCTGTTCGTGGTGCGCCAGCGCGCCCGCAGCAACTTCGTCACCGACGTCGTCCTGCGCGGGTCGCTCGACAGCTGTCCCCGGGGCTCGGCGTCCGCGGCGCGGCGCAGCCGGCGCCTCTGGGGCAACTCCACGGGCCGCTTCCGTACGCGCGGGCGCTACTCCTCGGGCGCCGTGCGCGGCACGCGCTGGCTGACCGTCGACCGCTGCGACGGCACCCTGACGGTCGTGCGCGAGGGCACCGTGGCGGTGCGCGACTTCGAGCTCAAGAAGACGCTCTTGCTCGATGCGGGCGAGCGTTATCTGGCTCGTCCGCGCTAGCGACGATCGGCGCCCAGATCACGACCGAGGCCCGCCGGCCCCGCACCTCCATCGCGTCCATCTGCTCGAGGTCGGGATGCTCGCGCGTCATCATCAGCCGCGTGGACTCGGACAGCATGATCATGTGGGGCGTCCCCTTGGTCATCCCCTCGATCCGCGAGGCGGTGTTCACGGTGTCGCCGATGACCGTGTAGTCGAGCCGCTCCTCGGAGCCGACGTTGCCGGCCATGACCGCGCCGCTGTTCAGGCCGATGCCGATGCGGAAGCCGTCGCCGCTGCCCTCGGAGCGCATCCAGCGATTGAAGTCATCCAGCGCCGGGCCGGTCATCTCGCGGGCGGCCAAGTAGGCCCGGTCGGCGTGATCGTCCAGCGCGAGAGGCGCGCCGAACACGGCCAGGATGCCGTCACCGATGAACGACACCAGCGTGCCGCCGTGCCTCAGGATCACATCGGTCATCGTCGTGAGGTACCGGTTCAGGATGTGGATCACCTCGTCCGGCTCGCGGGTCTCGGAGAACGTGGTGAAGCCGCGAATGTCGCTGAACAGGACCGTCACGACCTGGAGCTCGCCGCCGAGGCGCAGGTCCTCGTCGAGGTGCTCGAGCACGTCGTCGACGACCGGCCCGGGCACGAAGCGCGAGAAGAGGTGCCGCACCCGCTGGCGCTCGAAGGCGTTCACCACGAGGGCCACGCCGAGCGCGCCGACGACGCCGAGCGCCAGGGACGCCTCCGGATAGAGCAACCCGACTATCACGCCGCTGTTGAAGAGCAGCTGCACGAGCACGAGGTAGAGCCCGGCCAGCGTGAGCCCGATCAGCGCCGCGCGGAGCGGCCCGAAGCGCATGGCGATCAGGGGGCCGATGGCGCCGAACAGCAGGATCAGCGCGACCGTGACCCAGCCCGGCAGCTCGCGCAGCGGGAAGTCGCGCAGCAGCGTCGAGATCGAGTTGGCCAGGACCTCGACGCCGTACATGTACTCGTCGCCGCTCACCGAGGTCGGATGCACGTCCTGAAGGGTGGGAGCGGCGGCGCCCACCACGACGATCTTGTCCCTGAACGTCCCGAGCCCGAAGTCGCCGCGGGCCACGCGGTAGAACGGGATCGTGCGGATGTTCGAGCGCCCGTGGTAGTCGATCCAGGCGCGCTCCGGGAACTCGCTCTCCCGCACCTGACGCCGCTCGGCGGTCTCGACCGCCGCGACTGGAAGCGTCTCGAGCCGCTCGAGCTCGAATGACATGCGCCTGACCACCCGGCCGGAGTCGGTGGCAAAGCCGGCGTGGCCCGCGCGCGTGTTCAGGGAGCGAAGCACGTCGCCGCCGCCGAACACGTTCGTGCGGCCGCGGTCATCGACCGCGGTGGCTGCGAGCACGACGTTCCTCGCAAGCGCGATCGAGTCGGCGAGCGCCTGGTCGTCGGTCGGGTTCGAGGGCTCGGTGAACTGGACGTCGTATGCGATCGCCTCGGCACCGTCCGCCTCCAGCCGGTCGATCGCCTCGGCATGGAGGCTGCGCGGGAAGGGCCACTGCTCGCCGAGCTCGTTGAAGCTCCGCTCGTCGATCCCGACGATCACTACGTCATTCGGCGGGTCGAGGTCACCGCGGACCGCGAAGCGGCCATCGACGGTGTCGAGCTCCGAGTCGTCGATTACGTTGGCCGCGTAGGCGGCCAGCACGAAGCCGGTGAGAACGGCCGCCGTGCCGGCGAACATGAGCAGGCGAAGGCGCCGGGCGGAGCGCTTGGGCGACGAGGGCGAGTCCTCCATCCACGGCAAGTCTCACGCATGGCGCACCCTCTGCGCCAGCGACTGCTCAAGGTGTAACGAGAGTCGGGGCGGTGAAGGACGACGCGTTCGGAATGATCTCGGCGGCGTCCACGCCGAGCCACTGCTCGAGCAGCGCCCTGTAGGTGCCCCTGAAGTCCGAGGTCGCGCGCAGGTTGTCGGCCTGGTCGAGCTGCGCGTCCTGCAGGCCGGGGAACGACCCGACCATCTGGCCCGACGCCCGCGACCCGATCACGAACCCGACCCCGGCCGCGCCGTGGTCGGTGCCCGACCCGTTCTCCTGCGGCCTGCGCCCGAACTCGCTCCACACGTGGACGAGCACCCGGTCCTCGAGACCGCGCGCCTCGAGGTCGCGCTGAAAGGCGAGCAGGCTTCGCGAGACCTCGTCCAGGTCCGGACCGAGCGTCTGCGCCTGGTTCGAATGCGTGTCGTAGCCGCCCGTCTCGATGGCGACCACTTGGAGCGGCAACCCGCCTTCGATCATCGCCGCCAGCGCCGCGAGCCGCCGCCCGAACTCGGCGTTCGGGTAGGTCACGCCGGGCGGCGTCGAGTAGCCCGACTGGAACGGCTGGAGCTGCTGGCGCAGCGTGGCGGTGGCCTCGACCTGGGCGCGCGCGTAGCGCAGCGCGCCGTCGCTCGTGGTGGGCTCGCCGAGGTCGCCGAAGGCGTCGAGCATCCGGTCGTGGACGGCGCCCCAGACGCCCGGCGACCAGAAGTCGTACTGGTCGGGCCGCGAGACCGTCGCCACCGGCACCTGCTGGGCCGCCAAGGACGGCTGCAGCTCCCAGCCCAGCGTGAGCCCCTGGAGCGGGTTGTCGGCGGCGCCGTGGCGGTCGAGGTAGCGCCCGAGCCAGCCCCACCGCCCGAACGGGTTGACCTCGCCGACCTCCCAGTAATGGCGGCTCGTGAAGTGCGACTGGTTCGGGTCGTCGTACCCGACTGCCGGGAACACGGTGACCTTGCCCTCGCCGTGCAGCGTCGCCAGGCTCGCCACCGACGGGTGCCAGCGCAGGCTCGGGTCCTCCGCGAACGGCGTGCCCTGGTCGGCCGCCATCGCGAGCGTCGGCCGGAGCGACGCGTAGCGCGAGTGCCCGGTCGGCGCGAGCAGCGTCAGCGAATCCACCCCTCCCGAGAGGAAGACCGAGACGAGGATGCGCTGGTCGGCGGCCTGCGCGGCGGCCGCGGCGATGCCCGCCTCGAATGCCTTCGGGCCGAGCGATGCCGCGCCGTAGACCGACAGCGCCAGACCGCTCACGCGCGAGATGAAGGAGCGCCGCGTGAGGCCGGTGCCGGCCGGCAGCGGCATGCCGGGCTCGATCCCCGGCAGCCCCCGGCCGGCTCGTGAGTACTCCGTGCATCCGCAGTTCGCCATCAGCTCGTCTGGAGGTCGGGTGAGAAGTAGAGGAGGTGGCGCAGCGCGTTCTGGCGAAGGCCGCGGTAGGTGCGCTGCTGCCAGCTCGCCAGCGGGCCGGCCACGGCCGCGGCAGCGAACGCCCGCAGCACCGAAGCGGTCTCGGCCGTGAGCTGCGGGTCGCCCCAGAACGAGCGCGCGCGCGCGACCGCCTGCTCGGGGCTCTCGGCGGCGTCGTAGTCGTCCAGGGCATCGCCCTCCAGCTCCCGCCCCCGGAGCGCGTAGCCGACCAGCTCCCAGCGACCCCGGACGGTGCTCGTGTCGAGCCAGCGCGAGTCGTCCCAGCCCGACACGTCCGGGGGATGGAAGAGGTACTGGCCGGCGCCCTCGCACAGCCAGGTCCACGCCTCAGTGTCGATCGCGCGGCGAAGGGCCCGCAGCATTCCCGCAAGGAAGACGACTGGGGGCTTGACCATGCGCGGCCCGCTGTGCAGCTGCGGGTGGAGCAGGATGGCCTCCACGACGGGGCGCACCTGCCAGCCGCTGTCCACGTAGAGCCGCTCGAGCGCCGCGCGATCGCCGGCCGAAGGCGGCACGGGGATGAAGTAGCTCCACAGCTTGTCCACGAAGAACGAGGCGTGGAGCGGGTGCCGCACGCACATCGCCGCCGCCTGCTCCCAGCCGAACGCGCCGCTCTTCCCGAACACGGTCTTGACGCCCGGGTCGTGGCGGCTCGGCACGAAGCGGAAGTTGTGGTAGCCGAGCTCGGCGCTCCAGTCCTCGTTCCAGCCGGTCAGCGCCCGCGCCAGCTCGCGCACGTCGGCCTCGGTGTAGGCGCCGCGGTCGGCGCCCAGCGTGAACAACTCCATCAGCTCGCGCGCGTAGTTCTCGTTCGGGTTCCAGCGCGTGTTCTGATCGAGGTTGAGCCACACGATCATCGCCGGGTCGGCGGTCACGTCATGCACGAGCCGGTCGAACGAGCCGAGCCAGTGGAGGCGGAAGAGCGCGTTCTGGCCGAGCATGAGGTTCTGCTGTCCGACCCCGTCGTTCGAGGTCGCGAACCAGTCGTGCCAGATGAGCGTCATGCGCTCGACGAGCGGCTGATCCGTGCGCACCATGCGGTCGAGGAACCAGAGGTGGTCGTGCCCCCAGGCGTCCTCGGGAGCGAGCGGGTTGCCGTCCTCGTCGGTCGGCGCCGCGCCGCTGAAGGTCTCGGTGCCCTGCGGCCGGGTCAGCGCGGCGACGGCGCGGTGGAGGCCCATGCCAGCCAGCGCCTGGGCGTGGCCCGGCGACGGGCCGAAGCCTGCCCGCCACAGGAGACGTTCCGCCTCGCGCACACCGAACGGGCCCGACCAGACGGCGACCGGCGACGACAGGCGGAACTCGGGTGGGGCGCCCGGGGGTGAGGGGGCCGGTGCCGGCGGCACCGGCTGGAGCGGCGGCCGCCTGATCGGCTTGCGCCGCCTCCTGCGGCAGACGCGGCGCTTCGCCTTGCGGCGGCGGCGCTTCGAGTCGACCGCGTACAGCGAGTCGACGTCCGAGCCACGGGCACGGCGACGGCGGCGCCTGGGCTGGCAGCGCGGCTTGGTCTTGCGCTTGCGGCGCTTGCGCCGGCGTGCGGCGGCGTCGGCCACAGGGTCGTCCACCGCATTCCCATCGCCCGTCCGGGGGACACGCTGAAGCGGTCCGGCCGCAACGTGGACGTGGTTTCTACGAGCCGGGATGGCGCCGCCGGTAGTGCCGTCGCGCCTTGAGGCGGTTCCCGCAGGCGCTCATCGAGCACCAGCGGCGCGTGCCGGAGCGGGTGGTGTCGAGAAACCACAGCGCGCAGTCGGAATTGGCGCACTTTCGCAAGCGGTCGGGCTGATCGTCGAGCAGCAGTAGGAGGCTTCGGACCGCGAGCCACGGCGCGCGCCACGCGGGTTCGATCTCGAGCTCCTCAATTGCATCGGGCCTGCTGGCCCGGACGCGCAGCCGGCCGCGGTCGAGGATGCCGTCGAGCGTGGCGAACACGGAGGGCCCGGGCCGCTCCAGCGCCGCCCTGATCGCATCGCGGGCCTCGAGGAGCGCCCCGCGCGCCGCCGGAGTGGCGGGGCCGGCGAGGCCGTTCTCGCGAAGCCATTGCTCGTGGCCGGAACGGTCGGCGAGCACGTCGCGCCATACCCCGTCGTCATGCCAAGCGGTGTTGACGAGGTCGAGGGCAAGCGGCTCACCGGAGAGTGGGCGGCTGGATTCCACGGTCCAAGCTTACTCGTTATTACCGGCGTACGTCTTTACGAAGGTTAGGAAATGCGCTATGGTGCCTAACCATCATGACATCTATAGATAGTTATACGGCCCTGCCCCGCGTCGCTCACCGCTACGCGACCGTCGACGGCCTTCGGATCTTCTATCGGGAGGCAGAGGCGCCGGCCGGCGCGCCCACGCTGCTTCTGCTGCACGGCTTCCCCTCGGCGTCGCACCAGTTCCGGCGGCTGATCGACACGCTCGGCGGGCGCTTCCGCGTGATCGCGCCGGACTACCCCGGCTTTGGGCACAGCGATGCACCACCGTCCTTCCCATATAGCTTCGACGCGCTCTCGGGCATGATCGAGAGCTTCTGCCGCACGCTCGGCCTCGACCGCTTCACGCTCTACATGTTCGACTTCGGCGCCCCGGTCGGCTTCAGGCTCGCCACGCGCCATCCGGACTGGGTCGCAGGACTCGTCGTCCAGAACGCCAACGCCTACGAGCAGGGCCTGAGCGCCTTCGCGCGCGACTTCATCGCGCTCCGCCCGGAGCAGGAGGGCGCCGAGGCGAACATCCGGGACCTCCTCACACTGGCCGCGACGCGCGACCAGTACCTGCATGGGGCCGGAGAGCCGGAGGCGATCGCGCCCGACGGCTGGACGCTCGATCACCACTTCCTCGAGCTTCCCGGCCGCAAGCAGATCCAGGTCGACCTCGCCTTCGACTACCACAGGAACGTCGAGCTCTATCCGCGATGGCAGGAGTGGCTGCGCGCGCACCGGCCGCCAACCCTCGTCGTCTGGGGCAAGGGCGACCCCTTCTTCGTCGAGGCGGGAGCGCGGGCGTTCCAGGACGACGTCCCGGACGCCGAGGTGCACCTGTTCGACACGGGCCACTTCGCCCTCGAGGAACGCGTCGACGAGATCGCGCCGCTCGTCCGGTCCTTCGTGGAGCGCACCTGGTCGCCGGCCGGACCGATCGGTCCCGGAGCGCCGATGAGGATCGCAGTGATCGGCGCGTCCGGTCATCTCGGCGGGGCCGTCGCGCGCGAGGCGCTGTCCCGCGGGCACGAGGTCACCGCGATCGCGCGTGATGCGAGCCGGCTGCGGAAGCTCGACGGCGCGCGGGCCATCGAGGCGAACGTGCTCGACGTAGACGCGATGAGCGGCCTCCTCCACGGTCACGACGCCGTCGTCGCCGCGCTCAAGGCACGACAGGAACGCGAACGCGATGTCGTGCCCGACGCCGCCCGGGCACTGCTCGCCGCCCTTCCGCGGGCGGAGGTGCGACGCCTGTTGTTCGTCGGCGGCGGCGGCAGCCTGCTGTCGCCCCGGGGGCGGCGCTTCGTCGACTCGCCCGACTTCCCCCGGCAATACAAGGGGGAGGCACTCGCCCAGGCCCGCGCGCTCGAGGTCCTGCGAGACTCGAACGGCGCCGTCGACTGGTCCTACGCGAGCCCTCCGCCCGTGCACCTCGTCGAGGGTGAGCCAACCGGGCGCTACCGCGTCCGAGCCGGTGACCTGCCGATCGTCGACGGGCAAGGGGAGAGCCGCATCAGCGTCCCGGACTACGCCGCCGCGATCGTCGACACGCTCGAGAGCGGCCGCTTCGTCGGCGCCCGCTTCACGGCCGCGTACTGAGGCGCGGCATGAGGCTGCTGTCGGTGAACGTCGGGCTGCCCCAGGATGTGGAATGGGGCGGCCGGACGGTGAGGACGGCGTTCTTCAAGTCCGCAGTGGAGGGGCGACGGCTGGTTCGGCGCCTCAACGTGGACGGCGACGGCCAGGCCGATCTGGTCGGGCATGGAGGCGAGCACCGCGCTGTCTACGTGTACGACGCCTCGGCCTACGAGCACTGGTCGGAGTTCCTCGGCCGCGACGACCTCGTGCCCGGCATCTTCGGCGAGAACTTCACCGTCGCGGGCATGCCCGACGACGAGGTGTGCGTGGGCGACCGCTACCGGATCGGCGACGCGGTGTTCGAGGTCACGCAGCCGCGCGTGACGTGCTTCAAGCTCGGCATGCGCCTCGACGAGCCACGCCTGCCGGCGCTCTTCTACGCGCATGGGCGGCCAGGCTTCTACCTCCGGGTGCTGGAGGAGGGCGAGGTGGGCGCGGGCGACGAGATCGAGCGCATCGCGCTCGGGCCGGAGGCGATGACCGTGAGCGAGGTGAGCGCCCTGCTCTACCTGCCCGGGCACACTCCCGCAGGGCTGCGCCGCGCCCTCTCGATACCGGCGCTGTCCGATGGTTGGCGCGGCTCGTTCGAGGCCCTGCTCGAGCAGCACGCCCGCGGAGAGGCGGGCAACCAGGGACTCGCTCGGCCGTCCACACCGCCGGCCTGGCAGGGGCTCCGCCCGTTTCGCGTCGCGGCGGCGAGGGCCGAGAGCGCGTCGGTCCGCTCGTTCGCACTCGAGCCTCTGGACGGCGAGGCCCTCCCGAGCTTCCCACCGGGTCAGTTCCTCACCCTCAAGCTCCAGTCCGCGGATGCGCCCCGGTCGCTCCTGCGCTCGTACTCGATGGCCGCGCCGGCGGACGAAGGGCGCTACCGCATCGCGGTCAAGCGCGAAGTCGGCGGGCTGGCGAGCGCGCTGCTCCACGACCACGTGGGCGTGGGCGACGTGCTCGATGTGGGCGCGCCCCGCGGCGACTTCACGCTCGACGTGGACGGGGCGGCGCCGGTCGTGCTGTTGAGCGCCGGTGTCGGTGTCACTCCCGTCCTCGCGATGCTGGGAGCGCTGGTAAGAGCGGGCAGCGAGCGGCCCGTCTGGTGGCTGCACGGTGCGCGAAGCAGCGCGGAGCACGCATTCGCACGGGAGGCGCGCGAGTTGCTGGCGAAGTTGCCTTCCGCCCGCTCGCATGTCCGCTACAGCCGGCCACTCGCCGACGACCGCCGCGGCGTGGACTTCGACGAGGCCGGCAGAATCGACCTGGAGGCGCTCCTCGAGCTCGGCGTGCCGCGCGACGCGGCCTTCTACCTGTGCGGCCCCGCGGCGTTTCTCCGGGAGCTGACCGGCGCGCTGCTCGCGTGGGGCGTGGAGCCCGCGCGCTTGCACCGCGAGCTGTTCGGGCCCGAGCCGCGCGATGACGCTCCGGACCCACATCCACCTCCGGGACCGCCGGGCCGGGGACCGGAGATCGCCTTCAGCCGCTCGGCGTTGACGATCCCCTGGGACGAGCGATACGGCAGCCTGCTCGAGCTGGCCGAGGCCTGCGACGTGCCGGCCGATTGGTCGTGCCGCACCGGGGCCTGCCACCGCTGCGAATCGGGGCTCGTCGACGGCGGCGTGTCCTACGACCCCGAGCCGCTCGACCCGCCGGCATCCGGCCAAGTGCTGCTCTGCTGCGCTCGGCCGCGAGGGCCCGTCACGATCGACCTTTGACCCCCTAGGAGATCCGGTCGAGGCGCGCGACGATCGCCGGCGCGTGGCGCACGAAGGCCTGCGGGTCGAACACCTCGTCGAGGTCGAGCGAGGGGGCCGCCTCGGCCAGGAGCTCGCGGAAGTGCGTGCCCGACTCCCAGGCGCGCTGGGCGTTCTCCTGCACGACGCGGTAGGCCTCGTCGCGCGACATGCCTCCCTCTACCAGCGCGAGCAGAGCGCGCTGCGAGTAGAGGGCGCCGTGCGTCGCCTCGAGGTTCTCGCGCATGCGGTCGGCGTGCACCACCATGCCCTCGACCACGCGCGTCGCGAGATGCTGCGCGTAGTCGACGAGGATGGTGGCGTCCGGCAGCGTCACGCGCTCGACCGAGGAATGCGAGATGTCGCGCTCGTGCCAGAGGGCGACGTTCTCGAGCCCGGTCTGCGCGTAGCCCCGCAACAGGCGGGCGATCCCGGTGATCCGCTCGCAGACGATCGGGTTGCGCTTGTGCGGCATCGCGGACGAGCCCTTCTGCGCGCCCGCGCGGAACGGCTCCTCCACCTCGCGCACCTCGGTGCGCTGAAGGTGGCGGATCTCGGTGGCGAAGCGCTCGAGGCCGGCGCCGGCCAGCGCGATCGCCTCGAGCAGCGCGGCGTGGCGGTCGCGCGGAACGACCTGGGTCGAGACGTCCTCGCGGCCGAGCCCCAGCCGGGCGAGCACCGCGGCCTCGACCTCGGGCCCGTTGGCGGAGTAGGTGCCGACGGCGCCCGACAGCGCCCCCACCGACACGCCCTCGACCGCCCGCTCGAGGCGGAGCAGGTTGCGATGGGCCTCGAACGCGAAGCCGGCCAGCTTGACCCCGAACGTCGTGGGCTCGGCCTGGATCCCGTGCGTGCGCCCGACGCACAGGGTCTCGGCGTGCTCGCGCGCGCGCCTGACGAGCGCGGCCTTGTAGTCGGCCGCGCCGCCGCACAGGATCAGGCCGGCCTGGGAGAGCTGGAGCGCGAGCGCCGTGTCGAGCACATCAGAGGAGGTCAGCCCGTGGTGCACCCAGCGGCCTGCCTCCCCCACCGACTCGGCGACCACGTCCACGAACGCGGCGACGTCGTGGTCGGTCACCTTCTCGCGCTCCTTGACCGCCTCGACCGTGAACGAGGCGCGATCGCGGATGGCGTCCGCGTCCTGCGCCGGCACGACGCCCTGCTCGGCGAGCGCGTCCACCACCGCCAGCTCGACCTGAAGCCAGGTGTCGAGCTTGCGCCGCTCCGACCACACCGCCCCCATCTCGGGGCGCGTGTAGCGCTCGATCACGCGCTGAGGATCCGGGCCGCCAGGACGGCCGCGTTCTTCGCGTTGTCGACCCCGACCGAGGCGACCGGCACGCCGGGCGGCATCTGGGTGACGGAGAGCAGCGCGTCGAGGCCGCCGGCCACCGACGTCCTCGAGCTGAGCGGGACGCCGATCACCGGCAGGTCGGTGTGCGCCGCGACCACGCCCGGCAGGGCCGCGCTGAGCCCGGCGCCGGCGATGATCACGCGCAACCCGCGCATGCGGGCATTGCGCGCGTACTCGGCCACGGTCTCGGGGTCGCGGTGCGCGCTCATCACGCGCATCTCGTGCCGGATGCCGCGCTCCTCCAGCTCGTCGGCGGCCTTCTCCATCACCGGCATGTCGCTCTTCGAGCCCATCACGATCCCGACCGTGGGAGCGTCGTCCACGTCGAGGTCGTCGAACTCGTGCTCCACCTCGGTCTCGGGGACCGCCGTGAACTCGCCTGTCTCGGGTGTCCTCACGCGCGCACGCTCTCCACGGCGCGCGCGGCGATGTCCGTGCGCATCTGCCGGCCGTCGAACTCGATCCGCTCGGCCGCCTCGTAGGCCCGCTCGCGGGCCTCGCCTGCGGTCGGCCCGAGCGCCGTGACGTTCAGGACGCGGCCGCCGTCGGTCACGATCTGCCCGTTCCGCGCGGCGGTGCCGGCGTGGAACACCTCCGCCCCCTCCACCTCGTCCAGGCCCCCGATCGGGTCGCCCTTCGACGACGACTCCGGATACCCCCGCGAGGCCAGCACGACCGTCACCGCCCAGTCGGGCGACCAGTCCGGCTCGACCCCGGCGAGCCCGCCGGGCGTGGAGGCCGCCTCGAGCAGCTCGAGCAGGTCCGAGCGCAGCCGCGGCAGGACCGCTTGGGTCTCCGGATCCCCGAACCGGCAGTTGTACTCGAGCACCTTGGGCCCGGCGGCGGTCATCATCAGCCCCGCGTAGAGCACGCCGTGGAAGGGCGTGCCGCGGCGGCGCAGCTCGTCGACGATCGGCTGGTGGGCCACGCGGGCGATCTCCCGCGCCCGCTCGTCGTCGAACCCGGGGACGGGCGAGTAGCTGCCCATGCCGCCGGTGTTGGGCCCCTCGTCGCCGTCGAAGATGCGCTTGTAGTCCTGCGCCGGCGCGAGGGGCACGGCGCGCTCCCCGTCGCACAAGGCCAGCAGCGAGAGCTCCTCGCCGTCCAGGAACTCCTCGAGCACGACCTCGGTGTCGCCAAAGCGCCGCTCGCCGAAGAACACGTCGAGGGCGGCGCGCGCCTCCCGCTCGTCGGCGGCGATGATCACCCCCTTGCCCGCGGCCAGCACGTCGGCCTTGAGCACGGCCGGATAGGAGGCGCAGGCGAGGTGGGCGGCGGCCTCGTCGCGGTCGCGCAGCACGAGGTGCGACGCGGTCGGCACGCCGCAGCCCTTCATCAGCTCCTTCGCGTAGGTCTTGGACCCTTCGATCCGCGCGGCGGCCGCCGTGGGACCGAAGGCGGCGATGCCGGCCGCGGCCAGCTCGTCCACGAGGCCCGCCACGAGCGGGGCCTCCGGGCCCACGACCACGAGATCGACCGCGCGCTCGCGCGCCACGCAGGCGAGGTCGTCGCCGGACACGCACTCGACCCCGTCGCGCGCGATCCCGGCGTTGCCCGGCGCCGCGAGCACCTCCGGTTCCTGAGGGCTCCGGAGCAGCGTCCGGACGAGGGCGTGCTCGCGCCCCCCGCCGCCTACGACCAAGACTCGCTTCGCCACTAGAGCGACGCGATGAAGTCGTCGACGGGGATGGCAGAGAGCGTCTCGAGGTGCATGGTCCCGCGCGAGCCCAATTCCATCGACACGCGCGCGACGACCTTCTCGTCGGGCGCCTCGATGATGTTCACGAAGTCGTACCGGCCGAGCACCGCCCACTGCGCCTTGACCGTCACGCCGAGCTGCTCGATCTCCTTGTTGACCTCGCGGATCCGAGACGGATTGCTCTTGAGCGTCTGAACTCCCTCGGGCGTAAGGGTGCTCAACATCACGTACGTGGGCACTGCTCCTGCCTTTCGCGGTCGAGGTCCGTGGGCGGAATGTAACCTGCGGGAAGGATGAGGGCACTTGCCGCAGCAGCCGCGGCCGCGATGGTCGCGCTCGCCGCCCCGGCGGCGGCGTCGGCCGCCACGCTCACCGTCGAGCCGTCCAAGCGCTGCTACCGCGAGCAGGACACGGTCTTCCTGACGGCGCAGGGCTACACGCCGAGCGGATTCGTCGACTTCACGCGCGACGGCGTCCTCATCGAGCGGCTGCAGGCCGACGCGAACGGAACGATCACCGGGAACCTCACGCTGCGCGGGCTCCTGTCCGGGCAGCGCGTGCTCACCTACATGGGAACGGACGTCGCGAACCCGTCCAACACCGCGCAGGTGAGCCTCCTCACGACGGCCACCGACGTCACCGTCAGGCCCGTGGGCGGCGTGCCCCACCGCCTCATGACGATCAGGGGTCGAGGCTTCTTCGGCGGCCGCACCGTCTGGGCCCATGTCGTCCGGCTGGGCCGCGGCGCGCGGGCCTCCGCGGTGCGCACGGTGCGGATCGGCCGCGTCCGCGGGGCGTGCAAGAAGGTGAAGGCGAAGCGACGGCTGTTCCGCCAGGGCGCCGCGCCGGGGCGCTACCGGGTGCAGTTCGACGGGTTCCGCCGCTACCGGCGAAACCGCCCGATCGAGTACGACGCCCTGCTGGTCAGGATCTTCCGGACCTGACCGAACCTAACCCGGCCAGCGCACGCGCAGCGCGAACGGCCCGGAGCCCTTCCGGCGGCGCACCGTGAGCGTCACGCGCTCGACCGGCTCCCGCCGGCACCACTCGATCCCGAACTGCCCGCCCGGCCGGAGGGTGCGGCCGGCCGCGAAGCCGGCCGTCTGGGCCTCGACCTCGTAGGCGGCGCCGCCCGGCGCGGCCAGACGCACCGTCAGGTTGCCGTCGAGCTTCATGCGGATCGAGAACCTGCGCGTCGTCTTCCTCGGTCCGAGGCGGCCTCGGAAGGTCCGCGAGCGCGGCCCCGTCCAGGGTTCCAGCACGTCGCGCCGGATCGCGGCGAGCTCGGCGGCGCCGGGGCGCATCAGCTCGCTGAAGTACCAGGGGGCATCGGGGTAGTGAAGATGCGCGTAGCCGTCGGCGAAGCCCTCGCCGGGGTCCTCCCGGTAGTGCCGGCCCTGGTTCCCCGGGAAGAGCAGCCCGCGCTGCACGAGCGTGCACACGCGCATGGCGCTCGACCAGTACTTCGCGCCCCAGTCGAGCGCGAACCAGGGGTTGTTCGAGCGCCAGCTCGCCACGTGATGGCCGTACTCGTGCGTGATCGGGTACTCGACCGGGATCCCCGCCACCGCCTCCCCCGGCACGAACATGCGGCCGTCGGCGATCGAGTAGCACGCGACCACCCGCGGATGGCCGCCGCAAAGGCGCCGGATCTCCGGAGGCGTGCCCACGTACACGCGCAGGTCGGCCAGCTCGGGACCGTGAACGCGCGATGCGAGGAAGTCCACCACTCCCTGGTCGGCGGCCGGATCGACGGCGTAGGAGGCCGAGGACTCGATCTCGACGCGGTAGCCGTCCACGGTCGTGTAGGTGCGGGCCGGTGCCCGAGCCAGGGCGACCCGCGCGGCGGGTGGCGCCTTGCCCTGGATGACCGCGTCGCGCATGTGCTCGACCGCTGAGGCGACCACGGGCGTGTCGGCGCTCGGCACATCGCGCTCGCGTGCGCCGGCGGTTGCCGGAAGGGTCAGTAGGAGGGCCGCCGCGGCCGCCGTTGCGAGGGCGGTGGAGCGGCGACGCGAAGGCACGAGACCAACGTACCCCCGCTTGAGCGCTTCCGGGGGAAGCTAGACGTACATCCGACTTGATCGCCCCCTCCGGGCAGGTCCTGTCACCGGTTCGGGTTAGAACACGGCCCGGGCTCAGCGATGGCCCGTCAGCGCGGCCTCGGGCGCCTGCACCTCGTCGGGCCCCACCGGCTCGTCGAGCGCGCGGGAGAGCAGGGCGCCCAGCGCGGCCGAGCCGCCTCCGAGCGCCAGCGCGAAGCGGCGGAGGTCGCGCGGGATCGACTTGCCCGCGAGCAGAGACGCCGAGAAGTCCAGCGTGTCGGACAGCACCCCTGCCTCCAGCCAGCCGCGCACCGGCGCCCCGCGGTCGAGGGCGATCACGACCCCGAGTCCGATCGCGAGGTCGCGCGCGCCGAACGCGCGCGCGAGGACCTTCACCGCACGGCGGCGCGCGTCGTCGCCGATCCATAGACGCCCGGCGAGGCCCGGCGCAAGGAAGAACGCGGCGCCTACGGCGATCCGCCCGCGCGCCTGCGCGAGCGCGAGGTCATGTGCGGTCACGCAGCCACCGCGGAGGCGGGCGCCTTGGCGAACGTCAGCTCGCCGTCGCCGCCGTCCACGAGCACCCGGTCGCCCGCGGCGAACTCGCCCTCGAGCAGCCTCAGCGCCAGCTTGTCCACGAGCTGCTTCTGGATCACCCGCTTGAGCGGGCGCGCCCCGTAGGTCGGGTCGTAGCCCAGGTTGCCGATCAGGGTGCGGGCGTCGCCGGTCAGCTCGACCTCCACGCCCTTCTCGCGCACCCGCTCGACCAGCTTGGCCACCTGGAGGTCGACGATCTGGGCGATCTCGTCGCGCGAGAGCTGGTGGAACTCGACGATCTCGTCGAGCCGGTTCACGAACTCCGGCTTGAAGGTCGCGTGCACCCCGTCGATCCCGCCGGGCACGTTCGAGGTCATGATCACGACGGTGTTCTTGAAATCGACCGTGCGGCCGTGGCCGTCGGTCAGGCGCCCGTCGTCCATGAGCTGGAGCAGCACGTTGAACACGTCGGCGTGCGCCTTCTCGATCTCGTCGAGCAGCACCACGGAGTAGGGCCGGCGCCGGACCGCCTCGGTCAGCTGCCCGCCCTCCTCGTAGCCGACGTATCCGGGCGGCGCGCCGACGAGCCGGGACACGGAGTGCTTCTCCATGTATTCGGACATGTCGATCCGCACCATGGCCTGCTCGGAGTCGAACATGAACTCGGCCAGCGCCCGGGCCAGCTCGGTCTTGCCCACGCCGGTCGGGCCGATGAACAGGAACGTGCCGATCGGCCGGTTCGGGTCCTGCAGCCCGGCGCGCGAGCGCCGCAGCGCGTTGGACACGGCCTCGACGGCCTCGTCCTGGCCGATCACGCGCTCGTGCAGCCGCTCCTCCATGTGGATCAGCTTCTCGACCTCGCCCTCCATGAGCTTGGAGATGGGGATGCCGGTCCACTTGGCCACGACCTCGGCCACGTCCTCGTCGTCGACCTCCTCCTTGAGGAAGCCGGCATTGCCGTCCGCGCGCTCCTCGGCCTCGGCGAGCTCGCGCTCGAGCTCCGGGATCTCGCCGTAGCGCAGCTCGGCGGCGCGCTGGAGGTCGGCCTCGCGCTCGGCGCGCTCCGCCTCGCGGTGCGCCTGCTCGAGGCGCTCCTTCACCTGCTGGACGCGGGTGATCGCCTCCTTCTCGCGCTGCCACTCGGCCTTCATCGCGTTCGAGCGCTCGCGCAGGTCGGCGAGGTCTCGCTCGATCGCCTCGCGCCGGGCCACCGACGCCTCGTCGGTCTCCTTCTCGAGCGCCTGTCGCTCGATCTCGAGCTGCATGATGCGGCGCTCGACCTCGTCGATCTCGGTCGGCATCGAGTCGATCTCGATGCGCAGCCGCGAGGCGGCCTCGTCGATCAGGTCGATCGCCTTGTCCGGCAGGAAGCGGTCGGCGATGTAGCGCTGCGACAGGGTGGCCGCCGCGATGATCGCGGAGTCCTGGATGCGCACGCCGTGGTGCACCTCGTAGCGCTCCTTGAGGCCGCGCAGGATCGCGATCGTGTCGCCGACGTCCGGCTCCTCGACGTACACGGGCTGGAAGCGGCGCTCGAGCGCGGCGTCCTTCTCGATGTGCTTGCGGTACTCGTCGAGGGTCGTGGCGCCGACCGCGCGCAGCTCGCCCCGCGCCAGCATCGGCTTGAGCAGGTTGGCGGCGTCGACGGCGCCCTCGGCGGCGCCGGCGCCGACGATCGTGTGGAGCTCGTCGAGGAAGAGGATGATGCGCCCCTCGCCCTCGGCGACCTCCTTGAGCACGGCCTTGAGCCGGTCCTCGAACTCGCCCCGGTACTTGGCTCCGGCGATCAGCGCGCCGATGTCGAGCGCGATCACGCGCCGGTCGCGGAGCGAGTCGGGCACGTCGCCGGAGACGATCCGCTGCGCGAGGCCCTCGACGATGGCGGTCTTGCCCACGCCGGGCTCGCCGATCAGCACCGGGTTGTTCTTTGTGCGCCGCGAGAGGACCTGGATCACGCGCCGCACCTCGTCGTCGCGCCCGATCACCGGATCGAGCTTGCCGTCGGCCGCGGCGGCGGTCAGGTCGCGCCCGTAGGTCTCGAGCGCCTGGTACTTGTCCTCGGGGTGCTGGTCGGTCACGCGGTGCGGGCCGCGCACCTCCTGCACGGCCTCGGCGAGCTGCTCGCGCGAGGCGCCCGCGTCGATGTGCGGGTCGGCAGCCAGCGCGAGCAGCAGGTGCTCGGTCGAGACGTACTCGTCGCCCATGCCGCGGGCCTCGTCGTCGGCGCGCTTCATGAGGTCGATGAGCGGGCTGCCGAGCGCGGGGGTGGCCTCGGCGTCGCCGGTCACGGTGGCGAGCAGGTCGGCGGCCTCGTTCGCGCGCCGCCTGACGCGCTCCGGCTCGGCGCCGGCCCGCCGCAGCACCGGCACGACGATGCCGCCTTCCTGCTCGAGAAGCGCGAGCAGGAGGTGAGGCGGCGTCACCTCCGGGTTGCGGCGTGGGCCCGGGGGGCCCCCCGCGGGGCGCCCCCCCCCCCCCGACCT
>Ga0081538_10000616_pt1 | contig 39495 bp, 37 predicted proteins | sample TabmetS5T2R1_FD_71022 | JGI IMG/M metagenome (GOLD analysis project Ga0081538, IMG submission 71022) | Tabebuia heterophylla rhizosphere microbial communities from the University of Puerto Rico - S5T2R1 | ecosystem: Host-associated > Plants > Roots > Rhizosphere ... | reverse complement strand
GCGGGCGATTCTCCTGCGCGAATGGCGTGGCCTCTCCTACCGCGAGATCGCCGAGGAGCTCGAGCTCAGCCAGGCGGCGGTCGAGACACTGATCTTCCGCGCGCGGCGCACGCTTGCCCGCAGCCTCGACCGCCAGGACGTCGCGCGGCCCGGCACGCTCGCGCGCTGCCTGGACGTCGGCGGCCTCCTCTCGGCGCTCAAGTCGGCGCTCGGCCTGGGCGGCAGCGCCAAGCTCGCCGCGGGACTCATCGGCGCGGCGGTGCTCGCGGGCTCGATCCCGGACACGCCCGAGCGGCCCGCCCTCGCACAGCCACAGGCTCCGGCTCCCGCGCAGGTCTCGGCGCCGCTCGCCGTCCCGGTCCTCCCCGACCCCGTGACGTGGTCGGCCGCTGCGGAGCCCGCGCGAAAGGCGAAGAAGCAGGGGGACCGGCGCCCGGCCGCTAAGGAGAAGCGCCGTGGGCGCGAGCAGCAGAGCCGATCGCAGTCATTCGGCGGGACCGTCCAGGCGCCGTCGGTCGGCCAGACGCTCGGGGAGACCGTGCAGGGCGTCACGGGCACGGTGAACGGGACGGTCGGAGGCGTAAAGAAGACCGTCGACGAGACGGCGTCGAAGGTCCTGCCGCCCGTCCTCGACCTCGTCGAGGGCGTCGGCGGCGGCGCGGGCGGCCCGGACGGCGGCCTTCTTCCTTAACGCAAGGGCCTCGTACACTCGCGGGCGTGGCGTTCCCCTGGCCCACGAGCCCGCCGACGGAGAGCCATCGCGCCGCGTTCGCCGACGCCACCGTGCGGCCCTACTGGCTCGATGCGCTCCCCGCGCGGGAGCCCCAGCCGCCGCTCGAAGGCCCTGCGGAGGCCGATCTCTGCATCGTCGGCGGAGGCTTCACCGGCCTCTGGGCGGCGCTGCACGCCAAGGAGGGCGACCCTGGGCGCGACGTCGTCGTCCTCGAGGCGGACTCGATCGGCTTCGGAGCCAGCGGGCGAAACGGCGGCTTCGCGCTCGGCTCGCTGACGCACGGGATCGAGAACGGTCTCGCGCGCTTTCGCGACGAGCTGTCCCAGCTGGAGCGGTTGGGCCGGGAGAACTTCCAGGGATTCGTGGGCGACATCCAGCGGCTTGGCATCGAGTGCGATCTGGAGCTGACCGGCGACCTCGCCGTCGCGCTCGAGCCGCACGAGCTCGACTGGGTCGCCGAGAGCGCCGAGCTGCTCGGGCGCTTCGGCCACGAGCACGAAGTCTTCGACCGCGAAGCGATCCGGGCCGAGGTCGCCTCGCCGACCTACCTCGGGGGCCTCTGGGACAGGACCGACGCGGCCCTCGTCGACCCGGGGAAACTCGCCGTCGGCCTGGCCGAGGCCGCCTCGGCCGCCGGCGTCCCCATCCACGAGCGGACGCGCGTGACGAGGCTCTTGGACGACGGCGCCGGCGTCCGTGTCGTCGTCCCGACCGGTCATGTCCGCGCGCGGCGCGTCCTGCTGGCGACGAGCGCGTACCCGCCGCTCCTGCGCGCCATCCGCCGCTACGTCGCGCCCGTCTACGACTACGCGCTCATGACCGAGCCGCTCTCGCCCGCGCAACGCGAGTCGATCGGCTGGAAGCGGCGTCAAGGAATCGGCGACATGGCCAACCAGTTCCACTACTACCGCCTGACCAGGGACGAACGCATTCTCTGGGGCGGCTACGAAGCCGTGTACCGCTACGGCGGTCCGGTGCGGCCGGAGCTCGACGACGACCTCGAGACGTTCGCCAAGCTCTCGCAGCACTTCTTCACGACGTTTCCGCAGCTCGAGGGCGTGCGCTTCTCCCATCGGTGGGGCGGCGCCATCGACACCTGCAGCCGCTTCTCGGTCTTCTTCGGGACCGCCCATCACGGGCGCGTGGCCTACGCGGTCGGCTACACCGGGCTCGGCGTCGTTTCCACGCGCTTCGGCGCGCGCGTGGCGCTCGATCTGCTGGATGGACGCGAGACCGAGGCGACGAGGCTGCGCTACGTGCACTCGAAGCCGGTTCCGTTCCCGCCAGAGCCGCTGCGCTCGGGCGTGATCCAGCTGACGCGAAACCGCCTGGACGCCGCCGACCGCAACGCCGGACGCCGCGGGCTCTGGCTCCGAACGCTCGACCGCCTGGGCCTCGGCTTCGACAGCTGACCCGTAAATGGGCGAGCGCCGTTAGGCTGCCGACCGTGGAGCTCTACGACTGGCTGCTCTCACTCCACGTCCTCTCCGCGTTCGCCTGGGTGGCGGCACTCGTTCTCTACACCGTCGTCATCGCGGCCGGTTGGGGCTTGAGCGTCCCCAGCGACGTCGTCCGCATGTTCAGGATCTCGCGCGTGGGAGACGCGCTCATCGCCGTCGGGATGATCGGCACGATCGTCTTCGGGATCTGGCTCGCGATCGACGAGTACGAGATCTGGGACGGCTGGATCATCGCGGCGCTCGTCCTCTGGCTCGCGTCCGGGGCGGTCGGCGGCCAGGTGGGGAAGGTCTACAACGGCGCCCGCGATCGCGCCAACGCCTTGCTCGACGAGGGACGGGACGTGCCCAGCCCCGAGTTGAGCGCCATGCTCCGCTCGCAGCGCGGCCTCGTCCTGCTCGTGGTCATGATCCTGCTCGTCGTCGCCCTGCTCGTCGTCATGATCTACAAGCCAGGCGCTTAGCAGATGATCGCCGCGATCCGCCCAGACGACTGGAACTTCCCGCTCCTCCTGCACGTCCTCGGCGCGTCGCTCCTGCTCGGGGCCTTGATCACGGCCGTGACCGCGCAGCTGCTTGCCTGGAAGCGTCCCGCGCCCACGGACGTCCTCCCCTACGCGCGCTTCTCGTTTCGGACGCTCCTCTTCGTGGCGATCCCGGCGTGGTTCCTCATGCGCCTCGCGGGCGAGTGGATCGCCTCGCGCGAGAACTTGAACGACCTCGACGACCCGCCGACCTGGCTCGATCTGGGCTACTTCGTCGGCGACCTCAGCGGCCCGGTGCTCCTGATCTCCGTGATCCTGGCCGGTCTCGGCGCCCGCAGCCTGGGCCGGAGCAACGGCGAGCGGGGAGCCACCCTGGTCCGCGTGGCGACGGTGCTCTCCGTGCTGCTCGTGATCGCCTTCGTCATTGCGACGTGGGCGATGTCCGGCAAGCCGGACTAGGCGGCGAGTAGCGGCGTCTGCCGGCGCGTGGACTGGGGCGCGACCGGAACGCGCGCGGATTCTCTTCGCCTTGCCGACGCCCTCAGCGTCGCCCGCCGGCGCCCGCTCCGCGTCGGTGCCGGGCCGGCAAAGCGCCTGCGGAAAGCCCGCATCTAGAATCGCGGAAAGGGGTACGGATCGCTTATGGCAGACAGCTTCGGAGCACTCGGGGAGATCGAGGCCGGCGGGCGGTCGGCGGCGATCGCGCGGCTCGACGCGCTTGGCGACCTGACTGACGTCCAGCGGCTCCCGTACACGCTCCGCGTCCTGCTGGAGAACGTCCTGCGGGCCGAGGCGCTCGGGCTCGGGAGCGAGGAGGAGGTGCGCGCGGTCGCGGGCTGGCAGGCGAAGGCGGAGCCCTCCGACGAGATCTCCTTCCGGCCGGCGCGCGTGCTCCTGCAGGACTTCACCGGCGTCCCCGCGATCGTCGACCTAGCCGCGATGCGCGAGGCGATGGTCGCGCTCGGGGGCGACGCCGCGGCGATCAACCCGCAGATCCCGGCCGAGCTCGTCATCGACCACTCCGTCCAGGTGGACGAGTTCGGCTCGCGCATGGCCATCTTCAGGAACACCGAGCGCGAGTTCGAGCGCAACCGGGAGCGGTACGCCTTCCTCCGCTGGGGACAGAGCGCGTTCGACAACTTCAGCGTCGTGCCCCCGAACACGGGGATCGTCCACCAGGTCAACCTCGAGTACCTCGCGCGTGTCGTCGAGGCGCGGGAGGAGGGCGGCCGCCTGTTCGCGTTCCCCGACACGCTGATCGGAACCGACTCGCACACGACGATGGTGAATGGGCTCGGCGTGCTCGGCTGGGGCGTGGGCGGGATCGAGGCGGAAGCCGTCCTGCTCGGCGAGCCCGTCTCCATGCTCGTACCGCAGGTGGTCGGCTTCCGGCTCTCCGGCAGGCTGCCGGAGGGCGCGACGGCGACCGACCTCGTCCTCGCCGTGACTCAGATCCTGCGGAGCCTCGGCGTCGTCGGGAAGTTCGTCGAGTACTTCGGCCACGGCCTTGTCGGCCTCCCCCTCGCCGACCGCGCGACGATCGGGAACATGTCCCCCGAGTACGGCGCGACCTGCGGCTTCTTCCCGGTCGACGAGGAGACCCTGCGCTACCTGCGGCTCACGGGCCGCAGCGACGAGCAGGTCGAGCTCGTGGAGACGTACTGCCGCGCGCAGGGCCTCTTCCACGACCCGGACGCGACGCCCGAGTACTCAGAGGTGGTCGAGCTCGACCTGGGCGACGTCGAGCCGAGCCTCGCCGGGCCGCGCCGCCCGCAGGACCGCGTGCCGCTGACGGAGGCGAAGGCCTCGTTCCTCGACTCGCTCTCGACCTTCGGCGTCCCATACCGCAACGGTTCCGAGGACAAGGCGATCGCCGACTCGTTTCCCGCCAGCGATCCGCCGGACTTCACCGAGCCGGGCCATCAGCCGTTCGCGGAGGAGCCGCCCGCGCCCGTCGCCGTGCAGGAACGGGCGCCGGTCTCCGTCCCCGTCTCCATGGAGGGCGAGAGCTTCGACCTCGAGCACGGCTCCGTCGTCATCGCGGCGATCACGAGCTGCACGAACACGTCCAACCCGTCCGTGATGGTCGCCGCCGGGCTCCTGGCCAAGAAGGCGGTCGAGCGCGGCCTCGCGACGAAGCCGTGGGTGAAGTCGAGCCTCGCGCCCGGCTCCAAGGTCGTCACCGAGTACTACGACAAGGCCGGGCTGACGCCCTTCCTCGAGGCGCTCGGGTTCCACACCGTCGGCTACGGCTGCACGACCTGCATCGGCAACTCGGGCCCGCTCCCGGCCGAGATCTCGGAGGCGATCGACGAGGGCGACCTCGTCGTCTGCTCCGTCCTCTCCGGCAACCGCAACTTCGAGGCGCGCATCCACCCCGAGGTCAAGGCGAACTATCTCGCCTCGCCGCCGCTCGTGGTCGCGTACGCCCTCGCCGGCCGGCTCGACCTCGACCTGACCACGGAGGCGCTCGGCCAGGACGCCGACGGCCACGACGTCTTCCTCAGCGATCTCTGGCCGAGCCCTGAGGAGGTGGGGGACACGATCGCCGGGTCGGTCTCGGAGGACATGTACCGGCAGACGTACGCGGACGTCTTCACCGGAGACGAGCACTGGGCGGCGCTGCCGGTTCCCGAGGGCGACCTCTTCGCCTGGGACCCCGACTCGACGTACGTGCGCCTGCCGCCGTACTTCGAGGGGATGTCGGCGGAGCCCGGACGCGTCGAGGATTTCGCCGGCGCGCGCTGCCTCGTCATGGTCGGCGACAGCGTCACGACCGACCACATCTCGCCCGCGGGCGCGATCAAGCCGGACAGCCCGGCGGGGCGCTACCTCGTCGACCACGGCGTCGAGCGCAGGGACTTCAACTCCTACGGCTCACGACGCGGGAACCACGAGGTGATGGTGCGTGGCACCTTCGCCAACGTGCGCCTGCGTAACCTGCTCGTGCCCGGGAGCGAGGGCACCTGGACTGTGCACCTGCCCGATGCCGAGGAGATGACCATCTTCGACGCCGCCGAGCGCTACCGGGCCGAGGGCGTGCCCACCGTCGTGCTCGCCGGCAAGGAGTACGGCTCCGGCTCCTCCCGCGACTGGGCGGCGAAGGGGCCGAACCTCCTGGGCGTCCGCGCCGTCATCGCCGAGAGCTACGAGCGGATCCACCGCTCGAACCTGATCGGGATGGGCATCGTCCCGCTTCAGTATCCCGACGGGGAGAACGCCGAGTCGCTCGGGCTCACCGGGCGCGAGGCCTTCGCCGTCGAGGGCCTCGAGAACGGCGAGTCGAGAGAGGCGCGGGTGACGGCGACGCCCGACGACGGCGAGCCGATCGTGTTCACCGCCCGCGTCAGGCTCGAGACGCCGCGGGAGCGGGACTACCTCCGCCACGGCGGGATCCTGCTCTACGCGCTCCGCAAGATCGCGGCCTAGCGCCCCGAAGGACTGCGGGAAATCCGCAGCGACTCGGGCACGATCCCCCGATGGCGCGCGGGCCCTCTTCGCCGATCCTGAGCGAAGACACGAAACGGGAGGGACCCGATGAAGACCATCCTCATAACGATCCTCGTCGCCGTGCTCGGCCTCGCGGCGATCATCGGCAGCGCGACCGCCGTCGTGGCGGCCGACGTGGCGAGCAAGGCGAAGGACGACGCCGAGTCGGCCTCGGAAGCGGTATCCAGGCCGGGCACGCATTCCGCCTCGTCGACGTCCGGCGGGACCGGCCTCGTCAGCTACGCAGGCCAGGCGGCGGACAACGCCGAGGAGTTGGCCGCGCAGCGCGAGCCGTTTCCGGCTGAGCTGCCGCCCGTGCCGGACGGCGACGTCGTCGACGTCGAGCTGACGCTCAAGGACGTCGAGATCGAGATCGCGCCCGGCGTCAAGTACGCCGCCTGGGGCTTCGAGGGCGGCGCTCCGGGGCCTGCGATCCACGTCCGCGAGGGCCAGAAGGTGCGGATCACGCTGACGAACGGCGGGACGATCCCCCATTCGATCGACTTCCACGCGGCCCGGATCGCCCCGGACAAGGCGTTCCGGGACGTGAACGTGGGCGAGTCGATCACGTACACGTTCGAGGCGACCGATCCCGGCGTCTTCATGTACCACTGCGGGACGAAGCCGGTGCTCGCCCACATCGCGAACGGCATGTACGGCGCGATCGTGGTCGAGCCCGCCGAGAAGCCGCTGCCTCCGGCCGACCGGGAGTACGTGCTCGTCTCGAGCGAGTGGTACCTGAACGGCCCCGGCCTGGACGCACCCGCCTCCTACGATCCCGTCAAGGCGCATGCGGTCATGCCGGACTGGGTGACCTGGAACGGCTACGCGGGCCAGTACGTCGCCCATCCGCTGACGGCCGACCCGGGCGACACCACCCGCTTCTGGGTCGTCGCCGCCGGCCCGAGCCTCGACACCGACTTCCACGTCGTCGGCACGATCCTCGACCGGGCCTGGGTGAACCAGGACATGACCGAGTTCCAGACGGGCGTCCAGACGGTCGGCGTTCCCGCCGGTGGCGGCGCCGTCTTCGACGTCGAGATCGACGAGCCGGGGCTCTATCCCTTCCTCTCCCACTCCTTTGCGAGCGTGGACATGGGTCAGGTCGGGATCCTCAAGGTCGGAAATCCGAAGGGCGCCGGCGGCCACTAGTTCTCAGCAAGCGGTTCCCTCCCGAGCGTACGGCCCGGAGCAGCGCGCCCCGGGCCGTACGCTTCCCGGGATGGGGTCGGACCTCCCGGACGTCCACGAGGCCGCCGCGCGCGGGTTCGCTCAGGCCACCGAGGCCTACGAGCAGGGCCGGCCGACGTATCCGCCCAAGGCGGCAGAGCGGCTCGAGCGGGAGCTGCGCCTCGGGCCGGGCCGCGTCGTCCTCGACCTCGCCGCGGGCACGGGGAAGCTGACGGCGCTGCTGGTGGGGACGGGGGCGAGGGTTGTCGCCGTCGAGCCGGTAGCCGAGATGCGCGCGGCGATCGAGCGGGCGCTGACGCGGGTGCCAGTGTACGCGGGCACGGCCGAGGCGATCCCTCTCGGCGCCGAGTCGGTGGACGCCGTCACGGTCGGCCAGGCCTTCCACTGGTTCCGGGGGGACGAGGCCCTCGCGGAGATCCACCGCGTCCTGCGCCCGGGCGGCGGGCTCGGGCTGGTGTGGAACGTGCGGGACGAGAGCGTCACGTGGGTGGCGCGGTTGACCGAGATCATGGAGCCGCATCGCGGCGACGCGCCCACGCACCGCACCGGCGCCTGGCGCGAGGCGTTCGAGCGGACGACCCTCTTCGGGCCCCTCGGCCATGCGGAGGTGCATCACGTCCACCGGCTGACGCCCGAGGCGGTCGTCGCCCGCATCGTCTCCGTCAGCTTCGTCGCTGCCCTCCCGGAGCGGGAGCGAAGGCGCCTGCTCGGCGAGGTGCGGGAGCTCGTGGCGACGGATCCGCAAACACGCAACCGCGCGGAGGTCGAGCTCCCGTACCGCACGGACGTCTACTGGTCCAAGAAGGCCTAGCCCCGGTGTCAGGTCTTGCAATCACGCAAAGACATGACCTTGTGGCAATGCAAGACCTGACACCAGGGCGTGGCCTGCGGGGACGACTAGGTCTCGCGGCGTCTGACGACTTGCAGGCCCCAGGCTCGGCCGCTGGCGAAGAGCTCGTCCGGATCGACCTCGTCGCGCCAGCCCAGGAAGTGCCGCTCGGGGTCGTCGTCCGTGGAGCCGTAGACGGCTGCCCGCTCCGGCGCCGCCTCCGGCTCCTGCTCGCGCTCCGCGCGCTCGAGCTCGGCGAACCGCTCCTCGGCCGCCGGCCCTTCGGCGTATCCCTTGCCCACAGTGACAGGTTACGCGCGTGGGGCCTGCTGGGACCACTCCGTGAGCGAGTACCAGTACGTGTCCGCCAGGGCGGCGGCAACACGGGGGTCGGTGTGGTTCGGGTTGAAGACGTTGTGCTCGAGGTCGGCGCAGATGGCGACGGCCTCCATGGGGATGTCCGGGAGGTTGACGATCACCTCCGCGGGCAGACGCGCCTCGCCCAGCGTGTAGTGCTTGAAGTGGAGGTCGGGGGCGACCTCGAGCAGCACGGGCCAGTCGGGACAGCTTCGCGCGGTGCTACTCATCAGGCTTCGATTCGTTCTTCGGCACGAGAGGCCTTCTCCACGAGCGCGGCCAGCGCGCGGATGAAACCGGGGTCGTCGTTCAGCGACTCGATGCGCTCGAGCCGGAGCCCGAGCTCGGCGGCGCGCTCGCGGGCCGCGACGTCGAGGTCCCACAGGATCTCCAGATGGTCGCTGACGAAGCCGACCGGGGCGACGAGCACCTTCCCAAGGCCGCGCGCGTGCAGCGACTCGAGCTCGACCAGGATGTCGGGCCCGAGCCACGGCTCGCCGGTGCGGCTCTCGCTCTGGAAGGCGAAGGACCAGCTCTCCAGTCCGGCCCGCTCGGCGACGAGCTGCGACGTCTCGAGCAGCTGGTCGCGGTAAGGATCCCCCTCCGCCAGGATCCGCTCGGGAAGGCTGTGCGCGGTGAAGACGACGTGCGCGTCGGTCCCGCGTACCCGCTCCGCCAGCAGCTCCAGGTAGGGCTCGTGGTCGTGCCAGCTCTCGACGAAGACGAGCTCGGCACGGCCGTCGAGCGCCTGCTCCAGGCGGTCGCGGTAGCCGCCGATCGAGATGCGCGAGTAGTGCGGGGCGAGGACGAGCCCGACGAGCCGCTGGGCGCCGTCGCCGAGCGCGCGCTCGACCGCCTCCGGGATCCAGGGCGCCCAGTGCTTCATGCCGACGTAGACGGGGAGCCCGGTCTTCCGTTCGAGCGCTGCGCGCTGCGCCTCGGTGATGCGGTTCAGGGGCGACGAACCGCCGATGCGCCGGTAGCGCTCGGCCAGCTCCTCGACGGCCTCGGGCCGGACAGGCCGCCCGCCGCGGATGTCGGAGAAGTAAGCAGGAATGTCCTCCGCCCGCTCCGGGCTCCCGTAGGCCATGAGGATGACCACCGTCCGTGGGTCCTGAGCCGTCAAGCGGTTACTTCGACGGAGGTACGCTCGTGCACGAGCCGGACGAGCCGGCCGAGGTCGCCGGGATCCGTGTCCGGGAGGACCCCGTGCCCGAGGTTGAAGATGTGTCCGCGGCGGCCGGCGACCTCGTCCAGGATCCGGCCGGCCGCCTCCTCGGCGCGCTCCCACGGCCCGAGGAGCACCGCTGGGTCGAGATTCCCCTGCACCCCGCAGCCCGAGCCGAGCGAGTCCCAGCAGCGGTCGATGGGCACGCGCCAGTCGAGGCCGATGACGTCGCCGCCGGCAGTCTTCATATCGCGCAGGAGATGGGTCGTCCCCGTCCCGAAGTGGATCGTCGGCACGGTGACCGCGCCGAGCACGCGGGCGGAGTAGGGCGCGACGAACTCGCGGTAGTCGGCGCCGGAGAGAGCGCCCACCCACGAGTCGAAGAGCTGGATCACGTCGGCGCCCGCGCTCACCTGGGCCCGGAGGTAAGCCGCGAAGGTGTCCGCGAGCTTGTCCATGAGCGCGTGCCAGGCCTCGGGCGAGCGGTACATGCAGGTCTTCGTCTTGACGAAGTCCCGCGTCGGCTTGCCCTCGATCAGGTAGCCCGCGACGGTGAAAGGCCCACCGGCGAAGCCGACGAGGGCCTTCTCGGCGTCGAGCTCGCCGCGCACGATCTTGACCGCCTCGAGGACGAACGGCACCGCCTCCTCGGGCTCGGGCACGCGCAGCCGCTCCACCTGGGCAAGGCTGTCGATCGGCTCGGCGACGACCGGGCCGACGCCCTCGACGAGCTCGACGTCGACGCCCATGCCGATCACGGGCAGCATGATGTCGGCGAACATCACGGCGGCGTCCACGCCATGGCGGCGCACCGGCTGGAGCGTGACCTCGGCACACAGCTCGGGCCGCCGGCAGACCTCGAAGAGGTCGTAGCGCTCGCGGATCTCCCGGTATTCGGGCAGCGAGCGGCCCGCCTGGCGCATGAACCAGACAGGCGTGCGCTCAAGGTGCTCGCGCCTGCAGGCGCGCGTCAGAAGCGGGTCGACCACGCCAGTAAATCTAGCGCCGGCGAGGTCAGTCGCCGATCACCAGGGCGACGTGCGCGCCCTGGAGCTCTCGCACCCGCATCCCGTCAAGAGGAGCGACGCGCCGCACGCCCAGATCCCGTGCCAGCCGCTGCGCCTCGCGCTTGAACTTCGGCCGGTACATGACGAAGGAGCGGGGGTAGTCGGTGCGGTCGGCATTGCCGGTGCCGGCGATCAGGTAGTTGCGCCGGCGAATCTGCTCCGCGGTCGCGGACGCGGCGCCGCCGACGCCGTTGCCGTTCAGCACGAGCACCGAGGTCTCGCGCCGGCCCAGGATCGGCTTGGCGCCGGACGTCGACCCCTGGGCGGCCTGCTGACCGCCCTGCTCCTCCAGCCTGCGCTCGACTGCGGCCCGGGCGACGGTGGCGGGGTCGGAGGCCTTGCTCACCTCGTCGGAGAAGAACTTCCCGAACAACCAGACGCCGACGACGAGCAGGATGATGAGCTCGACGGTGGCGACCGACGCTGCGATGAACGCCGCGGAGCGCCAGGGTGGGGTCGCCGGGAGGTCTGCGCGATGATCCACGGGGCGGACTAGTTCGCCCCGCGCCCGCCCTCTCCTTCCCCTCTTGGAACCCGAACCAGAATGAAGCCTTGTGCCGTCGCGCCGCCCTGGGCGGCGCGTTGCCGCGTCCTCGGTTGCGCCCGTAGCCTCCGGCTACGAACGCGCCCTGCGTCCTTGCACCGCACTCACCCAGGACGCCGCGCCGACGAAGCGTCATTCTGGTTCGAGTTCTTCCGAATGAACTCCCATGTCGCCGCGATCCCATCGGCAAAAGAGGTGCGTGCAGCGAAGCCGAGCTCTCGCACCGCCAGGCTCGCGTCGAGGACGCTCCGCTGGAGCTCGCCGAGTCTCGGCGGGGCGAAGACGGGCTCCACGTCGACGCCGGAGGCGCGCCGGCAGGCCTCGAAGAGCTCCAGCACCGACGTGGCCACGCCGGTGCCGACGTTGAAGATGCCCGCCGGCCGCTCGAGCGCCGCCACGGTCACGGCGGCGACGTCGCCGACGTACACGTAGTCGCGCTGCTGCGAGCCGTCCCCGAAGATGTGCGGCGTCTCGCCGCGTGCGAGCCGCCCGAGGAAGATGGCGATGACCCCCGCCTCCCCGTGGGGGTCCTGGCGCGGCCCGAAGACGTTGCCGTAGCGGAGCGCGGTGTGCTCGCTCCCGTAGAGGCGGTTGTACGTCGCCAGGTACTCCTCGCCCGCGAGCTTGGACGTTCCGTACTGGGAGAGAGGCTCGAGCGGGGCGCTCTCTGGGGCGGGCTCGGCGCACTCGCCGTAGATGGCGCCGCCGGTCGAGGCGAAGACGATGCGGGTCCCGTGTGCCCGGGCCGCCTCCAGGAGCCGGATCGTTCCGAGGACGTTTACCTCAGCGTCGAAGTCGGGCCGCTCGACCGAGACGCGGACGTCCGCCTGCGCGGCCAGGTGCAGGCATGCCTCCGGGCGCGTCTCGGCGAAGACGGCGTTCACGGCCTCCTCGTCGCGGATGTCCGCGACGACCAGCTCGGCGCCCGAGTTCACGTTCTCGCGCTTTCCGTGGGAGAGGTCGTCGAGGACGACGACCTCGTCGCCGCGGGCGACCAGCGTGTCGACGACGTGCGAGCCGATGAAGCCCGCGCCCCCTGTGACGATCGCTCGCACCGGCGTATCCTACGGCGCTCGCATGTTCGTGACCTTCGAAGGAGTGGACGGCTCCGGGAAGTCGACGCAGGCGCAGCTGCTCGCGGAGCGGCTCCGGTCGGAGGGCCGGGAGGTGGTACTCACGCGGGAGCCCGGGGGGACGCCGGCGGGGGAGCGAATCCGCGAGATCCTGCTGCACGGCGACGAGCTGGCTCCCTGGGCGGAGGCATCGCTCTTCGCCGCCGCCCGCGCCCAGCTCGTCGACGAGGTGATCCGGCCGGCGCTCGCGCGCGGCGCGGACGTCGTCTCCGACCGCTACCTGGACTCCTCGCTCGCCTACCAGGGCCTCGCGCGCGGCCTCGGGATCGAGCGCGTGCTCGAGCTCAATCTCCTGGCCACGAGCGGGCTCCTGCCCGACCGCACGTTCCTGCTCGTGCTGCCGCCGGCCGAGGCGGCGGCCCGTCGCGGCCGGGAGCGCGACCGCATCGAGCGGGAGGGTTTCGCCTTCACCGAGGAGGTCGATCGCGCCTACCGGGAGATCGCGCGCGTCTTCGCCCAGCGGGTGTCGCTGGTGGACGGCTCCCAGAACCCTGAAGATATCGCCGAGATCGTTCGTGGACAGCTTCGAGACCTTCCCTGAGCAGGAGGAGGCCAAGCGGCTCCTCCGCGCGGCCCTGGCCGAGGGGCCGGCCCACGCCTACCTCTTCCACGGCCCACGCGGCGTGGGCAAACGGCGGGCCGCCTTTGCCTTCGCGGCGGAGCTGCTCGGCGACCGTGAGCGCGTCGCCCGCGGCGTGCATCCCGACCTGTACGTGCTGGAGCCGCTCGGCGACCAGATCCGCATCGACCCGATCCGCCACCTCCGCCGCGACCTGCACATGCGCCCGTTCGAGGCCGAGCGCCGCGTCTACCTCGTCCTCCGCGCGCACCTGCTCAACGAGGATGCGGCCGACGCGCTGCTCAAGGACCTGGAGGAGCCGCCGCCGTACGCGGTCATCGTGCTCGTGGCGGACGAGCTGGGGCTGCTCCCGCCCACCATCCGCTCGCGCTGCCAGCCCGTGCCCTTCCGCAGGCTCTCGCAGCGGGCGATCAAGGCCTTCCTCTCCTCGCGTGGTCTGCGTGGCGAGCCTCTGGACGCGCTCGCGCGGGTGGCCGCCGGGCGCCTCGACCGCGCCGAGCGGCTGCTCGACCCGAACGCCGAGGAGCGGCGCGACAGCCTGATCGAGCTCGCGCGGGCCGTTTACCTCGATCCGGCATTCGACCCCGGCAGGGCCTCGCGCGCCGTCACCGACCTCGCGCAGGAGCGCGGGGCGCGCGTGCGCGCGGCCGCCGAGAAGGAGCCCCTCCCGTCCGAGACGCCGCGCGAGACCGAGCAGCGCGGCAGGCGTGCGGGCCGCGGGGCGGAGCGCGAGGAGGTGCTCGACGCGCTCGACCTCCTCTCCGGCTGGTATCGAGACCTGATGGTCGTCGCCGCCGGGGCCGACGGGGCCGTGCTCAACTCCGACAAGCTCGCGCAGCTCTCCGCGGACGGCCTCCAGGAGCGAGGGCCGGGCGCGGAGCGCGCCGCCGCGACCGTCCGGGATGTGTGGCGCTCCTTCGAGTTCAACGTCCAGCCCGGGCTGGCGCTCGAGGCGCTCTTCGTCCGCCTCCGGCGCGAGCTGGGAGGCACACTTTCCTCATGACGGTCGCCGTAGGGGTGGTGTTCTCGCCCGGCGGGAAGGTCTACTCGTTCGATCCCGGCGGGCTCGAGCTCTCCTGGAACGAGAAGGTCATCTGCCAGACGTCCCGCGGCCTCGAGCTCGGGCGCGTCGTCAAAGCGAACCACGAGCTCGACGGCGAGCCCGAGGCGCCGCTCAAGAAGGTCGTCCGCCGCGCGACCGAGGTCGACCACGAGACGTACGAGGCGAACCGGGAGGAGGCCAGGCGCGCCATGCGCGTCTTCAGGGACGTCGTCAAAGAGCAGGGCGTCCAGCTGAAGCCCGTGGCGGCGGAGCTCGTCTTCGACGGCTCGCGCCTCGTCTTCTCCTACGAGGCCGAGCGGCGGCCCGACGCGACGAGACTCCAGACGGCGCTGCGCGATCGGCTGCACCGGCGGGTCGAGCTCCGCTCCGTCGGCCCGCGCGAGTGCGCGCGCCTGTGCGGCGACCACGGCCTCTGCGGGGGCGGCCAGTGCTCGCGGCGCTATCCGACGCACGAGCAGCCGATCACGCTGCGGATGGCCAAGGACCAGGACCTGCCCATGAGCTCGGGGCGCATCACCGGCCTCTGCGGCCGGCTCCGGTGCTGCCTCGCGTTCGAGCACCCGCTCTACAAGAGCTTCCGCGACCGGGCTCCGCGGGTCGGCCGCCGTGTGACGACGCCGCACGGCGAGGGCGTCGTCACCGGGTACAAGGTCCTCGAGGACGCCTGCACCGTCGAGCTCGAGGAGGGCGCAGCGGGGCTCGACGTCGCCATCGACGAGTGCCGCGAGGTGGTATGAGCGCGTCGGGGCTCGACGAGTACCGCAGCCTGCGCCGCGACCTCGAGCGCGCGATTCTGCCGCTCGCCACCTCGGTCGACGGCCGCCGCTTCGCCTTCCAGGCCTCGCTCCACGAGCTTGCCTTCCAGGCGGGCGGGTACGTCGTCCTCGAGGACGAGAGCGGACGGCGACTCGGCCAGGTGATCACGCTCGAGGCGGCGAGCAGCGAGGGGCCCGCGCTCGCCGTCTCGCTGGGGGACGAGGTCTCGGCCCAGAATCGCCTCGTGCTCCGCCACGCGCTCGGAGAGGGGGTCGTCCTCGATGGGGACGGCTCGCCCTTTCACGACGCCCGGGCGCGACCGGCCGAGCCGGCCGAGGTGGGCGCCTGGCTCGAGCGCACGCGACCTCGCCGGGCGAGCCTGGCCGTCGGCGAGCTGCTGCTGGCGCCCGGCGTCGCCTTCGCGCTCGACGCCGGCGGCTTCGACCGGCACACGTTTCTCTGCGGCCAGTCCGGCTCCGGCAAGACGTACTCGCTCGGGCTCGTCCTCGAGCGTCTCCTGCTCGAGACCGACCTTCGCATCCTCGTCCTCGACCCGAACTCCGACTTCGTTCGGCTCGGGAGCGTCCGTGCCGGGGCGGACGGCGAGCTGGCGGCGCGCTACGGCGCCGTGGCCGAGTCCGTGTCCGTGCGCTCGCGCGCCGACGGGCGCGAGCCGCTCCAGCTTGCCTTCCCGGAGCTCGACTCGGCGGCGCAGGCCGCCCTCCTCCGGCTCGACCCCATCGCCGACCGTGAGGAGTACGGAGTGCTCCTGGCAGCCCTGGACGAATGGCGGCCGGAGGCGCTGCTGGATCTCGTCAAGGAGGGCGGAGTCGACGAGCGCAGGCTCGTGACCCGGGCCCGAAACCTAGGCGTCCTCGACTGGCAGGTCTGGTCGCGCGGTGCAAAGGGCTCGATCCTGGAGGAGGTGACCGACCCCGACGTGCGCTGCCTCGTCGTCGACCTCGGGTCGCTCGGCACGCGCGACGAGCAGGCGCTCGTCGCCGAGGCGGTGCTCGCGCGGCTCTGGGAGCGTCGCGGCGACCGGAGCCCGGTGCTCGTCGTCATTGACGAGGCGCACAACGTCTGCCCTCAGGAGCCGGAGGACCCCTTGACCGCGCTCGCCACCGAGCACGCCGTGCGCATCGCGGGAGAGGGGCGAAAGTTCGGCCTCTACCTGCTCGTCTCCACGCAGCGGCCGCAGAAGGTGCACGAGAACGTGCTCTCCCAGTGCGACAACCTCCTGCTCATGCGCATGAACTCGACCGCCGACCTCGGCTTCGTCGGCGACGTCTTCTCCTTCGTGCCGCAGAGCCTGCTCGAGCGGGCGACGACGTTCCGGCAGGGGGAGTCGCTCGCGGCCGGGAAGTTCTCGCCGCACCCCGCCCTCCTGCGCTTCGGCGCGCGCGTGAGCGAGGAAGGCGGCGGCGACGTGCCCGCCGACTGGGCGGCCGGCCGCTCGTTGGAGGCCTAGCCTTCGCGCTCGGCCTGGCGGATGCGGGCGATCGCGTTCTCGTAGGAGGTCGCCAGCCGCAGCTCGATGCGGGCGAGCTTCGCCCGCGCCTCGCGGACGCGCTCGAGCGCGGCGTCGAGCTCGTCCAGGGCCTCGTCGAGGAGCTCGAACTGCTCGTCCTGCGTCAGGTCCGAGTCGTACCGGTCGGCGAGACCCTGGAGGTGCTCCTGCGCCTCGGCCAGGAGCTGCAGGAGCGGCGGATCGCCGCCGAGCTCCTCGCCGAAGAGGCGGTACCGCGGTGTCTCCGGCTCCGCGTTCACGCCCTCAGGCTACCCGCGGACGCGCGACCGCCGGGCCGCGGGCGGGGGGACCGGCGGCCCGGCGTGCTTGCTCGCAGCTACGAGTGTTCGACGGCCGCGTCCTTCGCTCCGCGCCGTTCGGCGCCGGTGGAGTGGCGAAGCGCGCCGCCGATGGCGAGCACCAGGAAGCCGATCCCGCTCAGGATCAGCGCAATGCCTACGACGATGCCGAAGAGCGAGAGCTGCTCGGCCATGTAGGACTGATTGAGCGCGGTCGAGAGCGCGGTCGCGGTCACCCAGGTGTTGCGGGAGGCGTTGGGGACCGGATTGCCTTCCTCGTCCTTGAGCGCGGCTGCCTCGTCGCTCGTTCCGGCGGGATTCTCGGGATCGTCTGCCGCCAGGAATCTGCCCATCTGCGCGTAGGTCAGGCCGCCGGATCCCTCGAGCGCGTGGATGCGCAGGTATTGCGAGAAGCAGCGTGCCTCGCCGCCGGTGGTGATCTCCTCGCCCGCCACGTCGCACGAAGGTGCCGAGACGTCCAGGCCGGCCTCGTCGATCCCCGGCTGGATCCCGGAGGGGCTCATGTCGTCGGAGCCGACGATGTGCTCGCGGGACAACTCGTCCTGGACAGTGCTGCGAGCGTTGAAGCTCATCACGAGGGCGCCGATGCCGAAGGCGATCAATACGACCCCCGCCAGCATTCCCCCGTACTCCAGTGCCTTCCGCATGGTCATCTTCGTCTCCTTCCGGTTTGCTCAGCCAGAGCTTCGCGCGCACGCGAACCGACGCCATCGGGGGGCCCGCCGATTCCCCGTGCGGCTTTCCCGCAGCCTTGCCGCGGCCTCTTGGCCGGTCACTCGTAGCGGAGTGCCTCGGCCGGCCGCACCCCGCGCCCCCGCGGGCCGGGGCCGAGCGTCGGTTCTTTCCGGATCAGCCGCCGTCGTGCTGTGCGGGCACGACGACCACCGGGCAGGGGGCGTGATGGACGCACTGGGCGCTCACCGAGCCGAGCAGGAGGCCCTTGAAGCCGCCGCGACCTCGGGAGCCGACGACGAGGAGGTCCGCGTCGCGGGCGGCCGCGAGCAGCGCCGGCGCCGCGCGGGACTCGACCAGCTCGCCGACGAGCTCGAGGTCCGGTTCCGCCTCCCGCGCCTCCTCGAGCGCTTCGTCGAGGACGCTCCTGGCGGCGGCGGCCAGGTGCTCGTAGACCTTGTCCTCCGACCCGACCGCGGGCGTGCCGACCGCCCACGGCTCCGGGATGGCGTCGATGAGGGGAACCATCCAGGCGTGGACCACGTGGAGGGAGGCATCGCGGAGGCGCGCCTCGGCGGCCGCCAAGCGCAGTGCCCGGAGGCCTCCCGCGGATCCGTCCACGCCGACGAGGATCTTCGCGTCGCGGTCGATCATCATCAGCACGGTATCGAGGTGTTTGGACGAGCGCCGCTCCGGGAGCAGCACCGCGATCACGTCGCGCGCGGCGCCGGGGGCGAGGAGACGCTCTGCGAGCATGCCGGGCGTGGCGCGCGAGGTGCGTGGTCTCGAGCTCGAAGGACGGGCCCTCGCGCAGGAGCTCCCGCGCCTGCTCGCCGGCGCCCTCCCTGAGGGGAACCACGAGGACGAGGCGGCTCACGTTGATCCAGGGACCAGGCCCGCAAGGCGCTCGACGATCTCGTGACCGGAGCCCAGCCCCTCGAGCGCCGCGATGGCGAGCGGCTCCCGGTCGCGGCGTCTGAGGACCGCCGTCGGGCGGTTGTGAATGCGCTGCTCCCCCGCAGCCTTCTCCACGGACGCCAGATCCGCATAGCGCAGGATCCAGGAGGTCAACCGCCCACCGGGCGCGCCGGTCTCGAGCGCCAGGCTGGCGGGCCCGAGCACGAGCTTGCCGGGCCGCACGGGCCCGCCGCCCTCTCGCCAGATCACGGCATAGCTGGGGTGAGTCATCGTCCGCTGAGTCTGGCTCGCCGGTCCCGCGTCTGCATCGGGGCGCCTTCCGATCGCGGTTGCGGCTTTTCCGCAGCACGCTCCGCGGCGGCGCGGATGCCCGGCGGTCGGAAAGCGGTCACACTGGCGGAATGTCCGGGGCGGACGGTAAGCACCAGGTCTTGATCGCGGGCGGCGGCGTGGCCGCGCTCGAGGCGATGGTGGCGCTCAGGACGCTGGCGGGCGAGCTCGTCGACGTCGAGCTGCTCTCACCCGACGCCGAGTTCTTCTACCGGCCGTTGTCGGTGGCCGAGCCGTTCGGCGCCGGAGAGGTGCAGCGCTTCGACCTCGCCTCGCTGGCCCGCGGCTGCGGGGCGACCCACAGCCTGGGGGCCCTCGTCGCCGTGGAGGCGGAGCGCCGCCGCGTCCGCACGAGCCGGAACTCCTCCCTGTCGTACGACTCGCTTCTCATCGCGATCGGCGCCCGGGCACGCGAGGCCGTGCGGGGAGCCCTCACCTTCCGCGGCGAGCCCGACATCAGGCTCGTGAGCGGGCTGCTCGACGACCTCGAGCGCGGGCACGTCACCAACGTCGTCTTTGCGGTTCCGGGCGGAGTCACCTGGTCGCTGCCGCTGTACGAGCTCGCGCTCCTGACCGCCGACCACCTCGCGCGCGCCGCGGTCGAGGGAGCGAGGCTGACCCTCGTGACGCCCGAGGACGCTCCGCTCGGGATCTTCGGGAGCGAGGCGAGTGAGGCCGTCGCGGCGAGCCTGCGCGAACGCAAGATCGAGCTCGTGACGGGCGCCTACCCCGATGCGTTCCTGGAGGGCGAGCTCCGCCTCGTCCCAGACCGGGCCCTCGCCGCTGACGCCGTCGTCTCGCTGCCGCGGTTTCGGGGCATCGCGCTGGCAGGAGTCCCCCAGGACGAGGATCTCTTCATCCCGGTCGACTCCCTTGGGCGCGTCCCCGACCTGGACGGCGTCTACGCCGCCGGCGACATCACCACCTTCCCGGTCAAGCAGGGCGGCCTGGCGGCGCAGCAGGCGGACGCCGTCGCAGAGACGATCGCGGCCGACGCCGGCGCGGACGTCGTGCCGCAGCCGTTCGACCCTGTCCTGCGCGGGCTCGTGCTCTCGGGCTCGCCGCTCTATCTGCGCGCCGAGCTGGGCGGCGGGCGCGGGAAGGCCTCGACCGCCGACACCGAGGCGCTCTGGTGGCCCGCGGCCAAGATCGCGGCGAAGCACCTGAGCCCGTACCTGGCCGAGCACGTCGGCCTGGCGTACGGGCCGCCCGGCGGACGGCCCCTACTCCTCTAGCAATCCCTGCGCGAGCGCGTAGCGGACGAGCTCCGCCCGCGTGGTCAGGCGGAGCTTCCGCATGATGTGCGCCCGGTGTGTCTCGGCGGTGCGCACCGAGATGTAGAGCATCTTGGCGATCTCCTGGTTCGTGTGGCCGAGGGCCAGGAGGCGGAGGACCTCGCGCTCCCGCTCGGAGAGCGGGTCTGCCTCCGCCCGGGCCGACGCCTCGGCCTCGGCCGCGACCATGCGCGCGCCGAGCGCCGGGTGGACGTACCTCTTGCCCGCGGCCACCTGCTTCAGGGCGGTCACGAGCTCGGTGTCGGCGGCCTCCTTGAGCACGTAGCCGGAGGCGCCCGCCGCGAACGCCTCGCGGACGTACGTCGGGTCGTCCTCCATCGAGAGGACGAGCACCTTCGCGCCGGGCGCCTCCGCAAGGACGTCCGGGGTCGCCTCGATGCCGGTCTTGTCCGGCAGGACGACGTCCATGAGGATCACGTCCGGCTTGTGCTTGCGCGCCTCGAAGACCGCGTCGCGCGCGGTGCCCGCCTCCGCGACCGTCTCGAGCTCGTCCTCGCCGTCGAGGAGTAGCCGCAGGCCCGTCCGCACGACGGCGTGGTCGTCGACGATGAGGATGCGGGTGCTCACTCCGCGGGCACCTCGACGACGATCGTCGTGCCGCGTCCCTCCGACGTCTCCAGCTCCAGCCGCCCGCCGACGAGGGCGATTCGCTCGCGCATCCCGACCAGGCCGATGCCGTCCTCCGAGGGGGTGTCCGCCGCGAAGCCGCGGCCGTCGTCCTCGATCACGACGGCGACCCTACCCGGCTTCGCATGGAGCAGCACGCTCACGTGCTCGGCCCTTGCGTGCTTGACGACGTTGGTGAGGGCCTCCTGGACGACGCGGTAGAGGACGGTCTCGATCTCGCTCGGCAGGCGGGCCTCCTGCAACCGCGACTCGAGGTGGGTCTCGATGCCGGTCTGCTCGGCGAAGGTGCCGACGAGCCGCTCCAGCGCGGGCACGAGCCCGAAGTCGTCGAGCGCCTTCGGGCGCAGCTCGACGGCGAGGCGTCGGACGTCCTGGAGGGTCGCCACCACCTGCTCCCGCAGCTCCGCGAGAGCGGCCGGGAACCGCTCCGTGCCCGCCGTCTCCTCGAGCGCCTTCAGGCCGAGCAGGATCGAGGTCAGGGCCTGCCCCGTCTCGTCGTGCAGCTCCCTGGAGAGTCGCCGGCGCTCCTGCTCCTGCCCGCCGACGATCCGCTGCACCGTCGCCCGCGCGACGCGCCGGGAGAGGTCCACTGCCACCGCCGCGCGGGCCGCGAATCGCTGCGCCAGTCGCAGGTCGGCGTCCGTGAAGCGGGGATCGTGCCCGCGGCGGTCGAGGGCCATGAGCACGCCGATCGGCTCCTCCCGGACGATCAGGGGCGTCCAGAGCCCGGCCCGCGCGGCCACCCGGCGCATGAGATCGGGGTCCGCGTCTGGGTCGTCGAGCACGGCGTCGACGCGCACGCTCGTGCCTTCCCGGAAGACGCGGCCGGCCTTCGAGCGCTCGATCGGGAGCCTGACGCCGACGAGCTCCTCGGCCCCTTCCCCGTCGGCCGCGGCGATCTCGAGCCATCCCTCCGCGCCCGCGAGGAGCACGGCCGCGAAGCGGGCGTCCAGGAGCTCGCTCATCCGGTCGACGATCAGGCCGAGCAGCCGGGAGGGCTCGATCTCGCTCAGCATCGCGCCGGCGATCTCCTCGAGCGACTCGAGCTGCCGCGCCCACTCGCGGCTCGACTCGTACAGCCGTGCGTTCTCGATCGCGACGGCCGCCTGCGAGGCGAGGAGCGTGACCACCTCCTCGTCCTCGCTCGTGAAGTCTGCGCCGCCCTCCTTCTCCGTCAGATACAGGTTCCCGTACGCGATGCCGCGGAGGAGGATCGGCACCCCCAGGAACGTCTTCATGGGCGGATGGTGCGGAGGAAACCCGACCGAGCGCTCGTCCTGGGCGATGTCGTGCAGGAGGAGCGGCCGGGCGTCGCGGATGAGGACGCCGAGGATCCCGCGCCCCCGGGGCAGGTCCCCGATCGCCGCGTGGGTCTCGGGGTCGATGCCGTGCGTGACGAAGCGCTCGAGCTCCCGGCCGGTGACGTCGATCACGCCGAGCGCCGCGTAGCGGGCGCCCGTCAGCTCGGCCGCCGTCTCGACGAGCCGCTGGAGCAGGGCGTCGAGCGTCAGCTCGGAGCTGAGCGCGATGCCTGCTTCGACGAGGCCCTGGAACGACGATTCGCGTTGCTGCGGCGGCACGCCGCATTATCCGCAGATTTCCGCACGCGACACGTGGATTCCCCGATGGCGCTCGAGCCGCGGGGCAGTACGCTCCGGGGAACCGAAAGGAGCAGCTATGAAGCAGATCCTGATCGCGACCGACGGCTCTCCGTCGGCGCTCGAAGCCGTGGAGGTCGGGCTCGAGCTGGCCAAGGAGCAGAGTGCAGACGTCACGTTCGTGCACGTGGCCGAGCCGGACGAGTTCCACGGCGGTCGCGCCGGCGCGCACGCGATCGCCCACAAGGAGGAGGTCGACGAGTCGGAGACGGCGCTCAAGACCGCCGCCCAGGCTGCGGAGGAGGCAGGCGTCTCCTACGCGCTCGAGCGCATCTCCGGCGAGACGGTGGAGTCGATCGTCGCGTTCGCCGACACGAAGGACGTGGATGTGATCGTCGTCGGCTCGCGCGGCCGAAACGCGCTCGCCACCGCGCTCCTCGGCAGCGTCTCCCACGGCGTCCTCCGCCACGCCAAGCGGCCGGTCCTCGTCGTCAAGGGGACGAAGGTCCCGGCCGGGACGAGCGCTTGATCCGGTCGGACATGCCGGCGGAGGCGCCTCCGCCGGCCCCCGGCCGCAGCGTGATGCGGACCGAGGAGATCGCGAGCCTGGAGGGGATGTGGCGCGTCGAGCGAGTCTCCGGATTTCTGCCTCCGGCGGGCGTGACGAAGCGAATCGAGGACGGCCACGGCTGGACGCGCCTGGCGGGTATCCCCGTGGCACGTTTCCGCGTCCAGGGCGAGACGCTCGTCTACCGCGGTTGGCCGGTCCGGGACGAGCTCGAGCTGGTCGGGGGCATCTGGCGCGGCCGCGGGCTGCTCTTTGGGCGCGAGTTCTGTCGCTTTCAACTCGTTCCGGACCTCTCCTAGGAGGCAGGTTTCTCGCCGCAGGCGCCGGGGTACCGCCGGTGCAATGGCAGCGATTCTCCTCCTCGCCGTGGCAACGATCGTCCTCGCGCTGTTCCTCGGCCTCTTGGTCCCTGGCGCCGGCCTGGCGCTCGGCGGCGTTGTCACTGTGCTCGGGATCGGTGCGATCGTCTGGCTCGCGATGGCCGGCGCCGCGCGTCAGATGCCCAGCGATCTTGCACCCGAGACCCAGGACGTCGAGCTGCTCGGCCCGGGCGGTCCCGACGACCCCAGGTCCTGAGCCGACCGTGCGCGATCAGCTGGCGATCTACCTGCAGGATCATCTCGCCGGGGCGACGTTCGGGCTCGAGCTGGTGGAGCGCTGTCGGAGAAACAACGAGGGAACCGATTTCTCCGAGCCCCTGCAGGAGCTCTCGGACGAGATTCGATCCGACCGGGGGACGCTGAGGCGGCTCATGCACGCTGTCGGAGCCGAGCCTTCTCGTCTGAAGAATTCCGTTGCCTGGGTGTCGGAGAAGGCGCAGCGGCTGAAGTTCAACGGACAGCTCGGCAGCTACTCGCCGCTCGCCCGGGTCGAGGAGCTCGAGAGCCTAGCCATCGGAATCGCCGGAAAGCGCGCGCTTTGGGAGCTCCTGGAACACGTCGGCCGCTCGCTCGAAGGCTACGACTTCGCGGCTCTTCGGGAAGCTGCCGAGGACCAGCTGGCGCGGGTCGACTCCCTCAGGCTCCGCGCAGCCGAGACGGCCTTCGGCCCTTCGGATGTCATGGCTCCAGGACGATCTTGATCGCGCCGTCCTCCTTCTTCTGGAGCATCTCGTATACGGCCGGGGCCTCGTCCAGCGGAGCCGGTGCGGGCAGAGGTCTTCGCCGCCCAGCGGATCGTCGTCGCCTGAGACGAGCGGCATGAGGTCGTCGATCCAGCGCTCCACGTGCGCCTGCGCTCCCTGAAGCTTGGCGGGCAGGCGATCTGGGACTCTCGCTGTGCGGGGCTATACTCAAACCCGGCTTCCAAGCCGCGCCGACGTAGCTCAGCTGGTAGAGCACTTCACTCGTAATGAAGGGGTCCCCGGTTCGAGTCCGGGCGTCGGCTTTCGCGTCATTTGCAGGGTCTTTCTTCTTTGCAGGCAACACCGAGCGCCGGTTTCGGGTACGAAACGGGTACATTTTCTGACCGGTTCACGGTTAGTGAAGGGGTCCCGGCGGGCCCGCAACTCATTCATATTTGCAGGCATTTTGGGGATCGAGCTCGATACCGTCCTGTCTCGACGTTGCCCGGAAGTGCCCGCACGGTGACGGCCGTCCTTGGAGCGCGCGGGACAGGCATCTGCGGCTGGCCTCATGTCTCGCTGCGGCCGGCGCGGCTGCTGCGAGGGAGCCCCGTTAGACCGTCGGGGTATCTGGACGCAGGTACTTGAGCACAGCCAGCACGCGGCGGTGGTCGTCGGGAGACCGTTGCAGCCCCAGCTTCCGGAAGATCTGGCGCACGTTCGCCTCAACGGTTTTTGGGCTCAAGAACAAGGCCTGACAGATCGCCGCGTTCGAGCGTCCCTCCGCCATGAGCCCGAGCACCTCGCGTTCGCGCTCGGTCAGCTCGTCGAGCGGGCCGTGCTCGCGCGGGCGGTTAACGAGGCGCGAGACAATCGTCGGATCGATGACGCACTCTCCCTCACCGATCCGTTTGACGGCGTCTGCGAGCACGGCGATGTCCGATACTCGATCCTTAAGCAGGTAGCCGACGCGCTCAGGCGCCTCCTCGAGGAGCCTCATCGCGTAGTGCGTCTCGAGGTATTGGGAGAGCACGAGGACGCCGACGTTGGGATGCGCGCGGCGGATCTCTTGCGCGGCGACGATCCCTTCGTCCGTATGTGTGGGGGGCATCTTGATGTCGACGATCGCGACGTCGGGACGAGTGAGCTCGACGCGCCGGAGGAGCTCTGGCGCCGTGTCCGCCTTCCCAACGACGTCGAAGCCGGCGTCAGCAAGGAGCCGCGCCGTCCCTTCGCGGATCAGCATCGAGTCGTCGGCGACGACTAGGCGCATGGAATCTCGGCGCAAATTCTGACCCGGCGGCCGACCGTGCGCTCGACCGTCAAGTGACCGTTGAGGGCACCGACGCGGTCCTCGAGATCAACAAGTCCTTCGGGCTCGGACTCCGCTTCGACCTCGAGGACGAGGGCTCGATCGCGCTTCGCCGCGCTCACTCGAGCAGGCCCCGCCTTCGCCGCCTCGGCAACGACGAGGTATGCAGCCGTCTCGACCGGCAGAGGAAACCGCTCACGCGGCAAGCGGACAAGGTGAAGAGGCGCTGACGCTTCCTCTGCGAGCGCCTCGACCGCGGCGGCGAGCCCCTCGTCGCTGAGGACGGCCGGGTGGATGCCATGCGCGAGTTCCCGCAGCTCAGCGACGGCTCGGCGTAGCTCGGCCTCAGCCTCGTCGAGGCACGCCGTTAGCTGCTGGTCCTGATCGGTTGGGAGCTGTCCCCGCAGGAGACGCAGCGCCAGCGAGAGGCCGACGAGCCGCTGTTGAGCGCCGTCGTGGAGATCGCGCTCGAGCCGGCGGCGTTCGGCGTCGCCCGCTTCGATGATGCGGGCGCGCGAGGAGCGGAGATCCTCGAGTTGGGCGCGCACTTCGGCCTGGAGACGCTCATTCTCGAGCGCGAGGCGGGCCGCCGCTGCAACTTCCTCGACGAGCTCCAGGTTGTCGACGAGGTCGCTCCTGTGGAGAAGCACAGCAACGGGCCGACCGTCGCGAAGAAGCGGAGTCGCAGCGCGCCCCTCCACCTGGGCGAGATCGACCGTGCGCCCAGCCGCGTCTGCGTAGCGGCCCTCGCCCACCGGATACGCAATTTCGAGCTCCGGATCGGCGAGCGTTCGGGCGAGCGCCCCCCGTAGATCGCCGGCTGGAGCCGACTCGCCCAGCTCGACGACGAGCCGGGCGAGCGACGAGCGTGTGCGGCGAGTCCGCAGCAGTCCCCAGGCGACGGCGGCTGCGAGAGCCGCGAGAGCGGCGGCCTGGCCAAACCAGAGCCGCCGCTCGAGCTCGCCGCTCCCTACGAATCCGCGGTCGAGGCTGGCACCAAAGGTGCTTGCGACGAGGCCAAGATAGACGGTGCCGGCGAGCACGACCGGGGCGACGACACGGCGTCTCGCGGCGCTCGAGCGCGCGAGCCTCCAGGCTGCCATCGCGATGAGCAGAAGCGACCAACCGAGCCCGAGATGCACGCCCACCCGATTGAGGTCGTCGAAGAGTCCAGGCTCGTAGCGAATGAGCAGGAGATTCTCCGGACACTGGGCGCAGGCGGCGGCGGCCGGATCGAAAAAGAGCGCCGGCAGCAGGCCCAGCACGAGCACCCCCCCGACCAGCGCGACGCCGATGGCAACACGGTCGCGCCACGAAGCCAGGCGGCCGCTGGGGTACGCGAGCATCGCCCGGGCGACGAGCGGCGAACACGCGGCGTAGAGGACGAGGCCGATCGTGAAGGCCACCGCCGAGCCGACACCCGGGTTGTCCCACTCGGCGACGAACCAGGCGCCGGTCGCTGCGACGAGAATCGGGCCAACGGCGTTCCCGGGACGTCTCCCCCAGAACGCGAGCCCGCACGCCAGCAGCGCCCAACCGGCGCCGAGCAGCGCCACCGCGCCGCCGAGAGACGTCCCGGCAAACGAGAGCGTCGGATTGTCGCGCGCGATCACGAGCGAGAAGGCGCCGAGCGCCAAACCGGCCGGCCAGAGCACAAGCCGTAGCGGCATGTACGAATCGTCGCACGCTCGCGGACCGAGGTGTTCGGTGCCGGCGCTTGCACACGACGAGGGTTAACCCCATGCTTGTGGACGTCAGTCGAGGGAGCGCCCTGATGTGCGCGGAGCACGCCAGTCCTAGCGTCGATGGCACCGACAAGAGGAGGTGCACGACGATGCAGACGAGACGATTCATCGGGTGGGCGACTGTGGCGATGCTCGCGGTGTGGGCGATCGCCCTGGCCGCGTGCAGTGGCTCGAGCAGCGACAAGGCCGGCGGCGCTGAAGAGCAGGAGCCGGTTGTGCTCACATTCGCGAGCTTCACGGGCGACATTCAGCCGCAGCTTCAGATGTTCGCGGAGGAGGTCGCTCGACGGTCAGACGGATCGCTCCGGATCGAGTTCAAGCCGGAGTGGCGAGGCGGAGATCCGGACGCGGAGCGCGGGACGATCGAAGACGTCAAGGCCGGCAAGGTCGACATGGCCTGGGTCGGGGCGCGGGTCTTCGACAGGCTCGGCGTCAGGAGCTTCCAGGCTCTCCTCGCGCCGCTCCTCGTCGACAGCTACGAGCTCGAGGCCCGCGTGTTCGAGAGCGGGATCCCCACGAGCATGCTCGAGGGCGTCGAGGAGATCGAAGTCGCCGGGATCGGCGTCCTTCCGGGGCCGATGCGGAGATTGCTCGGGATCAGCCATCCCTTCCTCGAGCCGTCCGACTTCGACGGCCAGGTGATCGGGGGAGCGGAGAACGAGCTCTCTGTTCAGACGTTCCAGGCTCTCGGGGCGAGGCTCGAGGCGCTGCCCGCGGGGGGCTCTCTCGAGGGTCTCGACGCGACAGAACAGCACCTCGGAGCGATCTGGGGCAACCGCTACAACGAGAACGCAAAGTACGTGGGTGCCAACGTGAATCTCTGGCCCCGCCCGCTGGTCATCTTCGTGGGCAAAGACGTCTTCGAGTCGCTTACCACGGACCAGCAGGCGGTGCTCCGCGAGGCGGCCACCGCCGCGGTTCCCGAGGCGCTCGCAGCTGCGCGTGCGGAAGACGAGGAGTCAGCGCTCCAGCTCTGCCGTCGGGGCATGGTCTTCGCCGTGGCCTCCGGGAGCGAGCTCGCGGAGCTTCGTAGAACCCTCGAGCCCGTGTACGCCGAGCTCACGACCGACCAGGAGACCAAGTCCAACATCGAGGCCATCACCAGCCTCAAGACGGAGATCGCAGCTTCGGCGGACGCGCCCGTCTGCACCTCGACCGAGCCCCCCGCCACGGCGTCGGCGATCCCGGACGGCAACTACGAGACGACGGTGACGAAGGCCGACTTGGGCAAGCTGACGAAGGCCGACTGGCTGAGGGCGGGGATCCGCGAGGAGGACGCTCCGGCCGGCGTGTACACGATGATCTTCGATGCCGGTGAGTGGACCCTTGTCGGGCCGAATGGCGACGGTGAGGAAGGGGGCTACACCGTCTTCCGCGACCAGATCGAGATCCATATCGGCTCGGAGTACACGATCACCGCCCGCTGGTCGCTGGAGGGCGACACGCTCACGTTCACCGACATCAGGGTCCCAGGAGGCGATGCAACGGTCGAGACCGTGGTCTGGACATCGCATCCTTGGGCGAAGACGGCTTAAGGATTTGGCCGATGCTCCGGCCGGCCCCGGCGATCCGCTCGACCGGGGCCGGCCGGTCTGGACGACACCCGCGTCGGAGCAACAACGCGCGTCGACACCACGACGACGGCGAAGTAAGGGGCAGGTTCGGCCGTCCCTACACCTGCATGTCGATCGGGATCGCCGCGTCCAGCCGTGTGCCGCCGCCCACCGGGCTCCGAACGAAAAGCTGCCCGCCGAGCGCCTCCACGCGATCGGCGAGGCCGCGAAGACCGGAGCCTCTGGCGAAATCGGCGCCGCCAACGCCGTCGTCCTCGATCAACACGAGCAACCGACCGTTCGACTGGGAGACGCCAATCGTCATGCTCGTTGCCTCGGCATGCTTCGCCGAGTTCGCAAGCGCTTCTGAGCAGAGGAAGTAAACGGCGGCTTCGACCGCCGGAGCGAGCCGGCCTACCGAGACCTCGAGCTCAACCGGGATCCCTGCCCGTCCGGCGAGATCCGGAAGCGCCGCAAGCAGGCCACCTTCCGTCAGCGCACTCGGATGAATGCCCTGCGCGAAGTCCCGGAGCTCCGCGCGCGCGCCCTGAAGCTCATCCTCGATCTCGGTGAGCTGCCTCGCGGCGGGTTCACTTGCGCCGTCGCGTGCCTGCGTGAGCAAACCTGCGACGTCGGTGAGTCGTTGCTCCGCACCCTCTCGCAACTCCCGCTCCAGACGGCGCCGTTGTGCGTCCGCGGCCTCGACGATCCGGCGGCGTGAGGCCGTGAGCTCGACGACTCGTGCCCGCACCTCCGCTTGGAGCCGAGCGTTCGAGACCGCGATCCTCGCGGCCGAGGCAACCGCCTCGACCAAGGTCGTGTCCTCGAGGACCGCCGGGTCATGAACGAGAACGGCGAGCGGCTCGCCGCCGTGTGAGATCGGCGTTACCGCTCTCGTTGCTCCGGGCTGCGGGAGCTCGACCGCGTGACCGGAGTCGTCGACGTAGCGCCCTTTCTCGGGGAGCCAGTAGCCGAGAACCAGGGAGCGGTCCCCGAGCGCCCGCCCGAGCTCGTCGCCCAGCGTCAGCGTGTCGGTCCGCTCCCCCAGGTCCACGACGAGGTCGGCGACGACCGCCTCGGCCCAGCGCCCACGGAGCAGGTCGATGAGGAGCAAGACAGCGAGGCACGCAATCACGATGTCATAGGCCCAGAGCGCCTGCCGGTCGGCGTCCCAGCCGGCGAGACGCTGGATCGCCCCGAACGCCAGCACGCCCGCGAACGCGAGCGCCGCCACCAGGGCCGGGACCCCGGCACGTCGAGCGGTGCCCGAGGAGCGGAGATAGCCGTCGAGAGCAGCGGCGGCGACGAGCGCGGCGAGAACCAGCGTCAAGCCGTCGTTACTCGCGATGGGCTCGATCACCGCGTCCACGTAGGCGGCGACGACGGTCACTTGCGCGAGTCGTCGCCGGAGACGGCCGGTGGGGTACGAGATGTGGAGGTGGACGAGCGGCCCGCGGTGGAGGTAGAGGAGCTGCGACCAGAGGTTGCCGGCGAACCATGTGTACCCGGACAGGACCATCAGCGGCCCGACGCGGCTCTCGCCGCGCCGCTGCCAAGCGACGACTCCGCATGTCACGAGGACGAGGCCGACGACGCCGTCGGCCACGACGAGCTCGAGATCCCCCTCCCGGTACGAGACCCACTCGGCCGCGACGGAGAGCCCGACCGCGCCGGGAAGCAGCGCGAGCCGAAACAACCGCATGACTGGTTACCCGCCCGTCAGTGCCGCGAGTGCCGGACCGGAGAGCTCGCTCTTTGGGATGAAACCACGGGCCTGACTTCGCTCCAGTCGCCGACGGTACGAGGAAACGTCGCGGCTGGACGTTAGAACCACCGCACGGCCAGACCCATCCTCGAGTAGCGCGTCGCAAACGGCGAAGCCGTCGATGTCGGGCAACGCCACGTCCACCAGTACGACGTCCGGGCCGATCGCCCGCGCTATCGCGATCGCCGATGCACCGTCCGCCGCTTCACCTACGACCTCGAATCGCTCGGCCTCGAGCAGCGCGCGGGCGAACGCCCGGAAGCCGGCGTGGTCGTCGACGATAAGGACTGTCGCCGCCACGAACGAAATCGTCGCATGCGGCGCTTGGGACCGCATCAGGGTTAGCCCGAGTCCGAGCCCATCTTCTACCTCCGATCACGCGATGCCCGATTCACCGGGACCGCCCTCACGCGTAACCCGCGTGAGCAGGCCTTTCGCTAGGTACAAAACGGGTACGTCAGCTCGGCCACGGCCGGGCACGCACGTCCGCTCTTCGCGCAAACGAAACCGCTTCATCTCCAGGCGAAACGTGCCCGTGCGTGCCCGCGGGTGGACGGGCGTCCCTCACTCGTCTTTCCCTCGTAATGAAGGGGTCCCCGGTTCGAGTCCGGGCGTCGGCTTGTAAAATACCTGCAAAACGCCCACTTGCGTTGCCTCGGGCGGCGACGCGATGTCCTTGCCGGGTACGTGAACTCAAAATGTGCCCGAGTCGGCTCGTCTCGCAGAGAGCAGAGCGACCGTTTCTCGACGTGCCAAGTCTGCCGCTGGGACCGTCGGCACCCTTCCGCTGACGAGCTAGACACAGCCACCCGCGGACGCAAGACTGGCGGATCGCAGTGGAGTCGCTGGTCGACATGATCTCGCGCGAGATCTCGCACGAGCCAGGACGGGTGAACAGCCCGGCCGCTCGGCGGATCGAGGTCCCAATTCAGGCCAAAGAAACGGAGACCGGCCCACACGCGTTCGAGATCGCGGTATTCAACTTTCTCGTCGCGCAGGAGCAACCGCTCGGTATTGAGGCGGTGTGGCAATGCAGGAATGTCCGCATCGATGGACTTCTCGACCTCGACGACGGACAGCGAGTCGCGTTGGAGATCAAGTATCGGATGAACTGGGAGAAGGCGTGCCAGGCATGCGCCCAGTTCGGCTGGTACCGCACGCACATCGAGGCAAAGGAGAAGCCGCTGAGCAGCGGGCTCGTTGTCTTCGAGACGTTCACCGGCGATTGGGCCCGCAGGAAGCCGAACTGGCTGCTCGAGAGCGGGTGGAACTTCTTCTACATGGACCACCACGAGGTGGAAGGACTTCGGGTCGACCTCGTCCGCTTCCGCGGTCAAACGCTGGAGTCTTTTTCAACGGCGCTCGCCGCTGCGCGCGCAAAGACAGGCGCCGTCGGAGACGACGTGGCGTCGTCTTAGACCCGGGGCACTGGGCGTAGTCCTTTTTTGGGTACTTGGGCTCGAGCATGCCCGAGCCTCTGCCCTCACAAGTTCCGTCGCCTACTCGCCCGCGTCGGGGAAGAGGATGTTTCGCATCATCTGCCCCTGCGCCTCCCAGCGCGCCTCGAGAATGGGCGGCCGCTGCGAGAGCGGCACTGGTAGGTGGAGCTCCTCGTGCATCCACCGAGCGATTTCGAGTCGGCGATACAGACCCGCAGCCTTCTGCCCCAGCATGTCGGGGAGATGGTGGCCCTCTGCCACGAGTCCGAGGAGTAGCTCGAAGTCGCCGATATCGAGGACTGTCAGCGGCTCGACGCGAGCCGCGGCCAGTTCGGCCGGGAGTTCAGTGTCGATACGGTCCCACAGGAGCTCGGTCTGCATCAGTTCGCCGCCTGTGACGACCACCGGCCAGACGTGTTCGAGGTGCGCGCGGTTGACGTCGGGGATTGTCGCCTCCCCGGAGAGGACAGCCACGGCCACCCGGCCTAACTGACCCATCTTCTTGAACAGCATCCGCTCAAGGGCTTCCCTCAGGATCTGAGGGTTCCCGTAGACGCGGACGTCGGTCGCAAACCGGGCCGAGACGACCTCGATCAAGACGAGATCGGGGCCGAGGTCAATCGCAACGTCAGACGTCCGCTTGCCTCCATGCGGGCCGTAGCGCTGCTCGCCGTGGACCCGTCCACTCCCGACCGGGCGCTCACCGCTGTAAACGGAGCGGGTCAGGTCAAGACAGTAGGTCTCAACGATCTTGCCGAAGAACGTGAAGAACCGGTTCGCCTCGCCGCGCCGCTGTGCGCTCTCGAGCGCACGGTAGTAGAAGCCCTCGCCGAGCCAGCTGTCGATCATCCTCGGCGAGATAAGCAGCCAGCGGCTGTCGGCGAGCCGGAGGAAGGGGCGGCGAAGAAACGGGGTTCGCTCCCACGCGATGGCGTCCAGGCTTTCGTCTGAGGCCGCGAATTCCTCGACATACCACTGCCGTGGCGCCGAAACGAGTTCGGCGATCGCGTCGACTCGGTCGGCGAGCGGACCCTCTCCGAAGGGAGGCACGACCACGCTCCGGTCGCCGGGCTCGGCCTCGTCGTCCAGCGCCCCGCTCAAACCGGCGAGGGCGAAGCCGACGGCGTGCTGTTCGCCGGCGTTGAGGCCGTAGTCCTCCGAAAACCAATCGTCGACCGGGCAGTGGTGGACATCGTCAACGAGCCGTGCCGGAAGCTCGACGAAGAGCTCGCGCGCACGTGTGAACGAGTTCAGGTTGGGCGGGCGGGCGTTGTAGGAGCCGTTCTTGACGAGATAGACCAACCACTCTTCTGGCGTCGGCTCGGCGTGCTCGAGATGAGCGTCCGCCGAACTCGTCACGGACGCCGCGGCGAAGTAAGCGGCGATCGTTGCACGCAACTCGTCGTCCGTCGCTCCGTCGGCGAGTGTCGCTTCGCGAGCGTGCTCGACGAGCATTCGCTGGAGCACGGTCAGGTATTGCTCGGCAAAGACGTACCGCCGGGCGCGCCCGTCCTGGATCTGAAGCGCCTCCTCGAGGCGGGCGACGAGGTTCGGCATGTTGAATGAGCGCACAAGAGCGAGCTGCCGCTCCACGTCCTCGCGGATCTGCCAGACCGTCGCCGCGATCCGCGCGACGAGCAGGAACGCAGTCTCGAACGGCAACGGCTCGACCTTCCCGACCAGCTCTGCGAGATCGGCCGGCGGCTCAAGCCCGAGGTCAAGCTCGTTGACCGCACCTCCCATCTGGTCGGCCGAAAGCGGCATTTGTTCGACCACGGCTACCGGCGCAGGCGGCGCGGCCAGCTCGGGCGGCAGCTCGACCTCCGGGAGACGCGCCCTCACGAGCCGGTCAGCAACGCTGCTCGGAACGAGCAGTCCTGAATCGAGCCTCTGCCAGGACGGCAGAGCGAAGTCGGCGCGCGGGCGTGGCATTCCCCTTACTGTGCCTGCCGCGCGAGCTGTCTTCTCTCAAGCGATGTGCTCTCGCCGGTCCCGTCGTCGGTCGGATCGTTCTCTCTAATGGCTAGGCACCAGCGACGTTCTGAGGCGCGACTCGAACCGCTGGCTTCCCGAGTGGATGCGAGAACTCTGCTCCCGATCTGCGGGGATTCGGGGAGCAACTAACGTCGATGCCGTTGTCGGTTACCGCGTTGGTAGCTGGGTCGATCAGGTGGTCCGCCAGTTTCGTCGGGCCCCAGAGTGATCGACGAGCGGTTCGGCGTCGAGCTCGCGAAACGCGAACCATGAGCGTCATCCGCGCGAGCTACGGTGGACCGCCCGTGTCGACCGTCTGGAATGCTCTCGACAACCGCGAGAAGGCCCTCCTGTTCTGGGTCGGGGTGCTTATCGTCGTTGGGCTCCGCATGCAGGCGGGCCGCTCCTTCCTCCGCACAATGGCTGGCATCGTCCGGGGCCGCTTTTCGCTGATCCTGCTTGCGTACGTGCTCTACGTCGCGAGCTTGGTGGTCCTACTCGCGTGGGTGGGGCTCTGGTTGACGGAGGTCGCGAGCGCAACTGCCTTCTGGTTCGCGGGCCCGGGGATGCTCATGTTCTTCACGTCGACCGCGGCGATCACGGACCCGCATTACCTCCGGAGCCTCGTGCGGCGAGCCCTCTGGATCCTCCTTGGAATCGAGTTCGTCGTGAACCTGTACGTGTTCCCACTCGCGGTGGAGATCCTTCTCCTGCCCGTCCTGACCTTCATCGCCCTGTTCGGTGTGTTGCCCTCGGACGCGAAGGGAGCCGCTGGCGCCAAGAAGGTCTCCGAGGCGGTACTCGCCGCGTTCGGCGTTTTCCTGTTTGTGCGGTTCCTCGTGCTCGTTGTGACCGACTGGGGCGACTTCGCATCCTCCGAGACGCTCGCGAGGTTCTGGGTCCCGCCTGTGCTCACGCTGGCCGTGCTGCCGTTTTTCTACGTGCTAGGCGTCTACATGCTGTACGAGCAGGCTTTCCTCCGGCTCGGGTTCTTCATGGAGGACGAGTCGCTTGTCGAATACGCGAAGAAGGCCTTCGTTCGCCGTTTCGGCCTCAACCTCGGCGAGCTTCGCGAGGTGGGGAGTGGCCCGCTGCAGGTCAAGGTCGCACGAGCGGGGAGTCAGGACGAGATCGACGCGATCCTGCGCGAAACGCGACGGCCTCTGCGATGGAAGCATGGAAAGCGGCCGCGGCGACCAGGCGACGCGCCGGAAAGCGCGCACACCGCGATTAACGCATGAGCGGTCACTGCCACCGCGACGTGTCGAGCCTGGTTCATGCGTGGGAGTTCCCAAGTCGATCCCAGGTGTGCCCTGGGCGGCCCAGCCGAAGCGCGGGCTACGTGCCGTCGTGTGGGCGGGGTCCAGATCGGGCTTTGACCCTCACACGCAGGTCCGGAAGGATTTGAGCCGATTGGGCCGAAGGGGCCGCAGCTTTCCTTCCCTCCGTCGACGCCGACTTCAGGACCGCCGAAGTGCCCGCCAGACTTCTGCTTCTCGCCCGCGACAGCAAGATCAAAGACCCGACCATCCTCGAGCAGCTGTGGCCTGCTCAGTTGGACCGAGCTATGGAGCGCGCCGGCGGAGAGTGAACGTGGAGCCCGACTCCTTCCGCGTGTTCGAGATGGGACGCATGGGGCCGAGCCTGGAGGTCTCGCTCCCGCGCGCGTGGGCCCGTCGACACGACCAAGTCGTTGTGGCCTTCAGGAACGCGGATCCCCTGCTCGGCTGGCATGCGCACATCCTCGGCGAGAACGGAGCGGTGCTCCTCAGCTTTCCCTGGACGGATCACGTAGACGCGATTCTCACTGGGCCGGAACCCCGCGAGCTGCCCGTGGAGCTAACTGAAGAGGGCTGGGACGATCTGGACCAAGGGTGGTGGGGTCGGGCGATCGTCCACGGGCCCGATGTGTATCTCGCAGAGACCGACCTCGACGCAATCACCGACGTGCTCGGCGATCGGATCCAATGCCAGGAGCCGGGGATCGTCCTGGTCGATGGCGTCGAAGTCCGGTGGAGTTGCGTGAGTAGGGTCTCCTATGACGCTGCCTGGGAGCGAGCGATCGAGGCCTGTCGTCGAGGAGCTCCATCTCCGGTCGGCCGATGGGCAGAGGGCAGACATCACCTCGTTCTCGTCGAAGAATGAGGTGCGGATGCGCGACGAAGCTCCCGCGACCCGGCCGGGTACAAAACGGGTACGTCAGCTAGGGCGCGGGCAGGCACGCGCGTCCACTCGAGGTCAGCGTGAAAGCCCCTGATCTGCAGCAAGAACGTGCCCGCGCGTGCCCGCGCGTGGACGCGTGTCCTTCACTCGTCGTTCTCTCGTAATGAAGGGGTCCTCGGTTCGAGTCCGAGCGTCGGCTCCTAAAGTCCTGCAAAACGAGTGCTTGTGTCTTCTGCCTAGGAGACAAATGAAGTGCTCCAAACCGCGCTGATCTGCTGTTTCCGGCCATTTCGGGTCCTTTCGCCTGTCCGCGCGCGGCAGGAAACGTCCCCGTCCGGGTCTCCAAGCGTAGCGGGGCCAGACCCGGCCTCCCGATAAGGGGATACGGGAGGACCTTTACCCGGGACGAGAGAAGTCCGGCCCCGCTTGCGTTGCATAGCAGATCGGCCGAGGGCTGCGACGCCCAGGTGCGCGTTTGGGCGCCAGGGGTGGCGGCCCGGTGTGAGCTGAGTGCGGAGGCGGCCCCCGTTCTTCGGGGGCCGCCTCCGCTTCCCGTGTCGGGAACGGCTCGAGCTGCTCGGGCCTCGGCATCTCGTGGTCTTCCGGCCGACGCAGAATCAGGCCATGTGATGGTCTCGGCAACGAGCAGGCGAACCAGCCCGGCGAGCACCTGACAACGACCGAGCGCCGCACTGAGAAAGTGCGCAGGATGGCTCGGAAGACCTTTGACGCCCACCGAATCAGCGCTGTGCACACGCTCGCTCGAGGCCCAACTAGAGGAGGCCGAGGGGTACGAATCAGGGAGTAGCGAGCGCCGGCCCCGCATTGAGCGGGGCCGGCGCGTGATCTCTCTCTGGTCGCTTGGGCTTATCCGGTGTAGCGGAGGATGTAGAGGCCGGAATCGCGGTCGCTGAAGAGCAGGAGCGGCGCGCCCTGGCTGTTCCCGAGACGATGCGGGAACGTGCCCCAGAAGTGGACGCCGCCCTCGGGGATGAAGAAGCCGACTTCGACTATTCCCTTCTTCGCGCTGAAGTTCACGACCCGGGCCCCGGCGTTGTAGTACGAGATGTAGGCCCTGTTCACGTTCGCCCGCGGGTCGGTCTTGACTTCGTGGACGCTGAGGATCCCGTGATCTTCCACAGTGAAGGCCTCGTCGAGGGCCTCGGGGATGGCGTACGAGTCGAGGATCCGTAGGTTGGGGTCGCGGGCGTCGTGCAGCTGTACGTAGCCCCATCCGTCGAACGCGGTCCGGGCCTCGTACTTCGCCCCGAGCGTCCCGAGCGGGACGTCGAGCCCCTCGGCGCCGGTGTACTCGGGCGTGTCGTTGAACATCAGGTGCATGGCCCGATGGCCGATGCAGATCGCCGGACTCTGCTCGTCGTAGTCGTGTCCTTGGCCGCCGCAGAAGAACCCGTCCGGCAAGAGGCCGTCCCGCGAGCCGGCGTGGCTCTGTCCGATGATCACCACGTCGTAGCCGAGGTCCTGGCCGGCGGCGATCTTCGTGGAGAAGAAGCAACCGCCGCGGGAGAAGACGACCGTCGTCTCCTCGCCGGGCGCGGCCGGGATCGCGCTGGCAGGCGGCGGCGAGGGCTCCCCCGCCACGGCGTCGGGGCCCGCATTCGGGCCCGCCGCGAGGCATCCCCGGCCGCCGAAGACGGTCGGCCCGCCGATCATGGCGTCCGGCTGGCTGGCGATCGAGGGCGTGAAGCCGAACTCACCCGCGCCGTATTGCCCCGCGTTCGGTCCCGTCGTCATCTGGAACAGCGTCCTGTACGGCGAGAAGTCCTCGTCCGTCGAGAGGATGAACTCGTTGTCCGCGTCCCAGTAGGACTGGTGGCTGTTCCCCTCAGGCGTTTCGAACTGCGGCATCAGCGGGTCGGGAAACCGGTAGTCCGAGTCCGTCACGAACGTCGGGTTGGCCGGGTTGTCGATGTTGAGGAGCACCTGGCCGGCGTCCCAGTACGAGACGAGCAGGAAGTCGTGCCCGTTGATCCGCTTCCCCTGCATGTCATGGTGGAAGACCGTGTCGCCGTTGGCGTACGAGCCCTGAGCACCGGGCCAGTCCTCGAGCCCGACCTCGGCCAGCATGACCGGGGAGGCCGGGTTAGAGATGTCGAAGATGTCGACGTCTTTCAGGTCCTGGTTGTCCTGCAGGAAGGCGAGGACCCTGTCCTTGCCTCCGGCGAGGACGCCGCGCTGGACGAACAGCTGGGCGCTGTGCGTCGTGTGGTAGGTCTGGCCCGCGACGGCGGGGCTGGGATCGCCGAAGTTCAGTGACAGCGGCGCCGGCGCGAGCGGGTCCGTGACGTCCCAGAGCGAGGCCCCGGACGGCGCGAACGCGGTCGCGTTACACGTTTCGTTGTTGTGGATGAGGATGTCGCCCGTGAACGACGGCGTCGAGGCGCGGACGACATGGATACCCTCGCCCACGAAGCTGTTCGGATGGGCGGCGATAAAGCCGACCTTCTGCGGGCTCGCCGCGTTCGAGATGTCGACCACGTGGACGCCGGTACCGGCGCCCCCGTTCGAGACGCACTCCGGGCTGAACGCGTTCAGATACGCGTAGTTCCCGAACGCGGCCACGTCCGCGATGCCGCCCGCGACGTTCGTCAGCCTCAGCTTCCCGACGAGTGCCATGTTTCTGCTCCCGGGCGGCAGGTGGCCAGGACCGCCCGGATGCGGCTCGGCGGCCGGCGGCGGCCCGTCCTCGGGGTTCCAGCCGATCGCGTGGGACGGGATGCTCGACGCGGCCGACCCGGACATGCCGAGCCCAACCCCCAACGCCGCGACGAGCACAAGAAATCGTGTTCGCATGACGCACTCTCCCCTAATTCGCGCCCTCCCCTACGGAGCGCTTCGCGCGGCAGCCTACACGCTGACGCCCCGCACTGCTGATAGCGCGAATCAGAATACGGAGCCGGCGGCATCAACGAGCTCGGCCACTACGTCGACGAGGACGCCACGACTTCTGGCGTCCAAGCGCACAAGCTGCGCCAGTTAAAGAGGCCAACGGTGATCCTCGAGAGTGACCGCGACGGCGGCCTCTGGATCTTCCAGTACCGGCGAAGCTAGACGCCCGTCGCCGTGATCGAAAGGAGCGCGGCCGGCGTCCTGCCGGCCCTGCTCACGCAATGACCCTCTCAAGGAAGCAGCAAGTATCCGGTGGTCCGACGCCCGTTCCACGAAAGAGAGGCCACCGCGGTGGCCTCTCTCTTTCGGGGACTACCGGAAAGGGAGATCCGGCAATCTGCTGCAGTGTACGTCAACATGTTGCAGCCAGCGCGTAAATGGTGAGAGAGAGCCTTCGCTTCCCTCGACGAGTGGTAGCGGTTAGTGACCTCGCTCGGCCCGGTCTGGACTCCCAGTCTTCGACGGTGATGGACTGAGGCGGGCGAACCCAAGCCTGGGCTTCGGCCGCCTCGTTCGCCGGCTGTCTTCGGGCTCCTCCCAATGCGAGCGAGGGAGCCAGTTTATCTCCTTTTCAAGCGCCCCTCGGCCGGATCGATGAGTTTCCGCCCCCGGACGGATCACATACCACCGCTTCTTGGTGTGCTGACGGCCGCCGTTCGTGAGGGTGACCGCCGTCACGCCGGCCTCCTCCAGGTGGTCGAACGCCTGGGACGCGTCGGGGTAGACATTGAGCTGCCCGAGCGCCCGCAGCACGTCGTCGGCGCGCTCGGGGTGGACCTCAAGCTGCGCGAGGGTTGTACGCAGCGTCGTCCGCGCGATCTCGGCAAAGGGACGGAACTCGCCGATCAGCGTCAACGTGGCTGCCGTGTGGAGCATGCGGC
>Ga0081538_10000615_pt1 | contig 39511 bp, 39 predicted proteins | sample TabmetS5T2R1_FD_71022 | JGI IMG/M metagenome (GOLD analysis project Ga0081538, IMG submission 71022) | Tabebuia heterophylla rhizosphere microbial communities from the University of Puerto Rico - S5T2R1 | ecosystem: Host-associated > Plants > Roots > Rhizosphere ... | reverse complement strand
GGCCCGCAGCTCGTCGAGGACCCTGTTCTTCGCGATCTGGAAGAGCCAGGTCGTGAAGCGGCAGCGGAGTGAGAAGCCGGGCAGACCCTGGTAGATCCGGAGGAAGATCTCCTGCGTCAGGTCTTCGGCCAGCGCCCGGTCCCCGACCATCCTGAGCACGTAGTTGAACACCGGTCCCTCGTACATCTCCAGGAGGACCTGAAAGGCGCGCTCGTCCCCCTTTTGCGCTCGCCGCAGGAGGAGATGATCGGGTTGAGGTAGTGGCACGCGTGTGTCCCGGGCCGCTGGGTGAGCGGAGTATAGCTCCGGGTTTAGACCGTGCGAAGCAGGTTCCTGCCGGTCATTCCCGTCGCTGGCGGAAGTCCCAGGAGCGCGAGGCACGTGGGTCCTAGATCGGCAAGCGCTCCGTCATCCTCAAGCTCTCCCTCGGGGAGGGTGATGACCAGTGGCACGGGGTTCGTCGTGTGCGCCGTATGCGGGCTGATGCCGTCGGCTTCGAGCTGCTGCTCCGCGTTCCCGTGGTCGGCCGTCACGAGGCAGACGCCTCCGAGAGCCTCGACCGCGGCGACCGTCCTCCCCAGCGCTGCGTCGGTAGCCTCGACCGCGCGCACGACAGCCGGGATGACGCCCGTGTGGCCGACCATGTCCGGGTTGGCGTAGTTGACGATGGCGAAGCCGTAGCCGTTCGGGACCTCCTGGACGAAGCGCTCCGCCACCTCGGCCGCGGACATCTCCGGCTTCTGGTCGTACGTCGCGACATCGCGCGGCGACGGCACGAGGATGCGGGTCTCCCCCGCCCACTCCTCCTCGCGCCCGCCGTTCAAGAAGTACGTCACATGGGCGTACTTCTCCGTCTCGGCGACGTGGAGCTGGCGCACGCCGTGCTGGGCCAGGACCTCGGCGATCGTGTCGTCGACCACCTGCTCATCGAGCACGACGGGGCAGTCGAAGTCGTCGCGGTATCGGGTCATCGTCGTGAGGTGGAAGCCGTCCTCCAGGAGCCTCTCGGTCAGCTGGCGCGCCCGGTCCGGGCGGAAGTTGAAGTGGATTGCCGCATCGTCGCGCTCGAGCCGGGGCCGCGGGAGCACCACCGGCTCGACGAACTCGTCGGTGACGCCGCGCGCGTACGAGGCCTCGAGGCCCGCGACAGGGTCATCGGTCTGCTCTCCCTCGCCGGCGAGGATCGCGGCCAGGGCCCGCTCGGTCCGCTCCCAGCGCTTGTCGCGGTCCATGGCGTAGTACCGGCCGACGACAGTCGCGACCTGCGCCCCCTCGGCGATCAGCTCGGCGAGGTCGTCGCGCGCCGAGGTCGGCGCGACGTCGCGGCCGTCGGTGAAGGCGTGGACGTACGTCCGCTCCGCCATTCCCTCCCGCCGGGCGAGCTCGAGCAGCGCCCGCAGGTGGTCGATGTGGGAGTGGACGCCGCCGTAGGAGGCGAGCCCGAGAAGGTGGACGTTACCGCCGCGCTCCTTCGCGCGCCGGAAGGCGCCGGTCAGTGCCGGGCTCGCGAAGAGCTCGCCGGACTCGATCGCGCGGTTCACCCGCATCAGGTCCTGCAAGATCACGCGGCCTGCGCCGATCGTCAGGTGGCCGACCTCGGAGTTCCCCATCTGTCCCGGCGGAAGGCCGACGTCCTCCCCGGACGCGCGCAGGGTGGTGTGCGGGTAGCGCTCCCAGAGGGCGTCGAACACGGGCGTGTCCGCGAGCTCGACGGCATTCCCGGGGCCGGGCGGCGCGCAACCCCACCCGTCGAGGACGACGAGGGCTACGAGCGGGAAAGGCGTGCTGCCGTCCGGCAAATCGTGGAGAACGATTCCACGTCGAGCGAGGCGCCGCCGACGAGCGCGCCGTCCACGCCGGGCTGCGCGAGCAGCTCCTCAGCGTTGTCGGGCTTCACGGACCCGCCGTAGAGGATCTGCCCCGCGGGGTAGACGCTGCGGATGAAGGCGTGGGCCTCCTGTGCCGTTTCGGGCGTGGCCGTCTTGCCCGTGCCGATCGCCCAGACGGGCTCGTAGGCGATCCGGAGCGCGCTGTCGGGGGAGGGGATCGCGGCGGCGATTGCCTCGACCTGGCGCCGGAGGACGGCCTCGGTCTCCCCCGCCTCACGCTCCTCGAGGGTCTCGCCGACGCAGGCGATCACCCCGAGCCCGGCCTCGGAAGCAGCGTACGCGCGGCGCGCGGTCGTCTCGTCGGTCTCGCCGAAGTACTGGCGCCGCTCCGAGTGGCCGACGATCGCGCCCGCGACCCCGTGGGCTTGAAGCATCTCGGCGGAGATCTCGCCGGTGTACGCGCCCTCGCGCTCCCAGTGGACGTTCTGCGCGTAGACGGCGACCGCGCTGCCGTCGAGGGCCTCGACCGCCGCCTGGAGCGACGTGAAAGGCGGCGAGACGACGATGTCCACTTCGCCGATGTCCTCGAGCTCGCCGAGGAACGCGCGGCAGAACTCGGCCGTCTGCCCCGGCCCCTTGTGCATCTTCCAGTTGCCCGCGATCAGCATCGGCAAGAGGATGCACGAAAGCGACCGGACGCGGGAGCGACGGCATCATCGTCTCCGTCCAGTACTGGACGGACTGGCCCCAGCGGGCGAGAGCGGGGCAACTTCGGATGCTACGCCGATCCCCGCGCGCCAGCGACGGCGATGCGTATGGCGACGGGCGACGGTCATCTCATCCAGACCGTCTTCTTCTTCGTCACCGAATGCCCCAGCGACGATGCCATCGCCCAGGCGAACATCGTCCTGGAAAGCCTGACGATTCGCCAGAGCGCAGAGGCCGGCTTCGGCAAGCCGCAAAACGGTGGCAGGTTCGCGTGGCTTCGGCATCGAGCCCACTAGGCCCGCCGCCAACCTGGTGTGTTGTTGCTGACGCGGAGCGGTCGACGCAGCAATCCTTCACACACAACAGGTAGAAAGGCGCAGTGAACGCGGTTGTCCAGGACGGGTACGGGGCCCCGGAGCGCGTGCTTCGGCAGGCCGAGATCGATCCGCCGCCGGTGGGCGACGACGACGTCCTGATCCGCGTGCGGGCCACGAGCGTGAACACGCCGGACTGGATAACGGTGACGGGTGTCCCCTACATCCTCCGGCTGCAATCCGGCCTCCGGGGCCCGAAAACGCCTGTGCGCGGCACCGATGTCGCGGGAGTCGTCGAGGCCGTCGGCGCGAACCTCAGTGACCTCCAGCCCGGTGACGAGGTGTTCGGGTCCGCTTGGGCCGGCTCGTTCGCCACGGTCGGGACCTTCGCGGAGCTCACCGTCGCTCCCGCGCAAAAGCTCATCAAGAAGCCGGCCGGGCTCAGCTTCAACGAGGCCGCCGGATCGGTCATGTCGGGCATCACCGCGCTCGGCGCGGTCCGCGACGTCGGCCGCGTCGGACCGGGAACCTCAGTGCTGATCAACGGCGCGTCTGGAGGCGTCGGCACGTTTGCGGTGCAGTTCGCCAAGGCGCTCGGTGGGGAGGTCACCGGCGTCTGCAGCTCGGGGAACGCCGAGCTGGTCCGGTCCCTCGGCGCCGATTCGGTCGTCGACTACACCAAGGAGGACTTCACGCACAGCGACCGGCGCTATGACGTCATCCTCGACAACGTGCTGAACCACCCGCCCAAGGCGACGGCCCGGGCGCTGGCGCCGGACGGTCTGCTCATGCCCAACAGCGTGGGGAACACGGGAGGCCTGTTCGCAGGATTGCCGAGGATGGCTCGGGCGGCGGTCATGGGGAAGGGCTCGACGAACGTCCGGTTCGTCCCCTGTGTCGTGAATCGCGAGAACCTGGCTGCGCTCGGAGCGCTCCTCGTATCCGGTGCCGCGAGGGTCGTCATCGACAGGATCTACCCGCTCAGCGAGGCCGCGAGCGCGGTCGCCCACATGCTCGGGCACCACGCCCGAGGCAAGATCGTCATCTCCATGGATGGTGGCGGCGGCTGAAGATAGCGTGTCAGGCCTCCGGGATCGCGACCACGCCGGGGAGCTCCTTGCCCTCCAGGAGCTCCAGCGAGGCGCCGCCGCCCGTCGAGATCCAATCGATCCGGTCGGCGACGCCGAGCTCGTCGACGGCGCGTACGGAGTCGCCGCCGCCCACGACCGTGTGCGCGTCCGCCGCCGCCACGGCCTCGGCCACGGCCTTCGTCCCCTCCGCGAATCGCGGCCACTCGAAGACGCCCATCGGCCCGTTCCAGAACACCGTGCGCGCCTCGCGGATCCGGCCGGCGTAGCGCTCTCGGGTGGCAGGGCCGATGTCGAGGCCGAGCCAGCCGTCGGGCACGTCGTCCCAGGGGACGGTCCGCGACTCCGCGTCGGGCTCGAACGCAGCCGCCGCGACGACGTCCTCCGGTAGCTCGTAGCCGGCGTCGCGGTCGACCTCCTCGGCCATCTTGCCGCCGATGAGGATCGTGTCCGCCCGCTCGGCCAGCGAGGTGAGCACGCCGATCTTGTCCGCCACCTTCGCGCCGCCGAGCACGGCCACGAACGGGCTTTCCGGCCCCGCGAGCAGCGCGCCCAGCTCATCCAGCTCCCGGAGCAGCAGCAGTCCCGCGTAGGCGGGCAGCAGGCGGGCGACGCCCTCGGTGGAGGCGTGTGCGCGGTGCGCGGAGCCGAAGGCGTCGTTGACGAAGAGGTCGCCGTGCGAGGCGAGCCCGGCCGCGTAGTCAGGGTCGTTGGCGGTCTCGCGCGCGTCGAAGCGGATGTTCTCGAGTAGCCGGATCCGCTCGTCCGGCAGCAGCTCCCGCAGTCGCGCCTCGACCGGCTTCATTGACAGGGCCGGGTCGCGGCCCTTGGGGCGGCCGAGGTGGGACATGAGCACCACCTCGGACGCGTCCCGGTCGAGCAGGAGACGGATCGTCGGCAACGCCGCGCGGATCCGAGTGTCGTCCGCGACGCGCCCCTCCTCGAGCGGGACGTTGAAGTCGACGCGGACGAGCGCGCGCTTCCCGGCGACGTCGGCATCCTCGACCGAGCGCGGACGCGGCACTACAGACGTTGCATGAGGTCGACGAGCCGGCAGCTGTAGCCCCACTCGTTGTCGTACCAGCCGAAGACCTTGACCGTGCGGCCTCGTGCCATGGTCAGGTCGCTGTCGAAGATCGACGAGTACGAGTCTCCGACCACGTCCGACGAGACAAGCGGCTCGTCCGTGTACCGCAGGATCCCCTCGAGAGGGCCGGTGTCGGCTACCTCGCGGAACCGCGCGTTCACGTCGTCGACGGTCACCTCGCTTCCGACCTGGACTACGAGATCGACGATCGACCCGTCGGAGACCGGGGCGCGCACCGAGATGCCGTCGACCTTGCCCGCGAGGTCCGGGATGACGAGCCCGATCGCCTTGGCGGCCCCGGTCGAGGTCGGGATCAGGTTGATCGCCGCGGCGCGCGCCCGCCGCAGGTCCTTGTGCGGCAGGTCGAGGATCTGCTGGTCGTTCGTGTAGGCGTGGATCGTGGTCATGAAGCCGGACTCGATCCCCCACGCGTCGTGCAGGACCTTGGCGAGCGGCGCCACGCAGTTCGTCGTGCAGGAGGCGTTCGAGATGATCCGGTGCTGCTCGGGGTCGTAGGCCCCGTCGTTGACGCCGAGCACGATGGTCACGTCGGGATCCGTTGCGGGGGCCGAGATCACGACCTTCGGCGCGCCCGCGTCGAGGTGCAGCTGCGCCTGCTCGCGTTTTGTGAAGAGTCCGGTCGACTCGAGCACGACGTCGACGCCCAGGTCCGACCAGGGGAGCGCGGCAGGATCACGCTCGTTCAGGAGCCTCAGCTCCGCGTCGTCGACCCGGATGGTGCCCTCACCGGCCTCGACGTCGGCGTCGAGCGGCCCGAGGACGGAGTCGTACTTGAGCAGGTGGGCCATGGTCTTGGCGTCTCCGAGATCGTTCACCGCCACCACCTCGACGTCCGCTCCGCGCTTGCGGACCGAGCGGAAGAAGTTGCGCCCGATCCGGCCGAAGCCGTTGATGCCCACGCGTACGCTCATGCCGCCTCCTTGGACGTTTTCCCGGCGCGGCGATTCTAGCCGCGGGACCGACGCCCACCCGCCCGGTGGAAATTTCTGGTCTCGAAGTCTTGCGCGGCCTCCGACCGCGGATTACGCTCGCCAGAGAGCGGGTCTACGCTCGTCGGGCGTCGGATTCAGACCCCGTTCGGCGCCGGGTCCGGAGCGTGGTCAAAGCGGAGGGGGAGGTCGTCCTCGGAGCTTCCCCTCCGGCCCGCTCTTAAACTTCCGCCAGACGCTGGATCCTGGAGAGCCTCCGGTGAGCAGCCGCCTTCGTCGCGGGGGGCTCGCAACGGCTCGCGAGTTCGCGCAGGGAGAGCGTCGGGTGTCGCACCCGCAGGCGGGCGATCTCCCGGAGCTCGGGCGCGAGCTCGTCGAGACGGCCCTCGCCCTCCAGGCGGCGGATCGCCCGCAGCTGCACATCGGCCGCCCGGCTCGTCCGGACAATGTTGGCGTGGTCGGCGTTGGCGAGGCGGTTCGCGCGGGCCCGGGTCGCGGCGACGACCGCCTCCTCGCCGAAGCGCAGCGCCGCCTCCTGGGCGCCGAGGAAGGCGAGCAGGTCGGCGATCGCCTCGCTCCCTTTCGCGTAGGCGAGCGCATGCCTCCTCCGCTCGTGCACGGCGAGCCGGAAGCCGTCGGCCGCGGCGAGCTCTGCCAGAAACGCCGCCGACTCGAGGTCGGCCGTCCGCAGCTCGAGGTGCGCGCCGCGCGGCCCGCTGGCCGAGCCCGCGGCCAGGAATGCGCCTCGGAGATACGCAGCTCGGCAGCAGGGGCGGGAGACGACGCGGCGCGGCGGCCGTTCGAGCGGGAGGAGGTTGGAGTCGAGGATGCCCGCCTCGTTGAGCGCCTGGAGAGCACGCGCATCGTCGGCGAGGTGGAGCTGGTACCGCGTCCTCCGCTCGAAGGCCCGCTGCTTGTACGTGCGGATCTCGCAAGGCACGCCGTAGGAGCGCAGGAGAGAGAAACCGCGCCGCGCGACGGGGCCGCTCGCGAGCTCGAGGTGGAGCGCGATGCGCCCGCCGCCGCGCAGGTGGACGCTCCCGGCACCACGGACGAGGGCCGAGAGCTCGGCCAGCCGGCAGCAGGCCTTCCTCGGCTCGATCGCCGCCAGTTCCTCCCTTACGTCCTCCGAGAGGCTCAGAGGTCGACGCCCTCCAGCGCAAGCAGGCGCCGCTTGTACTCGGCGCCGAGCGAGCCATAGCCGCCCAGCCCGGCGGAGGAAACGACGCGGTGGCACGGGACCACGAGCGGAAAGTTGTTCTCGGCGCAGAACGTTCCGGCTGCGCGCGGGGCGTTCGGGCGCCCTGCGAGCGCCGCGAGCTCGCCGTAGGTCACCACCTCGCCCCAGGGGACGCTGCGCAGCGCCTCCGCGATCCTCTCCTGGAACGGGGTCGCCCACTCAGCCTCGAGCTCCACGTCCTCGAAGGAGACGCGCTCCCCGCGGAAGTACGCCAGCACTCGCTCGGCGAGCGGATGGTCCGGCGGGTCGTCCGGCGGCGAGCCTGCGCGCGGAAGCTCGTGATAGAGGAGCTTGCCCGCCCTGAAGTACAGCTCGCCGACTCCCCAGGCCGGCACGTCGTACGGCACCACGTCCATGCCCACGCCCATAGAATGCCCGTTTACATGAGCGCTCCGGGGATCTTTCGCGTCCCGACGCCGACCAACGAGCCGGTGCGGGACTACGCCCCGGGCTCGCCGGAGCGGGCGAGCCTCCAGCTCCGCCTCGAGCAGATGCGGAACGAGCGGATCGAGATCCCGCTCATCATCGGCGGCGAGGAGGTCCGCACGGGCACCCTCAAGCAAGCGGTCATGCCGCACGACAAGGACCACGTCCTCGCGGACGTCCACCAGGCCGGCGCCAAGGAGGTGGAGGCGGCGATCAAGGCCTCTGCCGAGACTTGGGAAGACTGGCATCGGATCCCGTGGGAGGAGCGCGCCGCCGTCTTCCTCCGCGCCGCCGAGCTCCTCGCCGGACCGTGGCGCGACACGCTGAACGCGGCCACGATGCTCGGCCAGTCGAAGACTGCCCACCAGGCCGAGATCGACGCGGCGTGCGAGGTGATCGACTTCTTCCGCTTCAACCCGTGGTTCATGACCCGGATCTACGAGGAGCAGCCGGTCTCGAGCCCGGGCGTCTGGAACCGGATGGAGTACCGGCCGCTCGAGGGCTTCGTCTTCGCGGTCTCACCGTTCAACTTCACCGCGATCGGGGCCAACCTCTCCTCGTCGCCGGCGCTGATGGGCAACACGGTGGTCTGGAAGCCGGCCTCGACGGCCATGCTCTCCGCCTACTACACGATGCGGCTTTTCCAAGAGGCGGGACTGCCGGACGGCGTGATCAACCTGGTCTACGGCTCCGGCAAGGAGGTCGGCGACGCAGCCCTTGCGAGCCCGCACCTGGCCGGCGTGCACTTCACCGGCTCGACGGCCGTGTTCCAGGGCATGTGGAAGACGATCGGGAACTCGATCGCGGGCTACCGGAGCTACCCGCGCATCGTCGGCGAGACCGGCGGTAAGGACTTCATCGTCGCGCACCCGACTGCGGACGCGGAGGCCGTCGCCACAGCGATCCTGCGCGGCTCCTTCGAGTACCAGGGCCAGAAGTGCTCCGCCGCGTCGCGCGTCTACGCGCCGGAGAGCATGTGGCCGGCCATCCAGGAGCAGCTGGTCGCGCAGGTCGGCGAGATCAAGTACGGCGACGTCTCGGACTTCTCGAACTTCATGGGCGCAGTCATCGACGCCAACTCGTTCGCGACGCAGAAGGAGGCGATCGAAGAAGCGAAGGCCGACGCGAAGAGCGAGGTCGTGGTCGGCGGCGGCTACGACGACACTGAGGGCTACTTCGTCGAGCCGACGGTCATCCGGACGGAGGATCCGGACTTCCGCCTCCTCCGCGACGAGCTCTTCGGCCCGGTCGTGACGACGTTCGTCTACCCGGACGGCACCTGGGAGGAGACGCTGGAGCTGATCGACAAGACGGCGCCGTACGCCCTTACGGGCGCCATCTTCGCCGGCGAGCGCGAGGCGGTGATCGAAGCCTCCGACGTTCTCCGCTACACGGCGGGGAACCTCTACGTCAACGACAAGCCCACCGGGGCGGTCGTGGCGCAGCAGCCGTTCGGCGGAGCGCGCGCCTCCGGGACGAACGACAAGGCCGGCTCGCTCTGGAACCTGATCCGTTGGGTGAGCCCGCGCACGATCAAGGAGACGTTCGTGCCGCCGACGGACTACCGCTACCCGTACATGTCCCCGACGGGGGCTAGGCCTTAGGGGGCTTTGGCGGAACGTCGCTCGTCGCCGGGGTGCGATGGTCGTTCCGAGGCAAGGACACAGGGAGTGCTCGTAGCCGGAGGCTACGGGCGCGACTGAGGACGCAGTCCTCGGGGCGAGCAGCGCGGCCCGGCGGCACAGCAGCGTTCCGTCACAGCCTCCTACTCAGCCGAGCGGGGCGATCACCGTCTTCCTCCCGTTCGCGGCGAAGAGGAGGAGGTCGACCATCCGGAACGTGGTCGAGTCCGGGCCGAGGGTGGGTCGCCAGGTCGGGTCGCGGACGATCGAGAACTCGCTGCCCTCCATCGCCCGGTGGAAGGTCTCCGCCACCAGCCGAGCGCCGACTCCCCGGAGCTTCCCGCCCTCGAGCTCGGACTCGCGCAGGAGGTAGAACCAGAGCGGCGTGTCCCGGAGGAAGGCGTCGCGCTGGGGCCTCGTGAGCGACTCGAGCTCGGCGCCGTTCTTGCCGTTCCGGATCTGCGCCTTCGTCAGCGTGGTCACAGCGACGCCCTTGCCGCGCAGGAACCGGGCCATCTGCTGGCCGGTGGCAAGCCGCACCATCTTCGCGCGAACGAGGTTGCGGAACGCGAGGTTGCCCTCGGCCGGGGGGAACCCGGGCAGGCGCCGGAGCGGCTGGACGAGCGACGTGTCGATCCGCATGGTCCGGTTGAACCTCGTCTCCGGCACGACGAGATCGGCTCGACCGGCCTCCCCAAAGTCGTAGAGCCGCCGGAAGTCCGCGATCCAGTTGCTGGGCAGCCGTCTGCCGCCGCCGAGGGTGCCGCTGCCGCCGGAGAACTCGAAGAGGAAGAAGAGCGTCCCGTTGCCGAAGTCGAAGCGGCGGTTCCAGTTGTACTCGTCCCGGACCATGCTGTGCCCGAGCCTGAACGCGGCCACCGAGAACTCGATCGGCATGGTCGGGACCGTGGTCGGGCTCGCGCCCACCTCGAACGCCTTCCGCCCGTTCCGGAACACGTCCCGGACCACGCGGCCGTCACAGATCCGCGGCAGGAAGTCGTGACGGAGCAGCCACTGGTAGTGCTTGACCACGATCTCCCTCGCGCGCACGAAGCGTTGTGCCTGCGGTACCGAGGAGGGCAGCGTGTTCACGACGCGGTTGTGGAAGCGCATCAGCGCCAGGTGGGTCTGGGCGACCGCGAGGTTCTCGTCGTTGCGAGGGTCCGGGATCACCGCGAGGCGCCGCTGCGCCGCCGGGCCGCTCGTCCGTCGCGGCAGGTCGAAGCCCTGCTTGGCCGGATCCGGGTCGACCGCATCCGTCCTGCCCATCTTCAGGTGGACGTCGTCCTCGTAGAACTTCGCCGAGGCCGGGTCCTGCGGCCCCGCGCCGTAGAGCGAATCGAGGTCGAGGCTCGGCGACCGAGCCTGGAGGAGCTGCGCAGGCGTGACGCGCTCCCCGAGCATCACCGCCGTCTTGTCGAACGTGAGGTCGTGGTCGACGAACTGGCCGAGGTAGGTGTAGCCGGCTGGGATCCGCGACTGGCGCCTGCCTCCCGCGGGCGTCATCGCCCGCGCGACCTTCTCCAGGACAGCGTCCGAGAGCTGATCTCCCCTCGGCCCCAGCCTCGTAAAGCGAAACGGCGGCACCGCCGCCTCGACCGCGGCCGGGAGCGCACGGGCCCGCCCTCCGGAGCTCTCGGTGAGGAGCCCCTCGCCGATGACAAAGTAGCTCTCCGAGCCATGCTTGGCCATGACTCCTCCCTTCTCTCGGGCATGGGTCGCGCTCGACGGTCGAGGTTTCCACCGACTCGCGCGCGTGTCAATCAGGCGATGGCGAGTCCTCAGCGCGGAGCTGATCCACGGCCTGCTCGAACACGGCTTCCGGCTGCGCGCCCAGCACGAGCAGGCGCCGGCCGAGCACGAAGGCCGGGATCGCGTTGATGCCGATTCGGTTGGCCTCCTGCGTGGACGCCGTGACACGGTCGACGTAGCTGCCCTCGGCGAGGGTCTCGGCGGCCTCGTCGCGGTCGAGGCCGGCCTCGGTCACGAGCTCGAGCAGGACGTCGTCGTCCCCCAAGTCTCTCCCCTCCGACCAGTATGCGTGCATGAGCCGGGTATGCACCGGACCGTGCCGGTCGCGGTCGCGGGCGAGCTCGGTTACCTGGAGGGCGTGCAGCGTGTTGGGGAGCTTGGGCGAGGGGCCGTAGGTCAGCCCGGCGCTCTCGATCTTCCGCCTGGTGTGGTCGTGGACCCCGGGCCCGTACCGCCGCTCCAGGTCCGTCCGCGCCAGGCCCTCCTCGGGGTACTCGGGATGGAGGAAGAAGGGAAGCCAGTCGACCTGCGCGCCGAACCGGCGCTCGAGCCACTCGGCCCTCGCAAGGCCGACGTAGCAGAACGGTCAGGTGTAGTCGCTCCAGATCATGACGGGCAGCGGGTCCACGGCTCCACGTTACCCGGCGCGCGCCGGAAGATTCCCGCAGGCGCTTCGTCTTGTGGCCATGAGCACGATGATCGCAACCGAGCGAGACGCGTCCGAACGGCCCCGGAGGGGCTGGTTGGCCGCGATGCGGCTACCGGACGGCTATCCCCTCGCGCCGGTGAGCGCCTTTTTGCTCCTGGTCGCCTGCCTCGTCGTTCTGCGCTCCGAGCTGCCCGAGCGATCGCTGAGCGAGCTGCACTGGGTCCTAGCCGTCGCCGCCATCCCGCTGCTTCCCTGGCTGCTCCCGCTCGTGCGGGACAACTTGCAGAACGTCCGCGCCGGCCCGGTCGAGTTCACGCTGCGCGATCTCAACCCCGACCAAATCGGCCCCGGCGTGCGGGAGATCGGCGATGTCGCCGAGGCGCTCACGGAGGTGTCGATCCCGGACACGCCGAGCCATTCCGGCGAGATCCTCGAGCGCGTCAAGCAGATCGAGGCCGAGCGCACGGAGCTCGTCGCCGTCGACCTGGCCGGGGCGCCCTGGCGCCTGAGCACCATCTACTTCTTCACGTTCTTGCTCGAGTCCAGGACGATCGTGCGGCGGCTGGTGTTCGAGGAGCGCACGCCCGGCAGGCGCAGCTTCTTGGGCATGTGCTCTCCACGTGCCCTCCGACGGTCGATCGAGCGCGAGCGGCCGCTCTACCGCGACGTGCGCAAGAAGACGCCGCTCGTCGACCTGGACGGCTCGGGACACGAGTTCTTCAGCAGGCTCGTGGACGAGATCTGCGACGCAGACGACACCGCGAAGCATTCGCCGGTTCTGGACTCGACGCGCCTCGTCCAGCTGCTCGGACCGGCATTCGAGCCCGAGCGGCTCGACAGGAGCGAGCTCGACGGGCTCCCGGGCCTGCGACGCGTGCTCGACTCCGAGCGCCGCTACGTCGCCGTGGCCGAGAACGGCTCCTCGTACCACGTGCTCGACCGCCTGCGCGTCGCCGAGGCCGTCGCGCGGCGGGTGACCGGCGCCTAAGAGATCTACGCGCCGCCGGCGCGGTGCAGCGCCGCGTGGATCTCGCGGCCGACTTTCGCCGGCACGCCGGGTACACCCTCGAGCTCCTCGGGGGTCGCATCGAGCAGCCGCTCGGGCGAGCCGAAGTGTTGGATCAGCGCGCGTTTGCGCGCGGGCCCGACCCCGGGGAGCGCGTCGAGGATGGACTCCCGCGCCTTCAGGTCTCGGCGCTGGCGGTGGAAGCCGAGCGCGAAGCGGTGCGCCTCGTCCCGGATCCGCTGGAGGAGCTGGAGGCCCGCAGAGTCTGGGGAGAGCGCGATCGGCTGGGAGCGGCCGGGGACGAAGACTTCCTCTTCCCGCTTGGCCAGGGCGATGACGGCGACGCGCGGGAGGTCGTACGACTGGATCGCGGCGAGCGCGGCCGACAGCTGGCCTCTGCCGCCGTCGACGACGACGAGGTTCGGGACCGCTGCGAAGCTCTCGTCGTAACGCTCGGCGGTCACGTCCCTGGCCCGCGCGAAGCGGCGGGAGATCACCTCCGCCATCATGGCGAAGTCGTCAGGCCCCTGCACGTCCCTGATCCCGAACTTCCGGTAGTGGGCCTTCTTGGGCAGGGCATCCTGGAAGACGACCATCGAGCCGACCGGCGACTCGCCCTGGATGTTGGAGATGTCGAAGCACTCGATCCTGATCGGGAGGCTCTCGAGGTTCAGGCACTCGCGCAGCTCTTCCAGCGCCTCGATGCGCCGGAGGCGCTTGCGCTCGCGGTTGGCTGCGTCGCTCTCGAGCGCGAGCTCGGCGTTCTGACTCGCGAGCTCCTGCAAGCGCCGCTTCTCGCCGCGGCGGGCCGGCCGGACCTCGACGTGCGAGCCCCGCAGGTCTGAGAGAAACCCGGCGAGCGCGTCCGTCGGGCCGACGTCGGGCGGGACGACGATGAGCGGCGGCACGCTGGGCGCGCCGCCATAGTACTCGAGGCAGAACGACTCCAGCAGCTGGGGCACATCCTCGCCGGCCTCGTTCTCGAGGTAGAAGGTGTGCCGGTCGACCAGCCGACCGCCGCGAAGCGGGAAGACCTGCACGGCGGCCGTGCGGCCCCTCGCCGCGATCCCGATCACGTCCACGGTGCCGATGGCGCGCTTGTCCGCGGCCTGCCGCTCGGCCAGGTGGCGGACGGCCGTCAGACGGTTGCGGTACCGCGCGGCCTCCTCGAACTCCTGCCGCTCGGCTGCAGCGCGCATCTTCTCCTCCAGCTCGCGAAGCACCGGCCGCGTCTCGCCCGAGAGGAACTCGATCACGCGCTCGACGATCGCGCGGTAGTCCTCCTTCGTCACATAGCCGACGCACGGCGCCAGGCAGCGGTCGATGTGGTAGTCGAGGCAGGGAATCCCCGAGTGGCGGCCCGGCTGCGGCCCCTCGCACGGCCGGTACGGGAAGACGCGGTTCAAGACATCGAGCGTCTCACGCACCTTCTTCGCAGATGCGTACGGGCCGAAGTAGGTGACGCCCCGGCGGTGCCGCTCGCGTGTGAACATGACCCGCGGGTACTCGTCCTCGACCGTGACGGCGATGTAGGGATAGCTCTTGTCGTCGCGCAGGCGAACGTTGAACGTGGGCCGGTAGCGCTTGATCAAGTTCTGCTCCAGATGGAACGCCTCCACCTCGGTGGAGGTCACGATCACCTCGATCTGCTCCACGCGCTCGATCAGCCGATCGAGCCCGAGCCGGCTGTCCCCGCCGCGGAAGTACGAGCGGACACGGGCGCGGAGCGATTTCGCCTTGCCGACGTAGAGGACCGCGCCCTTCGAGTCGCGGAAGAGGTAGACGCCCGGCTTGGCCGGGAGCCCCTTCAGCTGCGCCTCGATGCGCTCGTCGCGGGCGGTTTCCGTCGTTGTAGCCACGTCCAGCTCAGCCTAGCCGGGCGACCCAGAGCCCCGGCCGGCGGAGAGCTTGTGTTCCACGAGCACAAACTCCGCTGGGTCTCGCTGCGCCTCGGCGGCCGTTTCGACCGGCTCGAGAGGGCGTGTGTCCGTGCAACACAAGCAGCTACGACGGGCTGTTCGGGTACCACGCCCAGGCGCGCGCGAAGAGCGCGTCCACGTGCGGCTGCTTCCGCTTCCAGTAGTCCTCCGAGTCGGCTGCCTCGGCGGCGACTCGGCGCTTCTCGGCCCCGTAACGCTCGGCCTCGTCCGGATGCTCCCGGAGATAGTCGCGGAGCGCCCGATGCCGGTGCCAATGTGTGCCACCGTGCTCGACGGCATGGACGTGGTACGCGCGTCGGCCGGCTTCGTCGCGGCGGAAGAAGAGCCGGCCCGGGAGGCCGTTCTCGCCGAGGTACTCGTAGCCGAGGCCCTCCATGGCGGCGAGCTGCTCCGCCGAGAGCTCCAGCGCGCGCAGGCCGACGGAGATGTCCACCACAGGCTTGCCCGCGAGGCCCGGCACCGCCGTCGAGCCCATGTGCTCGAGCTCGACGACGCTCTCGGCAAGCGCATTGCGGACGCGCTCGGCCTCCTGCTCGAAGCGACTCGGCCACCTGGGGTCGTAGTCGATGATCTCCACCTGGGCCGCGAGCTCGGCGACAACGCCGGCGAGCACCTCCCCCGCGCTGTCGTCGAGGACCAGCTCGGCGCGCCCGTCCACCCACGTCAGCGTCCGGTTGACGACCGCCACCTTTCCGCCCGCGGCAAGCGTCTGCCGCGGCAGCTCGGCGACCGGGTAGACCTCGAGGGAGGACCCGACGACGAGCATGAGCCCCGCCTCTGCGGCGAGGTCGTAGGCTCGCTCGATCGCGTCCTCGGGGAGGAGCTCGTCGAAGAAGACGACGTCCGGCTTCAGGATCGTGCCGCATGTCGGGCACGGCGGCGCACCGTGCTCCTCGATCAGCGGGATCGCCTCGGCGAGCGCGAGCACCGAGCTGCAGTCCGGGCACGAGCAGGTGCGGATCGAGCCGTGCACCTCGATCACGTCAGCGGAGCCGGCCCGCTCGTGCAGGAGGTCGATGTTCTGGGTGACGATCGCGCGGACGAGCCCGCGGCGCTCGAGCTCGGCGAGCGCGACGTGCGCGGCGTTCGGCTCCGCGTCAGCAAGCATGGAGAAGCGCGGAGCGTAGAAGCGCCAGATCTTCTCGGGATCCCGCCGGAAGGCCCCGAGGCTCGCGTACTCGTGCGGGTCGAACTCGGCCCACATCCCCGAGGGGGAGCGGAAGTCCGGGATGCCGCTCTCGGTCGAGGCGCCGGCGCCGGTGAGGACGACGCAAGGCTGATTTTCGCGGATGAGCTCCGCGAGCCGAGCCACGGCCACGCCCGTTGCCACGGGTGAAGGCTATCCGGTGCCGCCAGCGCTTACTTCTCGGTGTCGACGCGGATGAACTGGGCGGGCCGCGTCGGGTGGTCGGCATCGCCGTCGACGAGAACCTCGCCGTCGAAGGTCACTTGACCCGTCGCGGTTGCCGTGCGCTCCTCCCTCTTGCTTCCAGGTCCGTTGACGGTAGTCTCGATCGGACCGACACCCGTCCACGCGACGTCGAAGGTGACCTGATGGGTCCCGCGGAGAACGCCAGGACCGCAGTCAATCCCACCAGCGCGATTTTCAGCATGTCGGACCTCCTCGGCTCGAGCGACTGTTGTTACCTCCTACGAGGAGTACCGACGTGCCGGCGAGGCGGATTCCGTCGAGCTGCTAGGGCTCCTTCGTCGTCCAGCGGCTGCCGTCCGTCGGAGGCGGCTTGCTCCAGAAGACCTCGATCCTCAGCCCGTCAGGATCGAAGGCGAAGAACGAGTAGTAGTCCTCGAGGTCGGCGTCCTCCTCGGGCGGGAAGTGGATGCGCGCGCCGAGGCCGACGCAGCGCTCGTAGGCCTCGTCGACCTGCTCCCGGCTCTCCGCCTCGAACGCGAGGTGCTCGAGGCCGACGCCGTAGTACTCGTGCCGACCGCCGTCGGCCGGGCGCAGGCCGAGATTCTGCTCGCCGAAGCGGAGGTAGGCGATCTCCTCCGTGCCGCGGTAGCTCGACATGCGAATGTCCTCCTCGAGGCCCAGGGGACCGAGGACCCCCAGGTAAAACGCGACCGAGCGACCGACGTCGCCGACGCAGAGGTCGACGTGCTGGATCGCCGGGGCCGGCATGCACGGAATCTACAGCGGCGTTGCGTCGTTTGGACTCGCGTATGGACCTCGACGGCCGTCAGAAGCTGCTGGACAAAACCTTCGGCCCAGTCTGCGATACGACGGACTGCAGCGCCGAGCGACGGCGCACGCTCGAAGAGGTGGTCAACCTCGCCGTCGAGCTGGCCCGGGAAGGGCGCGAGGGACGCAAGATCGGAACGCTCTTTGTCATCGGGGACGTGGAGCGGGTTGCCGAGCAGTCGCGGCCGCTGATCCTCGATCCCCTCTTCGGACACGACGACGAGCTCCTCCGCGTCGAGCGGCCCGACTTTCGGGAGACGGTGAAGGAGCTCGCGCTGCTGGACGGCGCCTTCCTCCTCCAGGACGACGGCACCTTCGTCTCGGCCGGCCGATTCATCGACGTCGACGTGAGGGCGCCGGAGAACTTCCTCCCTGGGCTCGGCACCCGCCACGCCGCGGCAGCCTCCATCTCACGCACGACGGGCGCCGTCGCGGTCGTCGTCTCGCAGAGCTCGGTCGTCCGTGTCTTCTCCCGCGGGGAGGTTCGCGCGGAGATCATTCCCGAGCTCTTCCTCATGTCTCGGGAGAGCCTCTTCACGCCCGATCCCGAGGTGCGCCAGATGCCGGAAGCCGGCGTCACGCTCGCCGTCGCGGCCGAGGCCTAGGAGGGGCCCGGCGGCACAGCCGTCATTCCGTCAAACCCTCCTAGCTCACCTCCGACCTCTCGCCTACGGTGAGGGGATGGCGGCGACCCGTGCTCAGCCGACTCTCGATGAGCGCGCGCGCGACCTTCTCGAGGCGAACACGCAGACCGCGGAGCTGAACGGCCGGCACTACCGCTACTCCGTCCCCAGCGTACGCGCCTACCCGTTCCAGTGGTTTTGGGACTCCTGCTTCCACGCGATCGTCTGGTCGCGCTTCGACCCGGAGCGGGCGGCCGACGAGCTGCGCGGGCTCTTCGCGGTACAAGAGGCCGACGGGCTCATCCCGCACGTCATCTTCTGGAAGGACGCGCTCGTCTCGCGGCTCCAATGGCACCACCTCGAGAGCCGCACGAGCGGCCGCGTGCCCTTCCACCGCAAGCCGCACACGACCGCGCAGATGCAGCCGCCTGTCCTCGCGCAGGCCGTGGAGCGGGTCGTCGATGCCGGCGCGGACGGATTCCTCGCCGAGGCGCTTCCCGCCGTCGAGCGCTACTACCGCTACCTCGCGGCACTGCGCGACCACGACGCGGACGGGTTGGTCTCGATCGTCTCGCAGTTCGAGAGCGGGCTGGACTTCAGCCCCGTCTACGACGAGTCGATCGGCGTGCGCCGTGCAACGCCGGCCTCGCTCTTCTTCCGCACGCGGCTGCCGCAGCTGCGGAACAAGCTCGCGAACTACGACCTGAACGAGATCTTCCGCCGGTTTCGGCACCACCAGGAGGATGTCCTCGTCAACGCCGTCTACGGCCAGGGGCTGCGCGCGCTGGCGCGGCTGGCGGCGCGAGGAGGACGCGAGGCGACCGCCCGCTGGGCAACCCGCGCCGCCGACAGCGTCACGGCGTCGCTCCTCGAGCGGTCCTGGGACGAGCGGCTCGGGCTCTTCGTCAACCTTGCCGGGCCGGACGAGCGGAGCTCCCGCGTCAAGACGATCCACGGGCTGATGCCGTTGGTCCTCCCCGACCTCCCGCGTTCGGTTGCCGACCGGCTGATCGAGCACCTGTGCAACCCGCTGACCTTCGACGCGCCGTATCCTGTGCCGTCCGTCGCGCTGGACGAGCCGACCTTCCTTCGCGACCACCGCCTGCGGGGCTTCCGCTTCATCTGGCGCGGCCCGCTCTCGCTCAACACCAACTGGCTCCTCGTCCATGGCCTCCGCGGCCACGGCTACGACGACGTGGCGGCACGCATCGCGGAGCGCTCCCGTGAGGTGGTCGAGCGCGGCGGCTTCAACGAGTTCTACGACCCGCTCGACGGCACGCCGGTCGGCGCCGAGCGGTTCGGCTGGGCCACGCTCGTCGTCGATGTGTAGGAGGCGGGCGCCCGCCTGCCCGCCGGCGGACGCGCCGCCCACTTCGACGGTAAGAAGGAACGCGTCACGTGAGTGAGTACGATTGAGCCGTGGCTGCGGAGACTTCGACGCAATACGTCGCGTACACGCTCTACAAGGCCGACCCGGCCTGGCTCCGGCTCCCGATCGAGGAACGCACCGCCGCCAAGGACGCGTTTGCCGAGGTGATCGAGGACTGGGCCGACCGCATGGAGCTGCGCTCCTACAGCCTCGTCGGCGTGCGCCCCGAAGCCGACTTCCTGCTCTGGAAGCTGACCGAGCGCTACGACGACCTGCGCGAGCTCGGCACCGCGCTCAACGGGACGCCGCTCGCCGGCTGGCTGACAACGCCGTACTCCTACCTCGCCGCGGCCGAGCCCTCGCAGTACTTCGAGCAGAAGAGCGCGCGTCCTCGGCGGGTCGTCCCGCGCGGGGCGCCTTACCTCGTCGTCTACCCCTTCGTGAAGAAGCGCGAGTGGTACTCGCTGTCGATGGACGACCGGCGCCGCGCGATGCAGGAGCACGCCGCCGTGGGTAGCCGCTTCGTCACGATCACGAATCACACGACCTACTCGTTCGGAATCGACGACCAGGAGTTCATGACTGCCTTCGAGTGCGAGGCCCCGTCCGACTTCTTGCAGCTGATGAAGACCCTGCGGGAGACCGAGGCGAGCCGCTACACCGAGCGCGACACGCCGATCTTCGTCGGCACCGCGCAGGAGATTCGCGAGATCCTCGACTCGCTCGACGGCGCCTCGGCGCGCGTCGCGTCCTCCTAACCCAGGAGGGCCCGGAGGCTGCCGTGCTCCTCGGCGCAGGCCGAGCAGCTTTCGAGGTGCGCCCGCATCCCGGGCACCGCGGTCTCCGCGGAGTGGCCGGCCAACTCCAGCTCGACGTAGCGGTCGAGCTCGAGGAAGCACTCCTCGCAGCCGATCTCCGGCCCTTCCGAGCCGAGCAGGCGGAGGACGACGGCATCAGGAATCGAGATCGCGCTCCCTCAGGGCGGCCCGGAGCCGGGCCCGCACGTCGTGGATCGTCCAGGTTCGTGTCGAGGGAGGCCGGATTTCTTACCGAACGCACACGACATCGAGGGGGAAGGACGTTCGTCAGTAGCCGTACATGTGCTCGTCGCGCCAGGCCCGCCACATCGCGAAGATGCCGGCCGCGACCGCGGCGATGCAAACGACGGTCTCGAGCCCGGTGTTCGGAAACCACGGGGTGAAGGCGAGGCCGACCGCAGCGATGGCGAGCGCCGCACCGCCGTAGAAGACGAACCGCGAGCGTCCCGACCACATGGCGATCTCGCCGCGGTGCCGGCGCCAGAGCACGAAGAGCACATAGGCGATCGCGACGAGGAAGAGGACCTGCAGGAAGCGCACGATCACGATCAGCCCGAAGCCGAGCTGGAAGGCGGTGATCACCGCCGCGATGAGGACGAGGATCCCGAAGGCGCGGAGGGTCGGGTTTACGTTCATAGGCCTGTCGTGTACGCGCGGATCGAGAGGGCCGTCGCGACCAGCGCGGTCCCCGAGAACCAGAGGAGCCGCCTGGCGGGGACCGGCGGCGCGTACACCCACGGCGAGAGGGCAGCGAGGAGGGCCAGCACGCCGTAGACGGCGTGGAGCCGGTCGGGGGAGGTGCTCCCGTCCGACAGCAGGAGCAAGCCCAGCGCCACCTGCGCGATCAGGAGCGCCTGGGCGAGTGCGAGCACGTGGGCATAGATGCGCCCGGGTGTCCGCTTCCGCCAGACGTAGGCCAGGCCCCAGCCGGCCGCGAGGCCGTTCGCAGCCAAGACAAGGACGGCGTTGACCGCATGCAGCTCTCGCACCGTTCCCAGCCTACGGCAAGCGCGTGCGCCTGTCCGACCTCCGCGGCCGACCGTCGCCGCCACGGCGCGCGCCGGCTCTAGAGAACAGCCAATGCGAGGCGCCTGCCGCCGTGCCAGAGCGCGGCGAAGGCGAGGACGGCGGCCCCGGCGAGGATCAGGAGCGCCTGTGCGCCGACCGCGAAGGAGACGGCATTGGCGGTCCCGACGCCGCTCGCAATCAGGATCGCCGCGCCGGCGCCCGCCTGAGTCGCAGCTCCGGCCGGAGCGATCGGGAGGGCGCCCGAGGCCGCAGCGGCGCAGAGGAACGCGATCGCGAGCGGCAAGGAGAGCGCGAATCCGAGCGCATGCAAGAGGAGGAAGAGCCCGAATGCGCGCGTCAGCCACGAGGCGAGGACGAGCACCCAGGCCTGCCAGGCGTCGCGTGGGGAGGTCAGGCGGTCGCCGAGCCAGCGGGCGATCCGGAAGCGGATGAGGCGTCCGCTTGCGATCAGCCGGGGGAGGGCGGCGATCACGATCGCCGCGCCGAAGCCCGCGAGCGCGACCACGGCCAGCGCCGCGCGGACGGCCCCGGATGCGTCGGCCGTGGCGGCCGCGGTGCCGGCGAGCGGCATCAGCGCCGCGGTGTCCACCAGCCCGAGCATGAAGAGCGAGAGGCAGACCGGCCCAACTCCGGCCCGCCCGTTCGTCGCGCGGCGCACGACCGCGACGCGAACGACGTCGTCGAAGCGGCCGGGAAGCGCGGCGCCCGTCACGGAGGCGGCGCCGCACGCGGCGCCGAGGGTCAACGGCCTGGGACGCTCGTGGGGGGCGAAGAGCCGGTGCCATCCGTAGGCCTTGAACGCGTAGGCGAGCAGGAAGAGAAGACCGGCGGCCGCGACGAGGCCGAGGTTCGCGCCGGCGAACGGCCAGCCGATTCCGGCGAAGTGACGGGCGGCGAGCACGGAGACCGTGATCGCGAAGATTCCGATCCCGAGGTTGAGGACGAGCCTCCCCTTGGGAGTGCGGCACAGGTCGTAGAGCCCTCTCATCGAGTGTGTCATCGGCCAAGAGGGGAACGGTCTGAACCCGCAGACGGGGTACGCGGTGCGCACCCGTTGAGGGATAGACCGGGCGGGCGCGCCCGTTCCCCGTTCGAGGGATTGTACGGATGCGGCCCGACTCCTACCGTTCGAACCGGAAAGGAGTCGCAGCATGGCCCAGACCGCAAGCCATGCGGCCGCGCACGATCGGTACGAGGTCCACGAGGTTCTCGGTGGCGAGCCCGCGCTCGACCTCGGCCTGCGCTTCGAGACGGTGGACTTCGGAACCGCCGTCGACTTCGCCTTCGACTACCTCGAACGACGGGACCCGGGCCGGCAGGGCGTCGTGAACGCGCTCGAGATCGTCCGGGTCGCGGGGTCGCGGCGAGAGACCGTGTGGACCTACAGCCACGCGCAGTCGCGCAGCATCGCGCGAGACCTCGTCGGCGTGTGGGGCTTCCATCCGGGCAGCGGCTGGAGCAGCCCCTACCGAACGCCGCCCCGGCCGGTGCCCGCCCGCAACTACTAGCTCCCAACAGGTCCTTAACCACCCGTTTACCCCGACGGCGTAGACAGCCGGGCGCGAGCGGAGTACCTTGGACGTGGCCGTTATGTCGGAACGGGGGCTCGTAGTAAGCGAGATCGTCTCGCAGCTGGTTGCCGATGCTCGGCGCCAGGAAGGCTGGTCGCTGGACGAGCTCGCCGACCGTGCCGGCGTCCCCCGGACCTACGTCGACCTGCTCGAGCGCCGCTCGCGGCAGCCGACGGTGGCCGCGGCGGCAAGCCTCGCCGAGGCGCTCGGCCTGAGCCTCTCCGAGCTCGTCGCCGAGGCCGAACACGGGGTCGACGGGGACGCCGACGAAGGACCCGAGGTCGACCTCGTCCCCGCTCCCCCCAGGAGGGTCGTCGAGCGCGCGAACCTCGGCGACTTCACGCGGCTCGGGGAGGTGACGGGCCTGACCGGTGAGGCGATCGCGGAGGCAATGGAGTTCACCTACCGGAAGCTCGACGTCATCGACCAGCAGACGCGCGACTCAGGCGCGCCGATCATCGCGTTCGTCGACCTTCCCGAGCTTTCGTCCCTCGTCCGAACCTCGCTGGGCGCAGGTCTCGCGAGGGCGTCGCGCGGGCTCTACGCACAGAACGGCCCCGACCACTCGCCCACGCTTCTTCCCCTCCGACAAGGGCTCCCGGAGCTGGAGGTCGAGGTCGCCCTGGAGACGAACCAGCCCACGAGCATCCCGCGGCGGGCCGGCGTGTACCTGTTCTTCCGGTACGTGCTCACCGAGCACGACGGCACCTTCAGGCGCGGGAAGGAGGCGCGCGGCGACACGGCGGCCATTTGGGAGGCCCGGTTCGGAACCCTCGAGGAGCGGGACTTCGCCACGCAGGCCGCAGGCAACGGGCGCGCGCGCTTGCGGCGAGAGGCGCTCGACCGTATGGAGCTCGTGTACTACGACCGCGCGCTCCTGCCGTACGCGAAGGCGACCGGCGTCTACGCCCGCGGCGCCCGCGCTTAACCCGCGTGTCCGCGATTCGGGTGATCGAGGCCGAGACGATCGGCGCGGCTTGGCTCGCGACGGCCGCTCAGATCCTCGAAGCCGGCCTCGACGCCCGCTACGAAGGCGATGCCACGAAGGAGTTGGCCAACATCATCATCGTCGTCACTGCTCCGGATCCCGACGACGCGGTGATCGCGGAGCTCGGCGACCCCGACCGGTCGGCCTGGATGCAGCGGAACTTCACGGAGCCCGAGCCCGTGGCCGAGCTCGGCGACGCGGCTAGCTATGCGACCCGGCTCTACGACTACGGCGGCAGGGATCAGATCGCGTGGGTGATCGATCGGCTGCGGGCCGATCCCGAGTGCCGGTCGGCGACGATCACGACCTTCCAACCGCTCACGGACACGGCCTACGTTCCCTGCATCAGCCTGCTGGACTTCTGGCGGCCGGAGCGGGACGGTGCGGTCGAGCTGGTCGTCTATGCGCACAGCCTCGACTTCGGCAAGAAGGCGTACGGCAACTTCGTCGAGCTCGCCCGCCTCCACCACCGCGTGGCGGACGGCGCGGGCGCAGGCGTCGGCAGACTCGTCCTCCACGCGAAGTCCGCGCACGTCTACGAAGCCGAGTGGGAGCTGATGCGCGGAATCGTCTCCGGCATCGCGGCCGCCTAGTCCTCGCACTGCTCGGCCCGCACGCAAGACCGCTGGTCGGACGGCGTGATCCGGGGTGGCGTCCGACCCGCAGCCGCTGCCGGTATACCATGATCGGACTCGCCTTGCTCGAGGGCGCCCCTGCGTAGAAGCCGCACTGGGCTCCCACGTACCGCTTCGCCGCCCGACGACGCTCTCATGAGCAGAAGGGCGATCCCATGCTTCCGTATCGCTCTCGACACCGCCTAGCAGTCGTGATCGCCTGCCTCGCGATCGCCGGCCTCGCCCCGGCTGCGGGCGGCGCTTACTCCGGGACCGATGCGGGCACCCGCCCGGGACCCGTCCGGTCGCTCCACCTCAACGCCGCTTCGCGGGCGAAGGCGACGCCGATCCAACAGGCCAGAGCAGCGCTCGACCGAGTCGTGACGCGGTTCGCCCGGCACTGGATCCGGCGAGGCCTTTCCGCGCTCGGAACGCTCCGTCGCACGGCAGGCGCCGCCCACATGGCCGCCGTCAACAAGATCGGTAAGCCGCCGACCGACCCCGAAAGCGACAAGCTCCCTGGCCCGCCGGCGGTCCTCGCCATGGTCAACCTCGAACACAAGATCGGGGTCCGCCTACGCCCGATCTTCAACCGGATGAGACGTGCGGGGGTGGTCTCCTCTCTCGGGTACACGCTGTGGATCACGCACCGCAGGCGCGACCAGATGCTCGACAAGGTCATCGCCCTCGACCCGGAAGGCGAGCGCGCCGAGTGCGCGGACGGCATGGCGGATGTGCTTCCCGCCTTCACCAACGAGGTCCGGGTTCTCGAGAGAGCACTCGACACCTACACGCTGACGTCGTCGGCCCGCGCCAGCCTCACGAGCGCACTCAACCGCGCCAGGGCGACCAAAGTGAAAGTCGACGAAGCATTCGGCGGTGGCGAGTAGGAGGATCGGCACTCCACTGCCGCGCGGCTAGCCGGTCCTCCATCCGTCCGGGCCGGCGACCTGCTCATTCGCCGTCTCCTTCGTCCCCACCTTCGTCGCCTTCCCGCTCGTTCTCGTTGCCTTCGTTCTCGTTCTCGCCCGGCTCGTTCTCGTTCTCGGTCTGGGCCGGCGTCGCGGGGTCGGGGCTGTCGTCATCGTCTCCGCCGCATCCGGCCGCGAGCAGCACGAGAGCGCAGAGAAGCACCACTGTCAGGACGGTCGCCGATCGTCTCACGGGCGCGCGGGGGAATCTAACACTGCTCGGCTGACCTCTGGCAGCCGTCGCTAGCCGACGGGGTGGCCAAGCCGTGCCACCGGCCCGCGGATGGAAGAGGTGCGAAAGCACCTCGTCGTTTCCCAGGTATCCGCTTGTCTTGGGAAAGTTGCGGGAGTACCTTAGTCGCTCGATGCAGGACGACCTCACTGTGGCTGAGGCGGCCGACGCCCTCGGAACGAGCCAGCAGACCGTCCGAGCCTTGCTGCGAAAAGGCGAGCTGCGAGGACGAAGGCGGGCCTGGGGAAGCCGCTACGTCTGGGTCGCGAGCCGGGAGGGAGTGGAGGACTTCCTTTCGCAGTACGGGCGGTTGGACGGGCGCCGCCGGTCACGGACATCCGAGGCTCCGCAGGTCGAGGTGGCGCAACTCGCCGGAGCACCGGCCGGCATCGCAGCCGAGCCTGGGCTCGGCGTGACGCTCCAGTCGACGGCGGCCGAAGCAGATCCGTTCCGCCTCGACTGGACCCGTGCGCGCCCACCTCCGAGGCGGTTGCTCCTGCGTCCGCGTGTGCGCGCGACCGCCTTCCTGCTCGTCGTAGGTCTCCCATTGATCGCTGCGATGGCGGCCGCCCGGATCCTGCCCGATGCTCTCTGGTTCCAGGAGCTCGGGCAGCTTGACGTCTTCGGGAGAATCGTGGCGGCGAAGGCCGAGCTCTACGTGCTCGTCGTCGTCGGGGTCGCACTCTTCGTGGGCACCAATCTCGCCGTGGCGGCCTGGCGCACGAACCTTGCAAGGTCGGGGTCTGCGGCCCTGGCCATCGGCGCGGCATCGCTGGTGATCGGCACGTTTTTCGGATCGTCCGCCGCACGACACTGGGAGACGTTCTTGCTTTGGCGGCACCAGCAGCCGTTCGGGGTCATGGATCCGATGTTTGGGAAGGACGTGGGCTTTTTCGTTTTTTCGCTTCCTTTCCAGCTCGCCCTGTCCACCCTGCTTCTCTGGCTCGTCGCCGTCGCCGCTGGCTCGGTGGTCATCGTCTATCGCGCAGGGAACGTGCTCACGTTCCGACCGCCTCGCGCAGCCACCGATGCGCAGGTGCATCTCTCCCTGCTCGGTGCTGCGTTCCTTTTGGTGGTGGCATGGAGGTTTCAGCTGGAGCGGTACGGGCTCGAGCTGAGCCAGCCCGGTCGGGGCGGCAACCGTTCCTTCGCGGGTGCCGACTATGTCGACGTCCATGTCCGATCCCCGGGGCTTGCGGCTCTGTCGATCCTCGCCGTGGTCCTGGCGTTCGCCTGCGTGGCCGCACCGCTGGTAGCTCGAAGGAACCGACGCGGTGCGAGGCTCCTGGTGGGAATTCCTGTGGCCGCGCTCGTCGTCGCCGCTGTCTCCATCAGCTCGTGGATCCCGGCCCTGGTGCAACGGTTCGCCGTCGATCCGAACCCGCTCCTCAGCGAGCAGCCGTTCCTAAACCGGTCGATCGCCGCGACGAGGAGCGGCCTTGGCCTCGACGCCATCAAGGTCGACTCGTACTCGCCAACCGGGAAGCTCGAGCCAGCCGAGGTGTCAGAGGCCCGAGAGCGGCTCGCAAATGTTCTCCTCTGGGACGCCTCTGTCGTCCACGCCAGGATGCTCGACCTCGTGACGCAGACGCCCTACTACCGGCCGGAAGAGCCGACATTCGACAACGTCCGCGTCAGCGGGCAGCGTCAACCGACGATGGCCAGCGCGCGCCAGCTCGACATCGGCCGGGTCCGCCGCAAAGGCCAAACGTGGATCAACAACCGTCTCGCCTATACCCACGGGCTGGGCCTCGTGCGCTTCTCGGGCACGGACATCGAAGGAGACGGCCAACCGCGCCTTCTGGATGCGGGCCTCGAACTTCGCCAGCCGCGCATCTACTTCGGCCAGTTCCACACGACGTCGCCTTCTTGGGTCGTGGCAAATACGCGCCGTCCCGAGGTCGACATCCCTTCAGGCGACGAGCGCGCCACTGAGTATCACTACGACGGCTCGGGCGGGATCGCGCTCTCGAGCTGGGTCCGTCGAGCCGTGTTCGCGTTCGAACTCGGAAGCAAGGATCTTCTGCTCTCGGATGACATCACGCCCCAATCGCGGATCCTGCTGCACCGTGACGTGCGCGATCGTCTTCGGACACTGGCGCCGTTCATTCAATGGGACACCAGGCCGGCCTCACTTGCAGCGGACGGCCGGATCGTCTTCGTAGTAGCGGGCTACACCACGAGCGACAACTATCCGTACGCCGAGCGCGCGAACCTAGAAGGCTCTTCCGCGAACTACGCGCGCTCATCGGTGCTCGCAACGGTCGACGCCTTCTCCGGCCGCACCGACCTGTACATCACCGACGCGGCCGACCCCATCGTGCGGGCCTGGGCGGAAGCATTCCCCACGCTCTTTCGATCCGGGGACGAGTTGCCTGCTTCGATTCGCGACCGGCTTCGCTACCCAAGGGATCTCTTTGAGGCGCAGGCAACCGCCTACGAACGGTTCCACGCTACCCAAGCACCGGTCTTCGCGAGCGACGCCGACGCCTGGTCGCGGCCGACGAGCCTGTCGGGGCCGGTCGAGGTCGCCGGAGACATTCACTTCGACGAGGACGACGAGGACGACCTTCGCCACCGCATGCTGCCGGGGTACAAGTTCGCGCCCCCGCCCGGACAGACGAGGCCGCAAGTCCTCCTTTCGACGTACTACACGCCTCGCCGTGGACAGAATCTCGTGGCCTCCCTCGACGGCTGGGTCGACGCGCAGGGCGGCGCCCACCTCGAAGCTCGCTATCTCCCTCGTGACCCGATCACCCTCGGGCCCGCCCAGGTCAGTCGGCTGGTCTTCTCGACCCCACGCGTCCGCAACCTGCTCGGTCTGAGGAACCTGGAGCTTCGCGACCTCGGCGACTCGTCGATCGACTCCGTCACGCTCGGCGAGCCTCACATCATGTTCCTGCCCGGCGGGGTCCTGCAGATTCAAAGCTTGTACGAAGGTACGAGCGGGCAGGGCGTGTCCCGAATCCTGGGAGTGACGGCCTTCCTCAACGGAAGCGCGGGGCTGGGGCCGGACATCGAAGGCGCCGTCAGACAGGCGCTGCACAAGCCGCCACGCATCGACGTCATGCGCCCACCCGAGCCGCTCCTCGTGGGAGCTCCAGTCGAGCTCGGCTTCCGCGTCAGAAACGCACAGCGCGAACTGGTGACGATCACCTCGTCCGCCGGCCGGCAAGAGACGAGCCTCTCACTACAGAGCGGCCGGGGAGAGGTTGAGTGGCTGCCGTCTGCACCAGGCCACGCTCGCGTGCGCGTGGAGGTCGAGGGCCTGGACGGGAGCACAGTGGTCGGCACCCTCTCGCTTCGAGTCCTGAGCCCTCCCCCAACCGTTCGATTCATCGCCGTGCCGAACCGCGCATCCGTGGGCCGGGCCGTGCGAGTCTCGTTCGAGGTCACAAACTCTCGTCGCGAGATCGTCAGCGTCTCGACGCGTGAGGGCGTCCTCGAGCGCCGCTACCTCATTCGCAACGGCACCGGGTTGATCGAATGGACGCCGCAAGCGCCGGGGCCCGCGGTCATTCGCATCGCTGCGCACGGCCGCCAGGGCCAAACGGCGGTGGAGACCGTAAGGGTCTCTGTGGGACGCGGCCTTCGTCCTACCGCGCCGACCGTATCGCTCGTGCAGGTCCCGGACACACCAACGGTAGGGCACGCGAGCGAGATCGTCGTTCGGGTCTCTGGAGCTCGAGTCGTCGTCGCTCGGATCGCCGGCGACGGCGGGGAGGCTCGGGCCTGGCGATTCGCGAGTCCACTGCGCACGGTGTCCTTCGCCTGGAAGCCGGGACGTCCGGATGACTATCGGCTCACTGTCACGGCTCGCGGAAGCAGCGGTCGAACGGCGGAGGTCGGCGTCCGGCTGACTGCGAGGCGCGCATCATGAGGCGGGCGTCCTCTGGCGCGATCCAGGCCGCTCCTTGGCAGCGTCACCTTGCCATTGCAGCCGGGTGTGCCTGTTTCGGAGTGCTCGTGCACCTCGGTAGTCGATTTCTTCCCGTGGAGCTCGCGTTCATCGGCTTGGGAATCGGCCTGATCGGAGCGTCCTTCTTGCTTGCTTGGGCGGCCGACGCCGGAGAGGCCGTGTTCTCGGGGGGACTAGTCCTCGCCGTCATCGCACTCGTGGCCGTCCTGCCCGAGTTCATCATCGAGATCCGGTTTGCCTACATCCAGCAGGCCGAACTTGTTACAGCGAACCTGACGGGTGCAACGCGCCTTCTGCTGACAGGCGCTGTCGCCCTGCCGCTGCTGGTCGCCTTCCTGGCCAGGCGGAAGCACCAGGCGGCAGCGCCGTTCCGGCTCGCGGCGGCACGTCGGCTGGAGCTCGGAATGCTGCTGATCACGTCGGTGTTCGCGATCCAGGTGGTCGCGCGCGGCCGACTGACGGTCGTGGACGGCATCATCCTCGTGGCGCTCTACGTCCTCTATGCGCGACGCGTTCAGGGCACACCCGAAGAGGAGCCCGCCGTACTCGGCGTCCCCGCCGGCCTCCTTTCGCTTCCGCGCCAGTATCGACGGCCCGTGATTGCGGGACTGACCCTTCTGGCAGCCCTCGTGGTCGTGATGGTCGCGAACCCGTTCGTCGACGCACTGCTGGAAACGGGAACTGCGCTGGGCTTCGACCCCTACTTCCTGATCCAGTCAGTCGTCCCAGCCGCCACGGAGGCTCCAGAGTTCGTGGTCGTGGCAGTCCTCGTTGCAAACCAACGCCCCGCGCAGGGAGTGGCGCTGTTCCTAGCCTCGTCAGTGAGTCAATGGACACTCGGAATGGGCGCTCTCCCGCTCGCCTACTTCGCGGGCGGGGGTGAAACGTCTATGCCGGTCGTCGGCGCCGGCCAGTTGGAGCTCGGTCTCACGGTCGCACTGACCCTGTTCGCCGTAGCCGCGCTTTCCTTCCTGTGTCCTGAACGCGTCGACGCCGCTCTGATCGTCGGCATCCTCGCGGTCCACTTCATCTACCCAACCACCTTCGTCCGCATTGCCGCCGCGTTCGTCCTCTTCGTGTTCGCAATCGACCTCTTCGTCGATCGTCGGCGTGCCGTCCCTTCGCTCTTTCAAGCCGTGTTCGTCAGGGCGAGGGCGTCACAGTAGACGGATGCCTGCGTCGTGCTGAGATCCGTAGGTGCGGATGAGAGGACTTGAACCTCCACGGGCTTTCGCCCACACGGACCTGAACCGTGCGCGTCTACCAATTCCGCCACATCCGCGCGGAGCACCAAGTCTAGCCGTGGGCTAGCGGCGAGGCCGGTCTTCGTGCTCGTCGAGGACCGGGAGGTCGGCGAGGTCTCGCTCGACGCTCTTGACGAACTCATCGTCGGCCTCGTCGCCGCGGATCAACGTCAGCTTCTCCTTGCGCCGTCGTCTCGAGCGCGCGGCCCACGCGTCCGCGCCGATGCGCTGGGACAGCCTCGGCCACTCCGCTGCCACGACCACGAGGACGGCGGCGACGAGGAGTCCAATCGCGATCCACCCCACACGCCCATTGTAGTGATGGGTCTAAGGACTGGCCTGGATCCGTCCGATATGGGAGCCATGCCCTGGGACGTGCCGCTGTCTTTCGCCCTCCTGACGTTCCTTGCCTGGGGCGTCGTCGCCCGGGCCGTGCTCGTCTACGCGCAGGTGCTTCCTCCGACCTGCACGGACTGCGGCCTGAAGCTCGAGCGCCGCTACCTGGGCGAGTCAGTCTGCCGCTGCGGACGCTAGGAAGCCCCCAGGTGGCTACACCGAGGCGGGCGAGGTGTCGGCCTCGCGCGGCCCGATCTCGCCGAGGGTCACGCGCCTGAACGCTTCGAACCCGAGCGCCACCAAGCCGCCGAGGATGAGCACGCCGACCCAGTTGCGCAGTGCCGGCACCGGCGCCCAGAGGACGAGGAGGAGGTAGACGACAGCGAGCGCTCCCCACGCCAGACCGGGGCGGTCACGGAGGGTCGGTCCGATGAATCCTCGGGCGCGGGTGGCGTAGCGCGACGGCCCGGCGAGCCACGTGCCGAGCAGGATCACCAGCCCGTAGATGACGAGCGCCCACGCGACCTCGCGCAGGAGGCTGGTGCCGATCAGCCAGGTCGAGTCGACGGCGCCGCGGACGGGCTCGCCCGAGGCGAGCGCGTCGACGATGTAGTTCCCAACCGCGCGGCGGATCACGAGCAGCAGGATCCCGACGATCAGGAGCGCCGCTCCGACGTTGCGAAGCATCGCCCGTCGGCCGCGCGCGAGCCAGATCGCCGCCGCGTAACAGGCGAGCGCGATCACGATCACGAGCCAGCTCATCCACTTGATCAGCTTCACGCCGGTCTGGGCGGCCTCGAGCTGATCGGACTGGAGGATCTGGATCTGGCCCACGTCCTCGGGCAAGCGCGAATCGAGCGTCTCCCCGAATCCGAGCTCGTTCCCGATGTTGACGACGAGCGTCCGCAGGTTGAGCGTGACCGTCCCGTCGCCTGTCGTGATGTTCCCGCGGGTCTCATCGTTGAGGACGGCGAGCAGCTCCTCGTGCGCGATCCGGTTGACGTTCTCCCAGAGCTCCTGCACCCGTGGGCGCTGGAGGAAGCGATCGACGCCCTCGATCGCAGGCTGCCGCAGCGCCCCGGCGAGCGGCCCGGCGAGGCCCTGGAGGTTCGTGGGCAACCGCTCCTCCAGCACCTCCTGCGGGTCGGCGTTCGCATACAGCTGGTCGACGATGTAGACGGAGAGCGCCTCGCGTACCTGGTCGTTCTCGAGGAGGTTCGAGCTGGTGTTCACCCAGGAGTCCGTGTCGAGCGCCTGGCGCTTGACCCAGACGGTCAGCGAGCCGACGAGGACGACCAACGTTCCCAGGGCGAAGAGGGCCCAGACCAGGATCGAGCGCGTGCGCGGCCTCACGCCGTGGATCATGACCGACCGGCTGGACGGCTGCCTCATCCCGTCGGGACGATCGCTCTACGAGATCAAGTCCCGGACAGCACGTGCGAGCGCGCGGGCCCCGAGCTCGCAGTGCTCCGGCGTCGAGAATTCCTCGGGCGTGTGGCTCAAGCCGCCGCGGCTGGGGACGAAGAGCATCGCCGCCGGAACGTGGTGCGCGAGCACCGTTGCGTCGTGCCCGGCGCCGCTCGGCAGCCGCAGCGTGCTCGCCCCTTCGTCGTGCGCCGCGGCTTCCAGCCCGTCCTGGAGGTCCGCGTCGAGCACGGCCGGCTCCTTGCGGTGCGTCTCGCGCAGCTCCAGCCCCAGCCCTTCCTCCGCGGCGATTCGCTCCAGCGTTTCGCGCACGAACGGCTCCAGGCGGGCGAAGCCCTTCGGCGCCGGCGAGCGGACGTCGATCGTCAGCTCGGCGGCGCCCGGGACGACGTTGAAGCCGCCCGGCTCCGCCGTGATCACGCCCACGTTCGCGGTCATGTCGTCCCGCGAGCGAGCCTCGTGGCGGAGCGCGAGGACCGCGCGCGCCGCCCCGGCGAGGGCGTCGCGGCGCAGCTCCATCGGAGTCGTCCCGGCATGGTTTGCCTCGCCGAGGAAGCGCGCCCGAAAGCCGAGCATGCCCGTGATCGCCGTGACGACCCCGAGGTCCACGCCGGCCCGCTCCAACACCGGCCCCTGCTCGATGTGCAGCTCGAGGTAGGCGCCGACGCGGTCCAGGCGGCGCGCGTCGACGAGCCGCGCGAAGTCGAAGCCCGCCTCCGCCATCGCCTCGGGCACGCCTCGACCGCTCCAGTCCTCCAGGTCGCAGTCCCCGCAGAACGCACGGCTGCCGAGCATCCCGGTCTGGAAGCGCCCGCCTTCCTCGTCGTTGAAGGACACGACCCAGAGGGGCCGAGTCGGTTCGACGCCCGCGGCCTTCAGCCTGCGCACGACGTCGAGCGCGGCGAGCACCCCCAGCGCGCCGTCGAAGCGTCCCCCGTTCGGGACGGTGTCGAGGTGGGACCCGAGCAGAACTGCCTTGCCCGCGCCGGCCTGCCAGCGCCCGAGGACGTTGCCCGCGGGGTCCAGCTCGACCTCGAGGCCGAGCTCGGCGAGCCGCTGCATGAGCCATTCGTTCGCGCGGGCGAGCTCGGGCGTCCACGCGAAGCGGCTCACACCCCCGCGCGGATCGGCGCCGATTCCGGCCGCCGTCTCGAGGTCAGCTGTCAGGGACGGCACGGCGCCTCCGGAGCCAGCGGACTCCCTCGATCACTCCTGCCACGGCCAGCGCGACCGCGAAGGCGAGCAGGAAGCCCTTCAATGGGTTCTCCTCGAACGTTCGCCCGCCGACGTACCCGAGCATCGCCGCGTAGGTTCCCCAGACCAGCCCGGCGACGACGTCGAAGGAGATGAAGCGCCGCCACGGCATTTCCAGCAAGCCGCAGGAGAGCGTTACGACGATGCGGCCGCCGGGGATGAAGCGGCCGATGACGATCAGGTAGCCGCCGCGCTCCTGCACCTGGCGTTGCGCCCAGTCCACCTGTTTGCGCCGCTCGCCTTTGAAGAAGCGCTCGACGAAGCGGTGGCCCGCCGTGCGGCCGATCCAGTACGAGCCGTTGTCGCCCGCGACTGCGCCCGCGCCGGAGACGAGGATCACGAGGATCAGGTTCAGGTCGCCGGTCGAGGCGAGGACCCCGGCGAGGATCACCGAGGTCTCGCTGGGCACGAGCGGAATGATCGCGTCCAGCGCGCAGATGACGAACAGGAAGACGTACGTCCACGGTGAGCCCGAGACGTAGTCGGTCAGTGACTCGAACACAGAAGCGAAGGCTAGTGGCTGTGCTCGGAGGGAAGCCCGAAGCGGCGGGCGGTCCCCTCCTCAGCATCGAACTGGACCAGCACGGCCTCCTCGTCGCCCACCACCCAAGCGTCGTGGCCCGGGTCGATGGCGACCACCTGCGGGGCGGCGAACTCGAAGGGACAGCCGTCGTCGTACTCGCCCTGGATGTGGCCCCTGGCCAGGAACCCGATATGGGCGTGCAGGCACGTCTCGGTGCGGACGATCGGCCGCATGTGCGTCGACCAGCGGAAGCCCGGCGGGTAGATCGCCCGCTTGACTCGGCCGTTCCCGGCCTTGACGATCTCGACGATCGCCCCACCCACCTCACGGCGGTCGGCGCCTTCGATGGGCTCCACCAGCGGATCCATGCGGCCTATCGTAGAACCTCCAGGAGGTACTGCGTCTCGGTCGCCACCTGCCGGTAGCCGAGGCTGCGGTTGAGGTGGAGCATGCCGGCGTTGTCCTCGTCGCTCTCCGTGAGGATCGCCCGGTAGCCGTGCTCCCGGGCCCAGGCGATCGTTCCGAGCTTGGCCAGACGGGCGAGCCCCTTGCGGCGGTGGCCGGGATGCGTCCCGGTCATCTCGTTCGCGGCGGTGCCGGAGGCGGGAGCGACGTGGAGGAAGGAGTAGGCGACGGGCGCGCCACGGACGAGCACGACGGTGCTTCCCTCGCGGGTCAGCTGCGGGTGGCCGAGAGCCTCCGAGAGCCAGTCCTCGAGCCTGACGTCGTCCTCGGCGAAGCTGCCGGGGACGTCAGCGGTCGCGCCGGCGTCGAGGTCGTAGAGCTCCTGCGTGCGTTCAGCGACCGCGCTCAGCGGCACGAGCTCGTAACCCTCCCGCCCGAGCCGCCTGCGGAGGTCGTCCAGCGCCGAGAGATCCGCCGAGGCCACGTCCAGTCGGAGGATCTCCTGGGTCCGGCTGGGCTGGAAGCCGCGGGCGGCGAGGAAGCGCCCTCCCTCCTCGCCGGTCGTCCACGAGCCGACCACGCGGACTCCCACTGCTCGGAGGTGCGCGTGCGCCGCGTCGAACAGCATCCCGCCGAGCCCGCGCCGCCGCGCCTTCGGAATGACGAAGGCCCAGATCTCGCCGACCCCCTCGGCGCTCGTCGCCCAGCAAAGGCGGGCGCGCACCCAGCCGACGGGCTCTCCGTCCTCCTCGGCGACCCAGCCCGCGACACGCGCGCGCGCCGGCTGGCTGGCAAACCAGTGCCGCAGCCCGTCACCCGTCACGGCGTGCGGGGTCCGATCCTCGTCCAGCATGGCCGCGAGCGCGTCGGCGTCACCGGGCCGGTAGGGCCGAATCACGCGAGCCGCTCTGCCGCGAACGGGCCGTAGTCGCGGGAGGTGAGCCGCCCCGCGAGCCCCGGCGCCGTGATCATCCCGATCGACGAGAGGCCGCCGATCACCTCCAGGCCCGCGACGTCGCCCGCCGGGCCCACGATCGGGAGACCGTCCGGCGTCATGGCGCGGCGACCGGACCACGACGCGACGACGGGCACGCCCGCGAGATGCGGCGCCACGCGCACGGCCCGCTCGGCCAGGCGACGGACGGTGTCGGGGCCCTCCGGCTCCTCCAGGAGCGAGCGCCCGAGGGACGTTCCGATGAGGCAGTGTCCGGCGGGCCGGCCGCCCAGGAGGAGCGAGACGAGGCCGGGCTCCTCAGCCGCGCCGGCCGCGACCTCCCCCAGAGTCGGGTCGGCGAGGAGCGGGCCCATCTCCTCCTGCTCGGGCCAGAGGGCCTGCTCGATCGCGTAGCGCGGGGGCGGCTCGACCCGACCGGTCTCGAGCAGCCAGCCGCGGGACGAGGACACCGGGAGGTCGGCGCCGGCGGTTCGGAGCAGGAAGCGCAGGCGCGGGCCTGCGGCGACGACGACGCGGCCACAGCGAACGACCCCGGCGTCCGTCGCCAAGCCTTGGACGGCGGCGCCGCCGACCAGGATCCGCTTTGCCTCACAGCCGAGCTCGAAGCGGGCACCTGCCCGTCGCGCCGCCTCGGCCTCGGCCGTCGTTGCGCCGAGCGCGTCGAGCGTCACTCCGCCGTCCACGAGGAAGCCGCAGGCGAGATCGTCCGCGAGCCACGGATCCTCATCGAGGTCGACCTCGACCCCGCCGACGGCCTCCGCGTACGCGCGTGCGTGCACGAGCTCGGCCTCCTCGACCGCGAGCAGGAGCATGGGCCAGTCCCGCAGCTCGAGCGGGATCGGCCCCTCCTCTTCGAGCGCGCGGTACCACGCGAGGGCCTCGGCGAGGAGCTCGCCGATCCAGGTCGCCGGCTGGCGGAAGAGGAAGCCGCCGTTGCGGCCGGACGCTCCCGCGCCGATCCCGCCGCGGTCGACGACGAGGACGCTCTCCCCCGCCTCCGCGAGCACTCGCGCCGCAGCACAGCCGGCGATCCCGGCCCCGACGACGATGGTGTCGGCCCGCGCTAGCCCGTCGACTCGGAGCTCCCGGACCGCCGCTTGCGCCAGAAGACGAGGCCGCCGATGGTCGCGCCGGCCGCCGCGACCGCGGCGGCGATGCCTCCGACGATCTTCTTCCTCCGGGTGGCCTCGGCCTGCTGCCGGCGGAGCTTCCGCTTCGCGAGCGGCTTGCCGAGGGTGTAGACCCCGTAGCCGATGAGCGCCTTTCGCTTGCTGAGCATGGCCCTCCTTTCTGCGTGCGTCATGCCTTCGCCGGCGCGCGCCTCCGGTTGGGGACGTGGATCGCGCGCCCGAGCGCGACAAGGCCGGCCTCCTTGATCGCCTCCGAGAGCGTCGGGTGGGCGGTCATGCCGTCGGCGACGGTCTCGACGGTCGCCTCGGCGTCGAGGGCGACGACACCAGCCTCGATCAGGTCGGTGACGTGGGGGCCGACCATGACGAGCCCGAGCAGCTCGCCGTAGCGGGCCTCGTGGATCGACTTGACCCAGCCGACGGTCTCGTTCTGCATCATCGCCCGCCCGTTCACCGAGAACGGGAACGTGCCGACGACAACGTCGTCGCCGTGCTGCTCGCGCGCCTCGCGCTCGGTGAGGCCGACGCCCGCGATCTCGGGATCTGTGTAGATCGGACGCGGGACCCCGCGGTTGTCGACGACCGCGTCGTGGCCCATGGCGTTCTCCGCCGCGACCTCGCCCTCGCGGAACGCGGTATGGGCGAGCTGCCAGTAGCCGGCACAGTCCCCGACCGCGTAGATGTGCGGGACCGTGGTGCGGCGCCGCTCGTCGGCCGCGATGCCCGTGCGGGGATCGAGCTCGACGCCGATGTCCTCGAGGCCGAGGTCCTGCGTCACCGGCCCGCGGCCGGTGGCGACGAGCATGAGGTCGCATTCGACGGTCTGGCCCGCAAAGTGGACGCGGAGGCCGTCGCCCGTCTCCTCGATCTTGTCGCACTGGGAGTCGAGATGGACGGCGATGCCGCGCCTCTTGAACTGCTTGAGGAGCTCTTTCGCGGCGTCCTCGTCCTCCTGCGGGATCAGCGTCGGGAGCATCTCGACGACCGTCACTTCGGTCCCGAAGCGGCTCAGGATCGACGCGAACTCGCAGCCGATGATCCCGCCGCCGAGCACGACGATTCGCCTCGGCACCTCGGTCTGAGCAAGGAGGCCCGTCGAGTCGATGCAACGCGGCGAGTCGATGCCGTCGATCGGCGGTCTCAGCGCGTACGACCCGGTCGCCACGATCGCGCTCTTGAAGGTGACGTCCTCCCCGCCTTCGACCGCCATCGTGTTCGCGTCCTTGAAGCGGCCGGCGCCCCGTACCCACTCGACGCCGTTCGACTTGAAGAGGCTGGCGACGCCGCCCGTCAGCTGGTCGACGATCCGGTCCTTCCAGGCGTTGGCCGCGCCGAAGTCGAGCTCCGCGGCACCCACCTTGACGCCGATCTGGGCGAAGGTCTCCTCGGCTTCCTTCAGCGCGAAGGCGGTCTGCACCCACGCCTTCGTGGGGATGCACCCGACGCGAAGACAGGTCCCTCCGAGCCGGTCCTCCTTCTCGATGCAGACGCTCTTCGCCCCGAGCTGAGCGGCCCGGATGGCGGCCGTGTAGCCGCCCGGCCCGCCGCCGAGGACGGCGACGTCACATTCCATGATCTGGCCCTTTCGGTTCGGTTCGTGTTCCAACCCACGATCCTATCCGCGCCCCTGTCGGCGACGACGGATGTCGATGGGAACCTCGGTGGAAAGAGAACGGGAGGGCGGCCCCTGTGCCGCCCTCCGCGTGACCCGGGGTTGAATCCGGGTTCGCACGAGGTAACGACCGGCGCCCCGGCCGAGGCGATCCCTCGAAGGGGTGAGAGCGCCCGGCGCAAGTAACAGACTGTTACTTGCCACGACTCCAGCTCACCGGGGCCGTTCGCGGGGCAGCACTCCCGCGAAATGTTCGCCGAGTGCGGTGGGCGGTCGGGCTCGGAACGCGATGTCGAGCAGGACGTCGCCGGTCGATGGTCGTCGCCCTCTCTGTCGAGCTTGGTGCACGAGCGCTCGGACCTGCTCGTAGCTCGGCCTCGGAAGCCCGAGAGCGTCCGCCACGGATCCGACCCGACGGTTCGTCTCCGCGATCCGCACAGTCTCGTCATCGAGCCGTTCGATAGCGGCCACGAGCCGAGAGTCGATCCGAGGCGCAGACGGAGCCATGAAGAGACAATGGCGCAACGCGCACGGCCTGGTTCGCGCCGGATTCCGAACGATTCTTCCAAGTAACAGTCTGTTACTTGGAACGCCTCGGCCCACCGAGACGCTTGGGTCGTGGCGCTAAAGGTCCTCGGAGAGCTGGAGGCGGTTTCCGTCCAGGTCGAAGACGTCGAGGAGCCGGATCGTTCCCGGGATCTCGAGGACGGTGCCGACCTGCACGCCTTCGCGCCGCAGACGCTCGGCCTCCGCCTTCACGTCGGAGACGTCCACGGTCAGGATCGCCTCTTCATCCACAGGATCGCCCTCGGCGAGCGCCACCTCGGTGTTACCGTGGGTGAGGCGGGCCCAGCGGTCTTCGTCGTCCACATACGCCTCGTCGAATCCGAGCTTCGCACAGTAGAAGGTCCGCGCCGCCTCGAGGTCTCTGACGCGGTACCAGATGCCCATGGGTCGCTAGTGCCCCTTCAGGTGCTGCTGGTCGCGAGCACCAAGCCAGAGCTCGCACTCGACCGAAGCCAAGGCTGAGGAAGCCTTGGTGAGGGCGAGGGTGGGCTCTGGCGCCGCGTGATCGCGGGCCAGAGGTGCGGCGTGCAGCGCCTCGAGGGGCACTTCAGAGGGCCAGGCCCGGCTCTTCGAGGAACTGCTTGACCGTCCGCAGGAACTCCGAGGCCGTCGCTCCGTCGACGCTGCGATGGTCGCAGGTCAGGGTCATCTCTAGCACGGGACGCGCGACGAGCTCGCCGTCGCGGACGACCGCCCGCTCCTCGATCGCGCCGACAGCGAGGATCGCTGCCTGCGGCGGGTTGAGGACGGCCACGAAGCGCTCCACGCCGTACATGCCCAGGTTGGAGATCGTGAACGTGCCGCCCTCGAGGTCGTCCTGGCGGAGCTCGCCTCCGCGTGTCCGGGCAACGAGGTCGGCCCGCTCGTTGGCGAGCTGCGGGATCGTCTTCGTCTCACAGCTCCGCTGGACGGGCACGACGAGCCCGTTGGGCACGGCGACGGCGATCCCGATGTTCGCGGTCGGCATCACGTGGATCTCCTCGCCGGCGAAGAGCGCGTTCACGGCCCGGTGGCGCATGAGCGCCACCGCGCAGACCTTGGTGAGGATGTCGGAGTACGTCGGCTTCGCGTCGCCCTCGCCCATGCGCGCGACGAGGGCCTCGCGCAGGCGGATG